>Ga0247608_10002843_pt1 | contig 20921 bp, 12 predicted proteins | sample 176DNAGHGlowgp2_FD_193490 | JGI IMG/M metagenome (GOLD analysis project Ga0247608, IMG submission 193490) | Sheep rumen microbial communities from Palmerston North, Manawatu-Wanganui, New Zealand - 1766 DNA GHGlow gp2 | ecosystem: Host-associated > Mammals > Digestive system > Stomach > Rumen ...
AGGAAGCTTGAAGGAACTTCCTCCGGACTTTATAGGCATACCCAGGTTGGCCACGCCGGCTGTGGCCTTGAGGCCCTTCATAGAGAAGGTCACCAGCACATCGCCCATCACGGAACCGAAACGGGTTCCCTGGGCGATGGTGGACGTTGCGTATTTCACGTTGATGCCGGCGGCAAGGAAATCCGTAAAGGCGAAGCCGAAGCCGGCCCCCACCAGCAGGTCTGTAGGTGCGAACGTGTTCTTTCCGTTTCCGGTATTGTCATAGATGGTGTACTCCTTGCCATTCTGGTAGGCCGCCATCACGTTAATGCCGATGCGTTTTCCGGCCTTGATGCCGGCCAGCAGGTTGAGGTTGGTGGATGCCGCTCCGCCGGGAGCCCAGCTCTGAAAGGAGAAGGCCACGTCGCTGCCCCGGAAGGGCACTACGGCGGGGTTGTACAGGCCTTGGTTAGCCTGCGTGCCGCCCATGGCGGAGGAAATGGCACTGCGGTCTATGGTCACAAAGGGAAGGGCGGGCGCCTCCTGTGCCAGGAGTTCGGCGGACCCGAAGAGGGCCATCGCCATCAGAAAGAATAATGCTTTTTTCATGGTCTCTTACAGTTTGACGATGGTTTGTTTGAAGCTGTTCTCTGCGTAGGATGCGCTGAGGGAATACACACCCGGAGCGCACTTGGAGAGGTCGATGGACGCCGGCTCAAAGGCGCTGGCCTGCACGGTGCCCTCAAACACCTTTCCGCCCGTGGAAGAGACAATGCTGACCGTCATGCTTACCGGGGTCAGTTCCGCGTTGCTCACATAGACGTAGTCCTTTACCTGGCTGGGATAGGCCTGGATGGGTAAATCGGCATTGCGTACCAGGACTTTGAAGGTCTGGTTGGCCGTAAGTCCCTTGGCGTCGGCACCGGAGAGGGTGACATCGGCCAAACCGTAACCCAGAGTGGTGCCGTACAGGACATTCCCCTGCTGATTCAGGTTAACAACCGAAGGATTGGAAATTTTGATGGTATATTTGAGCGTCTCGCCATCGGGATCGTCTATATAGTCATCCATTTCCAGGGTGAACTTCTCTCCGGAGTTGTGGAAAATCATATTGTCCACCGTTTTGATTACTACGGGAGCCTGGTTCTCCAAAATGGTGTAGGGGATGGAAAGCGTAGTAGAGAGTCCGTAGCTGTCCGTGGCCTTCAAACTGGCGGTATAGTTCCCGGGGTCGGCGGCGTTGCCGGACAGGGTGAGGATATAGCTGCCGTTCCCGGCATCCTGCCAGGCATCTGCGCTGCCTCCGCTGGTGAATTCCACCTTTACCTCATGACCGTCCGGGTCTGCAATGCTGTAGGTGATGGGGACCACCTGATAGGCGCGAATCCGGTAATCGCCTTCATAAGAAGTGCTTATGACAGGAGGGTTGTTCTTTTCCGTCTTCACCGTCTTTACAGGAGAAAGGGCGGAGAAGTTGCGGCCGTAGTCATAACCGGCCAGGGCCACATTATAGGTGGTCTCGAATTCCAGGCCGGAAAGACGGCCGCTTATCTCTTCGCCCACCTCCAGCTCACCCACCGTCACCACAACACTCTTCACCTTGTCTCCGGGTTTGGCGGGATTCAGGGAAGCGAGGCTTTCCGTGCTGGCAAAAAGGACATAGCCAGTGGCCGGGTCTTTCACGGAGTTACCGGTCACCTTCCAGGTAAAGTCAACGTTGTTGGATACAGGAGTGGCCGTATATTCAGACACCGCATCGGGCGTGTCCGAATTGCCATACATGAAGGCGCCCAGAGCATCCACCAGCGGGCCTATCCGGGACCCGTCCGGAAGGACGGACGGGTTGGCTCCGCTCAGAAGCCGCTCCTTGAGCATATCGGCCGTGAAGCCGGGGCCGCCAAAGTAGGAGACAACCAGCGCCGCCACGCCGCTTACGTGCGGGCAGGCCATGGAGGTTCCATCCATGTTGCCGTATCCGTTAGGAACGGTGCTGCGGATGGCCGTTCCGGGAGCGGCAATGTCCACCCAGTCTCCGTAGTTGGAGAAACTGGCGCGTTTTCCGTCGGCACCCATGGCGCCCACGGCGATTACGGCATCGTAATTGGCCGGTGCGCCGTACAGAAGCCCGTCATTTCCGGCTGCAAAGATTACCACACCGCCCTTCATGGGAGAAGAGGAAAGCTGGTTTCCGCTGTTGTCACAACCGGCATACTTGATGAAATAATCCACGGCGGCCTTCTCGGAAGAGCTGATATTGAGGTTCTTGGCCCTTTCCAGCTCCTCGGCGCTGATGGTCCCGTCTTCGTCCGTATCCACAACATAGCCCCAGCTGTTCTGGGAGATGACAGCACCATGGTCTGCGCCCCACTTGAGGGCCGCAGGGGTGTCTCCGCCATTCTCTCCAAAGATCTGGCAGGACATGATTTTCACGCCCCCTTCTCCGGTGGCGGCATTACCGCCGGCGATGCCACAAACGCCCTTGCCGTTGTTGTTTACGGCAGCAATGGTTCCCGCAACGTGTGTTCCATGGCTGTCGGCATCAATTATGTAACCGCCGGTGGTAAAGTTCTTGCTGCCGTCGGACCCGCCGGGAAGCGTATTGCCGGCCAGGTCCTCATGGTTCAGGTCCACGCCGCCGTCCACAACGGCCACAATCACGTCGGGGTCTCCGGTGGTGTACGTGTTCCAGACCTTCTCCACATTGATATCCACGCCCTTGTTGGTAGCATTGATGTAATGCCACTGGTTGGAGAGCATCGGGTCGTTGAAAACGGCAGTGCTGCGGATTTTGCGCTGCCCCTCCACGTATTCGATACCCTTCACGCCGGACAAGGAGAAATCGGCCTTGGTGAGGGAGTTGGAAGGGTCGTATTCCACCTTGTACCAGCGATGGAGCCCTTCCCTGCGGGTGCGTTCTTCAAATTCGCCCGCGTCCGGGAACAGGCGCCGCATGGAGGTGACGCCCAGCTCCTGCGTCAGGTTGTTGAGCGCATCACTCTTGGTCTGGACCATTCCGTCCTTCAAATCTTCTTCTATCAGGGCCGAAAAGTCCTCCGTCACATAGACATAGGCAACTCCCGGCTCATAGGGCGCATTGTCCTGCTGTGCCATCGGAGACAGTTCCACCGGCTCCTGCAGGGGCGCTTCCTCCACCACCTCCTGCTTGGCGCAGGAGAAGGCCAGAACGGGCAACAGGGCCCATACAATCCAATTCTTCTTCATATAGTAACTAGTTTAGTGTTTCTGCCAAAAAATCTCCAAGCTTCTGAAGGTCGGATACCTTGTTCCACTTGATTTTATTCTCTTTCAAGAAGGCCTTCACCGCTTCTTTATCCAGCCCGGGGACGTCCATGACATCTTTCTTGGCGGCCTTGATTTTCTGCCCCTTCACAAAAAGGTATTTCTTTGAAATCAGGGAAAGGGCCTTTCCGCTTTCCTTGTTCATCTTCAGCTCCATGTGGTTGATGTTTGCGCTGGAATTGGTTCCGCCGATTCCTTCCAGCGAGCTGAGCGCCGTGGTGCCGATGGTGGTGGAAGAAGAGCCGTACGCACCGCCGGTTTCGTTAAGGGCGGCGTAGTCAATGTCCTGGGTTTCCAGGACCAGGCTCTTTTCGCTCATGGAAAGAACCTTGAGCATTTCTCCGGCGGCATTCTGATACACGTCCTGGCCGATTCGGACCGTCAGCACATCTACCATGTCGGCCGCCTTGATATAGGCACCCTCGATGAAATGCAGTTTCTTGTCCGCCAGGTTGATATTGTACTTGCCGCCTTTTTCCTTTCCGCCGTTCCAAATGAGCGAGCCGTCCTGGAACTCATCGTACACATAAGGCCAGGAGGTGGTGGGCACATACTGACCGAAGGCCATCCAGGCCCCCGCAAGCAGAGATAAAATCAGTAAAAATGTCTTTTTCATAGTAAATTTGTCTTTACTATGAAATCTACAAATGTAATAAAAAAATACAGCACCGTCAAGAGGCGGTGCTGTAGAAAAGAGAAGGTATTCCGGGAAGACCCTTTACTTGACAACAATGTCCTTGGGGCCTTTGCTGAAAGTCTTCTTTGCGGAAACAGACGCTTTGGCAATGGTCGGCGCCACAGGAAGAGTATAGTCATCACCCGTCTTGACAAGCGTAGAGCCTGCATCGTACCAACCCCACGTTCCTAAGCCGTCCAAATAAACGCGCAGGTCGTCTTGAAGTACAAGCGTGCCGGCCGTCCCCTGGAAGAAGTTATAATTATCATAATCCGTATTTAAGATAAGTACGGTGCCCTCCCATTCGTAACTTGCCAACGTGCCTTCACCTTCATACTCGTACTCGATATTAAGGAAGCCGGTATGTACATTGAACGTTCCATAGTGAACCGTTTCGTAATTCTCGAAACTGGTAAGTGTCTCTGCAGAAGGATTAACTTTAAAGAGGTTGTAAATGGCAACGTTCCGGTCTGCGTAGTATTCTTCTGTCTCTTCGTTCTCAAAAGGCTCGCGAGGGGCAATGATTACTTCGGTATTGGCAAACTCTCCGTGTTTATACCATAATCCGGTAAAAGTATAAGTTCCATAGAATTCCTCCAGGTCGTAGTTGAAGGAATACAGGCACTTCTGGGACACGGCCGTATTGGTGTTTCCATAGATGTCTTCAACGGAACCTTCGGCTATATCGAAGGTAACATAGTCGCCTCCCTCAATGTCAATATCAGACGGATAAAAAAGGGCGATGCTATTCTCCGAGGGAAGATATCCCCATGTCACATCCTCTTTCAGCGTATACACGGTGGTGCTGGTCTTGGAAGCGGAACTCTTCTCTACGGTTATGGTTGCCTTGGCATCCCCTGTATAGTCATAGAGGTCCACTCCTTCCGGAACGGGATAATTAAACTGAGCCTCGGTAGGAATGACAATCTCCTTCTCGGCATCTACCACAAGGTCGAAGGCCTTGGTGGAAACGCGGCCGTAAATCCCTCCGAAGCCCAATGCCCCACTCTGGGTCAAGCCCGTCAGGTGGCTCTGTGCAGGGCAGGGATTGCCCACGGCATCCACAAAGGCGCCGGCAGGATAAGCGATGGTGTAGTAAGCGCCGTCCGGGAGGGGGTTGGTGCCATCCAGCGTTACCGTGAAGGTGACGGTTGCGCCGCTCACGGAAACATCCACCTTTGCCTCATCCACCGCACCGTTATCAAGAACGACGGTATTACCGGACTCGTCCTCTCCGATGACGGCAGTATTGTAAGCATAATAGATTGCGTCTGCAGGTTTGCTCTCGTCGTACGTCACACTCTCGGAGAACTTCACGGTAATGACGTTCTCCTTCTTGGAAGGCGTTCCCGGAGTGGGCGTACCGGCATCCGTAGTGAGGAAGCTGGCATTGGCAATCTCTCCCACAACACCGGTGGTGCTGCCGGCAACGGCATACACCTGGTAGGTGGTGTTGGGTTCAAGCTTTTCCAACTCGATGGTGGTGGAATTGGCTGAGGCGTACTTCACCAGGCCGTTAGCCACAGAAGAGTACTTGTTGGCATACAGGCTCGCGGCATCCAGGGAGGCCGAATCGTCGGAATCGCTCTGATCTACAACGTAAGCATAATAATTGGCGGCTCCGGCAGGGGAGATGGTCACTTTGGCCGTGTAATCCGTAATTTCGGATACGGTGATATTCACCGCCGGGGCCTTTACTACCTCGTCCACGTGGGAATTGTCGTGAGGAACGGTTTTCTGGCAGGAAAGTGTCACAAAAATGGCGGTCCCCAATAACGTCAGATATGTAAAGATTTTTTTCATAACGCTTCAGTTTTATTTTTTAATAAGCGTAAACGGCGGAACAAAATAGTCTCCAACACCACCGGCTCCCTTAATGTAGGATATTAAGCCATACTCTTCGCACACGTATCCCTTATCGGTTTTTACCAATGTAATGGAGGCCTGCTCATAGTAGATATACTCCGCATCGCAAGCATAAATCTTGAAGTTTTCTCCATTTGAGTAAGTATATCCGGTATCAACAGGTAGCGGAATCACAATCGTACTCTTGTCGGAGGAAACCTGCCCAACTACATCAATCTTATAAGAAGAACCTATAAAGCTCTGTGTGGCCGGGAAAATGTCATAAATATGAATCAAAGTAACGTCCGTAGCATCCTTTTCAAATGTAATAGTAGCAGAGCCATTGACTGTGTACGATCCCAGAATATCAGACAGGGGGTGATCCAGGTCATTGATGGTAAAGTTGCAGACGCTCTCTGCTCCCAGTTTGATACCATTGGCGTTTTCGAGCTTAATCACCACAACCTTATCGCCGGTAAACACACCTTCGATAGGAATGATTTCCAGTTCAATGTAAGCCGTACGGTCCGTTCCATTGAAGGACAGGACGGCAGAAGGGTCAACCAGATTGAAATGTGTACCGGCAACAGCCGTAGATTTTTCCGTATCAACCGAATAGGTGACGGTTGTCTGGATGGGCTCAAGAGAGCTGATAGTTACAGGAATCTGAACCTTGCCGGCTTTCTCAGTAGCAGACAGGGATGTCTTATTGAAGGCGGCGAAGCTGTCGGCCGGGTCAAAAACCGGACGCGGGTTCATCTTGCTGCAGGATGCGATTACGGCCAGGGCTGCACCTGCGAGTATAATGTTCTTATAAAGTTTCATAACAGTTCCTCCATTTTTATATGCCGTAACCATCGTTCTGCACCAGGTTCTCGTTCACCGTGAACTCACGGGCTGCGATGGGCATGGCCCAGCGGTAATCGCCGGCTTTAATCTCGGTAGGGATAGTGGTTCCGGAAACGTCGGTACGGGTCATGTCGCGGCCGGTACGGGCCAGGTCAAACCACAGGTGGCCTTCCCAAGCCAGTTCCTTTTCACGCTCCAGATAGACATTGGCCAGGGTGGCCTGCAGAGGGGTGGCACCGCGGTTGTTGGCAATGGTTGCCAGATCGTCAGCGGCGCTGGCACCAGTCACCTGGGCACCGTTCAGGATGGCCTCGGCCCGGTTCAGGTACATCTCGGAAAGACGAAGGACGATGATGTTAGACGCATCAATGGCAGAAAGGCCCTTACCATAGTACTTCATGGTAAACAAACCATCTCCCTTGGTGTCAGGCTGAACGAGGGTCTTACGAACATCGTTGTCTTCGTACAAATCCAGCAGATCCTTGGACGCACCGCAGTCTCCATAACCCTTGTAGCAAGTCATTCCCCATACATTTTCATTTCCGCCTCCGTAGGTCTGGGTTGTGTTGACAAACACCTCGAAGATAACCTCTCCCTTGGAACGGGTTGCCTCTGTCCAGACGCTGGATGTGGCGTCAAATTTAACCTTTTCGGCGGGCCACATGCTGTATTGCTTGGACTCAATGACTTTGGTAGCGTAATCGGCCGCACCCTGCCAGTTCTGGGAGTACAGGTACACGCGGCTCAGCAGGGCCTGGATAGCCGTAAGGCTCACCTTGGCATAAGGATCCTCACCGCCAGCACGAACATAGCTGGGGTCGATGAGCTTCTCGGCTTCCAGCAGGTCTGCGATAATGAGCTCATAGGTCTTACCCATGGGCTCGCGGGCCGGCTTGGCCTCAGGGTCCGACTCCAGAATAACGGGAACGCCAAGGGATGCCGGCTCGGAGCTGGCCTTTACCGCATAGTAATACGGCATGGCATAGGTACGCACCAGGTCAAAGTGAGCCAGGGCACGAAGGAACAGGCATTCGGCTTTGAGGTTGTTCTTTGTAGCCTCGTCGCCTTCCACATTCTCTATGTTGTTAATCACGGAGTTGGCGCTCAGGACAACGAAATAGGCGGTTCCCCAGAGGGGTTTTGCCGTATTCTGAGTGTAGTGAACGGCATATTCGTCCGTATAACGGCCGCTGCTGTATTTGGGAATGGATACCCAGCGCTTTCCGTTCATGGTCTGCATCTCGTTGGAGAGGATGAAATTGGCGCCGTACCAGTTGGTAGAAGCCAGGGGAGCATAGGCACCGGCGGTGGCCTTGTCCAGCCCGTCTATGGTGGAGAGGGTGAGAACGTCACTTTGGGACAGCTTCGGGGCCTCTTCCAGGAAGTTCTTTCCGCAACTCACAAAGGTAAGGGCGGCTGCAAAAGCTATGATGATATACTTTTTCATATTCTGTTCCTAATTAGAAGGTTATCTCGATACCGCCAACAAAAGATTTGGTAAGCGGGTAGGCACCGGAGGTGATGCCGGTAACACCCTGCTCGGGATCCCAATAGTCTACGCCGGTGAAGCAGTAAAGATTGAGTCCGCTGATATAGACTCGAAGGTTATTGATGAACGCCTTCTTGGTCCATTTCTGAGGGAGTGTATAGGACAGGGTAATATCCTTGATACGAAGGAAGCTGCCATCCTGCATCCAACGGTCGTTGTACCAGTCGTCAGAGCCGGAGGTGTTGCCGGCAATGGGCTTGGGGTCGCAACCGGTGTCTCCGGGCTGTTTCCAGTAGTTGAGTGCGCTGGCAAACTGATTCATTGCCATCTGGGCACCGTCAGAGTGCAGATAGTGGTTCTCGTTCCAGGTTAAAACCTTATGACCGGCCTTGAATTCAAAGAAGGCGGAGAACGCTAATCCCTTCCACTGGAAGGAGGTGTTGAAACCACCCACAATCTTCGGTTCGGGAGAGCCGGCATAGTAACGGCGGGCCTTGGAATACTGGTTGGTCAGGGAGCCGTCTTCCGTTACCCAAAGGGGTTCACCGTTGGACGGGTTCACGCCATAGTAGTCATACAGGTAGTAGGTATACATACCCTTGCCCACAACCTGACGGTTGCTTGTGCCTATAAATTCATCACCGCCCAAGTCCAGAATGGTGGTTTTGTTATGGGCGATATTTCCACCGATGCTCCAAAGCATGTCACTCTTGGAAATGATGTCGTAGTTGAGCTGGAGTTCAACACCGGTGTTTTTCATGCTACCCACATTGGTGAAGATGGTGGAAAAACCGGAGGTCTGGGGAATCTGCTTGGTCAGGAGCAGGTCCACGGTCTTACGGCTGTACACATCAATGCTACCGTTCAGGCGGTTCTTGAAGAAGCCGAAGTCGATACCCACGTTCCAGGTCTTGTTGCGCTCCCAGGACAGACGGCGGTTCTCCAGCTGGGAAGGAAGGTAACCGGAAATGCCGTTGTAGATGGCGGCGCCGTACAGGCCGTATGCACGATAGGCGGCGATACCGTTGTTACCGTTCACACCGTAGCTCAGACGGAGTTTCAGCAGGTCCACATTCTTCACGTTCTTGAGGAACTTCTCGTTGGTGGCGTTCCAGGAAGCGGAAACAGACCAGAAGGTGCCCCACTTGTTGTCGGCGCCAAACAGGGAGGAACCGTCCGCACGGACGGTTGCCTGGGCAAAGTAACGGTTGTCGTAGTTATAGTCGGCTATACCGAAGAAGGAGAGCATGGTCTCGTTGGTTTCAGCATAACTGATTTGTGTCTGAGACTGATCCAGGGCGCTGATGAAGTAAGGCATGCTGGGATCGGCTCCAGGAGTATAGTTCATGCGAGACTTGGAGGTATATTTCATGGCTTCCTGACCCACCACGGCACGCACAGAATGGGCGTCTCCAAAAATATTGGAATAGGTGGCAGTATTGGAAGTTGTCAGCTGAATAACCTCGCGGGACCGCTCTTCCAACTGGTAGGCATAGTTGGGGTCGTGTGCACGTGGATCAAAATAGTAGCGGGAATTGATAAAGAACGTCTCCATGGAATTCTTGGTTTCGAGGGTCAGTTCCTTAATGGGGGTCCAACGCAGGTTGGCGGTCCCGTTAATATGCCACATCTTATCCCACTTGTCATCATATTCGGCCGAGGCACGGGCATTGTCTCCACCATTGATGTTGGGGTTGGTTACATATTCGCCCTTCTCGTTGTAAGTGGGTTCCCAAGGCAGCCATCCCATACCGGACCAGAGCGGGTTTGCATACTGGAGTTCCTGCATGGGAACATCTCGCTGAGTGGTGTAGGCCAGATTCAGGCGCACACCCATTTCCAGGGAGGGAAGAAGCTTGTAAGAGGCGTTCACGCGGCCCTGAAGCTTTTCAAAGTCCACACCGTGGAAGACACCCTCGCTCTTCTGATAAGAGAAGGAGGAGTAGAACTTGGCCTTGGCATTACCGCCCCGGGCACCAACCTCATATTCCTGAAGGTTTCCAACGCGGGTGAAATCTTCCAACGCGTTATAAATGGTTCCATTCAGCAGGGAGAGCGGCCGATAATAAGCACCGCTGGGGTCGTCCGGATCCATGCCGGCGTTGGTGATGGCGTCACGCTGCCAAGTAAGAAGTTCCTGGGCATTCATCATGCGGAAGCCACTGTCGGAGTGGAGCCAGTTCACACCGAACTTGGCCCGGGCCGTAAACTGGGCATTTCCCTCGCGGCCGCTCTTGGTGGTCACCAGGATAACGCCGTTGGCGGCACGGGAACCGTAAGCCGCAGCTGCGGCGGCATCCTTCAGAACGGTGATGGACTCGATATCGTTCGGGTTCAGAGAAGTCAAGGCGCTGGAGCTCTGCGCATTACCTTCCATGGCCATGGTGCCGGTAATCACAGGGATGCCGTCCACCACCCAAAGAGGGGCATTCGTCGCGTTGATGGAGCCATTACCACGGATACGGATATACGTGTTGGCACCCGGCTGACCGGAATTGGCGCTGATGGTTACACCGGCCAACTTACCCTGCAGGGCGTTTTCAACAGAAGTCACGGGAACCGATGCCAGGCTTTCACCCTTCACGGAGGAAACGGAACCGGTCACGGCCTCACGCTTCTGCGTACCGTAGGCCACAACCACCACGTCTTCCAGAACCTGGGCATCCTCCACCATCACAAAGTTGATGGAAGTGCGGCCGTTCACGGGAACCGTCTGTTCCTTGTAGCCGATGATAGAAACAGTCAGGGAACCGTTGGCGGGCGCATTGAGGGTATATTCTCCCTCAAAATTTGTCACAGCGCCCTGGGTGGTACCCTGCACAAAGACAGCAGCTCCGGAAAGCGGGTTTCCGCTTTCATCCTTCACAGTACCGCCCACACGGACATTCTGGGCAAAACCCAGGGCTCCGATAAGCAGGAATGTGGCTGCCGAAAGAACAAGCTTAATTCTTTTCATAAGCAAGACATTAGTTAAACATAAATATTGATACTGATACAAAATCCTAAATTTGCCGTATCGATACACTACTAAACGTCCGTTTTTTAGTTTTTTATAATTATCAACAAGAAGGGGTGCTAAACTTTTAAATTGAAAGAATAATTCCTAATTTTGTTTAACTATGAATTACGCTTATATCCGCGTGAGTACGGAAATGCAATCTTACGAGGGCCAACGCTATGAGATTGAGCAGTGGAGCCTCCGCCGTGGCTGGGAAATAGGCCGATGGGTACAGGAAAAGGTTTCCGGCACCCAAAAACTGGAAAAACGCACGCTGGGACGCCTGCTGCAAAGAATGAAGCCCGGAGACACGCTGGTATGCGCGGAACTCTCCCGCCTGGGCCGCAACATGATGATGGTGATGTCCATCCTGAACACTTGTTCCCAGAAGGACATCCAGCTATTTTCCATCAAAGACAACTTCGAGCTCTCGGACAGCCTCAATGCCAAAATCATCGCCTTTGCCTTCTCTTTGGCGGCGGAGATAGAGCGAAACCTTATTTCCCAACGCACGCGCGAGGCGCTGGCCGCCAAAAAGCAGGCGGGCATCAAATTGGGACGGCCAGCGGGACCATCGGCCCAAAAACTACTGTTTGAAATGCAGAAGACCGATATTCTGGAACAACGCTCCCGAGGGGTCACTATCGACCGGCTGGCCCGAAAACTGGGTATCCATCCCAACACCCTTGCGAGGTATTTGAAAGATGAATAAAGCAGTCTTAAGCTATTGGTATTCACCTATTCGCAAAAGAAGTGCAGAAATAAGCATAGAAATGAAAAATTTTTTTCGCTTTCAATTTATTAGAATACAGTGCGAAAAAATGGAAAATTATAACTAACTTGTGCCAAGAAACCCATTAAAAACTTTTAAAAACTTTGTTTTATTGTTAATATTACACTTTTTCACGTTTTGAACGGGCTTGCAAATTAAAAATTTGTTTTGCATTTTTGCAGGCAAGTCCCATTAATTTTTAAACGGACGTTTTGTAGTGTACAGATACCTTAAGTGACTATTGTATCAGTATCAATATTTATGTTTAACTAGTTCTAATGCTTATGAAAAAAATTAAGCTTTTTTTCACGATGATGGCATTGCTGACAGTGTCGGCAGTGGCTCTTGCACAGAACATTACGGTAAAAGGTACCGTTGTGGATGAGTCCGGAAACGGAATCGTTGGTGCAAACATCGTCCTGCAGGGAAGTCAGACCGTTTATACCATGACGGACCCTGCTGGAGCCTTTTCTTTACAGGTCCCGTCCAACGGAACACTTGTTGTTTCTTGCATGGGATATGAATCCAAGCAGGTTGCTGTCAAAGGACAGAATACGCTTGTTGTTACCCTTTCGGAAGACACTGAACTTCTGGACAATGCGGTCGTCGTTGGTTACGGCTCCGCAAAAAAAGTAGGTAATCTGGTTGGTTCTGTGACCACTGTTACTTCCGAAACGGTGAAAAATGCCCCTTCGGCTTCTGCTCTGGATAACCTGCAGGGTCAGGTCGCTGGTCTGAGTGTTATCACCCAGGGTGGTGTGGCCGGTGATAATGCCGTTTCCATGCAACTACATGGTATGGGCTCTTTGGGCTCTTCCACCACCCCGCTGTATGTTATTGACGGCGTTCCTTCCTCCAGTACGGCCATTATGATGATGAACCCGAACGACATTCTGTCTATTTCTGTTCTGAAGGATGCCTCTTCCACTTCCATTTATGGTGCCCGCGCCGCGAACGGCGTTGTATTTGTGACCACCAAGAGCGGTTCGTACGACAGCAAGGCCCGCGTTACCGTTCGTTCGCAGTATGGAATCTCCACCCTTATTAACAAACAGTTCTACAAGAACTTCATGAGTGGAGACGAACTCAAGGATTTCTGGCTGCGAACCGGCTATATGACCCCCGAACAGTTCAAAGCCAACTATACCGATAAAGGATATACCGCCAACACGGAATGGTACAAGATTTTCCAGCAGTGGAATAACCCTCAATATCAAAACGATGTTACCATTGAAGGCGGTGGTGCTCGCGTGGCCTACATGATTTCCGCATCCCAGTTCCACCAGAGAGGTACCTCTATTGGAAACTATTATGATAGGTATACCCTTCGTTCCAATGTTCAGGGACATCCCAAAGATTGGCTCAAGGTTGGCGTGAATTTGAATCTCTCAATGGATGAGAACCAACAGAATGGAAACTGGAATGGTTCCAGTATTGGAAACAGCACCTACCTTGGTGGTAGCCTTTCTTACCTGTACAACCCGCTTCATCCGGCATATGACGAAGACGGAAAGTTGTATCCCTATAAATTCCCCAACGGTTCTTCAAACCCGTATTACTACATGGAGTCCTATCCGGACGTCTATTATACTTATGGTCTGAATGGAAATATCTATATTGAAATTGAGCCCATCAAACATCTGAAAATCCGTTCTCAACTGGGTACGGACACCCGCTTCCACCGCAATAACTGGGCAAGTATTCCTTCCAGCAAGCTTCGTAGTGGAACCGGTTCCAAGGGAAAGAGTTCTCAGCTCACTTCTAATAACACCATTACCAATACAATCGAATATGCCCGCACCATTGCCGACGATCATAGTTTCTCCGTGCTGCTGGGTCATGAGGGAATCAGTAACTGGTACGATTATTTCTCCGCTTCCTCCAGTGGTCAGACCGAAGACCGAATGCTTATCCTCCAGCAAGGTAAGTCCGATTCATATTCTATGAGCGAGGCTTCCGAGGCCAGTAAGTTCCTGTCTTTCTTCGGACACGCAGACTATAGTTATGCAAGCCGTTATAACGTGGATGTAACCGTTCGTAATGATGCCTCTTCCCGTTTTGGTGCAAACAAGCGTAATGCAACGTTCTGGTCTGTCGGAGGCCGCTGGAACCTTAGCCGCGAACCCTTTATGAAGGGAGTAAAGTGGCTCTCGAATGCAACATTCAAAGTCAGTTACGGCACCCAGGGTAATGCCGAAATCGGCAACTACCAGCATTTGGCCCTCATTTCTGCCACGACAAACTATCAGGATGCAAATTCCTGGGTTATTGGACAGCCGGCCAATAAAGACCTCACTTGGGAACAACAAGCCCTGTTCAGCATTGGCGCCAGCGGACGATTCTTTAATATGGTAGATTTGGAAGTAGAGTTCTACAACCGCAAGACTTCCAACATGTTGATGGATGTTCCCTACCCTTACACGACAGGCTTTAGCGAACTTACCGCCAATGTGGGCACCCTCTCAAATACGGGTATCGATATTACCTTGGGTGTAGATATTCTCAAAAAGCGGGATTATTATCTTCGTTTCAGCACCAACTTTAACTATAACAAAGAAAAAGTCACGGAACTGTTCGATTCTGCATGGGACGAGGAACTGCAGCGCTATCGCTGGGAGATGCCCAATTACGGTATGGCCTATGTACAAGGACAGCCTGTTATGTTCTATGCACCGATATATGCCGGAATAGATCCGGCCGACGGCAAGCAGATGTGGTATCTCCCCGGAGACGATCCCGACGTCCCTACCATGGACAAGAGCAGGACGACCAAAGTTTTTGATGAGGGAGCACTCATTCAGAATACCGGCCTTAAGTATACGGCTCCCATCAATGGTGGCTTCAGCCTTCGTGGCGCATGGAAGATTCTGTCCTTCGCGGCCGATTTCTCCTATGTGTTGGGTAAAACCCTTATTAACAACGACGCCATTTACTATGAAAACCCGAATCTGAATGCGGCGTATAATAAAATCAAGGCTGTGAGTGACTATTGGACGCCGAATAATCCGAATGCCAAATATCCGGACTGGACATCGGGACAACGTACATACTTTGATACGCACCTTTATCAAGACGCATCTTTCCTGCGTTTGAAGAACCTCCAGGTGGGTGTTGCCCTGCCCAACAAGTGGATGGAGGCCCAGAAGGTGTTCAAGTCTGTTCGCTTCACCTTTACTGGCCGTAACCTTCTTACTGCCACCAAATATGAGGGTATCGATCCGGAAATTGCCGGAAACCTGGCCCGCGGTGTCGTAGGTGCGAGCAAGCAGTATCTCTTTGGCATTGAACTCACTTTCTAAACTGAAGAAGCCATGAAAAAAATACTTAAATACATTGCTGTTACCGGACTGGCTGTTGTAACAACCGTTTCTTGTAACATGGATCTTGTCCCCATTAACGCCGTGGCATATGAAGAAGGAGGACAGCTCATTCAAACACAGGCGAACTTGAATGCCTTGGAAAATGGTATGCTTCACTCCTTCCGTGCCACTCAGATGGGGTTATATTCCATCACCAGTGAACTTATGATGGACGGATTTAACGCCACGCTGGACTATGGTAACAACTACGGCGGCATCCATAGAGCCACCATTAATGACTTTAACGCAGGAGATTACTACGTAGAGGACTACTGGGCCGGATACTATGGCGCCATCAAAAACTACAACGTTTTTATTGCCGCTTCTGAGAATGTTCCGGAAGAATTGGCAGACAAGGTTAATGTGGTTCTTGGCGAGGCTTATTTCTTCCGTGCATTCAGCTATCTGAATCTGGCCCGCCATTTCGGCGTAGCCTATTCGGCAGCCACAGCTTCTACTGATCTTTGTGTCCCTTTGGTTCTCAAATACGATCAGGCCGAACAACCTGCCCGCGAAACAGTCGCCAAAGTCTATGCCCAAATCAAGGAAGACCTGGATAAGGCCGCTACTCTTCTTGCCGGCAGCAAGGGATCTGTACGTTCAAGTAAGCCCACTATTGATGCCGTCAACGCTTTGTACGCCCGCTACTTTATTGATATAGCCGACTATACCCATGCAGCGGAGTATGCCCACAAGGTGATAGATCCAGGCACTTATGCACTCGCAAGGACAGAAGAGGAAATGAAGGCGGAGTATATCGATGACAATGGAAAGGAAGCTATCTATCAGGTTTTTGGTAACAAGAATACAGAAGGCACCAATTCCAATGTCCTTTATACCTACTATACTGCAGATACGCAGCACGAGAAGGTATTCAAGCCTTATTATATTCCTTCCCAGAAGCTGATTGACTGCTATGAAACAACAGACCTGCGCCTTGCGCAATGGTTCGACAACCAGGAATATGTACAGATTAACGGTTCTTATTATCAGGGAGATTTCTATGTGTTTACGAAGTACTGGGGAAATCCCGCGCTTACCACTACTCCGCTCCGTAATGGCCGTCAACTTCCCAAACCTCTGCTGATTGGCGAAATGTATCTGATAGCGGCAGAGGCTGAATTAACAACCAATCCCACGGCCGCGAAAACAGACCTCAACGCCCTTCAAAGTGCGCGGGGAGCAAGCGAGACAGAAGCGACTGTTGAGACTGTCCGCAACGAGTGGTTCAAGGAAACTGTCGGAGAGGGTCTCCGTATGGTAACCATGAAACGTTGGGGACAGGGCTATAACGGCCGCGCCATGCAACCCGGTGCAGCCAATGCACTGAATCAGGGAACTGATTACGAACAAAAAGTTCTTCCCAGTTCCGATCCTCATTTCTGCTGGCCTATCCCTTCTCATGAGATAAACATCAATAAAAACCTTGTCCAGAACGCTGGATATGCTGAACTTTAATCTTTAAACCGAAAAAAGCATGAAACGCAATATCATTTTTGGCGCTCTGCTGGCAGCTATGACACTTGTGTCTTGCTCGCAGAAACTCGAATACAAGAAGGTTGCTTTTGCGGCGTTTGACAATAAGTCATTCTCTGTTAATGAGGATGCCGGAAGTGTAAAGGTAGACCTTACCGCTTACAATATTGAAAGCGCCTGCAATGTAACAGTTTCCTTCGGCGGCACGGCGAAGTCCGGAGAGCATTACACCGTGTCCGGAATAGAAGGAGGCGTGCTTAATTTCACCAAGAGCGAAACCAAAACGCTTACGTTCAACATTATCGACCATCCCAATGAGTATCTGGGAAATCAGACTATCGTGCTGGGCATCTCCAGTGTGTCTGACGGTATGGAAATTGGTGCCATTAAAAGTCTTACCATCACGATTCTGGACAACGACATTCCTGTTAACTGGGACTTCGTCACGGGAAAATGGACGGCACAAGACTATGATGAAGGGCAGGAAAATGGCTCGAAGTACTCTGTTTCCATTACCAAAGTAGACGATACGCATATCACACTTACTAATCTTTGGGATGGAGGAGAAAACTTGGAAGGAACGATTGCGTTTGATTCCGCCACCAATTCCGCTACGATTGAATTTGCTGCCAGACAAGTGGTTATGGATGCTTCTGCCTATGGATATGGCAAACTACTTTTGTTAGGGCAAAATGAATCCGGTGCTTGGGCTTATTCGCCAGTAATCGCAAAGGTTACTTCCGGTGGTATTAGTATCGGCCCTTGGAATATGGTAATCACGGCTGGAACTTATGCAGGCTATTTATATGGTGGTTCCTACCAAACCGAACTGACCAAATAATTATTAGTTGAATTTGTAGAGTCCGCCCTTCATTAGGACGGACTCTTTTTTCCTTCGCTATGAAAAGAATCTTTGCTTATATTTCGGGAATGCTGCTCATGATACCGGCATTTTCCCAATCTTTTTCTCCTCGGGAGACTTGGCCGTTTCTTTATGAAGAGTTTATGAGCGGCGCAACCCGCACCAAAGACGGGGCCCTCGTGACAGAGTCGCGTTTTAATATTACGGCCCATGACGGATCCCTTCTGTACATCGGCAAAGATGAGAAAATCATGAAAGCGGACATGTCCCGAGTATATACGGCAAAACTGGGGGATGACGTTTTTTTGAATGTTTCCGGAAAAATGTATAAATTGCTTTCCGAAACGGAATACGGAGCTGTTCTAAAGGGCGTTGAAATAGACTTTGAGGAACAAAGCAAGGTTTCCATTGGGTATGGAATCAATTCCTCCACGGCATCGGCCCAGGGATTGGCCATTTTGATGGACGGGCGTTTTGATGCGCTTGGAAAGAATTTGCAACAGACTGAAAACGAGAAGAATACGGGAGAAATTCTTCCTCTTCGAGAAAACTACTTCCTTTTTTTTGAAGGACGTTTGATTCCAGCAAAAAAGCAGGAAATTTTAGATATGCCCGGAATTGATAAAAAAGCAACAAAAGCATTTTTCAAACAGGAAAAGATTCGTTGGAAGGATACGGCTTCATTGGAAAAAGTGTTGGTCTTCCTTTCAGAACATAAATAACCACACAACCTATGCGCAAAACACTTATTAAACTAGTTCCGTTGGTTTTATTCTTCGCCTGCACAAGAGAAGTAAAACCTGATGTAGAGAGAACCGACGCGACCGTTGTAGAAAAACAAAGCGCCATTATCCCCGGCTCTTATATAGTTCAGTTTGATGACGATTATGTTAACCAGGCGCCAGATTTGTTGGGCGCGCTGGAGGGAGCCAGAATCGAGCGCATTTTCCCGGATGCAGGAGAATGGGAAGCCCGTCACCGGGAGGCCGGGTTACACTGCTGGTACCGCATTATATTTGATTCCCCGGACCTGAAGGAGACCAAAGCGGAGGCGAGCCTTGGTGGAATCCCCGGTGTAGTTTATGCCGCGCCGGAGAGAAGGATGCAGTCTACAGCATATTTTAATGACCCCTTGGCAAGCCAGCAGTGGGCGCTGTTTAACGATGGCTCAACAGGCAGTAATTATGTGGCCGGTTACGATATCAATGTGCTTCCAGTATGGGAAAGCTATACTGCCGGATCTTCTGATGTTATCGTTGCTGTTATTGATGGAGGCGTACAGCTAAACCATCCAGATTTACAGGCCGTCACTATTCCGGGCGGGTCTGACGGAAGTAAGAGTTTCGTATATAACCATGAAGGCTTTTCAATCCCGGCCGATAATCATGGTACACATGTTGCCGGCATTATTGCCGCTGTCAATAACAACGAAGTGGGGATTAGTGGAATTGCCGGAGGCAAAGACGGGAATGGCGGGGTGAAAATACTTTCATGTGCTATTTTCATGGAAGATCCGTCAGATTCGGAAAAAACCATTCAGGGAGATTCATATAATGCCCTTGTCTGGGCTGCTGACCATGGGGCGGTTATTGCCAATAACAGTTGGGGCTACGTATATGATACCGAGACGGATGCTATGGCAGGAAGTGTAGGAGCTATGGGGCCGGCGATAGAATATTTTATCAAAAATGCAGGCTGTGATAAAGATGGGAATCAACTTTCCAATAGCCCGATGAAGGGTGGAGTCGTAATTTTCGCTGCAGGAAACGAACAGTACAGGATGGCGTGGCCGGCCGCCTATGAATCAGTTATAGCCGTAGGTGCTTTAAGTTCAAAAGGAACTCGTTCCTATTATTCAAACTACGGAGACTGGGTAGATATCTGTGCCCCCGGCGGGGATGCCCAATTGGGCCCCGTTATTTTAAGTACTGTTGCAGGTGGCGGATATGGGAATATGGAGGGAACATCCATGGCTTGTCCCCAGGTTACAGGCGTGGCTGCATTGATTGCTTCTTATTTTGGCGGCCCTGGTTTTACTGCTGAGATGCTTAAGGAAAGACTCTTGAAGGGAGCTAATGTCCAAAAAGCTCCAGCTTTGGCTAAAATAGGTCCTGTGGTCGATGCTATGGGCGCTTTCACATATGGTGGAGTCATCCCTCCTCAGAGCGTGAAAGAGTTCACGATAACGCCTCGGTCCAATAACCTGAACGTGACGTGGAAAGTAACGGAAGATGAGGACGATGCCAAGGCGTTCGGATATCTTGTACTGGCATCCGAGAGGGCCGAGGATTTCCAAGATTTTAACCCAAAGGCAATCCCTTCTTCCGTCCGGTCTGCTGTTTGTGAAGTAGGAATGGCGCAGCTTGGAGAAACGATGGAGGCTACCATCTCCGGCCTCTCTTTTGAGGCAAACTATTATGTGGCTCTGATAGCATATGACTATCAACACAATTACTCAGAACTGTCTCCAGTCAAGATGGGAACGACGGAATCAAATAAGGCCCCCATTATTCAGACGGACTATTCCGGGGACTGGAAAGTGCTTCCCTTTGAAACGCTTCGGGTCAACTTCGCTGTTTCTGATCCGGATGGACATGCTTTTTCCATTTCCGTAAATCCCGGTTCTGAGGCTTTTATTTTCCAGGAGTTGACAAACGGTTATCAGGTGACGATTCGTGGAAACGGTGCCCCTTCCGGCAATTATACGGCCCATATTGTTGCAACAGACGAATATGGTGCATCTACGGACCTTAGTATTCCTTATGTCCTGGAGATAAATCATGCTCCTGTTGTGGTAAAGCAAGTGGGCAATGTCATTATGTCTTCATTGGGAGAAAAAGTGGTTTTGAACATGACCGAATATATGACGGATGAAGATGGTGAAAAACTGTCCTACCAAGTGGAAATATCTAACAAGCAGGCTGTTCATGCAAGTCCAGAGGGAGAAACTGTAATTGTTACGGCCCTCTCGTACGGAGCAAGTGATGTTATTGTGACGGGGTCAGATGCGATGGGAGAAGCGGTTTCCGTTACCTTCAAAGTCCTGGTACGCAACGCCGATTTACCCATCCAGGCCTACCCCAGCCAGGTAAAGGACTACGTCTATGTGAGCAACGCGGAACTGAACCCGGTGAGCATGACCGTGAGCATCGTCTCCTCCACGGGCGGAAAAGTGTTTGAGGGAACGGTACAGGCCAGCGCCTTTGAGCCGGCGTCCATCGACCTCTCCAAGTGCGCTCCGGGTGTGTATTCCCTCAGCGCATCCTACGCAGAGAACAGCTTCAAACAAACCATCGTCAAACTGTAAGAGACCATG
>Ga0247608_10002846_pt1 | contig 20903 bp, 36 predicted proteins | sample 176DNAGHGlowgp2_FD_193490 | JGI IMG/M metagenome (GOLD analysis project Ga0247608, IMG submission 193490) | Sheep rumen microbial communities from Palmerston North, Manawatu-Wanganui, New Zealand - 1766 DNA GHGlow gp2 | ecosystem: Host-associated > Mammals > Digestive system > Stomach > Rumen ...
ATGTTATAAATATTTATAATAATTATTTATTAGAATGTAATTTGAGCACTATTTCTTTTGGAGGTGGTGCTAGTTACATTGGTGGAATTAGTTGTTTAGATAATAATATGAAAAGAAGATGCTTTCAATGTTATTTAAGAAATGTATCAATACCTCTTACTTGGGTATCAAATATGAATGAAGATTATATATCTACAGTGAGAGAAGGAAAATTAGGTAAACTATTGTTTGAATTACTTGATGTTGGGATTGTGGCAAAAGAAACAATGACAGGAAATCAAAGTGGTGGTATGCAAGAATTTTATAAGCAAGTAGACACCTTTAAACGTTCATTTTTTAGTGTTATAAGTGACCCATCAAGTTTTAGTGTTCAAAATAAAAAAGATAAATTTATAATTAGATGCAAGTGGAATAATGCAGTGCCTAAGATAGTATCAAGTTTTTACAAAAAGAGGTAATTTATGGTAAGAGATAGTTTTGCAATATTTATATTAACACACGGTAGACCAGACAATGTTGTAACTTTAAAGACAATATTGAATTGTGGTTATACAGGTAAATATTATCTTATAATAGATAATGAAGATAAACAAGCAGATAAATATTATGAGAACTTTGGAAAAGATAAAGTATTAATGTTTGATAAATTAAAGAAATCACAAGAATTTGACACAATAGATATGCCTTATGCAAAAAGAAATGCAGTGGTATATGCTAGAAATGTATGTTTTGACTTTGCAAAAGAGTTAGGTCTAACTTACTTTTTAGAATTAGATGACGATTACATTGAATTTAGACAAAGATATGAAAAAGAAGGAACACTAAGTTCACGATTTGTTTTAGATTTTGATAGTTGTTGTGAAAAGACATTAGATTTCTTAGATGAAAGTGGTGCTCTTAGTGTTGCTTGAGCACAAATGGGTGATTTTATTGGTGGTTTAGGTTGTTCTATGTTTAGAGATAGAGTAACTAGAAAATGTATGAACTCATTTTTCTGTAGAACAGATAAACCATTTACATTTATAGGTAGAATAAATGAAGATGTCAATACTTATGTTTTAAATGCAAGTAGAGGTAATCTAATGTTAACAGTTGCAGACCTAGCATTAAACCAAGTAGACACCCAACAAAATAAGGGTGGTATGACAGACTTCTATTTAGATGGTGGCACATATATAAAATCTTTCTATAGTATTATAAGTAACCCTAGTAGTGTTAAAATAGGAACTATGGGTGTTACTCATATTAGATTTCACCATAGTGTAGATTGGGAACATTGTGCAGTTAAGATTATAAGTAGTAAATTTAAGAAATAAGGGTATAATAGATAGTAATAAGGAGATTTAAATATGTATTATGAAAACTTTACACCATTAGGAAAATTTTTATATGACTTAACTGCTATGCACACAAGTTTTATGGTAAAACATAAGTGATTGTTTTATGTCTTATCTTACACTTGGGGTATATTAACTACAATAATTGGTTTATTAATATCTTTTGGTTTATTAATCACAGGTCATAAACCTAACAAATATTATTGAGTGCATTATTTTAAGTTAAAAGAAAATTGGGGTGGATTCAGCGTAGGAAATACTTTTGTAAGAGATACTACATCAAATGATAATATTAATGAGCACGAATTTGGTCATACAATGCAAAATACATTATTTGGTCCGTTTGCAATATTCCTATGCTTTATACCATCTATCATAAGATATTTTCTATTTAGGAAAGCACAAAAGAAAGGAATACCTACAAAAGACTATAATTCAATTTGATTTGAAGCAAGTGCCACTGATTGTGGTAAATTTTTAGTAGAGGAGATTGAACAATGCAAAATTCAAATGAAAAATTAGATGAAGTATTAATGAATATTGAGCATAAATATAATGTTCTACAAGAAGAATATAAGAAAATTAAAGCATATATCTATCAAGTAAAGGGAACAGGTAGAGATGTTACATATTTAGTACAACAATTAAGAGATAATTTAAGTAGTCAAGAAGAACTATATGAAGAAATTAGACAAGCATATAAGGATGCATTAGGTATTAAGTAATGTTATATATAATTTTAATTTTTATTTTATGAACCTGAGGTTTAACTCCTTTATGAGTTAATATTGTATGTACTATATTATGTGCTATTGCCATTTTAGGTTGTTCTGAAGATGGTTTCTTTAATAGATTAGATTAAGAGGTGATATATTGAAAATATGTATTTATAGTGACCCACATTGGTCAACATATTCAAGTATTTTAAGACAAAGAGGTATTTGATATTCAAAAAGATTAGAATCATTAGTAAATAGTATTAATTGAGTTGAAAATTTAGCATTTCAACAAAATTGTAGTAGTATCTTTTGCTTAGGTGATTTCTTTGATAGAAATAACTTAAATGCAGAAGAAATTACTGCTTTAAATGATATAAAGTGGTCTAATATGCAACATACATTTATAGTAGGAAATCACGAAATAACAAAAGATGATTTATCTATGAACTCTATGAATGTATTAGCACAAATAGGTCGAGTAGTTAATACACCTTTATATATAGAGTTTAATGATTTTAATATTGTCATCATTCCTTATGTAGATGAAGATAATAGAGAACCTTTAGATAAGATTATGAATGACTTATCTATCAATAGAAATAAAAAGACAATTATAATGTCACACAACGATATTGCAGGAATTAGATATGGTGCTTATGTATCAGAAAGTGGCTTTGCAATAGATGAGATAGAACGTAATTGTAGTTTATACTTAAATGGACATTTACATAATGGTAGTTGAATAACAAATAAGATATTAAATGTAGGTAATTTAAGTGGTCAAAACTTTACTGAAGATGGTTTTAAATATAAGCATTGTGCTTATATTTTAGATACAGATACATTAGAAATTACACCTTTTGAAAATCCATATGCAATTTATTTTTATAAGGTAGATATAAATAGAATAGAAGATTTATATAATTTAGATAATTTAAAAAATGCTTGTGTATCTATAACAGTTAAAGAAAGTTTAATTGATAATGTTAAACAAAAAATAAAATCATTAGATAATATAATTGCTCATAGAACGATAATTGTTCCAGACAATGATATTATTGAAAAAACAGATACAAGTGATTTATTAGGTAAAGTAAACCATTTAGATAAATTTAATGAGTTCATATTAAGTGAGATAGGTAATTTTGACATAGTTAAATATGAACTAGAAAAAATATGTACTTGGAAAGGTAAAGAATAAGAGGTGATTTAATTGCGATATAAATTTAAAACATTAGAACTACATAATTTTTTATCTTTTGGTGATGCTACTATTGATTTACAAAATAAAGGTTATTGTTTAATAAGTGGTAAGAATAATAACCCTAGTGATAGAGCATTAAGTAATGGTAGTGGTAAATCAACAATAATTAGTGGTATAGCATATTGTCTAACTGGACAAACTATTCAAGGTGTAAAATCAAATATTGAAAATATTTTCACAACAGGTGGTTGCTATGTTAAATTAAATTTTGATGTTGATTTAAACAACTATATTATTGTTAGATATAAGAATCACGAGAAGTTTAAAACAGATTTAAAGATTTATAAAAATGGTGAAGATATTAGTGGTAAAGGTATTAGAGAAAGTGAAAATATACTTGCTCAAGAATTACCAGAATTAACACTACAATTATTGTCATCAGTAGTATTATTAGGTCAAGGTCTACCTAGTTCATTTACTAAAAATACACCAAGTGGTCGTAAAGAATTATTAGAACAATTAACAGGTTCAGACTTTATGATTGAAGATGTTAAGATTAGAATTAATGCTAGATTAGATGAATTAAATAATAATAAAAGAGAATTAGAAGATTTAATTTTAAGTGACACTACTAAAAAGAATATCTTTGTAGATAATTTAAACAAGTTAAATGGCGATTTAATGGCTTTTTCTGAGAAGGACTATACAACAATCATCTCAACACTAAAAAGCGAAATTTCGACCAATTTTAATACTATATTAGTCTATGACGATAGGTTAGTAGAAATTGATGATAGGACTTCAATATTAACAGAACAATTAACTACAATAAATAATCAATCTACTAATGAATTAAATAGTGTCTATGCTAAATATAAACCATTATTAGAAGAGGTTAGAAATAAATTAAGTGATACTGAAACAGATTTAAGGGTTAAACAACAAGAACTTAATAATATTAGAAATATTAAGGAATTTTGTCCTACTTGTAAACAAAAAATTGTAGGTGTTGTTAAACCAGATACTAGTGGTCTTGAAACAGATATTAATAATTTAATTACTATTAAAAACACACTTAATGAAGATTTAAACTATCTTAATAATCAACAAAAGTTAGAGGTTGAAGGCTCTACAAACAGATTTAGAGAATACATAACTAAATTAAATAATGAACTTAACGACCTTAAACTAGAAAAAAATGACATATCAAAAGACTATTCAATCATAACTAAAACTTTAAAACAAAAAGAAGATGAGTTGAATGAAGTTCAAAAACAAAAAGAAAATCAAGATACTTATATTGCTAATTTAAACAATCAAATATCTCAATATAATGATGACATTGCTATAATTGAAAACAACTTATTGTATAATAAAGAGGAACTTGATAATCTACAACAACATATAGATATAGTCACTAAAATGTCTACCTTAGTAAAAAGAGATTTTAGAGGTTATCTATTGTTGAATATTATTGAGTATGTTGAAAGGAAGTCAAAAGAATATTGTGATTATATTTTCAATTCAAATGACTTAGAAATTAAATTAGATGGTAATAATATTGTATTTTATTCTCAGGTAAAGATTTTGAAAGTCTAAGTGGTGGTGAAAAACAAAAAATCGATGTTATTATTCAATTTGCTATTAGAGATATGATGAGTAAATATCTCGACTTTAAGGCAAATATATTATTCTTAGATGAAATCACAGATAACCTAGATAGTATAGGTTGTGATGGTTTAATCAATTTAATTTCAAATACATTAAATGACCTAGAAAGCATATTCATTATTTCACACCATAAGGATGAGATTCAATTACCTTGTGACACTGAAATTGTAGTTGTCAAGAATAGTAATGGAATAAGTGAGATAGAGTAATATGTTATTTAAACGACCTAAAGATTTAAAAATAGTAGATATGTGTCAAATTGTTGATAAATTAATTCAACAAGATGAGTGAACAGAAAAAGAGAAAGATGATATAGTTAGATACCTATATTTTATAGTATATAGTATAAGCAAGAGAAAAAACTACTTTAATTCAACGAATGATTGTGATGATTTTTCTATTTATTTTGCAGAACAACTATATTATAGATTTACTAGTAGAGATAAAGGACTAGATAAAATAAAAAGTTGTCTTAATTATATCAAACCAATATTATATGGAAGAATTTTGAATTGACAACAAAATGATAAGTTCAATGAATTATTAGAAGATATAAATTCTACTGAAAAATATAATTTAGGTCGTTATATCGACCCTATTGCCTATAAAGAGCAAATAAAAAATGAGATTGATTTAAACGATAGATTTGAACTAGAGAAATCAATACTTAGTGAGATTAATAACTTACCTAAGGTAGTTAATAGGGTATGTAATCTTACTCAATTTAAAAACGATAAATCAATCTCAAGTAATTTATACATTTCTTGTATGTTAAGTTTAATTAATGCACTAACATTGAACATTAAACTTGAAGAAACTATACAAATAAAAAAAGAAAATAACACACTTAGAGATAGTTATATAATAGAGAATAGACTTAAAAATATAAATGACTCGATAATATTATGACATCTAGATAATAGTTATAAAGATGTAGTTAAAATATTAACAAATAGAGTTAAAATGATGTTTTCAGAGTCTATTCATAATATAGGGAAACACTATGAAGTTACACCAGAAATGTTAGATGCTATGATTTCAATAGGTGGGGGAGAATATAGGGGGAATTTAAGTGAATAAGGAAGATTTAAAATCATTAAGGCAAATAGATGTTTATTCTTTGGTCTTATTTGCTTTATATCAATTAAAAGAAGTTCCAGAGTATGCTACACTAAGTGAGTTAGCATATATCTTAAATAAAGATAGTTTAATGAAACTATTAGATTATTTTGGTGGAACTACAATTACTATTCCAACACAAAGGGAATTGCAAACAGTAATCAACGCTTTATTAGTATATCAAAGTGTAAAGGTAGAGAAAACATCTCTTGCACTTGCTTTAAGCAAGTTAGGTAATGTAGATAGATTACAATTAAAAGAGATTAAATCTCTATATAATAAACTTTGTGTAGTGTTAGATAAGTTTTATATAAATGGGCAATAATTTTAAAGACTATTTATTAGATTTTAAAGAAAGCGTTGATAATTTTAAAGGTAAGAAAAGAATGAGTAAGTACATAGAAGAAAGACTTGATAAATCTTTTAATATGTACTACAATACTTTAGTAGAGGTATGCAATTATACATTAAATAAAGAACCTTACCAAAGTATGAAAAAGATTAATAAAGCATTGAAAGGTGATTAATTATGAATGATTTGACGAAAGATATATCAATATTAACCACAATAAAAGAAGATTATTTAGATAATTTAATAAAAAAGAGTGAATGATGTATATGTTCATATGTTGAAGAAACTATACTTAAGAAAGAAAATATAACTAAGATTGATATAGGTATTGGTTCATTGTCTATACTAGTTGAAGATAATAGTATTAAGTATAAATTTATTCCAAGTGAAGAATTAGAAAATAGCATTAGAACAACAATAATCAATGATAAAAACCCATTAAAATTAAAATTAGAAAAAGTATTAGTAGACAAAATAACTAATGTGTATAAGGAGTTATTATAATGAATGAAAACGATAAGGTATTAAATGATTTAATAACTCGAGAAGAATTAGACCAAATAACTGATGCAGATGTTTTAGGGGTAGTGCAAAATGCTTTAAGCGATGGTGCAAATGAAGAAGAATGTATTGCATTATTTAATCAAAGTATGCGTAAAAAGAATATGGTTAGACTACTTAAATTAAGTGGTTTATCAGATAAGGTTATTGACTTAGCATTAGAGAGAATTGAAAGTGGGGACATTCAAGATAAAAACATAGTGGGTTATATGAATGCTATTCAAAAAATGATTTCAAGTTCAAATGAAACTTTAAATACTATGCCTGACAAATTACCTATTCAAGTAAATAATGGTCAGACAAATAATATAACTATAAATACTAGTGATAGTTTAACAAGAGAACAACGAGAAAATGTATTAAATATTATAAGTAAAATTATGACTAGTCAAGGTAAAGGAGAAAATCAATAGTGAATTATAATGAATTTATGGACTATATAAATAGTTTTAATAAAAATGCAGGTGAATACACTAAAGATGAAGCATTTGAAATAGGTAAGAGATTTAAAGATTTAGAAATAAAACCTATGACGTGAAAAGAATTAGCAACTAAGTTAGGATATTCTAATGGTGAGGCATTAAGAGGTTTAGTAAAAAATAGATTAACAAAAGATGGTCTATTAAATAGTGACTCGGAAATAATAGATGATATTCACGATAAAATTATTAATAATGAACCTATTGATAATGATGAACTAAATGAAGAGATTGAACAAAAATTATCTATATTATTTAAAGAACAAGTTAAATATAGAGATTTACTTGCCACATATAGAAGGAAATTAAGAGATGAAGCAAGAATAGAGGTAATGGTAGATGCTATTAAAGATACTATTAAAGATTTAAAAGCACTACCACAAGTTAATTACCTAAATACTAGAGAAAGACTATCTATATTAAAAAGAGATAGTGTGCCTAATGAGGCAGTATTATTATTAAGTGATTTACATATTGGTGTTGAGTGTGATAATTTTTATAATCAATATAACTCAAAAATAGCATCAGAAAGAATGTCAATATTAGTTGCTAATGTAATTGATTATTGTCAAAGAAATAGTGTTCAAAGATTAAATATTTTAAATTTAGGTGATTTGATACACGGAATTATTCACGTTAGTGCAAGAGTAGAACAAGAATTTGATGTAATCAATCAAGTAATGGTAGCAAGTGAAATATTATCACAAGCATTAAATTTACTACAAGAGGCAGCACCAGAGGTAATCTATCGTAGTGCAGTAGATAACCATTCAAGAATTATTGCAGATAAAAATGAGCATATTGAGAAAGAAAATTTCTCTAAATTAATTGATTGATATATACAAGAAAGATTAAAGAATACAAAAATTCAATTTGTCAATGATAATTTAGATGATACCTTAGGCAAGTTTACACTTTTAAATGGTCAAAAATTAATGTTTGCTCACGGTCATTTGGAGAATTATAATTCAGCAGTGCAAAACTTTGTTGGTGCTACAAAAGAATTTATAGATTACATTTGTATAGGACACTGACATTGTGAAAAAATTAAGAACTTTCAAGATGCAAGAGTAATAGTTAATGGTTCGATAGTTGGAACTGAACAATATGCACTTAATCATAGATTATTTTCACACCCTGCACAATATCTATTGATATTTGAAAATACTAATTTTATGCCTATAAGTATAGATTTAAGCACAGAAAGGAAAAGATAAAATATGGCTTATTTAGATGTTAAAGAATACTTTTTACAAGTTGAAGACCAATATCTTAGTACAAAAAAAGAAGTAGAAAATTATAAGAATTTAGCAAATCAAGGTTTAATGTCAAAAGAACATTTAGATATTATTGAAGATAATTTATTAGGGTTAGAAGTTAATTATAAAAGATTAGCATATGTTATGTATCTTTTTAATAAACCTAAATCAACTAAGAAAAGAAATAAAATTAAGGATGACTTAGAAGATAAATTTGAATTTATTGGTGTTACTAAGACACAAATAATAGATGAGAATACAAATCTTATAAATTCAATAAGAAAATATATAGATGATTCTACTAAAAAGGAAGAGTAGTATATGCAAGAATTTTTAGAGAGTTTAGGCATAAATGAAGCCTTAGAAGATGAAGATGGTGAAAAGGTAATTAAATTAAACGATTCAAATGAATTTCAAGATATATTTGAATATTTACAAGGTATAGATGGTGTTACATTAAATGAAGATAGCGTAGAGTTCACTAATGATTACAATAAGGTTACTTTTGATGGTGATAAATACGATTTAACTCTTGAAGCAGATTTCATAAATGAGAAGTATAGGGTTAAAGTAAAAGAGTAGTGGAAGGAATAAAAAATATGATAAATAATTTCGATAACTTAAGAATAAGTGAAGATGTTGAAAAGATAAATGATGAGATATTAAACATTTGTGCCCAAATGGAAGATGAATTAAATAATAGTGAGTATGCTGGAATTACAGCATCATTGATTGGCTATGAAAAAAGAATAATTGCACTTAAATTTGAAGATAAGATTGAGTTCTTAATTAACCCATTAATAACTAAAAAGAAAAAAGAAGATTATCAAGTAGTAAAGCAAAAAGATTTATTCTCTAATCAATATTATATTATACCTAGATTTAAAGACATAGAAATTTTCTACACAAATAAAGATAAGCAAGTTCAAAAAATTGATTTAAAAGGCGATGCAGCATATTTCTATCAACAACTAAATGATTTATTAGGTGGTCTATTAATTGAAGATTATGGTATGCCTATAGATGATGATTTTGATGATTTAACTGATGATGAAAAAGGTGAAATTGTAGAACAATATTTAAAGTCATTTGAAGAAGCAAAAGAGTTCGTACAAAGTGAAATAGATAAAGACCCACAATTACACGATATTCAAAAAACATTAGCATTCATTGATAGTGTTAATAAAGGTGAAACTAAATTAGCACCTAGACAACCTAATAGAGAAACTAGAAGAAGAATGAGAAGACAAGCAAAGCAATTAAATAAATTAATTAAGAAAGATAATATAGTTCAATAATATGATAGTTAAAGATACAATTAAAGATTTCTATGGTAAGATATTAGGTTATGTAGAAACTGATGATGTTACAGGGAATAAGGTAGCATATGACTTTTATAGAAGAGTACTAGGTAAATATAATAAGAGAGAAAATTGTACTAGAGATTTCTATGGTAAGATATTATCTAGGGGTGATACAACACAAGCACTAGTATATAATACACAACAAAAGAATAATTAATTTTAATCTTTTTAAGCATTCACAAATTTATTGTGAGTGCATTTTTTTTTAGCCTAATTACAAAACAACCTAAGCAAGTTGATTTTTCAAAAAACAACTTAAGCAATTTGATTTTAAAATATAATATTTATGTGTATAGATGAATATTTTATTTTTTATCTATTGACAAAATCATTTTTAGCGTATATAATAGGTATAGATAACTTAAAACAAGGAGGAACAAAGTTATGCAAAAAGAAACAAATAAAATTTATAATCCATTTAACCCAGTTAAAAAAGTTAATCATTTAGAAGTAAAAGGCTTTAGATTATTAGTTATGAAATCACAAATAGCAGTAGAGTTATATTCAAAAGAATTACCAGATTTAAACCAAAAATTCATAACTTTAAACACTAATCAATGTCAAGGTCATATAATCAATATAAATAATATTATTGAAGTAGAACCAGTTACATTAGTAAAGGTAAGTTATGAGAATATAGGTAACCCACATTTTTCAAACTTACCAGTAGGTGAGATAAGTGATTGGTATTATTGGTTTTATAGAAATGATAATAAGTTAGAGTTTGTAGATGATACTAGTAAAAGTAGAGATTATGTTCAAGGATTTACTGTCTACAATAGTAAGTTTATGATATAGAATAATGGAGGAATAAAAATGAGAAGAGAATTTAGAGTTGTTAGAAACAATGGCAATAAGACAGATTGGATTGATTTAGGAGATTGGGATATTTATAGAATAGAGATATTTGCAGGAATTATGTGTTCTTTTGCAAATGATTGGCAAATAGAATATAGAACTATCGTTGAGGAATAATTGTATGAATGCTAAAGCATTATTAAACAACTATCAAATAGGTAGTTATGCTTATAGAGTATTATCATCAAAGATAATAGAAACAAATAGAATAGATAAAAGCCATACTTTAGTGGTTTGGTCTAATTTAACAATGTTAGATATTAATTTATTAAAAAGAGTTGTTAAAAATTTAGAAATAGTGGAGGAATAATATGAAAAAAGTAATAATGACAAAGCAACAAATTTTTAATGCTTTTAATGAAGGTAAAGTAATTAGAAAAACAAGTGGAGTTTGGAATACACCTAATAAGGATGGTGTTATAGTTACTAGTATAGACCAGTTAGAAAAATTCTATGATTGGGCATATTTAGTAGCTGTATATGAAAGTGACGCTAATGGTATTGATTATGATTTAATTGGTGCTAGTGGTGGAGATATGTTTTAATACGCAGGTATAATGATATGGATAAGGAATTAAAGTTAGAAAAAGAAGTAAAAAAATTATATGTTGGGTATGAAGATAGAAATCCTACAAATAAAAAATTATTCAAACTTGCAAAAAGAACAATTAAAAGAGGTAAAGTTAGTTTTGAGTATATTTTTAAATATGATATTAAACCTATAAAGATGGAGAATCTTAATTGGGATGATTGGGAAAAATTATATCTAAAAAACTACTTAACTTATATTAATTCTCATATAGATTATTTAAATAAAAAATTTAATAATTATTTTAATTTTATTTTAGATAAACAATACAAATTTAGGTTTACTGGTCTTTATGATATTTATTATCAATTAAATATTACTGTTACAATTAGTTGTGAAAAAATATGTAAGGAGGAATAATTTATGTCAACAAGAAGTTTAATTTGGAAAGAACAAGAAGATGGTAGTTATAAAGGTGTATATTGTCACAATGATGGGTATATTAAAAAAGGTGTAGGAGAAACACTTTTCAAGTATTATAATAGTGATAATATTGATAGAATTGATAAGTTAATTGCTTTAGGTAATCTATCTAGTTTAGGAATATATATTGACCCATTACCAAATGGTGTTCATATGAATTATACACTTAATTTTACTGAGAAATACACTTTTAGTGATGAACATACTTTTGATAACCCACAAGAAGATGTGTGTGTTGCTTATCATAGAGATAGAGGTGAAAAATTAGAAGGTTTATATGAACCTAATCTCGATGAAGTAATCAAAGGTATAGAGCATACTTGGGCAGAATTTATATATATTTTTAAAAATAATAAATGGTTTGTCATTGATGTTAATGGCGATAAAGAATTAACACCATTAAGCGTTTATATGCACTAAGGAGGTAATATTATGGAAAATTTAAAAGTTGAAGTTGAATTAAAAGACTTATATCAATTATTAATTTGTGATATGAGATATGCTTATACTAGAAATAATCATTTAACACCATCAGGTGAGTATGAAAAAGTTAAAAAAATTATTTGTGATATGATTAAAGTAGATGAGGACTATGCTATATACACATTAAAGCAAATTTGTGAAGAGTGTATAAACGAAGAATTAGTTTATCGTTTTTACGATGGCTTAGATGATGATTGTGGAAATAGAAAGTCATCTATTGAATTTATTTCTTGGTGTTTAGGATTCATTATTGGTTATGATAGTAATTGGAAGCCTTACAATTTTGATTTATATTTAAGGAATATATCAATCGATACAAAACCAATGTATGAAATATATGTTGATGATAAACCACACAATAGTGAATTGATTTCCAAAAAAGAAATTATTAACTATATTTGTGAAAAAGTATTACATAGTGATGAGGTTATATGGTCAAAAGAACCAATTAATAATTTATCTACAGAATACGATTATGGTGTAGTTTATCATATTAAGAAACCAGTTGAATTGGAAATAAAAGTAGTAAGAAGGAATTTTAATGAGAAGAATTAAAGTATATGCTGTATGTAAAAATTGTGAAACAAGAGAAAAATCACTTGCTAATATTTATACTATACTAGCAAAAAAGAAACAAGCACTTGAATACACCTTATGTAGATTATATATTGAATATCAATCTCATTTTATTTCTTGGTGTGAATTACATAATGAAGATAGTTCATTAATAAATACCTTTAAGGAATATATGGCAAAAGTATATGACAATGAACCATATAATGATTTTGTTATTATTTCATTATCATATGATAAACCATCATTATGTTCATTATTAAGAATGCTATCTGGATGTATTCCAGTTGGTGCTTCTTATGAATTTGATGAAGAAATTGATAAGTTTATTAAAAATAATCAAAAACAAAATAAGAAGTAAAATTGCTAAATTATGTGTTAATGATAAAATAATTGTTGACAACTAAACATATTCATTGTATAATAGTATATGAAAGGTGTGATATTTAATGGAGTTTAAAAAACTCAAATGTATTAAAATTTCTAAAAGCGAATATGATGATATTAAATTTATTAATTCCATATCTAGTTGTTCTAAGGAAGCAATAGACAACGTTAAAGAGTATTTAATTAGAGATGGTAAAGTAGATTTAAAATTAAATGATTTCGTTTTAAGTGAACTAGCATATAACTTATATAATGCAGTTATCAATGATTACAAATATTTGAAAGTAGAGGAGAATTAAACGTGGAAAAGAAAGAAGCATTAGCAAATTATTTAGGTTGTGAAGTAGATGAAATTGAAGATGGTTATAGAGATGATATTTTTGAATATGGTAACCAAGAATATTTAGTATGTGATGATTATGACGATGCTTATAATCAAGCAGTAGATGGTGTATATAATTTATTAGATACAGAAGGTTTCACTTTTATCAATGGTTGGGAAAACTATGTAGAAGATAATGGTTGGTTCTCAGATGCACAAAGAGAAAGTGCAGAGTATTATGTTCAAGATATTGAAGATGAGAATGATGACACATATGAAAATAGACTAATTGCAGAGTTAGTTGAAAATGGCTATTTAGATGAAGAAGATGATTTTCATTTTGATGAAGATGATGAAGACCAAGAATATCCACTATTAAATGATGATGTTGATTTAGAGGATGCTAAGGAACAATACATTGATAGTATGTGTGATGAAGACCCAATTGAATGGTATAGATTTAACTTTGGTGATGAAGATTTTGAGGCAGTTTGTGTAGAAAACAATTTAGTTAATTTACAAGACCTTGCAGAATATTGTGTAGATAGTGATGGACCAGCAAACGAACTTGCACGTTATGATGGCGATGAAATCGAATTAGAAGATGGCTATTTAGCATATAGAACTAATTAATTGTATAATTATTGTGACAAGGAAAAGTCGTTAAAACCCCTTGTGGAAGTTCATTATGTTTCCTCCGAGTTTTATTTAAACGATTAAAAAACAAATGTGTTAAGTCCTCCAATGCACAAAAAATTAAAAACCACAAGGTAATTAATTTGAATGTCGTAGTCTTTTTATCAAGACTACCTAACACCTTAAATTAGTTTAAGGTGTTTATATATTGCAGGGTATTACTAATGGCTAGTTCATAGGCTCATAACCTATGTTATGTGAGTTCGATTCTCACCCCTGCGTCCATAACTTAAACAATGGGTCAACGTGCCCTAGATAAAAAGATTTCATTGTTTTAGTAAGATAGGAATTACTAAAGATAATTAAAAGGAGAATTAGAAAGATGAAATATTACAGTGAATTATTAAAAAAGCCATTCGACACAGTTGAAGAACTAGAGAATGCAGAAAAAGAAAAGAATGAACAAATTAATGCTCTTAAGGTTAAGAATGAAGAAAGAACTGAAAGAGCAAAAGAAGTAGAAAATGCTTATAAGAAGTATATTGAAACTAAAAAGAAATTATTTGAGGAAATCGATAACTCTTATAATGAATACTTAAAGTTAAGAGATAAGTTTGTAGATGACTATGGTTCATTCCATATGACATATACAAATAAAGATGGTGAAGAGAAATATTCACTAACTGATGCTTTTAAAACAGTAAGTGATTTATTCACAGAACTATTTGGTTTTTAATAACTAGATAAATTAATTCTAGGGCACAAATTTTTAATTTTTATTTCAAGAATGATAACTTATAGGGTAAAATAATAAAAACGCAAAATAACCCTATTAGAATGAGTTGTAGGAGGTGATTTATTTGAAATACTTAGTAGTGACACGAAATTGGAGTTTATTAGAACCAACATCTGAAGAAAGATTTTATGATATAAGAGAAGCAAACTCTATAAATGAAATTATAAATGAAGAACATAAAAAATGGGAAGGCACTTTAGATGGTGGTAGATTTGTAGCAAAGATATACGAATTGAATGAGGTTTATGATGGTGAAGAAGAGAAAAAAGAAACTACCTAACCCTATTCAAATAGCAACTCAACTAACTTATAGATTGCAAATGACACCTACTAAAAAGGGTAGACAACAAAAGTTAGATAGAAAACAAAAACAACAAGGGTGGCAAGACCACCTTTAAACATAGCCCCTGGGTGATAAAGTGACACACTGGACTTTGACTCCAGGCAACTTCGGGCAGTACGAAGAGGGGCTGCCAATAATAAAAATAAAGGTGAGTATTACAATGGAAATATACATAATAAAACAATTTAGATTTGATGATGAATGTATTTTTGGAAATATAAGTTTTGGAAATGTAGGTTTCTTTACCTATTTTGATAAAGCAGAAGATATTGTTAAAAATAACATTTTTGATTTATCAGATGATGGTTATTATGAATATGTTGCTATTATGAAAGTAGATGAGGGTTTATACTCACCATCTCAATTAGAATATTGGTATCATTGGGAAAATGATAAGTATGTTGAGTGTGAAAGACCAAAAGAAGTTGAACACTATTTTTTTACAATCTAATTGAAAGGAGTTTAATATATGAAAGAAGATATTTTTAATAGTTACATTAATACTTTGGTTATATATGCTAATAAATATATTAGAGATTTAAGATGTAAAGAGTATAATGAAAATGAACTAAAAAGAAAATATTTAGAAATATATTATGCTATATTTAAACTATATAGAGATATTTTATCATCTTTACATTTAGATGAATTTGGTAAAAATAATTGTTTTAGAAAACCAACAAAAGATGAATATAATGAATATACTTGTTCATTAAATAATGAAAAAACTAATTTTCCTTTAAATAGAATTTTAGAATATAGACAAGAAAAATTCCCTGAGTATATTGATGATTATGGTATGAGTACATTTATTGAGTTTGAAAACTACGAGGGAAAAATAATACAAATTCAAACAAATGAAACAGATTGGGATTATGAACTAGATAGAATATTTGATGTAGATAGATTATCTAGTTTAAACCCACAAGATGCTTATGACTTATTAATTAATGATATTTGGTATAAGAATTAAGGTGATATAGTGGACTTATTTGTAATATTACTAATAGGAATTATAATAGCATTAATATTGTCTATAGTTTCTTTAATATTAGTATTACGTTCTTTTGCACCATTTAAAAAGATGAAACGAAAAGAACTAGATGATTGTTATGATTTAAGACAAATATATAAAAATACTAAAAAAGATAAAAAATAATTATTGACAAATAATATTTCATATGCTATAATTGATAATGTATAGATAAGACAACTAAAAATAGTAATGGTTATAAGTTTACATTTTCTTTTCATTTCCCATTACTTACCTCTCAAATATATCTTATCTATACTTAAATAGAGGTCTACTGTTCAATGGTAGATGGGGAGTCTTCAAAACTTGCCGATGTGGGTTCGAGTCCTACGACCTCTGCCATTAAAAGTTAATAATTATAGTTTTGTGGGTTCTATATTTATTATATATATATCATCTAATTTTTAGAAATGCTCCAAATAAAAAATTGCTAATAAATTTTGTCAAAATCTCCATTTTAAAAACCCACACTTCAAATTAAAATATTAAAGACCTTTGGTCTTATACTAAAAAATGTGGTCTGGTATTCTCTATCCCAGAAAGAATACCCCTCCTTTCTAAAAGATAAAGTCGAAAGGAATTTTATTTTATAGATTTGGGAAAAAAAAATTAAAAGGATGTGATTTGTTTGGCAAAGATTTCAAGAAGTGCAATCGAAAAAAGACTAATAGCAAATTCTCAAGATGAATATCAACCAACTAAGGAAGAAGTTAATGAGGCTATGCTTAAGAAATTTAAAAAAGATACTAAAAGAGATTTTACTTTAGAATATTATCGTATGCACGAGTTCTTTATGACTAAGAAGGAAAAAAGAATTTATAAACAAAGATTAAGTAGAATTAAATTTTAATTAAATTTTTTGCTAAATTATAATGAATTGCTTTCATTACTTAATTCCTTTCAGATGATTGCAATTATAACCCATCTAAAGTAGGATTTATTCCTACTTTTTTATTTTTATCACTAATTTATATGCGTGTGTATATAATAAATATATCAAAATACCTTGTATAACTAATTCTAAGTGGTCTATTTTGCGTTTTTATTCTAAACTTGATAGAATATTCATTTCAAAAATAAAAATCAAAAATCAAACGCTTTCATAATAATTATAAATTTTATTAAAAAATTAAAAAACTATTGACAAAATAAAATCTATCGTATATAATAGTGCTATCAAATCAAATAGCAGGAGGTAAATTAAAGTGGAAAAGACATTTGATTTTGGAAAAATTGATTTAAATGATTGTGGTAGAAAAATTAATAAGGTCGAGGTTACAGTAGAATTAACTAATGATGGTGTATTTTGTGCAAGTGCACTTGTGTGGAACTCTAAACATACAGACATAGAGTGTGGTGGTCAATGTTTAGATGAGTTAGTTCAATTCTTAAAGACTAATAAAACATTTATGACAATTTATGATTGGTGGAAAAAGTATCATTTAAACGATATGCACCCAGGAACAGAAAAGCAAGAGAACGCTTTAACTAATGCAGGTTATAAGTCTTGGGCAAGTAATTATGGTGATTGTTGTAATTACTTAGAAACTATGGGTCTACTAGTAGATGATGGTTATAAATTTGGTACAGGTTGGCTTAAGAGAGATATACCTAGCAATGTTCTTAAAGAAATGCAAGAACTATTATCTGAATAAAAAGTAAAAATGAATGGAGGAATTGATATGAAAAGAAATGAACAATTTTTATTAGGTGTTATGAACAATCAAATCGTATTAGGTGAGATTGAAATTAGAGATTGGAATGGCTATGATGAATTTTCAGCAACATTTGATGTAGGTGAAGCATTCGACATTAACCTTAGTGAAGATGAAATTAAAGATTGGTATGAGGGTTATTGGGATTGTTTAGATAGTGATAGAAAACTAGATGCTTTATGTGATGGTAATAGAACTTATCAAGATTGGCTTGATGACCAAGTATACAATACTTACTACACAGATATTAAAGATTGCTCTTGCACAGATTTAGAAATGGACTTTAATGGTATTACAATTAACTTTGAAACAATTAGTTGTGGTCAACACAATTGTAGAGATGATGAATATTTTGACAAAATGATATTCACTAACAAAGAAGCATTTGATATGCTAATGAACCTTTGGGATAATTATCATCTTAAAGAAATTGATGAAAATGGCAAAGAACAATTCAATAAGATTATCGAACTGCTAGATGACTATAATTGGTGTGGTGGTAAAAAAGTAGAAGAGTTCATTAGAGAGAACTTAAAGTATTAAGAGTGATTAATTTCACTCTTTTTCTTTGGTTATTTATGAAAGCGTTTTCACGCTTATATATTTATATTCTTTCATCGCTTCGCTTTTTCTCCACAGTTAAAGGAAATTTATTCATTAAAAATTTTACTAAAAAAGAGAAAGAAAGAAAGTAAGATAAAGAAAGAAAGAGAAATATCTGTTTTTATACATAATTATTTATATTTAAAATAATAATATTAAGAATAAATTAGAACACTCTATATTAGACACTCTAATAAGACACTCTATATAGAGGCTCTAATATAAGACACTATTATAGTGTCTAAGATAGAACACTCTAATATAAGGCTCTAATATAGACACTCTATATAAGAACGTTCAAGGGAAAAATTTTTTGCCACATTTTATCACAATTTTATTGACAAAATAATTTCTATCGTGTATAATATTACTAGAATAACCCAACAAGGAGGAACTAATTATGGGAATGATGAACGCAAGTGACTTAAAGGTTAAGTTAGACCAAGCACAAGAAAAGGTAGAAAAGAGATTACAAACTATTCAAAAGTTATGTAAGAAATTAAACGTTAATTATGATGATTTAATTAATGCTTATTTAAATGTTGAAGATTTTAAAACTAGAGATTATTTACCATCAAAGGTAGCAAGAGAAATAGTTAGTCAATTTGTTCAACATATAGAGAACACATATGATGAAAATGGTTATACTAGATTAACTGATGAAGATTATGATTTTAATTCTAAGGTTAGTCAACTTGAAGATAACTTACCAAAGTTATATGATTTAAGAAGAGTAGTTAATAATTGGCAAATTAAGTATGATACAGAACTTAATAAAGAGAATGCACCTAAAATTCAAGTTTTAGTAGATTTCTTGAATGAGTGGGGTGAAATGGCAACTAGTTGGTATCACGCTAATGCTAAGACATTAGTTAATGCTAAAAATCAATTTCATAAGATTGCACAAGATTTCTTAATTGAACATAATTATTATGATTTAAATTATGATGAACAAAGAGAACTAGTTAAGACATTTAATGATTTTATGTTTGACAATTATCACGTTCATAATAGATATAGATTTTCAAGTGTTGATAGTGATGATTGGGTTAATGCAAAAACTAATGTTGATAATTTAACTAGAGATTTATCAAATGTTAAGTTTGAAGAAACTAAGAAAAGTGATTACTATTCATATGACCAAAACTTTGGACATAGTGTAGATGATGGTAAATATGTTTTAAAGAGTTTTGATGATGAAAGATTAGCAAAGATTATTGAAGCAGAGAAAAAAGCAAAGTATGAAGACTTATGTAATAGAATTAGTGCAGTAGTTGGTGAGATTATAGATGTATCTAATTTAAAGATTAGTGCTAAGGGAAACCTAGATGGTGTAGTTGAAGGTACTAAGGGTATGGCTAAGGTTGAAACTATTGGGGCAGGTGGTTATAATACTGGAACAATAGTTAATGTAAATCACGGACAAATATTTCATTATAGAGTCTTAGTACATAAAATTAAAGAATAAGGAGATAAAATAATATGTTATTAAAAGATTTAAAAGGAATGAATTTTACAAATTTAAAAGTAAGTGTTAGTTGGACATTTAATAAAGGTTATGATTGGGAAGATTTATTAAAAGCACCTGACTATGAAGTAGATTGGATGTGGGATAGTGAAGTTAAGTGGTTCACTAAAACAGAATTATACGACTTAGTAATCTATATAGGAATTTAATTTATGTTAATTAAAATAGAAGAAGTTGAACAAGCACAACAAGTAAATATAAATGGCATAAGACAAAATGTAACAAATAAATTTTGTATAATAAGTTGCCCTTGTTGTAAATCAATCTTAAATCAAGTTGGTGGTAGTTATATTGATATTGTTAAATCATTAAATGTTGACCAAGAAATTAAGTATTGCCCAAAGTGTGCTACTAAGATTGATTATCCTACAATTATAGATTTACCAAAAGAGAATATAAGAGAATTAGTTATTTAGTATATAAATAACTTTTACTCGTTTTTAGAGAGGAAGTGATGAAGTATGAAATATTTTGTTGTAAGTGATATTCATTCTCACTATACACCATTAAAAGAAGCATTAGATAAATCAATGTATGATATAAATAATC
>Ga0247608_10002847_pt1 | contig 20897 bp, 15 predicted proteins | sample 176DNAGHGlowgp2_FD_193490 | JGI IMG/M metagenome (GOLD analysis project Ga0247608, IMG submission 193490) | Sheep rumen microbial communities from Palmerston North, Manawatu-Wanganui, New Zealand - 1766 DNA GHGlow gp2 | ecosystem: Host-associated > Mammals > Digestive system > Stomach > Rumen ...
TTCTTATCATCGTGGGAATAATCCTGATAGTTCTGGCGGCCGGAGTCATTATGCTCGCCAGGTGTGCCAGGAACATGGCAAAGCAGCTGTCACGTCCGTCGACGGCTACGGTCACGAGACAGACGATCTCCAGGACCATCGACGGTTCAGGTGTCCTGATGGTAAACGATACGGAAGATATAGAGGTTCCCTCAGAGATCAAGATCGTTGAGACACTGGTCAAAGACGGTGATGAGGTCAGGAAGGGAGATATCATAGCAACTGTCGACAAGGACTCGGTAACAAGTGCCATCGTAAGTCTCCAGTCTGAGCTCAAGAGCGTTAAGGAATCCCTGAAGAACAAAAAGAAGGATAAGCTCACTGAATACCAGATCGAGGAACTTGAGGCACGCAAGACAGCGCTTAAGGACCGCATTGCCATGATGAAGGAATACCATGATGATCCCGTTATCAAGGCTCCGATGGACGGTATGGTATATAACAAGGATACATCATCTTCTGATCAGGGAAGTGACATGTCATCCATACAGGATCAGATCTCACAGTATCTGTCTGCTGATGATACTGTGGCAGCAGAGTCTACAAGGATGCAGATCGTAAAGGCGGCAGACGGTGATCAGGAGATCACGGACTTTACATCTCTGACGGTCGAAGCTCCGGTTAAGGGCAACGTGCCGCAGACAACAGTGACAGAGACAGAACAGTATACGGGACAGATCATCTGGACGGACGGTTCCGGTTCCGGACAGCCGATAAGCGAATTTGCACCCGACACAAAGTACAGTGCGATGATCATGCTCGTTCCTAAGAACGGATATGTGTTCAGCATGGACCATGTACCGTCTCTTACAGGGATCACGGGCGAGGCAACCGTCACGATCACAGAAGGCGTTATGGTCATCCTTGCGGATTATCCCAAGACTGAAGCTGATCCTGCAGATCCTACCAAGCCGGCAGATCCTACAAAACCTGCCAAGCCCACCAAGCCTGCAACACCGACGCAGCCTGCTCTGCCGTCCATGCCGGCGCTGCCGTCGGGACTTGATTACGAGAAACTCCTGAAGTCTCTTCAGGGATTGTCAGGCACGGGCGCATCAGGAATAGACCCTAGCAAGTTCAACTTCGGACTGAACGGAGGGCTTCCTTCAGGCGTTGACTATGGTGATATAGCTTCCGCTTATGGAGCAGGCGGCGCAGGCAAGAACCAGATGAACAACACTAAGCTCCTGACGCTTGCCAAGATGGATACGGTAGTAGTCAAGATCTACATTGATGAGCTCGACATCCTCTCCGTATCGGAGGGACAGAAAGCGACAGTCAAGCTGGATGCCATTGAGGGCAAGGAGTTTGAAGGAACGATCAAGAGCATAGGGAAGACAGCTTCCTCCAATGCCGGAACTGCCAAGTTCATAGCAGAGATCGAGATACCCATGGATCCCCAGATGAGGATGGGCATGACTGCATCTGTCTCCATCGTGATCCTGACGGCAGAGAACATACTCACGCTCCCGATCAATGCCATGCAGCAGACAGGTGACCAGATGTTTGTATACAGGGGTTACGATGAGGAGACGATGGCACTTAAGGATGAGCAGGTCGTTACTACCGGCATCGCGAACAAGGATCTGGTGGAGATCAAGGAAGGCCTTAATGAGGGCGATGAGGTCTACTATATAGATGCATCCAATAATCCCCTCGCCCAGTACATGATGCAGGCACAGGAAGGTTGACATAAGTGATCGTCTTCAGGAACGTATCGAAAATATATCACATGGGCGACGAAGTCGTTAAGGCCCTCGACAACGCAAACATCCACATCAGATCAGGAGAGTTTGTAAGTATAATCGGGCCTTCGGGTTCCGGTAAATCCACGCTCATGAACATAATCGGGTGTCTTGATACGGCTGATTCCGGCGAGTATCTGCTGGAGGGCATGCCTATCCGCAGATATTCTGAGAAAGCCCTTGCAGGCATAAGGAACAAGAAGATCGGATTCGTCTTCCAGAGCTTCAATCTCATACCGTCCATGACGGCAGAAGAGAACGTGGAGCTCCCGCTGATCTATCAGGGTATATCGATGAGTAGGCGCAAACAGATGGTCAAGGAGGCACTGGAACTGGTGGATCTCTATCCGAGACGTAAGCACACGCCCAACCAGATGTCTGGAGGTCAGCAGCAGAGAGTCGCGATCGCCAGGGCGGTCGCCTCAAGACCATCCATCTTCCTGGCAGATGAGCCGACGGGCAACCTGGACTCTGCGACGGGCAAACAGATCATGGAGATCTTCAAAGCTCTGCACGGACAGGGCAATACCATTGTCCTCATCACCCACGATGAGCATGTGGCACAGCAGGCAGACAGGAGCATACAGATCCTCGACGGCAAGGTCTACGACGGCGTTGTAGAGGAAGAGAAGAACAGGGAGGAGACTTCATGATATGGCAGTCGGTTAAGATGGCTTTGAAGTCCCTCAGGACTAATAAGCTCCGTTCCATCCTCACGATGCTGGGTATCATCATCGGCGTTTTCGCGCTGGTCGTATTGGTATCGCTGGTGTCAGGTGCTACGAACCAGATCACTACTTCCATAAGCGACATGGGCACTGATCTTGTATCGGTCATGCTTTTTGACTACGATCACACATATAAGAGGATGACGGTCGAAGAAGTGGATTCCCTTACTGAGACACTGGATCATGTGGTCGCTGCGGCGCCTTCGGCCATGGGTAATTTTGAAGTTTCCACCAAGCTCAAGAGCAGTAATGTCCAGGTCTATGGCACAACGCCGCTATACTCGCAGATCAGGGGGCTCAAGACTGCATATGGCAGGTTCATCATGAAGCCCGACTGCGACAACAATTCGAACGTTGCTGTGTTGGACAATGCCACGGCGAAACAGTTTTTCGGAAGGGAAGACTGTGTGGGAGAGACTCTTAAGATCAACAATATCCCGTTCAAGGTCATCGGTGTCATAGGGGATTCATCGCAGTCGATGGGTATGATGAGCATGATCCTTAACGGAGGAATGTACACGATCTATGTTCCTTTTTATTCCCTGGTCAGAGTCTCCAACTCCATGTCCCTTGCGGTCGATTCATTCTATCTTGCATCCAGGCAGGGAGAGACGGACATCGCCAGAGATGAGATCAAGGAGTATCTTACGGACAGGTATGGCGGGAATGATGAACTGTTCTTCGTATTCAGCCAGTCAGAGATAAGCGAAGCGTTAGACCGCGTTACGGGGACACTGTCGCTTCTCTTGGGCGGCATTGCCGGCATCTCGCTCCTTGTCGGAGGTATCGGCATCATGAACATCATGCTCGTATCCGTTACTGAGAGGACACGCGAGATCGGTATCCGTAAAGCCATCGGTGCCCGTCCTTCGGTCATCAAGCTGCAGTTCCTCATAGAGGCGATCACCCTGAGCATTGTCGGGTGCCTCATCGGCATCATACTGTCCTGGATCATGATGCAGATCATCAATATCATCGGCGACGTCAGTTACAGCCTGTCCGTACCGGTCATGATAGTCTCGGTCATCTTCTCCAGCGGCGTCGGCATCCTCTTCGGATTGTACCCGGCGCACAAGGCGGCCAAGATGAAGCCGATCGATGCACTGAGGTATAATTAAGACTGTTTTTGGTTTTTCTCGTAATTAAATCACACACGTAAACCCAAATCGAAAAAAATGACTGATCGGGTTTACTTATTAGAGTAAAAGTAAACCCGTTTTCCTATTATTGCTGCATTCGGGTTTACGCGGGCGCCGTATTGCGTAAACCCGGTTCGCCATATTTGCTCGTTTTGGGTTTACTTTCCGGCATTTTTATAAACCCGATTTTCGATTATTGAGGATTTGGGTTTACGGGGTTGATGAAAGGTGAATATATAAGTGGTGATCACCGGCAGGTTAGAAAGCTTCACCACCCCCGTGAGTCAGCCGGGACACCTGTTTACTGTGCCCGGTTATCTCAAAACAACTTCTTCAGCCTCTTTTTCTAATCTGTTTTTAATGTTAGGCAGATAATATTATAATGAAAACATGTCGCCAAACAGATTTTGGCAGGAGGAGTGCTGATGAGGATCCTGTATGCTGAAGATGAGTTCGATATGAATAAAATAGTATCGGCCAAACTGCGGGGAGAGGGCCATTCTGTTGACAGTTGCTTTAACGGGGATGAGGCTGTCGCGCTTTTTGATGATCATGATTATGATCTGATTATCCTTGATGTCATGATGCCGGGGAAGAACGGATATGATGTTTTGCGTCATATCAGAGGTGAGGGGGACCTCACTCCGGTGCTGTTTCTTACGGCAATGGACGCTGTTGAAGAGAGGATCAGGGGACTCGACAGCGGGGCGAATGATTATCTGGTGAAACCTTTCGCGCTGGAGGAGTTGATGGCGAGGATCAGGGCTGTCAGAAGATCTGTAACAAGAGTACCGGACAGCATCCTCAAAGTGGCGGACTTAAGTCTTGATATGGCATCGCATAAGGTCATAAGGGCAGGACGTGAGATCAAGTTGTCTTCAAAAGAATACCGGCTCCTTGAGTACCTGATGCAGAATGCAGGGATCGTCCTGACGAGAGCACAGATAGAAGATCAGATTATGAGTTACGATTACGACGGCGGGACTAATGTGGTCGATGTATACATCAGATATCTGAGGTCGAAGATCGATATCGGATCTGATAAGCAGCTGATTCAGACTGTTCGTGGAACAGGATATGTGATCCGGAGTTAAATATTGAAGAGAGTATCTATACGTACAAAAATAACACTTATGGTGATCGCCGCGATCTTTGTGATGGTGATCATAATGCTGGCCATATTCGAGCTGAGCGGAGTAACCGTTCTTGAGAATACGACGAGGGATTATCTTATAAGCGCGGTCGAATCGAACATAAACAAGATCGAATATGTCGGCGGTAACCGAAACAGTCCGTCTTCATCAGATGATGTTCTGATGATCGAATATAAGGACGGGCATCTGGCGGTAGATATCGATTTTCTTGATTCGATGAATGATGTTGACAGCGCACTATATACGGGGGACGGGAGGCTCTTATACGGAAGCAATCCGTACTCTATCGAGATGGATGGTGAGGCACTTAAGGTGCCGCGGATCTATAAGAGGACTTTCGATGGGATCACATGCTATGTGTACGAGAGGAAACTGACGGGAGAAGGGCTCGACGGTTTGTGGATAAGGGGGATAGTGCCGCTTCGTCAGGCCAGGAAGCAGATAGGGGATATCATGAAGCTCCTTATGTTTTTCCTGCCGTTGATCCTCATTGTGACAGTGATCGGAGGAGCACTGATCGCTTACAGGATCTTGAAGCCGCTGCGCAAGATGCAGAAAGATATTTCGGGCATATCGGATGAGACTGACCTGTCGGGACGTATTGATGTCAAAGAAGGCAGGGATGAGATAACCGCACTTGCGGGTTCGTATAATGAGATGCTGGACAGGATAGAGAGTGCTTTCGAGAGGGAGAAGCGTTTTACATCCGATGTGTCACACGAACTGCGCACGCCGATGTCGGTGATCCTGGCTCAGACAGAGTATGCTCTTGAGAAGGATGGGGATAAGGAAGAATACAGGGATGCATTGGAAGTAATAAAACGTCAGGGCGACCGTATGGCTGCTCTCATAGATGATATGCTGACGTATTCCAGGATCGATTCCGGAAGTGACAGGTATCCCAAAGAAGAGCTGGATCTGTCAGAGCTCGTCGAAAGTGTGACTGATGAGATGAGCCTTCTGTCGCAGAAAGGGATCGTTATCAGGACAGACATATGCGACGGCATCACCATGGAAGGAAACAGGGATCTCCTGATCCGGATGTTCCAGAATCTCATCGAAAACGCATACAAATACGGACGTGAGAACGGGCACATACTTGTCGCTTTGAAGAAAGCAGATGAAGAACAGAAGATCGAAGTCATTGTCGAAGATGACGGCATAGGCATCAGTGAAGAAGATCAGAAGAAGATATTTGACAGATTCTACCGCGCCGATAGTGCCAGGTCACGCGAGTCGGGGTCCGTCAAAGGAAGCGGACTCGGTCTGCCTATAGTAAAGATGATAGTAAGTTACCATAAAGGAACGATCCGGGTGGTAAGTTCCGAGGGAAAAGGAAGCCGATTTGAAATTTTCTTCTGAATTCTAATTTTGCTTTAATGTTGGACTTTTATACTGAGGTCACAACACAAGAAAAGGAGAGTGATCTATATGAAGAAGAGATTGTTGATAGCGAGCGCCGTTGTTGCAAGTACGGCGGTTATCGGTGCAGGAAGTGTGGTATTTGCTTCAAGGCATATCAAGCAGAGTAACATAATCGATACAAATACGGCTTATAACTTTGCGTACATGGATGCAGGAGCAACTTCCAAAGATGTTACGGATAGGGAGATCGAGCTTGATTATGAGAACAATAAGTATGTCTATGACGTAGAGTTCACATATAACGGTATCGAGTATGATTATGAGATCGATGCCGTGAACGGGACGATCCTGAAGAAGAGCGTTGAGAGCATCGAAGGCGAACAGATCCCGGCTGCGACAGAAGATAAGACTGAGCCCGCCAGCACATCAAGCGAACCGGAAACTACTGAGCAGAGTACACAAACGGAAGCAGTGCAGGATAAGGAGAAAGAGACCGAAGAGTCAAAAACAGATAAGACTGACAAGTCGGAGGACCAGGAGAAACCGGCTGAGACAAAGAAGACGGATTCAACTGACAAGCCGGCTAAACCAACCGGAACAAAGAAGTCGATGATCAGCGTCAACAAGGCGAAAGCGATCGCCCTCAAGGCAGCACATCTGACAGGCAAGAAAGTTAAGTACAAGGAAGCTAAGCTCGAGAAGGATGACGGCCGTAAGATCTATGAGATAGATTTCATTTACGGCAACACAGAGTATGAATTCGAGATCGATGCTTACTCCGGAGCGATCCTTGACAGCGACAAGGAAACAATCAAAGCCAAAACAAATTCTCAGAAAGATTACGACGACGATGATGACGACGAGGATGAAGACGAAGACGAAGACGATGATGAGGACGAAGATGAAGATGAAGACGAAGATGAGGATGAAGATGAGGATGACTGATATTTGATAACCTAATCAATTGATCTTTGTCTTACGGGGATGTCTCTGTTGTGATCAATATCACACAGAGGCATCCCTTTATTCATCTAACCTGCCCTAAAGACAGAGACGCCAGAAGACAGAATGCGTATACGCGTTTGTTCAAGATGGTGTCTGTCGGAGTTGTGGATGATCACCTTATTCAGACATAACTCGTGTAAAACATGAAGTTCTCTTTTTGCCCGATTTGTTGCACGGGTGTTACAGGCGGTTACAAAATAAAGGCAAACAAGGTTATATTTGTTTTTTTGCTTGAAATTTTAGGTTAACCTCTCTAAAATGCGCTTAAGGTATGTTCGGAAAATGGACATTGTTTTAGGAGGTTGTTATGACACACAGAGTGAAATTAACCTGGAAGACTGCTGTCGCACTTGCAGGTTTCCTGTTGATCGCAGTTATGTTCGTGATGCCGAGAAGTGTTAGGGCGGAAGACGCAAATAGTGGTGAGTATCAAACTGAGGGAGGAAGTGGTTCTTGGACATACGATGATGCTACTAATTCATTAACAATTACAGGGACTGGCAAGCTTCCTGATTTGAGACTGAAATGGGGCGGAGAAGCTTCAAGATATGAGAAAGTGAAGACAATTATAATCGGTGAGGGAATAACTTCGATCGATCATTATTGCTTTATGAACTGTGTTGCGCTTGAGAGTATAACTATCCCAAGTACTGTTGAAACGATAGGAGATTATGTGTTCTATAATTGTAGTTCTCTTGAGAGCATTACACTTCCGAATGATTTAAAGACTTTGGGAGCATGTGCTTTCGAAGATTGTAATAGTTTGCTATCGATTACTTTCCCATCCAATATGGTAGCAGTAGGTAGTAATTCGTTTAAAAAATGCTCGTCTTTGATCTCAATTAGAGTAGAATCTAGCAATACAAAGTTTCATGATGGTGTATTTACAAATATCGGCTCTCCAGTAGACCTGTATTACAACGGTTCGAAGACTTCAGCCATCAATCAGGGACTGAATAATTTGGTGAACCTTTCCACTACGAATGCTACATTTGCTAAATACATTGCTATTTTTGACAGTGAAAATAAAATTGGAACTGTTCCTGAAGCTCAGGAAATAGGTCCAGGAGAATTGTTCACTCAACCTGAAGATATGTCCTGTGATGGTTATAAATTTCTGGGCTGGTATGAAGGTGATGCGTACAATGCCTATGATACTAAGTTCGATTTCTCTCAATCTCCGGCAGGTGATGTTTATATCTGGGCAAAATGGACTGAAGTTGATTCAGTTGTTGGCGTTTCTTTGGTTCTTGAAGAAGATATTGGTGTTAAGGTTTATATAGCTAATTCAACGGAAACACTTGATGATCAGGATAGTAGTGTAACACTGACATGTAATATTGGTGTAAGTGGCAAAACAAATCCGACGAAAACAATTGATATTCACAGCATTAGCGAGAAAGTTGAATATGAGGGAAAGACATGCCGCGTATTCCAGCTCAATGTACCTGCTGTTGCCATGACTTGCCCTATTTCTGTAGTTGTAAATGCAAATGGTAAGACAACTGTGATAAGTCCTTCCGATGGCTACACAGTGAAACAGTATGGAAAAGTTGTTTTAGAGAATCCAGATCAATCAGATTATCATGATCTTGTTAAAGCCATGCTGAATTATGGTGCTTATAGCCAAAAACATTTCAGCATTAAGACAAGCGATCTGGCAAATGATATTGATGGAATTGCATCCTTCGATAATGTTCCCGGGACAATAGTTCCTGAGATGACGATAGAGGTTAATCCCACAACAACTAGTGGTATCCCTGAGGATTGGCCTGTCGAATACTACGGATCAGGTCTTGACCTCAAGGATAAAGTTACTGCGTATGTATATTTTAAGGTTCCTGAAGACTTCAATATGGATGTTTATTTCCTGAAGATTAACGGAAAAACAGGCGACTTCGTAAAGCGTAACAATGACTACTTCATTTGTTTCACGAAAGAGTTTACAGCTTCTGAATTGAGCTATATGGGCGGATCAGGTTCTTGTCCTTGTACGATCACTATTGAGGAGAATGGCGGTTCCGGTGCGCATTATGCATATTATCCTGCGCTTTATTGTTCTGCAATCTGCAATTCTGATAAGGAAGAGATCACGGATAGTCTCAGAAATCTCTCAAAAGCCCTGTATCTTTATGCAGTTGCTTGTGGATCTTAATGGAGGGTTTTCTTATGAAATACGATTATGAGAATGTTGATCTTGAGATAATTGAGTTTTACGGTGAAGATGTTGTAACAGCATCTTGTCCTGATGTGAAGCCTGATCCCGTTGACTGTGAATGGTACATCGGAGCCTGATATAACAGGGTTTGCAAGGAGAGGCTGCCTAATTGGCAGTCTCTTTTTATGTTCTTCACACATCTATTGACTTTACTTTAGTGATTTGATATCCTAATTCAGCATAAAAATCACGTACTGCGCCTTTTGTGCCCGTTTTTACTACATTTTCGAGGCGGGTAGGCAGTACGGAAGAAGAACAGGAGGATAATTTTATGCCGGTAATTTTAATGAAGCAGCTTCTGGAAGCAGGTGTACACTTTGGTCACCAGACACGTCGCTGGAACCCTAAGATGAAGGAGTATATCTTCACAGAGCGCAACACGATCCACATCATCGATCTCCAGAAGACCGTTAAGAAGGTTGACGAGGCTTACGATGCAATGAGAGCATTGGCTGAGCAGGGCGACATCCTTTTTGTAGGTACAAAGAAGCAGGCTCAGGATTCCATCAAGGAAGAAGCTGAGAGATGCGGACAGTTCTACATCAACTACCGTTGGCTCGGCGGTACGCTCACAAACTTCGTTACGATCAAGAAGAGAGTTGCACGTCTCGTTGAACTCCGTGAGATGGAGCAGAGCGGTTATTTCGACCGTCTTCCCAAGAAGGAAGTTGCAAAGCTCAAGCTCGAGATGGAGAAGCTCGACAGGAACCTCGGCGGTATCGTAGGCATGGAGAAGCTCCCTGCAGCTCTGTTCATCGTTGATACGAAGAAGGAGCACAATGCAGTTGCAGAGGCAAGAAGACTGAACATCCCGATCATCGCTATCGTTGATACAAACTGTGATCCTGATGAAGTTGATTACGTTATCCCCGGTAATGATGATGCTATCAGAGCAGTTAAGCTCATCGCAGGCAAGATGGCTGATGCAGTTATCGAAGCACGTCAGGGTGAGGACGCTCTCGCAGCAGCAGAGGGCAACGATGAGGAGCAGGTATCTGATGCCCAGCCCGAGTCCATCGAAGAGATCGCTGCATCTGAGGAAGCAGCAGAGGAGACAGCAGCAGAGTAATCTGTCCCCATATAACAACATAGATTAAAGGAGATAAGTTTTATGGCAATAACAGCACAACAGGTAAAAGAACTTCGTGAACTGACAGATTGCGGTATTATGGACTGCAAGAAGGCACTTACAGAGTGTGACGGCGACATCGAAGCTGCAAAGGCATGGCTCCGTGAGAAGGGTATGGCTAAGGCTGAGAAGAAGTCAAGCCGTATCGCTGCTGAGGGTGTTGTAAACGCAGTTATCGTTGATGGCGGCAAGACAGGTGCTCTCGTTGAGATCAACGTTGAGACAGACTTCGCTGCTCAGACAGATAAGTTCAAGAAGTTCGTTGATGCAGCTTGCGCTCACATCATCGAGAAGAAGCCCGCTTCTGTTGAAGATCTTATGGCTCAGCCCCTGAACACAGACGCTTCCAAGACTGTTGAAGTCTTCACAAAGGAAGCTATCGCTGATATCAGCGAGAACATTAACATCAGAAGATTTGCTATCTATGAGGTAGCAGGCAACGGTTCTGTTGAGACATACATCCACGCAGGCGGTAAGGTCGGCGTATTGATCGAGCTCGCTGTTGCTGATGATTCTGTTATCACAAAGCCTGAGTACAAGGCAATGGCTAAGGACATCGGAATGCAGATCGCTGCAGCTAACCCTACATGGGTTACAACTTCTGAGGTTCCCCAGTCTGAGATCGACAAGGAAGTAGCTATCATCACAAACAAGGCTCTTGAAGAGGGCAAGCCTGAGAAGATCATCGCTGACAGGATCGTTCCCGGTCAGATCAAGAACTTCTACGCTCTTAACTGCCTCTACAACCAGGAGTTCGTTAAGGATGACTCACTTACTGTTGAGCAGTATGTTGAGAAGGTTGGCAAGGAGCTCGGCACAGAGATCTCTGTAGTAAGATTCACAAGATTCGGTCTTGGTGAGGGTATCGAGAAGAAGGTTGACGACTTTGCTGAGGAAGTAAGGAAGCAGGCCGGACTCTGATATTTGAGTAAATGAGTTTGACGGGGGCTGTCTCATTTGAGGCAGTCCCCTTTGCTTTTGCTTTCCGGTCACTAAGTTTTGCCTCACTTTGTTAACAAACGAACGCTTTCGCAGGGAATTGTGAAAGTTGAACAAATAATGCAATACAAATTTAACAATACTTTATTGCCCGAAAATACAAAGATTGGTAAAATCATTTGAGATAAAATTAGCCTTACTATATGCCATAAGGAGTAATTTATGAAAAGAAGTGTGCAAACAGGCAGTTTATTGATGATCGCGGCTATGATGTTTACGACTCTGGCAGGTTGTAACAAGGTGACTCCTGAAGAGACAAAGACACCTGAGCCCGTTGTCACAGACGAGTCAATGGAAGATTTCCTTGATGATATCGATGTGATCGATGATTATCAGGAGACATCTTCAACAGATCTCTTCCCGGATGATACAAAGATCCTCGGTATCGATGTATCAAGGCTTACGGCTGAGAATGCTTATCTTAAGGTAACAAATTATCTTAATAAGTATCAGCTTAATGTAACCGTAAATGAGAAGAGCAAGAAGTATACAGCAGAGGATTTCGCGCTGACACTCAGTGTTACGAACTTTGACGGGATCCTTCAGAAGATGAGCGAAGATCCTGAGATCATCTCAAAGCTCGAGCCCGAACTGGTCGTCTTTGACCAGGATGCGGTCCTGACAGTCGCAGAGAAGTTCCCGGGCATCACGAGCACGGCAAAGAATGCATACATCAAGTATGACAAGAGTGCACGCAAGTATGTAGCAATGCCTGAAGAGAACGGCTACGGTATCGATGTTCAGCAGATCATCGACGCCATGAGCAATGCGATCAGGCAGTATAAGGATTCTGTTGAGCTCACTATCGAACCTTCTGATGTTACGCCTGTCATCACGCAGGACTGCGACAAGATGAAGAATGCAGTAGCAAAGGCAAACTCACTCCTGGCGCTCAATATCACTTATGTCTTCAACCCCACAACGGGTTCCAAGCACACAGATAAGCTCAGTGCAGGCGATATCGCTTCACTCCTCTATGTTAAGAAGGATGGACTGACGGTTGCTGTCGATTCGGATTCTCTTGACAGATTCGTATCCAAGAAGGCAAGCCAGAGGGGCGTATTCGGTAAGAGCGTCGGATTTACTGCAACAGACGGATCCACGATCAACATGAATGCGGTAGCTACAGGTGAGCTCGTAGATACAAATGACCTTTATGACGATCTCAATAAGAGACTGTCCAGGGGTATCTCCGGTACACATAACGTAATCTACTACGTTGTACGTCCCGGTGATGTATCAGGCAACTACAATGGCAACTATGTTGAGGTCAACCTCACACAGCAGCACGCATGGTGCTATAAGAACGGTGCGCTCGTCGTATCAACTGACGTCGTTACGGGTAATGTAAGAGCAGGTCACAGGACACCTGCCGGTGTATTCCAGATCAGAGGCAAGGCTCGTAACACATATCTCGTCGGACCTACATGGCGTAACTTCGTAAGCTATTGGATGCCGTTCAACGGCGGTATCGGTCTCCACGATGCTGACCGCTGGAGAAGGAAGTATGGCGGCACCATCTACCTGCGCAACGGTTCTCACGGCTGCGTTAACATGCCTCTGTCCGCTGCGAAGAAGACTTTCGAGAATGTATCCAGAGGAACTCACGTAATCGTTTACGGCGGTTCCGGATCAGCTTCTCCTCAAAAGATCACAGGTACTTCCGTTTATAACGTAAGTGTTGGAGATAAGCCGTTCTACCTGGATGCTAAGCCGATGTACACGGCAACACTGTCGTTCAAGTCGAGTAATACAAAGGTCGTTAAGGTCAACTCAGTTGGTCAGGTAACGATCGTTGGCAAGGGTAAAGCGAAGATCACAGTCAAGTGTAAAGACGATAATACTAAGTTTACGGTAACCATAAATGTCTTTGCCAAGGGAGAAGCCCCATCGACGACGTCACCGCCTACAGCGGCATCGCCGACGTCGAAATCTCCGGCAACCAAGGGACCGAGTCCATCGACAACGAATCCGGCTTCTGATCCTACGGCAAAGCCGACAGCAGAACCTACTGCAAAGCCGACTGCAGATCCTACGTCAAAGCCGACTGCAGATCCTACTGCTTCGCCGACTACAACGCCTCCGGAGAATACAGACGAATAATCGAATGATAAGGGGCTATCTCATTTTGTTTTGAGACAGCCCCTTAGTTTTTGTGGTGGGTGGGTTTTTGCTTTTGTCTTTGCCTTTGTCTTTGTCTTTGCTGCAAGGGTGTCCCGGGTGTCACATCTGGAACGGGCCGGGTTAAGGTTCAATGCGCAGGCAGACAAAAGCTCAAACTAGAGCGGGTTAGATTGAAGGTTAGTCTGCGTACGCAGACAAAAGCTCAAACTAAAGCGGGTTAGATTGACGATTAGTCTGTGAAGGTAGACTAAAGCTCAAACTACAGCGGGTTAGATTGAAGGTTAGTCTGCGCACGCAGACAAAAGCTCAAACTAGAACATGTTAGATTGACGGTTAGTCTGCGCATTCAGCAGATCACTCAATGTAACATCACGTACACTGACAGTTACTCTGCATATTCAGCAGATCGTTCAAGGTAGTGTGCATTACATTGAGCAGTTTACTGAATACGCAGAATATCAATGGTGTCCCGGGTGGCATCTGGCGTTGCCGGTCTCACTAACTGCAAGGCAAACAGCCCCTGCCCTTACTGCCGTCAGACTTCAAGCCGCATCAACTCAAATCCATCAAAACTCACCCCTTACGTATCACTTATGTTTTTAGACATCCCGCTTTTTTATTTATGGTAGACGGTCCGAAGCGCTTCTTGACTTTGCAGCCCCATAATTATTATAATAAAGCGTTAAATTATGCATAACAGACAGAGGGTTAATGACATGTACAAAAAAGTTACTACAGACATGAACTTTATCGATCGCGAGAAAGAAGTTCTCGAGTTCTGGAAGGCAAATGACATCTATAAGAAGTCTTTGCGCAAGGAAGGCGACGGAACGCCTACTTTCACGCTCTATGACGGACCTCCGACGGCAAACGGCAAGCCGCACATCGGTCATATCAAGACGAGAGTCATTAAGGACCTCATCCCCAGATATCATTCAATGAAGGGACAGGCTGTCACGTTCAAGGCAGGCTGGGATACTCACGGTCTCCCTGTTGAGCTTGAAGTCGAGAAGATGCTCGGCATCAACGGTAAGCCCCAGATCGAGGATTACGGCGTAGAGCCTTTCATCAAGAAGTGTAAGGAGTCTGTATGGACTTACAAGACACAGTGGGAGGAAATGAGCGACCGTGTAGGATTCTGGGCGGACATGGAACACCCTTATGTAACTTATGATAACAACTACATCGAGTCTGAGTGGTGGGCTCTGAAGACGATGTGGGACAAGGGACTCCTTTACAAGGGTCACAAGATCGTTCCTTACTGCCCCCGCTGCGGTACTGCCCTGTCAAGCCACGAGGTTGCCCAGGGATATAAGACCGTCAAGGAGAACTCCGTATACGTAAGGTTCAAGGTATCAGGCTCTGAGGATACTTTCTTTGCAGCTTGGACAACAACGCCCTGGACACTGCCTTCCAACGCAGCCCTCTGCGTAAGCCCCGATGCTGAATATGCAAAGATCAAGGTCAATAAGGATCTCGACGGATCAGACAAGACCGTCTATTACTACATGGCAAAGGTCCTTGTACCTACTCTCTTTGAGGATTATGAAGTCATCGAGACGATGAAGGGTACAGATCTTACAGGCATGGAGTACGAGCCTCTCTTCGATTATGCAAAGAAGATGCTCGAGGATACAAAGCAGAAGGCATACTTCGTAGTTGCTGACAATTATGTAACTACTGAGGACGGTACAGGTATCGTTCATATCGCTCCTGCTTTCGGTGAGGATGACGCGAGAGTCGGAAGAGAGAACAATGTGCCTTTCATCCAGTTCGTTGACGAGCAGGGACACCTTCCTTCCGAGTGCGGTGAGTTCGCAGGCATGTTCGTTAAGGATGCTGATCCCCTCATCATCAAGAAGCTCAACATGGAGGCAAAGCTCATCAAGAAGATGCAGTTCGAGCACGATTACCCGTTCTGCTGGAGATGTGACACGCCCCTTATCTACTATGCAAGATCAACATGGTTCATTGCCATGAGCACAAAGAGGGAAGAGCTCCTCAAGTCCAACCGCATGATCAACTGGTATCCTGAGACGATCAGGGACGGACGTATGGGTGACTTCCTCGAGAACGTTATCGACTGGGGTATCTCACGTGAGCGTTACTGGGGCACACCGCTCCCTGTATGGGAGTGCGGCTGCGGCCACCGTCACTGCATCGGTTCCATCGCAGAACTCAAGGAGATGAGCGATGACTGTCCGGATGACATCGAGCTGCACAAGCCTTATGTTGATAATGTTCATCTCAAGTGTCCCAAGTGTGGCGGCGTCATGACGAGGGTTACTGAGGTTATCGACTGCTGGTTCGATTCAGGCGCCATGCCTTTCGCACAGTATCACTATCCTTTTGAGAATAAGGAATTCTTCGAGAAGCATTATCCCTGCCAGTTCATCTCCGAGGCTCTGGACCAGACGAGAGGATGGTTCTATTCACTCATCGCGATCAGTACTGTACTGTTCGGCAGGGCTCCGTTCGAAAACGTTATCGTTATGGGTCTCGTTATGGATGAGAATGGCATCAAGATGAGCAAGCACAAGGGCAACGTCGTTGACCCGTGGGATATCCTGAATAACCAGGGTGCTGACGCAGCAAGATGGTATTTCTACAATTCATGCCAGCCGTATCTCCCCAACAGGTTCTCTCATGATGCTGTAAGGGAAGGTCAGAGCAAGTTCATCAGCAAGCTCTGGAATACTTATGCATTCTATGTTCTCTATGCTGATATCGATAAGTTTGATCCGACAAAGTGCACACTCGACAAGAGCACTTTGGGTGCCATGGACAGATGGATCCTCTCAAGGCTCAATAGCCTCGTAAAGACTGTTGATACAAAGCTGTCCGGCTATGATGTAACAGGTTGTACGAGAGCCATCCAGGCGTTCACGGAAGAGATGAGCAACTGGTATGTAAGACGTTGCCGTGACAGATACTGGGCAGGCGAGATGACAGTAGACAAGACAAACGCTTTCATGACGCTCTATACAGTGCTCGAGACAATGTCAAGGCTCTGCGCTCCGTTCGTACCTTTCGTTACGGAGTCCATCTATCAGAACATCGTAAGGAGTGTAGATCAAGGCGCACCTGAGTCCGTACATCTCACGAGCTTCCCCGTATGCGATGAGAGCATGATCGACAAGGATCTTGAGGAAGAGATGGATCTCATCCAGACGATCGTAGAGCTCGGCAGAACGGCACGTGAGGCTGCCAAGATCAAGAACAGACAGCCTCTGTCAACGATCTATGTTGTATCTGACGTTACGCTCGATGACGAGTATAAGTCGATCGTTCTTGAGGAGCTTAACATCAGGAACATCGAGATCCTGAAGGACAATACGAGCCTTGTGGATTTCTCCTTCAAGCCCCAGCTGAGGACTTGCGGAAGGAAGTTCGGTCCCAAGCTCAATGCGGCCAAAGAAGTCATCGCAGCACTTCCAGGCAAGGAGACGATGAAGGCTCTTGAAGAGGGATCGATCAAGATCACTGTTGATGGCGAAGAGTTCGAGATGACGAAGGATGACTTCATCGTTGAGACGATCCAGCCTGAAGGCCTGTCAACACAGACGGACGGCAAGGTAACAGTATCTATCTCAACAGTCCTTACGGACGACCTCATCGAAGACGGTCACGTCAGAGAGATGATCAGCAAGCTCCAGAATCTCCGTAAGGAGACGGGTCTTGAGGTCGTTGACAGGATCAACGTACTCTATGCAGGCAACGATAAGCTCGGCGCAGTCATCGCCAAGAGAAAGGATTACATCGCTTCAGAAGTCCTCGCAGTAAGCTTTGAGGAAGGCGAAGGCGACAGCGCCAAGGAAGTAACGATAAACGGCGAGAAGATCAGGTTTACGGTAACAAAAGCATGATAACATCACTTCTTAACTCAGGACTGTCAGGCAAGGAGATGGTACTCCATCTCCTGTGTATGCTCTTTGCGATCACGATATCTTTCTCCGTGCATGAGTTCATGCACGCGAGGACTGCCGTATGGCTTGGAGATGACACTCCGGCGCATATGGGAAGACTTACGCTCAACCCTGTGGCACACCTTGATCCCATGGGTACTGTACTCATCCTCATTGCAGGATTCGGATGGGGTAAACCCGTCATGTACAACCCCAATAACCTGAAGAGGTTCAAGAGTGACAGGGCCATGAACATAATGGTCCACCTGGCAGGCGTAACAGGCAACCTTATAGTTGGACTTATAGGTTCGGCATTTCTTGGAGTCTTTACGATCCTGAATTACAAGTACGACCATGTTATCCTCATGACGATGACGATGCTCTTTGCTTATATCGTCATGTTCTCGCTCGGGCTTCTCGCGTTCAACCTGCTGCCGATCCCGCCGCTTGACGGGTTCCACGTATTCGAGGAACTCCTTCCTTACAAGGTCAAGATGTCGAACGGATACATGCAGTTCCAGAGAATGGCACCCATGATCCTCATGGTGGTGTTCGTGGCAAGTTCTTTCGGAAGGATCCCGATCCTCTCCAACCTTGTTGAGATAATAGAGACACCGTTCAGTTACCTTTGCAACCTTGTCTCAGCCCTGTTCGGATATCTTACTTCGCTGGTGGTATAAGTATGCCGCCCGAGGAACACATCAAGCCGCAGTTCAGGATAAGACAGTTTGAAGGTCCCATGGACCTTCTGTTCCATCTTATCGAGAAGAATGACATCGATATCTATGATATCCCGATCGCAGAGATCACGGGTCAGTATCTTGAGTTCCTCGAGGGAATGAAGGCTCTGGATATGGAAGTCGCTTCAGAATTCGTCGTAATGGGCGCGACACTTATCAATATCAAGTCCAGGATGATGCTCCCGAAGGCCGTAAAGGTCGAGGGTGATGAGGGCGAAGATCCGAGGGAAGAACTCGTTATAAGCCTCTTGAGATACAAGAGATGCAGACTCTTTGCAGAGGACTTGAGGCGGAGAAGGGACATCTATTCCGGATGTGCCCTGAGGCTTCCCACAACAGCAAAAGAACTCGGAATCGAACCTCCGAAAGAGAAGCAGGAATTCGTCTCAGAGGAGTTCGATCAGGCAATCTCCGACATCTGCGCCAGGAATGAGGTCAGGTTCGCTGACATCACGGCAAAGATTACGCACATCCTGAAGAAGGACAAGCTCTCCGTAAGGGAGAGGATGAAGTCTTTGTTCAGGACGATCAGGAACAAGGGGAAGATGCTTTTCGAGGAGCTGTTCAAGGATAAGAAGGTCGAGAAGATAGATAAGATCGTCAGTTTCCTGGCGATACTGGAACTTCTGAGGGATAACAAGATCGAATGCGAGCAGGATAAGCCATTCAGCAGCATCCTGATCGAAGAGAAAAGGTGATCAACATGGACGGACTGGAACAGGAAGTATTTGAGAGCGCATTAGAACAGGAAGAGAGAGTAAGGTTTACTGCCCAGGAGATCCCTGCGGCGATCGAAGCCATCCTGTTCGTATCGGGAGACCCAGTGCAGATCGCAAGGATATCCGATATCCTCGGCATCCCGGCGAAAGCAGCCGCAGAGTATCTGGAGGATCTGATCAAGAAATATGAGAATGACCCCATGGCAGGCATCACGATCCGCAAGGCGGATACGTCTTACTGCATGATCACAAAGCCTGCAATGAAGAAAGTACTCGAAGTAATGTACAGCCCCAAGATGACTCCGCCCCTGTCACAGGCATCGTACGAGACACTTGCTGTCATCGCATATAACCAGCCCTGCACGAGAGCTCAGATAGAGGCCGTAAGAGGCGTATCTTCAGACAGTATCGTATCACGTCTCCTGGACAGGGGATGGATAGAGGAAGCCGGAACGCTCGATGCTCCCGGAAGACCTACATTGTTCAGGACGAGCAGACAGTTCCTGCTGGAGTTCGGCATATCATCAACGGATGAACTTCCTTCAATGGAACTCATGAGTTACAAGACCATAAGAGACCTCGAGGAGTCGCTTAAGAATGCCGCAGAAGGCGAAGACAAGCAGATCACGATCGAAGGGTTCATGGCTGAAGGCAAAGGGGAGACATCAGATGGGAATACTGGAGCAGATAGATCAGAAGTATGACGGATTAAGCAAGAGCCATAAGGCGATCGCGGATTATATCCTCGAGTCTTATGACAAGGCGCAGTATCTGACTGCAAATAAGCTCGCGGCCGTTACGGGAGTATCGGAAGCTACGGTGGTAAGGTTTACGACGGAAATCGGTTTTACGGGCTATCCGGCGTTCCAGCAGGCTCTTAAGGAAGAACTCAAATCCAAGTTAACGTCAGTCCAGAGGCTTGATTATACCGACAGGTTCCAGGACGATTCCCAGGCAGTAAATGACGTTATGAAGACCGATATCGACAACGTCAAGGAGACACTTGCGAATATCGATCAGAAGAAGATGAACGAGGCGGTGGAGACGATCCTTGGCGCCAGGAAGATATATATCATGGGCATCAGGTCGAGCGCTACGTTGTCCGAGTTCATGCATTTCTACATGACGGTATTGTTCGATGACGTCGTCCAGGTGAGGTCCAACTGCACGAACGAACTGTTCGAACAGGTTATGCCCATCACGGAGGATGATGTCCTGATCGGGATCTCTTTCCCGAGGTATTCCGCAAGGACGATCAATTCAATGGCCTATGCTCACAAGAGAGGGGCAAAGACCATCGCCATAACTGACAGGGATAAGACTCCCATGACGGAGCACGCCGATATATCGCTGTTCGCGACGTCTTCGATGGCATCTTTTGTCGATTCGCTTACGGCGCCCCTGTCGCTCATAAACGCGCTCCTTGTCACATTGGGCATGCACCGCAAGGATCACATCAAGAGTTCTTTTGAATCACTTGAGACATTATGGTCACAGTATAAGGTCTACGAGACCGGAAGGGACCGCAAGGATAATGACGATTTTCCGGCGCCTTAACAGCCCGGAGCAAAAGAGATAAGGGAGGGATCACCATGCCGCATTCATCAGGCGGAGGTTCGCACGGAGGCGGATCTCACGGAGGTTCGCACGGAGGAAGAGGCTCCTCAGTCAGAACGAGCAAGACTTATTTCCCCGGGGCATCGAGGTATGTCTATTACCATAATGGAGTGCCTGCAGAGATCTTCTCCAATGTGGATCCCAAGGCGAATATCAAGTCCTCGAGAGGCGCGATCACGGCTATCCTCATCATAATGGGGATAATGTACGGTTTCATGTTTACCGTTGGATCGTTCCACTTTCCACATAAGCTCGATACTGACTACAGTAC
>Ga0247608_10002851_pt1 | contig 20887 bp, 25 predicted proteins | sample 176DNAGHGlowgp2_FD_193490 | JGI IMG/M metagenome (GOLD analysis project Ga0247608, IMG submission 193490) | Sheep rumen microbial communities from Palmerston North, Manawatu-Wanganui, New Zealand - 1766 DNA GHGlow gp2 | ecosystem: Host-associated > Mammals > Digestive system > Stomach > Rumen ...
ATTTGAATAAATTCTCTATTACCATCTTTTACAGGGTTTGAGAATACTACTTTACATAGCTTCTTTCGATAAGATCTTTCTTGTGGATTAGACGTTACACATTGTGTAAATAATTCAATGTTTACTATATGATTATTTACATCAAACTTTTTGCTGCATCTTGTCTTATGTCTTTTCATAGAATTACATCTCTAACAACGTTATTGCGCACAATCTTTATTACGCATTGCTTTTATCTTTTCAACTTCACGTTTATAAATAGGCTCACTATCATAATCAGTTTTGTACCAATGAACAGTATGCTCATCTTCTTTGACAGCTTTTGAAATGCTTACACGACGGCATAATAATTTAACCATGCAGTCAGCCTGTTCACATACATATTCATAGCTATAGTCAGGTGCAAAGTAAGATGCGATTGCATAAAACATGTTACACTTAGAAAGTGTATCATTTATTGTTATAGCATACAAGTGTTGGCCTACTTTAAGATTTTCAATATATGGTGCATCTTGTCGTCCTTCTGCAATAACCCTAAGGCCACTTGCAAAATTATCAACTAAAATCGCACATGGAATTACGCCCTGTTTATTCATATCATCACTCATACTAATGTCTCCTTATAATATTACATCCCTAACAATGCGACTATACCAAATAGGATCCTCTTTATAAAGATCAGCCCACCTTTTTATGTATTTACTAACATACTCATCACTGAATGCTACAGCACCACTCCAATCATAGAATACGTTATTTATCCTGCAAAGAAAATGTCCATCAACAGTGTCATAATATAATACAGGGTCATAATTCTCAAATCGTGTTGCTAAGATAACTGCAAAATAATAACAATTACCTGTTTTCCAATTACAGTCTTGCTTGAACCGTCTATGTATAAAATCTAATATTTCTTCTTGTGCTATCATTTATTTTACACCTTATAATATTGTAGTGTATGGCTTTTTATTTACAACACTAGTCTGCCCAATTTCAAACATATCATTTTCATAGCAGTATCTCCAAAATACAACATTGTAATAATCAGTTATATTAGAGCTGTCTAAAGCGTCTTCAAAATATGACCAGTCTGTGATACGTATATAACTATCGTTTACAAGAATATAGCTAAGTTCACCTTCCCACTCAAATGCATAATCATCTTTTCTAAGACTGCTATCTCTATAAACATGTACTTTAAACTTATCTTTCATACTGATTACTCCAGTGACATTAATTGGACTAACAATGATTATATACAACAAAACCCATAGAGATTTAATTGTCTCCATGGGTTTACTACTTATAAGTTAGTTATTAAAACACACATCGATTATATCATACAGTGTCTATCAAACATAGCAAGGCATAACTTATCTACACTGTTTAATCCTCTACGTGGCGTTTTCTCAATAGTAACGTTGCCATTAGAGTCCGTGTAGATCGTAGGTAGATCAGAACGATAAACCATATTATCGTCTATATCGCCGAACTCAAGCCAAGCATTTAATTCTGAATTTCTAAGTCCTTTTAGATCTGCATTAACGTGTGACTGTAGTTCAAGCATAAGACGCTTTAAAACCTCAATAATACCACGTCCTGTAGTTTCTATTGAGTCAATGTCATCACCATCAACATATAAAGTTACATAGTCAACATTGTCAAAATCATTTTTATTAAATTTAAGTGCCTTATTTGGATCTACACGTCTAACGAACGCTTCATTTTTACAAGAAAGAAGCTTTTCTAATCTTGCAACTCTTTCTTCTAATTTCTTATCCATAACTATACCTCAAATTAATTGTCTCTATGGGTTTACTATTTATAAGCTAATTATCACTTACTTATCTAATTACCTAATATGATGACAGATAATACTTCTTAATTATATTAAGAAGACCTTCTATGGCACGTACTGTACTAATGACATGTTCTTCATCTAGACCAGAATCAATTCCGACACCTCTCTTAAATGACTACTCAACTTGAGATATAACGTCATAGCAATGATCTAGAGCTTTCATACTTTCTTTTGCTGTATAGCCAAACTTTTCGTTAGCTACTTTTTCTAGTATAGCAATTCTTTGTTCTAATTTCTTATCCATGTTTATACATCTATTTCTAGAATTTATCTCATCAACACCATGATCTCGCAATACTTTAATAACTATTTAAATCAAAGCACATGAATATTTAAAATTTAGTAGCCATAACTTCTTAAGAGAAGAGACATTGGAGTGTCTTTATCATCATCAAGTATATACCTGGCTTTAATCATAGTGTACTTTGACGGTTTTACACGTTTACCGTAGTCATTTACAAATCTACCTAAAACAGTATCATTATTCATGTCACCGCCATTAGAAAGTATTGTATCTACAATCTCAACATCAGCATTTGTACCTTTACCATAATGCCACTTTTGTATAGGGCCAACTAAATCGTCGCATAGCCAATATTTATTATAATAGTCCATAAAATCTTTATTACTAGCTATAACTTTTACACAATCTACATTACAATCTTTTATGTATTTTGAAAATGCCTTTTTAATGATTTTACTATTAACTATGCTAGAATTAAGTGCAGCATACACTTTTTTAGGATCACCAGATATTAAATTACGCTCATCTTCATTTGAACATTCATAAATACCTGGAACTGATGGAAAATCTGGTTCTATAGTAAGAATATTTTCTAGATTTAAGCTACTATCTTCAGCATTCCATATAGAATGAACATTACCATTTTCTTTTCTAAGTAAACAATATTTTGTTTTACCATCATTTTTTATATAAAAATAATATCCACCATCTAGCTTATTATTTTCAATATAACTATTGAAATAATATTCACCACGCTCTTCATGACCATCATACCTTCCTGTAATACACCATGTAGTGCCAGAGCCATATAGCTGTGCAGCTTTATAAGTTGTAATGCGATACACTTTCCATAAACTGTCTTTATAAATTAGTTCAGCACCTTTCTTGTCAGAGCGTCTTACGTCTGTATTTGACTGAAAATTATCAATATAATCTTTTACTTCACCAGGATCCTTTTTAATCATTTTGTAAATATCTTTATACTCAGGATCTTTGATTTTATTTTTTATTAGCTGGTACTTGTTATAATAATCATCACCTAAAAAGTTATTTAGAATCTCTTGATCACGCTTACCTTCAATAACCATTGCCTCAAGAACTCTAACACGTCTTATTAATGATTCATAATATTTTCTATTGTACATGTGACTGCCCTCACGTTTATTTATAAATAGTTGCAATTTACATATAAATATATTCTAAGTAAACTACTTTATAGATAAATCTATTGGCGTACTACGCACCTCTATCCCATATTCATTAATATGACATTTGAGATTTCTTTTAATTAGAAATATTCTTCTACTAATGAATTAATGTCTTGTTCATAAATTTAATGATCTTAAGATCTTTAAGAACTATGTGATTCATTAATTCATCAAATATTTCTACTGATTTATACGATTTAATAAATCAGTATTTAATAAAATATACATAGATTATAGATATTAGTTTAATCTATCTTAGCGCCTTTGCTTATAAGATACTCTTCAATATCTTCATCATCAGTGCCTAGATATGCAGCAGAACCATATTCAGTCATCGGATTATTTACATCTGCGTGACCATATTCAACAAGAAGTTGTACCATTTCATAACGACCACTTTCACTAGCAATCACTAAGGCTGATTTACCATCTTCTGATACATACGACACATCAGCACCATTGTCTATTAAGTACGCCGCTATTTCAATAGCTGTATAACCACTCTTTGCTGCAGCTATCATTAAAGGTGTTCGTCCAGTAGGCGTTACTGCATTTATTGTATTATCATTAACACACTGCTTAACCATTTCAAGATCGCCGTCTTTTATAGCAAATAATAAATCCTCTTGCTCTGCAGTATTGAGGCCGATCTCTTTAACGTATGGTAAATCAACATCATCCCAATACAATGAATCACCAATATTAGTATCTTTTGCATTCCATATAGAAACAATGTTTCCTGATTGCTTTTTCAATACACAATACTTATCATTTGGATTATGTTTATTTATATAGAAATAATACCCACCATCAAGATCGTAATCTCTAATATAATTATTGAAGTAATTTTCACCTAAACCTTCATGCCCAGGATAATTACCTGATATACACCATTTAGTATTTTTTCCATAATACTTTGCAGCATTATATGATGTTATTCTATATACAACCCAGTCTGAATCTTCGTATAATTTTGTAGCGCCTTCTTTAGCGGCTTTTACTGAATCTCTTTTTGATTTGAAATTGTCAATGTAACTCTTTACTTCGTCTGGGTCTTTCTTTATAAGTTTATATATGTCTTTGTAATCAGGGTCAGATATTCTATTCTTTATTGTCTGATACTTATTATAATAATCATCACCTAGAAAATCATTTAAGATCTCTTGATCTTGTTTGCCTTCATACGTTAGACTTTCAAGTTGCTTTCTATTTTTAATATCTCTAATTTTCTTTCTTAGTGCGTTAACTAATTTTTGTTGTGCTACAGGTAAACTTATATCTGAAATTTCTTTTATAATTTTTCTTAGTCTATTAACACTTGTATACCAAACAGGACCGCCTGCAAAATTAAGTGATACATCTTTAAGTCTGTCATTTAATACTTTTACGATGTTATCATTACTAAGATCTAAATTAAACACAATAGAATCAAGCCAGTCACTTATTGTGTCAAATTCATACTTTTTATTATCACTGTTACTCTTTTCGACTTCTTTAATTCTTTTTCTTAATGCATTAACTAACTTCTGCTGTGCCTTTAACACATTCATATCAGAAATTTCTTTTATGTAGTTCTTTAATCTTCTAACGTAATTAAGACCATCAATTACATGAGTTAGCTGTTTAATTGCTAGATTAAGATCTTTAACAATATCACCGTTATGTGGACGTGCTGGATTTAATTGAATCTCCATAGTTTTATCATCAAGCCAATCTTCTATAGTATCGTATGTCTTTACATGATCACCAAATGGATCATTTTTATAAAAGTATCCTGGCTCTTTGTCAACTATATCTTTTGCCTTTTTATCAAGTTCAGCATCTAAATCATCATTAGGCATTCTTTTAAGTATATCATCAGACATCTTGTCAAGATCTGAATCCATATCTTCTAATATAGCCTTTTCTAATTTTCTAATACGATATTCTAAAACAAGATGTCTTTTCATAATTATTTCACCAATATTATAAAGCAAGCCCAACGCTTAATGTAAACAATCCACCATGAATAATTTTATCATCTTCATTTGAAACATAGTATGGAATATAATCAGGAACAGATTCAATTGTATATCTTACATCAAATCCTATTTCAAATATGCCTGTTATATAACCAAAGCCAATTCCAAACTGCCAACCATATTGATACCCGTGCTTGCTTATATAAGTGTGTCGTCTATAACTATAATCGTCAAGATATGATATAACAGATAAAGATGCAGCTAATGCAGCATATGTGTCTACACTTCCGTAATCAAGAAAATGAATTCTTGCACCTAATGCAAGTGGTACCTTTGTATAACTTTGTCTATCACCATCTGTATATTTTAATGTACCAAATAAATAATCATTAGTAAATTCAATTGAAAAGTATCTCACAGGTCTATACTTAAGATAAAATCCAAACCCGCCAGATGAGTGTGGTTCTAAATTTCCTATTGCTGAATTTGTAGCAATAATGCCAATAAATCCTAAGCCAAATGTTTTATTATAGTCAATGTCTACAGTAGAAATGTCTTCAACAACAGTGCTTTCAACAGGCTCTTCATATTCAACTGGCGTAATATATTCAACTGCCGTAGGTCTATCATAAACAACTACTGATGAATAGTGCGGTGTATAAGTATGCCGGCTTACATAATAAACTCTACTATGTGGTCTAGTTGTATGTACAACATGAGTGTTTGAATAATACGTAGGTCTTGTAGAAGTATTTGGTCTATTATTTAATGGTCTATTTACATGATTATTATGATTAGGCCTATTGTTATTTGGCCTTACATTATTTGGTCTGTGATTATTATTGTTTGGTCTACTTACATTAGGACGTGTATTATTAGATGGTCTACTTACATTTGAATTGTTAGGTCGTGTAGGTCTACTAACATTACTAGAAGATGGCCGTGTGGGTCTTACACTCTGTGTATCTGTATCATCTTGTTTTTCTTGTGGTTGTACAACTGTTTCAGCAAAAGAACACACTGGGTACAGTAACAACACTAATGCTGTGATAAAACTATACAATACTTTCATGAGGTCACCTCCGTAATAATAATGTGTACAAAATATTGATAAAGAAAATCCCATCTACAGAAATTAGTAGATGGGATTATTTATTTTAATAAATAAATGAATAAATTATTCTGGTTTACTTGGCTGTGTAGGTTCTACTGGTGTCTGTTCAGCAGGTTTATCTTTGCATTCTAATTTATCACCTTCACCTTTCTGACATGTTTTATTTACATCGCACTCATCATTCTCTGCTTTGCCAGCACATTTATCTTCAACAGGTGCAGCGGCACATTTTGCCTTATCATTATCAGGGCATGCAGTGCCATCTTCACATTTACATTCTTCTACATTGCGAGGCTTACATTCACATTTATCAGCTTCACATAAACAATCTTCAGTGTCAGTATTACATGCAGGATCACATTTTGGAGCAGGCACTTTATCTACACACTCACACTTATCAGCTTCACATTTGCATTCTTTATCTTCTGCACATGCAGGATCGCATTTGGCATCTTCATGTTTTGGACAAGCATCTTTTCCACCTTCAGGACAAGCAGATCCATCATCGCATTTGCACTCTTCAGCCGCTTTTGCTTCACATGCACATACATGATCTCCAGCATCAGTGTCTTTGCAAACACATGTCTCAGTATCTGCATTACACACTGGATCACAAACTTCAACTGCTGGAGTTTTATCATCAGGTGCAGCATCTTTATCATCCTTGTCTTCACAAGCAACAAAGATTAGAGCAGAGATAGCAAAAAGAATTGTAAGTAGTTTTTTCATAATAATTTAACTTCCTTTATATTAAGATATTAATAATACGAATGATTTTATTAAACCATTCAACAACGAACAATATTATATATACGCGGTTCGTTGGAATAGTTTAACTAAATTTAGTATTACAAAGTATTACATGTAATTAGATATTAATTACTACTTTATGTTCCTTATATATTCTATTTTCTTTATATACATTTTACATACTCTTGATTTCTGTCTATTTTCATCAAGCGCGCATCCGATGCATAGCGGCCAATCATGTGGGTAAACCGCGTATAGTGAATTGCCTGTGAATATTCTATATGCATCTGTTTTATATGAGTACAAAGCTGAACACTTCCTAACTGCTGTGCCTTCATAAATATATCTGTAATGTATAATATGATCTTCATCTATATCAAACAAAGCATTTGCTTTTAAAGAATTGTTATATACACTACGATCATTTGTATATCTTAATCTAAAATCTACTGCACCATTTGGTCTAGTGGATGACGGCCTTGCTTCAGATGCAAGTCTTACACAAAATCCTGGCCAGTGATTCTGTATTTCTGGGATCATGTTTACAAGAACCTGATACTGACCGTTATACGGTATCTGGTCTTCATAGCTAACTTTAACATCAAACTCTAATTCAAATACTTGATCAGAATCAATGTATGGCAAAATGTCATCAAACACCAGGCCATCATCTAACAAAGTATATTCATCTGAAGATGCGTTATAATCTGGCTCTATTAAAAGTCGTTTCACAATATGGCTTTCATCATTCGTTATTTCTTTTGTTATTAATAATCCATTATGAGTTGTTGTCTCTGTTATAATAGGAATGTCTTTCCATGGATTCATTATTTTATTTAGTCTAAAATCATACACGTCAAATATACACTGTCTACATGGGATTGGTTCTTCTACTGTGCCAGCATTTACATACCCAAGCGTGGTAGTAACATCATTGCTAAACTCGTAAGTATAATGCTCAAATTTCGTCTTTATGTTACCAGTTAGATTGTCAATTATAACAAATTTTTCAAATGGGGCTGACGGCTCATATCTCATATACATGTCATATATACCATCTGCGGTAAAATCAAAGTCAACATACACAGTGGGTTTTGTTTGGTCTGTTGGGTTTATTGGTGTTATACTTACTTGAATCTTACTGCTGCCTTGATTATTCCTAACAGCTATTCCAGGATATGGTGGCACTTCGTATTTCATATTTAATAAAGTATAATGCTTTACAGTATCAGTCTCTCCTGACTTATCTGTATAGTCTGGTGGCGGCTGTAATGATGGATCATAGTGAAACTTAAAGAATAATTCAAATCCATTTGTACCATCAAATGTGTAGATCTTTGTATCTTTACCTTCATCAATAGCTATAGTTCCGTCTTCATTTCCTGGCTCTAACTCAAATCCAGTATTTACTGGTTCACCATCAATATAAGTAACAATCTCTGATTCTTTATTACCGTTAGGGTCAGTTGTAGTGGTATTTGCTATTGGATAATCACCAGACTCATCAATTACTGTTTCAGTAGACCAACCTTGTTTATATTCAAATTCTATTTGTTTATTGACTGATAGACTCTTATATGTAGCTGTAATAGTATAACTACCGTCTTCAGTAAATGTTATAATGTTACCAGAAATAGTTGGTCCGTCCGGAGATATATTCCATATAGGTGTTACAATTTCATTATCATATAGTGCTTTAATTTCACACGATTCTCCAATAGCTTTATCTGGAGATACTATGTTTAAAGTATGTATTTCAGGTTTTGGCGGGACTGGTTCCTCTCCAGTAAGCAACGCAATAAGTTTATTTGAATATTCTAAATATACGTTTATAGCGGTCTGCTCTAAATCACTTGTATATTCACTTAATAACTCTGTTATAATATCTTTAGCTGATCCAATTAAATTTAAAGCTTCACAATTGTTAACAAAACGTTTTAAAGCTGTACGACATGGTATAAATGGTATTGGGCAACAGTGTGAGTGTTCATCATATGTATTTTTACCAGCTGGATGTGGTGGTAAATGAAATCCATTATTAAATTCCGGGGATTTTAGCCATGCAATAAGATAATCAATATCACCAGCTATTTGTAATAATCCTAATTTTTTAAGTCTTATTGCATATTCATGTAGTGTATCTATATTCATCTGTTTCCTCTATATATAATCATCATTATAAATAGAATAATTAAAAATAATGTCGCAAATCCATAGTTGACAAATTGTGGCCAAAGCCTAAATCCAGTTGTTAGATGAATAAATGCAGCGCATGCAAGATTGCCTCCAAGATCTGCGAGTAACATCCATTTTGATATTCCGGAACAACTTTTTCGTTTATAACAATCTAATACTTGAAAAGCCGATTTGAATCCGAATAATAAATTTCCGGTAATACCAATTAAATAAATTATGTTCTCATTCATATACAACTCAAATAAATTATATAATATTCATAATAATATAATTATACAACCTAACGCGATAAATTTTAATTTAAAATCTCTTATTTATTAATATCTAATAATGTATATTAGGTTTATGTTTGTAATAAAATTAAACATATTTATGTGTTAAGGATTTAAATATGCTAATAGTAAATGAGCAATATACACCAGTTCAGAATATAACTAATGAAGCTACTACGGTTGTAAAGTCTCTTAAAGAAGCTCTACAAGCAGCTTATTTAGATAAAATAGCACCAGGTTATAAATTTGTTAAGTCACTTAAAGCTGGTGAAGCACTACGTGCTGCATTAGGTAAATCAAACGATGAATTTTTATCAAATGTAGATATACTATTGAAAGCTGTTGGTATTAATAAAAATTCATATACTGCTGAAGTTACAAGAGATTCAGCAATAAGTGGTAAATTTGATACAGCACAAATAACCTTTGTTAAAGCTGCTAGCAAATATAATTTGAATGTTGGTGACGTTATATATATTACAAATCAGGCAATTGTAATTGCAGATAAACAATTAACACCACAAGGTTTAGGATTAACTGGTACATTTACAAAAAGTAATTTACTTTCAAATCTTAAAAAAGCGCTTAAAAATGCAGATAATCTTGATGTTAATCTAAAAGATAGCTTAATATTTATTTCAGATAAGATTAATAATAATACTGAAAAAGATGTTATTGATCTTGATGATATGATAATTCATGGTACTAAAAAAGTATTACAGTATGAATTACCTGATAGTGTTAATTTAGATTTATTTACTAAATCGCTTAATACCGTTGTTAAAGATTTCGGTGAAGTTATTGGTGGAATATTCCTACTCAATTACTTAGACAATGCAAAAGCGGTAATATATGATGATAGTTTTACATCACCAATGATTGACTATGAAATTGTATTTAATGATGAAAATAAATTAGGTATTTCTGCAAAAGCTGAATCTGGTGGACATGCACCATCAGCTGCAAAGGCTTTTAAAGCATTACAGGCATTCGTTACAAATGGTGAACAAATAAATGGTTTAACATTTGATCAATTTGTTGATGAACATGTAAAATCAAAGAAGGCTGGTGCAGCAGCAAAAAGATTATTTGAATTACTTACAGAATTATCAAGTGCTTCAGTTAGAACACAGTATATTTCATTAGTAAATGAATATTGTGCTAAAGATAGCTTTATTAAAAAGTTCTGTAAATTATTTGGCTTAGGTTCATTTATTGAATTAGCCAATATTAATGATCAACAGTTTGCAGATAAATTTGATGCATTGTGTTCAAGTGATAAAAACTTTACAGCAATGTTAAACTTGCTAAATGATATTGCATCTGGTACTGGACGATCTGCAAGACAAATACCTGATAATGCAGAAAAAGCGAAATCATTAAGTAAACAACAAAAAATTGGTTTATTTATATATCCATTAACAGCTTATGTTGTTGATTATATTAATAAAACATTTGGTCTTAATGATGATGGTTTAGACATAATCAGTGCATTTATACGTTTAGCGTTCTCACACAAACAAGTATATCTTGGAATTAAATTAAGTACAAATAATTCTATTAAGCTAACATTCTCATTTGCAGCAATGGATACTGGCAATTGGAAATTCAAATGTCCAACAAGTGCAAATGAACCATGGATGCAGGGGTTATCCATTGCAATGACACATTAATTAAATAAGCAAACAAATAATAAAATTAAAACCGGTATATTTAAATATACCGGTTTATTTTTATGTATTTATTTATACATCACCTAAAATTAGGTCTGATAAATAATCTTGAATTTCATATTCTGATGTATCATAAAATGAAACAGGCGCTACATCAGGATCATTAGGCATTACTACAACTTCGTCCGTCTTATTGTCATATAGCAACTCTGCTACAAGATCGCCCTTGTAGTAAAGATCAACTGTTTTATCAGTATAATGATCAAAATATAAGGTGTGACCAAAAATCTTAATTAAGAAGTGCTGTACATTTCTTAGTAAGTCTTTTCCAGTATCACTTGTGAACCCTTCAAGCATAAGTTTATGATTATGATTATTTTTACACTCATGCTTGTTTGCCCAATATGCTTTTAGTGCATCTTCTGCATCAGCTTTTGTGTCATATTCAGCATTCCAATAATGTTTTCTATCCTTTTTTAGGATTCTCCATTTATTGCCAACTTTTTTAATAACGCCTGTATCTTCTTTTTCTTCATTATATATTAATGATTCTAACCGAGCGATACGGCTTTCTAATAAATTATAATAGCTCATGATATGCTCTATAATATATTACTTACGTAACATAAGCTTTTCAAGTCTTTTAATTCTTGATTCTAGTTTATTTCGTTTTAATGACTCATCATATTCTTCATCATCATCTTCAGGGAAGAATATATCATCACAATCATACGCAACTGCATCATTAACAGTTACATCTTCTGGAACTTCATTATAAAATGAGTCTTCAAGCATATCCCAAACCATTTGGCGCTGATCTTCAGTAGCCTCGACCCATTTTTCACGTGCCTCACCCCATAAAAAGTTAGTCATCTCATCAAATGTAAGTTCATGTTTTACGTACATATTACTACCTCCAAAATTAAAATCTACTGTGATGCTTACCAATTAATATAAAAGTATATGGCTTATAATCATCAATTATAATTTCTTCATCAAGATCTACTGATTTATCATATTCATCTTCATATGGATCAATACCAATTGAATCAAGATATTCAGCATATGTTACAATTGGATCTTCATCCATATCATCAGTATACTGAATATCATTCATTCTGCATAGATCCATAAGTTGATCAAACAATAAATCATGTCTATCATCATCTTCACAATAAGCTGATTCTAAAAATAAATCTGTAATTTTATTAGTCAATGATTTTAACTTTAATCTATCACTTGACATAAAATAAAAATTATTATCAGTCATTGTTGAATGAATAATATATACAAATTTAGTTGTAATAGGTTTAGTCATTGATTCAAGTCTAGCAATACGTTTTTCTAAAATACGCTTGCTAGATTTTCTTTTGCATAAAATTAGCTTTTCTAATTTAGAAATTCTAGATTCTAAATCATTGTTCATAATATATCTCCAAATATTTATGTACGACGTGCAGACTTTAACACACTAATAATACTTGATTGACATTTCATTTCTGCTAGTTCTAATAAATCATTACCAGCTTTTGTTGAAATATTAGCATTAGCACCATACTTTATTAAAGTGCTTATAAGATTAATTCTAGCACTGCTGCCTCTATTTATTTCATTTGCTAAAATAGTATCACCATTTTTAAGCACTATATCTGGATTTGCTCCAGCCTTTAGCATTGTCTCTACAAAGTTAACACATGAATGCCAATATGCAAACTCAAGCATCTCATTTTTATTTGTTTTTAATCCAGCATGTAATAAAGCACTTAGCACTGATGGATAACCATATAGCATTATACTTCGCCATTCTTCTTTACCAGTTGGCTTTGCCCCAAAGCTTATTAAGAATGTAACAATATTCCATCTATTCTGATCAATTGCCAATTCAAGTGGAGTAAAACCATAATATGGTTTATCTTTATTAATGCATCTTTTATTTGGGTCATAACCTAACTCATAAGCATCAAATAAAACTCGCTGACTATCTGTAAATAAGCTATATTCAATAGAATCTGGCACAAATATGCCTTCTATACTTGGGAAATCAGGCTCATCTAATAATATTTCACGTTCATCTAATTCTTCATCAGATGCAGCCTATATAGAATCAATTTCACCATTTTTCTTTCTAAGTAGACAATATTTTTATTACCTTTAATATAGAAATAATATCCACCGTCTAAATCATTATCTTCTATATATTCATTAAAGTAGTGTTCACCCTGTTCTTCATGACCTTCATAACGGCCTGTAATACACCATCTTGTACTTGAACCATATAATTGTGCAGCTTTATATGTTGTAATTCTATAAACTTTCAAACCATCTTTATCATATATTAATTTGGCACCATCTGACTTACTAGCACTGCGAATGTCACGATTTGATTGAACACTGTCAATATAGTTCTTTACTTCATCTGGATCTTTTTTAATTAGCTGATAAATATCCTTATATTCAGGATCTTTAATTTTATTCTTTATTGCATTATATTTATTATAATATTCATCACCAAGAAAGTTTTGTAACACTTCTTGATCATGCTTACCTTCTAATATATAGGCCTCAAGAACCATAACGCGTCTTTCTAATGATTCATAATAATTCATATTGGTGCCTATATTATTATACTTTATAATGAATTAATTCCATCAATTATTTTTTGATCTATATCAGTATTAGTTGAAACACATACACCTTCATAGGCTTCAATAAGGCGTTTACATGATATATCATCCAATGATATATTATTTTTCTTACATAACTTAATAAACTTATTAAGTCGTGATGGCGTAATACCTGACCACTTTACAGATTCTGGGGCAATACGTACACTGTCATCAATTTCAACTTTTATTATATACTTCGTTAAATTTTGTAACGGAGACTCTACCAACTCTTCAGATTCAAACAAATGTGCTCTTGCACTATCACTCTGTGCAGTGTTATTCCAATTTGGATAGTGGCCATTATAAAAATCATATGGTTTAATTGCATGCCTATCAGATATTTTGTCACCGTCTAGTACAATTCTAATGAATCTAGCATTACCATGCTTTGGAGATACTACATACTTCTTATCACGTGTAAATGAAATAAACTGCTTTTCAACACCTTTACTTCTCATTAAATCACATATCTTGTCTTGATACTCATCACTAAGCCATTCACGACTATTTGGCTTTTTACCAAGATAGTAATAAATGCCGTCTCGTAACTTTACAGCGTGTACCGGTCTACCATCAACAAATGTTATTGTATTGGCGTCTTTACCAGCTTCAATCTTATTATGCTCTATGCACCATATAAATGAAGGCAAAGAACACATGTGATATAAAGTGCCAACTTGTTTGCCTTCAAAGATTATTTCTAAATCAGTGATACGGCGTTCTAATGATTCATAATAGTCCATGATTATCTCCTATAAATAAATTCAGTATTACATTTTAAATCGTAAATTTAATGCTCTATTGAGTGCAGCAAATGATCCAGTACATTTCATTAAACGGTCACCGTATTTAAATACAATGCCTTCAGTTGCATTTATCTGATTACCAAGTTCAGCTAATCTATTTAAATGAAATGTTAACTCTTTATTAAGTTCATCTGATCCACTAGCTTGTACATCAGCAACAATATTTTTTAAATCAGCACTTAATGTGTCAATAACATGTGATTCAGCACCGGCGTTTACGAGGCCATCACATAATTTTATAATGGCATTTCCAAACCTAGAGAAAAATACATCTAAAGGTCTTGAACATTCACTTACAATGTCTTTATAGTCTGTACTATTTAATGTAGTAAATTCATCTAAATTATCTTTATATATCTTTTTTAGCTCAGTTAATTTTGTAGATTTATCATCATTAAACCAGCGATTATATAAAGCTTTCATACCAACTGGATTATCTGTAATCCATGGATATTTTTTATTACATATCTTTTCAAATCGTGCTTGCTTATACTGATCAATTGTACTATCATCAGAACAACCATCAGCATTAAAGATGCTCTCAATTTTACTAATATACTCTTCTTGCAAAGCAGCTGATTTTTCAGTTACTCTAATTACAACGTGTGGCGTTAATTGTGCACCATCAATGTTTTCACATGCTTTTTCAAGCACTTTAATTCCATCAGTTGTTACACTATCTTTTTCCCACGGACTGTTTTCGTCTTTACGTTTATAAATCCACAAATTATGAAAATCTACTTGTGCATTTGCATACACTAAAACATTTGTTTTACCAGTTGTAATACATTCGCAATTTGCAAGGATTTTTGTATTCTTATCTGGATTGAAAAATGACTTGCCTATATTTTTAAATACTTTTTCAATAGTATCGTATGCTGATAAGTATGTATTTGCAACGTGTTCTCTACCAGCCCATTTAGCTGCAACATCGTCACGAATCATTCCACCAGCTTCAGAATTAAGATCACCTTTATTACGAACGAATACTACTTTTCCATCATTATTTAATGTACATTGAATATTCATTCCATCAAGCTTTTCAGTAATATCTTCGACTTTTCCTGAAAATAAATTTGTAATAATGTCTTTAATATCTCTAAGCGTTAAATCAGTGTAATCATATATATGACTCATGTGACCTGAAGCGCCACCTTCATTCATTAGCTTCTCAAGTCTTCGTATGCGATATTCTAATACTAAATTACGTTTCACCATAATACATCACCACTACTATTTCCAAAAAGTATATGTAATATCTTCTAGTTGTAAAGAATTATTTTTATAAACGATGTGGTATAATCTCTGATTTGTTGTTCGCGAATTTAATGGCCCAAGCTCTTTAATATATGGTCCAACTTTAATATAGTCAAAATATCTTCCATAATATTCTAAGTCTAATTTAGATTCACCACTATACCAACCAACAAGCAGATCATAATTTTCTTTTATGTAATTTGCTAATTGAATCAGCCTAAGTTTATCATTATCGCCACCAAGAAATAATACACATGTAATCCCATAATTCTTTTTTATAAGGTCATCTATAATTTCAGTAGTAAGCTCATCGCCACAATCAGTCTGTAAATACGGACTATGGCATCCTGGACATCGATGTGGGCAGCATGATAAATTTATACCTAAGCTAATTTCGTCTTTAAGCTCTGCAAAACAAACTGAAGTATCTTCTGGAATATATTTAATCATAGGTTCGCTAGTTAATAAATATGGCATCAATTGATGCCATATTAATTTATTAATTATTTTGCTTTATATCTGTTATATTTGATATATTCATCTGACTCATTTGGTTCATGTGAATCAAGATGATTAAATACTCTTGACTCAAATTCTTTTTGTCTATTGCTATTCCAGTTTTTAATTTTTGTGAGATACCCAATTATACGAGTCGCATAATTTATATGTTTACTATGGCATTCTGGACACTCACTAACTGGGATATTTACAATATGACCACAATCGTCACACTCTGTCATTGGAATATTAAATGTGAGATAACTGCAACCGTTTTTAGCTGCAAAATTTAATAAATGTTTATATTGTTTTGAAGATAAATGAGAATCTAAATTGATATGTGCTGCAGCACCGCCATCAAGATACTGGCCAATATAATCTTTACCGTGCATTTTAATTTTGTCTAATACAGAGATCATATTATCATTTGGCTTAAACACATAACTTGCATATAAGTTTGTATCTTCAGGTACCCAAAATCCATCATTTTTATCCCAATTATAATTCTTCGATGCAAGCGCCTCTGCCGGAACTTGCTCTGTATTAAATATTAAATGATGCTTACTTGATTTATCTTTATGTAATTCATTTTGTTCTTTAAAGAATGAAAATATCTCTTGACAGAATTTTGAATATTTATCATTTACACTGCATTTAATACCAAGAAATTCTGCAGCTTGATTTAAACCATTTAATCCAAGTGTTAAATATTGTTTATTTAAATCAATAAATCCTGCACGATATGCTGGTAATAAATTAGCATCATACATATCCCAAAGTAGTTCATTATATGCATGATGATATTTATAAACACGGTCTGTTAACTTAGATAAATACTTCTTTAGTGATGTATAATGCTGATCTGTAAATTCAAATGAATCTATATCTTTTTTCTCACATTCTTTTCTATACCACATTTGAATTAAGCGATTAAGATTAAATGTAATTACTGATTTTGAACCAGTTTGTATTGAAATGTTGCCATTTGTAAAGCTAAAACCTCTATCCTGTATAGCATTGCGAACTCGACAACAACTAGCTAATGAGTCTACACTATCAGAAATATATGTAAAGAATGAATGACCTCTTGCATATTCATCATATACAAATTGTGCCATCTCTTCATCTTCAAACTTTCCATCTTTATATAACAATGTAACAGTTTCAACTGGGAATGTAAGAATAGTTTTTAATCGTTCTGCATTAAACCACTTCATAAATTCCATTTGAATCCATTTAAGTGATTCCCAATCTGGTTTAGTGCCATCTGGAAAATAAAACTCTCCAAACATACCTTCAAAAAATGGTTTATCAAAATATGAGAAATTTACAAATGCAGATTGAAATCCACGTGCTGCAGCTGGTTGATTAATTGTATAAATAATCTGTTGCCAATATTGTTGAATCTCTTTTAAAATCGTACGCGGTTCACTATTTTTAGGTCTTTCAACAATTTCATTTGGGCGTAAATAAAAATCATCACCCCATTCTTTTTTACAAAAATAAGTGAAATATAACAATGCCTCACTTACAGCAACTGCCCCGGCAAATTGTGAGCTTATTGCAAAAATCATGTTGCAAAATATACCACAGAATGATTTTAAATTCTTTGGGGATGCTGATAAACCACCCAATCCTTTAATGCCATCCATTAAAAATGGGTACATTGTAACAGAGACACAATACGGAGCAATTGCACCTGCAAACGAAGATTCATCATGTTTATAAATTACATGATCTTCAAGGTCTCTAATATATCGTTTTGCATTAAAGTCTGGATAAAGTTCTCGCAGTTTACTAACAACCATTGCACGTGATATGCGAATGTTGTCTGTTTTATGAGCTTCAGCATTTAAAATTGCAATGTTTTTATTTGAAACATTTGAATTATCGTCAATTGTTGCATTCGCAGTATTCGAAGCCTGTTTAAACTTATTAATAAATTCAATCTTATTTCTTACAAATTCATCCTCTACATCATCAATAATTGAAAGTTCAATGTTTTCACTTGAATTAACAACATTACTGTCAACAGTCATAAATTATATTCCCCTAACACAGATTGGTTATGTTTTCTTTTTACACGTTTTTCTTTCTTTGTATTATCTTTTGATATCTTTGGAATAGAATTGTCATGCGGTCGCAAACGATTGTGTTCAACCAATATAAGAAATTCAGCTTTAGGATTTATTTCATACAATCCATACCATGCTGTATTATCACTAGTTAATGAATGAACATAATTTAAAGCATCTTCCTTATTTATGAAATCCACTGTTGTTTGCTTATATGGAAATTCCTCTATCATTGCTCTAAATATACTTGGTTCTACTTTTATTTCTTTTGGTTTTCTTGCCATACTAATACTCCATAAATTAAAAACTTGCTATTAAATATACAAGAAATCAAAGTAGACTTTAACATAAAGCAAAAGGGAGCACATGCTCCCTTTGTATTTTATAATCAATTCTACTATGTTTTAATCGACAATATCTTCTGCATTATGAATAGTATTATCTACAAAACGCTGTACATCTCGTTTTGTTTCAATATGTTTATTTGTTAAAGGCATAATAAGATATGATTCACAATATGTTCCAGATGTTTTAATATGCAATTCTGCGTCTGCATTATCTAGGTGCATAACAATTTCATTTCTACGAACAGAAATAGTATCAAACATATCTTCATATTTGTTCTTAATTTCTTTAATAATAGCATCAATTGCAGGCACATCAAGCATATCTGACAAGTTATCTTCCATCCAATTCTCTCTTTTGTACCGTCGTCTCATCATAGTAGAATTCCTTTCATTTATTTATAATATTTATAATGCTTTATTTTTATATTATGGCATATCATCTGGCAATTTAGTACCAATTGTTATAGTCGTATCATTATTTGGAGTAAAGCTTATTTCATAAACAATGCTCGCACCATCCCACATACTAGAATCAATATCTTCATCATCTACATAGCGGCGACCAACACTTACTCCACCATCATCTGATGTATAGATTTCCTTATTAGGATCTAATAAGCCTACTCTAATCATAGATGTATTTCCAGTAACACACTCAAGTGCTGTGCCCCAATTAATTTGTGTATAGCCACCCTCTGGGTCACAATACCATAAGAAGCTAGATATATCTGACTCATCACCTACATGACGCTTAATTGTAACTCTAGCAGACAATGTTTCGCTAGGTTGATCTACTTCTGGATCACCATCATCAACAATAACACTACCACTAGGATTTAAACTAGCTGTAATTTTATCAAAATCAACTGAAGTAAGTTTAGTAATTGGTCTTGATCTAAATACAGAATGCGGAACTCTTTTTGAGAGCTCATTATATGGTGTGCTAGATGTTAAACATACATAAAAAGTAGCAACTGTATCTTTAGCTGGAATAATAACATTGCAAGGTGTAACTGATTCAAATAGTTCAACATCACCTTGCATAATTTTAACTATTATTGAATCAGTTGTAACTGCATTAGTATATGATACCAATGCATTTGTTGAAGCAATTATCCAATTGTTGTCTATATTTAAACAAGCTGGTCCTGCGCAAACTAGCTTTAAATTTACATATACTTTCATTGATAGATCTTTTGCTTTTACAAGCTTCGAAACAAATTCTCGCATTGTAGAGCATTCAACTCCATCAATATTTTTACTTAAAAGTGTAGCATCATTTAATATCATATTAATACCTATATTATATATTTATGAAACTTCTTCAATAGATTTTTCTACTTTTAATATACGATAAACTTTACCATTATTATTTAATTCTAGTTCATCTAATTTCTGTTTAGCTTCACTAAATGTTGAATATGAGCATATAAATATATATGTATCATCTTCATCATCCTTTACTTCAACAGAATAGTATAACTTATGTTTATTGAACATTATAAATTCCGGATTAAATACATTTCTAATCTAAAAAATGCTGATAACAAACAGCTTGGAAATTATCCCAACCTGGATCAATGTTACAAGAAGCATTTTTAGAATATACTACCTTTTTATTAAATGAGGCATGCTTCCCGCATACCTGACATATAGTTTTAACTTCTACAATTTCATCAGCTAATTCAAATAAACGCTTTGCTGCTGGAAATAATTTTGTATTAGAATCTGTTCGAAGTCCAAAGCATAAAATGTCAATATTATTTTTTATTGATAGATTGCGCAATTCATCAATCTGATCTTCAGATAAAAATTGACATTCATCTACTAGTATAACGTCTGCATCATTAATTATATCTTTATAATCATAAATGCTTTCATCTAATTGTAAAATAATATCAGGCTTTCTTGGTGGAATTTGTGCGCGTGTTTCAATTAATTCACTTCTTGTATCAAGTG
>Ga0247608_10002855_pt1 | contig 20880 bp, 17 predicted proteins | sample 176DNAGHGlowgp2_FD_193490 | JGI IMG/M metagenome (GOLD analysis project Ga0247608, IMG submission 193490) | Sheep rumen microbial communities from Palmerston North, Manawatu-Wanganui, New Zealand - 1766 DNA GHGlow gp2 | ecosystem: Host-associated > Mammals > Digestive system > Stomach > Rumen ...
GGACAAGGCCAAGAGTCAGGTCACCTGCCACGACGTATGCAACATGCAGTACACCTCGGGCACCACGGGATTCCCCAAAGGCGTCATGCTCACCCACTACAACATAACCAACGACGGCTACTTCACCGGCGAGAACATGGGCTTCACCCAGGACGACAAGCTCTGCGTCTGCGTGCCGCTGTTCCACTGCTTCGGCGTGGTGCTGGCCACGATGAACTGTCTGACCCACGGATGTACCGAGGTCATGGTCGAAAAGTTCGACCCCCTCGTCGTGCTGGCCTCCATACATAAGGAACGGTGTACGGCCGTCTACGGCGTACCAACCATGTTCATTGCCGAGCTGGACCACCCCATGTTCGACATGTTCGACCTCAGCTGCCTGCGCACCGGCATCATGGCCGGAAGCCTGTGTCCGGTAGAGCTGATGAAGCGTGTATCGGAGAAGATGTTCATGACCATCACCTCCGTCTACGGACTCACCGAGTCGTCGCCCGGCATGACACAGACCTGTCTGAACGACTCGTTCGAGCAGCGGTGCACCACCGTGGGACGCGACTACCCCTTCGTAGAGGTCAAGGTGCTCGACCCCGAGACCAACGAGGAGTGCCCCGTGGGCGTGCAGGGCGAAATGTGCTGCCGCGGATTCAACGTCATGAAAGGCTACTACAAGAACCCCAAGGCCACGGCCGAGGTCATCGACGAGAACGGATTCCTGCACTCCGGCGACCTGGGCATCAAGGACGAGAACGGTTTCTACCGCATCACCGGACGCATCAAGGACATGATTATTCGCGGAGGCGAGAACATCTACCCGCGCGAAATAGAAGAATTCCTATACCACATGCCCGGCATCAAGGACGTACAGGTGGCCGCCGTGCCCTCGAAGAAATACGGCGAGGCCGTAGGAGCGTTCATCATACTGCACGAAGGCGTCAAGATGGACCCCGAGGAGGTGCAGGACTTCTGCCGCGGCAAGATAGCCCGATACAAGATTCCTAAGTACATCTTCTTCATCGACCAGTTCCCCCTGACCGGCTCCGGAAAGATTCAGAAGTTCAAGCTCAAGGAAATGAGCCTCAAGCTCTGCGAGGAACAGGGCATCGAGGTCATTTAGCACCGCCCGACTCCAACAAGCGTTCATGTTCAGTATTTGTTCAGTATTTCTTCAGTATTTCTTCAGTCATGACTGGACATATACTGGACATATACTGGACAAATACTGGACATGAACGCGAGGCAGACCTGAACTGGTTATAACAAAAACCGGAGGCTTGATTCTTTTTCAAGCTTCCGGTTTTTGTCTGTTTGGTGATTTGGTTGGGGAATTCTCCCATCGGGTTTGTGATTCCGTTGGGACTCGAACCCAAGACCCACAGCTTAGAAGGCTGTTGCTCTATCCAGCTGAGCTACGGAACCCCACTAATTCGTCTTTAGCGGCTGCAAAGGTACAAATAACTGAGCACAAAACCAAAAGTTTTTCCAACTTTCTGCTTCCGGGCGGAAAAAGAATGCGAGACGGAAATTTGGCGGTTCGGCCGAAAATGCGTACCTTTGCCTGCCCAATAATAGAAAGAAAGCAAGCCACAGGGGCTATGCCACAAGGAGTTTAATGACATGACAGAGATTACATCGCTGGACGACACAAGGGTAAGCATGTTCAGCCGGCTGACAGAGGCCCAGCTGCGCATGGAGCTGGAGCCTGAGAAGGGACTCTTCATTGCGGAGAGTCCCAAGGTGATACGCGTTGCGCTGGATGCGGGCTGGCAGCCTACGGCCCTGCTGTGCGAACGGAAGCACGTGGAGGGCGACGCCCGCGACATTGTGGAACGGCTGGGCAGCGAGGTGCCCGTCTACGTAGGCGACAGAGAGCTGCTGGCCGGGCTGACAGGATATACGCTGACACGGGGCGTGCTGTGCGCCATGCGCCGCAGACAGCTGCCTACGGTGGCCGAGGTGGTGGACAAGGCACGACGCATCGTGGTGATAGAGGCCGTGACCGACACTACCAACATCGGGGCCATATTCCGCTCGGCGGCAGCACTGGGCATCGACGGGGTGCTGCTGACTCGCGACACCTGCGACCCGCTGAACCGCAGGGCCGTGCGCGTATCGATGGGAACGGTGTTCCTGGTGCCTTGGACATGGCTTGATGCCCCCATTGCCTCGCTCCACGACTATGGCTTCCGAACGGCAGCGATGGCACTGAGCGACGACTCCGTCAGTCTGGACGACCCGCGGCTGGCCGAGGAGCCGCGGCTGGCCATCATCATGGGTACCGAGGGCGACGGACTGCCACAGAAGACCATCAGCGAGGCCGACTACGTGGTGCGCATTCCCATGGCCCACGGCGTAGACTCGCTGAACGTGGCAGCGGCAGCAGCGGTGGCTTTCTGGCAGCTGCGCAAATGATAATAAATCGTAAATGATTTTGCTTTCTGCAGGCAATTATTTGGTTATTCGTACGTTTTACACTACCTTTGCAGACTGTATGAAAAAGATTGCAACCATCGTCGTCATGCTCTGGCTGGGCCTGAACCTACAGGCACAGGAACTGTTGGTGAAAATCAGCATCAACAGCCAGCAGGTGGAGGGCTCGGACAAGAGCGTGTTCGACAACCTGCAGCAGACCCTGGAGCAATGGATGAACGACCGCCAGTGGACCACGCTGCAGTTCCAGAAGAACGAGCGCATAACGGTGAACTTCAACCTTACGGTGACCAAGTGGGACAAGGCGAACAACCGATTCACCTGCACGGCCATCATACAGGCCAACCGACCGGTATGGAACTCGGCTTATACCACCACCCTGTACAACAACAAGGACGGCGACTTCAACTTCGACTTCGTGCAGTACGAACAGCTGAACTTCAACGACGAGGTGATAGACAACCAACTGACGGCCCTGATGGCGTACTATGCTTATCTGATAATAGGACTCGACCTGGACTCGTTCTCGCCGATGGGTGGTACCGAGGTGCTGCAGCGATGTCTGCTGCTCACCAATAACGCGCAGGACCTGGGGTTCAGCGGCTGGAAGGCCTTCGAGAACTCGCGCAACCGCTTTGCCATCATCAACGACTATCTGGACGAGGCCATGAAGCCCTTCCGGCAGCTGCAGTACGACTACTATCGTACGGGACTCGACGAGATGGCAACCAACGCCGACCGGGGCCGGGGCAACATCAGCACGGCACTTGAACTGCTGAAACAGGCACACGAGGACAAACCACTGAGCCTTCTGCCACAGATATGGACCGACTACAAGCGCGACGAGCTGGCCAACATCTACAAAGGCAAGGGCACACAGAAAGAGAAGCAGGCGGTATACGACATCTTGTTCAACATCAACGCCTCGCAGAACGACGCCTGGGAGAAGATAAAGAATTAAGTAAACAGCAAGGTGCAAGACACTGGCATTTAACATTTTATAGACGAACAAAGCAAAGGATATGCTTAAGCAGTTATATATTAAGAACTTTACGCTGATTGACGAACTGGACATCACGCTGCACCCGGGATTCTCCGTAATTACCGGTGAGACAGGAGCCGGAAAGAGCATCATACTCGGAGCCATCGGACTGCTGCTCGGACAGCGGGCCGACTCGAAGAGCATCAAACAGGGTACGGACCGGTGCGTCATCGAGGCACACTTCGACCTGACACGCTATGAGCTGAAGACGCTGTTCGACGACAACGAGATAGACTACGACGGCGAGGACACCATCATACGGCGCGAACTGACAGCGGCAGGAAAGAGCCGCGCATTCATCAACGACACCCCAGTGCCGCTGTCCATGCTGAAGGAACTGGGCGAACGACTGGTAGACGTACACTCGCAGCACCAGAACCTGCTGCTGAACAAGCAGGACTTCCAGCTAAGCGTGGTAGACATCATTGCCAACGACGGCAAGGAACTGACCGAATACCAGCAGAGCTTCTCGCTGCTGGCCAGCGTCAACGCAAAGCTGCAGACGCTGAAGGACGACATAGAGCGCAACCGACAGAACCAGGATTTCCTGCAGTTCCAATACGACGAGCTGGACAACGCACGACTGACTCCGGGAGAGCAGGAGGAGCTGGAGCAGACCAGCGAGACGATGAGCCATGCCGAGGATATCAAGTCGGCACTGTACGAGGCCAGCCACGCCCTGGACGACGACAACACAGGAGCCGTCGGACAGGTACGGACGGCACTGGGAGCCCTGCGGAACATCAGCAAGGTGATGCCCAGAACCGAGGAGCTGGCTGAGCGGCTGGACACATGTCATATAGAGCTGAAAGACATTGCCGACGAGGTAAGCAGCCTGCTGGAGAATACCGACTTCGACCCTGCCGAGCTGGACCGCATCAACGAACGGCTGGACCGGCTGTACGAGCTGGAAAAGAAATACCACGCGGAGACGGTGGACGAACTCATCCTGCAGCGCGACGCGCTGAAGGAGAAGCTGGCCGGCATCGAGAACAGCGACGAAGCCGTAAACGAACTTGAGTTAAAGCGCCGACAGCTGAGAGAGAAATGCCAGAAGCAGGCCGACACGCTGACAAAGAAACGCCAGAAGGCTTGCCAAGAGATTGAGAAACAGCTGCGACAGCGGCTGGTACCCCTTGGCATGCCCAACGTACGATTCGAGGTAACCATCAGCCAGGGAGCATTGGGACACAGCGGACAAGACGAGGTATGCTTCCTCTTCTCGGCCAATACCTCTACCCCGCTGCAACCCGTGGCTCAGGTGGCCTCTGGCGGCGAGATAGCCAGAGTGATGCTGTCGCTGAAAGCCATGATAAGCGGAGCCGTCAAGCTGCCTACCATCATCTTCGACGAGATTGACACGGGCGTAAGCGGAAAGATAGCCGAGAAAATGGCAGAAATGATGCAGGAAATGGGGCGACAGGACCGCCAGGTTATCAGCATCACCCACCTGCCCCAGATAGCCGCCCTTGGCAGTCACCACTATCGGGTATCGAAAGAGGAGACCAGAGAAGGTACTTCCAGCCACATGCAGGAACTGACAGGCGACGAGCGCATCAGAGAAATTGCCCAGATGTTAAGCGGAAGCGACGTCAGCGAGGCAGCCATAGAAAATGCAAAACAATTATTAAAGCTATGAAACGTATTCTATTGATATCCATCACCCTACTGACATTCACTACAGCTCTACTGGCCCAGAATCCGGCATGGAGCAAGAAAGCCGCGCAGGCGGTCTTCACACTTAAGACGTTCAACGCCGAAGGTACGCTACTTGGAAGCAGCAACGGCTTCTTCATCAGCGAAGACGGCATGGCCGTTGGCTGTTTTGCCCCTTTCAGGAATGCCCAGCGCGCCGTCGTCATCGATGCACAGGGAAAGGAGTGGCCCGTAGAATGTATCATGGGAGCGAACGACATGTACGACGTAGCAAAGTTTCAGGTGGGGACAAGGAAAGCCGCATGGCTGCCATTGGCGAAGACCGATGCACCACAGGGCTCTTCGGTATGGCTGCTGCCCTATGCTGTAAAGAAAGAACCCGCATGCAAGCAGGGAACGGTAAGTAAGGCCGAGCTGTTTCAAGGCAGCTACTCTTACTACACGATGACGATAAGCGGCGATGAGCAGCTGTCGGGGTGTCCCGTGCTCAACAACAATGGCGAGGTGTTGGGGCTACTGCAACCTTCTGCCGATAATCAGCAGAGCACCGGCTATGCCGTCAGCGTACGCTTTGCAACCGACATGAAGACCAACGGACTGAGCATGAGCGACCCTACCCTCAAGTCGACTGCTATCGACAAGGCCATTCCCGACGACTACGACCAAGCGCTGCTCTCGCTGTACATGTCAGCAAGCATCATGGACGCGGCACAGTACATGAACTTCATCAACCGCTTTATACAGAAATACCCCAATGCGGCTGACGGCTATATATACAGAGCCCGGCAGTACGCAGCAGACGGCAGCTTTGCCTCCGCAGATGCTGACATGAAGCAGGCTGTTAAGGTGGCAGACAAGAAAGACGACGCTCACTACCAGTATGCACAGCTTATCTACCAGAAAGAGCTGTATCAGAGCAATCTGCCATACGAGGGCTGGAGCATGGACCGTGCTCTGGAGGAGTCGCAGGCTGCATATTCAGCCAACCCGATGCCTGTCTACCGACAGCAGCAGGCACAGATACTCTATGCACAGCAGAAATATGCTGAAGCGTTTACCATATATGATGAACTGACGAGAAGCGAACTACGTAGCGCCGACATCTTCTTCGCCGCTGCTCAATGCAAACTGCAGCAAGATGACAAGCGTGCTGCACTTGCTCTGCTGGACAGTGCTGTTAGCACCTTCAGCCGCCCCTATGTCAAGACTGCTGCTCCATACCTGAGGGTACGGGCGCAACTGTCAATGGACATACGCCGATACCAGCAGGCCATCAACGACATGCAAGACCTTGTGGCCCTGGAGCCGAACAACGCAACCATCTGGGCTGAGAAAGGAAGCTATGAGTTGCGCGTCAACCTTTTAGACCAAGCGAAGGAAAGTGCTCAGGAATGCATCCGGCTGGACGCCACCAATAGCGATGGCTACCTGATTACGGGCATCGTACAATGCATCAAAGGAGATAAGCAACTGGGCATGGAGAACCTGAACAAAGCAAAAGAGATGGGCAACGAGCAAGCCCAGACGTTTATCGACAAGTACAAATAATAAAGATTAAGCCTCTCTGCACGAGAGGCTTAATTATTCCGTATCTTAGAATGGCACAGGGCCGTCCTGCTGCTCATACCCGGCAAAGGGCGACTCGCCAGGAGCTGGTTGCGGGGCATCATTGACTCGACTGCCGAGAATCTCGCCGCCATTGTCACCCTGATTGTCCTGGACTAAGCGGCGGTCTTCGGGATTCTCAAAACGTGTAAACTCGCCACGGAAGGTCAGAAGCACGTCGCCTGTTGCTCCTTTACGATGTTTGGCTATAATGATTTGAGCCATACCACGCAGGTCGCGTCCGCTGTCATCTTGATAAATGTGGTAATACTCCGGACGGTGTACGAAGAGCACCATATCGGCATCCTGCTCGATGGCGCCAGACTCACGCAAGTCACTCAGCTGAGGACGTTTGCCTTCAAGACCTTCACGGCTTTCAACACCACGATTCAGCTGAGAAAGAGCAAGGATGGGAATATCAAGCTCCTTGGCCAGTCCTTTCAACGAACGAGAGATGGTGCTAACCTCCTCCTGGCGAGAGGAGAATCGCATGCCATTGGCATTCATTAGCTGCAGGTAGTCAATCATTATTATTTTCACCCCATGCTCACGAACAAGGCGACGAGCCTTGGTACGTAACTCGAAAACCGACAAGCCTGGCGTGTCGTCAACGTAGAGAGGAGCCCCAAGAAGATTGTTTAAGCGCATATCCAAACGTTCCCACTCATCGGGGCGCAACTGACCATTCAATATTTTGGAACCTTGAATCTCGCATACATTGGATATCAATCGATTTACCAGCTGCACATTTGACATTTCAAGAGAGAAGAATGCCATGGGAACCTGATAGTCGGCTGCTATATTCTTGGCCATGGAAAGGGCAAAGGACGTCTTACCCATGGCCGGACGGCCTGCAATAATGACAAGGTCACTCGGTTGCCATCCTGACGTGATGTCGTCGAGCTTATGATAACCCGTGGGGACGCCAGTCAGGCCATCCTTATTTGCTGCAGCCTTCTGAATAACATCATAAGCATTCCTGATGACTGGATCTATCTGGGTATAGTCCTTCTTCATATTGCGCTGACCCAACTCGAATAGCGAGCCCTCTGCCTCTTGCATCAGGTCGTCAACATCAACTGTCTCATCGAAAGCCTTCGTCTCAATGACACTGGCAAAGGATATAAGTTGACGAGCCAATGACTTTTGAGCGATAATACGGGCATGATATTCAATATTGGCTGAAGAAGCGACACGCGACGAGAGCTCAGTCACATAGCCAGGACCGCCCACATCATCAAGATCTCCCTGCCTGGCTAACTGCTCGGTAACAGTCAATACATCAACAGGGGACTCATGCAAGGACAAGTCGCGAATAGCGGTATACACTTTCTGGTTCCTTGGTTCATAAAAGCTCTCCGGTGTGAGCATCTCACATATCACGGCATAGGCATCCTTATCAATCATCAAGGCACCCAATACGGCACGTTCCATATCTGTAGCCTGTGGCTGCACATGAGCATAGCCGCTGTCAACAAGCTGACGTCTATTACTACGACGCTGCGTACCGCTACTATTATTATTCTGTTCCGGCATAGTTCTTTGCGTTTTTGAATTGCAAAGGTACAAATAAAAAAGCAAAAAACAAATTTTATTAAGACTAAAATCTACTACTCGATTGTAGTGGTTAGCAACTGATGTATGGTAGTCTGCCTATGGGTTTTCATATAGTCCTCAACCTGCTTCACATAGGGATTATCGAAAACTGTAGCTTGAACAACCTTGTTAACAGACCATTGAATACGTCCCATATGCTGGTCACGTTTCCCCTGTGTGGCCGTCTCCGGATTTGTTAACGGATACAGACTAAGAAGATAGAAAGCTATACAATCTGGTACTATCATACTACGAACCATAAGCTGACGCTGACGCTCTGTATAATGTGTCTGGTAAAAGGGATAGTCTTTCCCTAAATATTTGTCTAAACTAATGCCTATAGTACCGTTGCCGACAATTATACTCTGATCGAAAGAACTAATCTGAGTGTAGACGCGTGGAACTTCCATCTTAGGAAGTTCATCTTTTAACTGCTGAAATGCCTTGGTAAGGTTCTCGTTGACGTCATCCATGTCTGCATACTGACGTTGGACTTCAATAAGGAGCGCCTGTAATGTTGAGTCCTGAAAATAGTGCAGAAACTTGGCATTAATATCTGAATCATCCACTTTTCCTAAATGCAGCATGTCCTCAATAAGCATTCTGGTTTGCATAGGATAGCTCGTACTCATTTGCTGTAAAGCAGAATAATCACCTGTGGTAAGATAGAGACTCTCTATACGGTCATAACGTTCAATGACTACTTGAGCGCTATTTCCTGTATCACCACTAGGCTTTAGCTGCCACTCACAACCAACGCATAGTATCATCATCAGAAACAATATGCCGTATACTTTCTTCACCTAAACAGCACTATCAAATGTTAAAAACCGATGCAAATTTACTAAAAAATATTTTAAAAACCAAATATTAACCTAAAAAAAGATAAAAAAAGTATAGAGTTAATACTTTATTCGTTTATTTATGGGAATTTTGTAATATCAAAAAAGCAATAATATGAAGAAACTTATCTCTATTCTCCTTCTTGCATTTGTCTGGACATCAAGTATGGCAGACCAGACTATAACTGTCAATGTTAAAAACCCGACGGATAATCCTCGGACGGATGCTCCTGTAATCATATCCCTTCATCCTTATGGCGATATTCGTTCTGCTCTGGTAACTTTAAACGATAAAGAGATACCCTGCCAGCTTGATGATCTTAACCAGGATGAAACATTCGATGAACTATGCTTTTTAGCTGACCTGGAAGGGAAAGAGACCAAGCAATATACTGTAATGCTGTATGAAACAGGAGAGCCCCGCCGTTACCCTGCCCGCGTGTATGCAGAAATGGTACTCCCTAACACCAAAGACAAAACGCTGAAGAAGCATCAGCAAAACAATTACATTGAATCTCTAACGGCCCGAGGCGATGCTGCATATACCTATAATGTACAACATCATCATGGAGTGGACTTCGAAAGCGAGTTAAATGGCATACGTATCTATTTTGATGCACGTCAAACCCTAGACCTCTATGGCAAGTTCAAGAAACAACTAGAATTGAAGGAAACACAATTCTATACAACCAATGAGCAAAAAGCGCTTGGATACGGGGATGACGTGCTATGGGTTGGACAGACTTTTGGGTTGGGAGCCTTCCGTGGGTGGAACGGTCAAAAGCCAACATTGGTAGAACCTGTACGAAGTCGTACACAACGCATTATAAGTTATGGACCTTTACGCTCCATAGTTGAACTTGTAGACCGAGGCTGGCAAGTTCCAACAATAAATAATCAGCATCATTCACCGATAAATATGACCTTACGTTACACTCAATATGCTGGGCATAGGGATACTGATGTAGATGTTTTCTTCAATAAAGATGTCAGCGGCTACCGTTTCTCTACAGGAATAATAAATGTAAAAGGCTCTATAGAATTCTCTGACAAGAAAGGCTTACGAGCTTGCTGGGGTACAGACTATCCTTCTACAGACACTCTGAAATGGAAACCCGAAACTGTAGGGTTAGCTGTATTAGTCCCCTTAAAAAACATTGCAAGTGAGGAACCTGCCAATAAGGACAATTACACTTACGTAATATGCATTGATGGTAAACAGATGTCATACAAGGTCACCTACACCTCATCCAATGAAACATTTGGTTACCACTCTGCGAAAGAATGGTTTGAATACCTGAAAGTCTGGCGCAAAGAGGTCGAACAGCCGCTAATCGTCAACATAAGATAAATAACAAGAGAATCAAGGTAAGTCTGAGAAAAACTTTTTTCTCTTAACATAATACTGCCAGAGCAATGAAAAAGGACGTTGCTCTGGTATTTCTTTTAATACCCTCGATGACTGAATCTGCTGACGATCGAGAGTAAAGTCCGAACGCCAACGTAAAAAGTCTCGGCGGGCCTTGAAGATTGCTCTAAAATCAGCGAGATTGCCTTTTAAAAGCAACATCTGAAAAGCAGCAAGATAATCTAAAACAAAGCGCCAGCGCATTATAGTCCTCAATTCTGAATCAGAAAGACACTTATAGAGCATAGTGAGGTTATTCCGGAAGTTAAGATAGGTTTTCATCGGATTAGATTTAGGCAACGTACCTCCACCCACATGATAGACATAGCTCTCTGGTAAACAATAAATCTTGCGGCCTTTAATTCGAAGTCGCCAACAAAGGTCTATTTCTTCATTGTGCGCAAAAAAACGGCCATCAAGTCCTCCACAATCCCAATAGTCAGATGCTCGAATCATGAGAGCAGCTCCTGTAGCCCATAATATTTCCGACTGATAATCGTATTGCCCTTTATCTTCTTCTACTGTATCAAAAATACGTCCACGGCAGAACGGGTAACCGAAACGGTCGAGAAAACCACCACTGGCTCCAGCATACTCAAACATGTCCCTGTTAAAATATGATAGAAGTTTGGGCTGGCAAGCTGCGACTTCCGGATGAACATCCATAAATTCAATAAGTGGTGTCAACCAATGGTGAGTTACCTCAATATCAGAGTTGAGCAACACGTAATAACGAGCATTAACTTGTTGTAAAGCTCTATTATAGCCCTCTGCAAAGCCCCAATTCTTCTCTAGAAGAATTACCCTGCATTCTGGAAATTTTTCTAATACACTTAAAGAGTCATCTGTTGAAGCATTATCAGCAACATATACTGTTGCTTCATCACGAGAGAAATTAAGCACCGCAGGCAGATAATGGGCCAACATCTTGGCCCCATTCCAGTTAAGTATGACAATAGCTACATGATCCATCGTAACGCAGTTTTATCGTGATTAAAACAGCCGAGTGTACCCGTCAACAATTGGTTGTCATATTCAGGACACGCCTCTGCAGCCGAAAGTTCTACACGTATATAATTATCAGTAAAACCATGCATAGCTTTGCCACGGGGAGCTTTTTCGAAAAGTACTTCAGCTTCATGCCCAATATGCCGCTGATAGAAATCATGAATCTTACTTGTCGAAAGTTCTAACAGTCTCTGGCAACGTTGGCGTTTCTCAAAATCAGAGACCACATAGGGAATCTTTAATGCAGCAGTACCTGGACGCTCTGAATATGGGAATACATGCAATTGTGTTACATCCAAAGAGTCAAGGAATTCGTAAGTCTCTTCAAAACAATCTGGCGTTTCACCACGACACCCTACCATTACATCAACACCAATGAAAGCATCTGGCATGGCTTCCTTTATAAAACGTATCTTATCCGCAAAGAGTTGACGGTCATAGTGTCGATGCATCAAACGTAATATAGTATCACTACCACTCTGAAGAGGAATATGAAAATGAGGCATAAAAGCCCGACTCTGTGCACAATAGCTAATAAGTTCATCACTCAACAGATCTGGTTCAATGGAACTTATACGATAACGTCTGATTCCCTCTACATTATCCAGAGCCTTAACTAATTCGAGGAATGACTCTCCTGTAGTCTTTCCAAAATCGCCAATATTTACTCCCGTGAGAACAATTTCTTTACCACCCTCACTTGCCACCTCTCTTGCCTGTTCTACCAACGATGCTATACTTGGATTACGGCTTAAACCACGAGCAAATGGAATTGTACAATAAGTACAGAAATAGTCGCAACCGTCTTGAACTTTCAAAAAATACCTCGTACGATTACCACGCGAACAACTTGGAGCAAAAGACTTAATATCTTTCGTCTTAACTGTACAAAAAGAGGCATGGGAATCTGTTCTACTAGAAGACTCCGTTATACGACGGGAAAATGCCTCACTAAGAAATTGTATTAAGTTAGCTTTTTCGTTAGTACCCAGTACCAAGTCAACACCCTCTATATTTACAATCTTCTCGGGATTCAACTGAGCATAACACCCTGTGACAACCACAAATGCATTAGGATGATTTCGAACCAACCGATGAATTGCTTGACGACACTTATGGTCAGCAACATCTGTCACAGAACAAGTATTAATTATACAGATGTCAGCCTGCTCGTCTTTACCTACAGCCTGTACACCCAACTCCTGTAGCATTTTGGCAAAAGTTGATGTCTCAGAAAAGTTTAATTTGCATCCTAGCGTAAAATAGGCTGCCTTTTTACCTTGAAAAGCTGATGTATCAATCATAAACAGATATAATGTTAACTCTAACCGGGGACAAAGTTAGTAAATTATATTGTAAAACAGCTATTTTTTTGCAATTATTCAAATAAGTGTCATTTCTCCACGAATTTTAACATTTCACAACTAATTGATTATTAGGCTTTTGCAAAAAAGTTACAAAAAAGACCAAAAAAAAACGCCCCAAAAAAGAACAACGTATCAAAAAAATGCCTAACTTTGCAGCGTTTTAATAAACAAATGATTGTTTTACAGATTTAAAAGCATTAGAAAAATGAAGAAATTAGTATTTATGTTCGTTGCTGTTGCAGCTATTTCGTTCGCATCATGTGGTGGTAACAAGACTCAGCAGGCAGATGCCGTTGATTCAGATTCAATCGCAGTTGTTGACACTGTTCCTGCTGTTGCTGACACTGTCGCTGCTGACACTACTGCTGCTGACACTACTGCTGCTCAGAAGTAATATTTGCGAACTAATTGAGAGAATGACCGTCGAGCTAGTAAGTTCGACGGTTTTTTATTTAAGCGCCTATAAATAATCCCGATTGCTCTTGCAACCGGGATTTTAGAAGTAAAAATACTTATGAATTGCTTTACAGCAGCGTATTTATTCCTTTACAGCCTCTTCTTCCTCAATAGGAGTCTCGACAATGGGAGCGACTTCTTCAGCAACAGCTTCTGATGTTTCCTTTGTCTCTGCTGATGCATTCTCTGCTACCACCTTGACAGGAATTTCAACAGTAACCTCCTTGTGGAAATGAACCAAAGCCACGTAATCTCCAATATTCTTGGCATCCTTCATGGTGATAATCTTCCGATCAACCTCATGGCCCAACTTTTTCAGTTCGTCAGCAACTTGATTGGCACCAACAGAACCATAAAGCTGGCCAGTAGCACTTACCTTAGCGGCAATGCACAAAGCGACATCCTTCAGAGCTTCAGCTTTCTTCTCTGCGGCATCCTTTAAAGCAGCCAACTTGTGAGCCTGCTGCTTCAGGTTCTCAGCCAAAATCTTCTTAGCCATAGGCGATGCAATAACACCTTTACCTTGAGGAATCAAGTAGTTACGTCCATAGCCAGACTTCACATTAACTATATCGTTCTTGTAACCCAGTCCGATAATATCTTCTTTCAGTATAATTTCCATATCTTGCGTCCTCCTTATGTTTTACTTCATCATGTCAGTTACGTAAGGCAGCAGAGCAATCTGACGTGCACGCTTAACGGCCTGAGCCACGCGGCGCTGATACTTCAGAGAGGTTCCTGTGATACGACGAGGAAGAATTTTACCCTGCTCGTTCAAGAACTTCTTCAGGAACTCGGGATCCTTATAGTCAATATACTTAATACCACTCTTCTTGAAGCGGCAATACTTCTTCTTCTTCGTGTCGATAGAAGGAGCATTCAAATAGCGGATTTCTGATTCTTGTGCCATAGTTTAAGCCTCCTCTTTTTTACCAAGTTTGTTACGACGCTTCTCAGCATACTCAATAGCATACTTGTCAAGCTTGACAGTCTGGAAACGAATCACCTTCTCGTCACGACGATAGGCTGTTTCCAAAACTTTAATCACTGATGGCTCAGCCTTGAATTCCAACAGGCAGTAGAAACCTGTAGATTTCTTCTCGATAGCATAAGCCATCTTCTTCAGTCCCCAGGTCTCTTCACTCAGAATCTCTGCGCCCTTATCGGTGAGAACATTCTTGAACTTAGCGACCGTTTCCTTCATCTGTTCATCAGACAAAACGGGAGTCAAAATGAAAACGGTTTCGTATTGATTCATACTACAAATAATTATAAAAATGTTACTTTTGCAATTTTGCGGCTGCAAAGGTACGAATTTTTAAGCAAAACGCCAAATTTAAAACTATATTTTTCAAATAAGCCTCATATTATGGGCTGAATTTTAGGCTGATTATGGGCTGATTATAGGCAAAGAACAGAATAATTGGCATTTAGTCTTGATAAGCCTCCTTGCCAATTTGCTCACGAGCCCCTATCGTCATCTTCCGTAAATCATAGAAAGAGCCATTGTAAATATCAAAGTCTACATATCCCTTAATACCAGGTAGTTTACCGACATCAGTATGCTGCCAGAACTTCCATTGCCCCGTATACTCCACCTTTTCAACATAATAATGGGCAATCCAATAAGGATAGTCATCAAACACAGAATCGTTCAAGTACTTCAATTTGAACTTGTAATACGTATAGATAATAGGCTTCACTCCATAGTGAAACTCTATCATATTCAGCCATAATTGAACACTTTCCCGAAACTCCTCGTCGGTCTGGTTCTTGGGCTTGTGTTCAACATCAAGCACCGGAGGCAAATCACCATTCTCCAGCTTCACATTTTTAATAAAGAACTCCGCCTGTTCTTTTGCAGGCGAATGCACGCTATAAAAGTGATAGGCTCCACGGGTAAAGCCATACTCACGGGCTTGGTAGAAATTATCGAAGAAGTTCTCGTCAACCTTAGTCGCCCCTTCAGTCGCCTTTATCATAATGAAACGAATGGGGAATTTATCAATCATTCCCTCGTCCTTCAGTGTCTGCCAATCTATCTCACCCTGATGATGACTAATGTCGATACCATGAATTTCATACCCCTCTGGGTAGCTGATATCCCCGTATAGTGCCCTAAAGCGGAATCCGAAAGGCCCTATAAAGAAATAGTAAAAGAAATAGATGTACAGGCTCAACACTGCCGCTCCGCCAATCCACCAAGCCCAGCCCGGCAGTCTTTGCAGCAAACGAATAAAAACATTCGGACGCCCATGAGCCACAGGGCCTGTTCGGCGTCCGGATGTTATTTTACGGCCAGGAGTCCCCGCCGTTTTCTTATGTATTGTTCGCTTCTGAGGCATTACTTCGCCTTCTCGAGGGCAAGCGTCATGGTAGGTTTGTCACACACCTCAGATGGCCCCCAGTACTGGATAGGTCCAGGATAAACATAGCAAGTCTCACGAGCCCACTTCTCACGCTGAGCAGCAAAGCACTTGAACGGTGCGCCATCCAGATCGACCAGAGCCTTACGAATCACAGGTTTCATCTCGCCATTACGACGCTCCATGTTCATCATCATTGTGATGGGCACGCCACCGGCAATCCACTGGTCAGCAGGAGCCGTTGTATTCTTGACGATTGCCATATAGCCCGTTTTACCATTTGCAATAAGCTGAGCAGCACTGGTACCCAGTGCGTAGCAATAGTCGGCATCATAGTTAGACGGAGCAGCACAACGTCCCTCATACCCAAAGAAGTGATGCAGAGCAGCGAACTTACCAGAATATTTACCGACTTTCTTTCTGCGCTCCAGCTTCTGTGCTACCATCGTAGAAAGCAACTTCTCGGTTTCTATCAGGCTAACCTGCACGTTTCCGTGAGGATCGCGGTCAAGAGCCAGCTGCCGAGCCACCCCGGTAGGCAGCGAATTGAACACTTCCAGATTAGCAGGAGTTAAGTGAGCCTTTGCAAAGTCAATCTGCTCCGTACGACCCATTTCCTTCACCTCTGGCTGAGCCAGCACATCATTCAGCTGGGCGATAAGCTTCTTAATGGCAGGAATAAACTCGATAAGTCCCTCTGGAATGATGACAGTACCGAAGTTGTTTCCATCGGCAGCACGCTTGCACACTGCGTCGGCAATATAAGTCACAATATCATCAAGACTCTGGCCTTTAGCCTCTACTTCCTCACTGACCAGACAGATGTTAGGCTGTGTCTGCAGTGCGCACTCCAGTGCAATATGCGAAGCCGAGCGTCCCATTACCTTAATAAAATGCCAGTACTTACGAGCCGAATTACAGTCACGCTCGATGTTACCAATCAGTTCAGAGTAAGTCTTGCAGGCCGTATCAAAACCAAACGATGTCTCAATCTGTGCGTTCTTCAAGTCACCGTCAATGGTCTTCGGGCAGCCAATTACCTGGACACCATAGTTCTTGGCGGCATAATATTCAGCCAGCACACAGGCGTTGGTGTTCGAGTCGTCACCACCAATGATTACAATAGCCTTTATATCAAGCTCACGGATAATCTCAAGTCCCTTTTCAAACTGGTCAACCTTCTCCAGCTTCGTACGTCCCGAGCCTATCATATCGAAACCACCGGTATTGCGATATTCGTCTATGATTTCCTTGGTCAGTTCCATATAATTATGGTCAACCAAGCCACCAGGCCCCAGGATAAACCCGAAGAGACGATTCTCGGGATTCAGTTTCTTCACCTGGTCAAACAAACCAGTAATCACATTGTGACCGCCAGGAGCCTGACCTCCGGAGAGGATAATGCCCACATTCATCTTCTTGGTATTAGCCTCAGTAGCAGGTTCAAATTCTACAATAGGCATGCCGTAGGTGTTGGGGAAGAGCTTCTTTATTTCTTCCTGGTCACCAACACTCTGCGTAGCAGCCCCTTCCTTTACTTTCACAGCACCTTGGAGAGCCTTCGGCAGCTTAGGCTCGTAGGCTCCTCTTGCAATTTGCAATGCACTTTTTTCCATTGTCTAAATTCGTTATAACGTTAAAAATGAACTTTCGGAATGCAAAAATACTCTTTTTCCGTGAGAAAACACAAAGAAAAAACGCTTTTTAAGTTTTTTTTTTGATGTCTGCTTGGTTTTATCGAAAACTTTTCGTAACTTTGACAACGAGATACGATAGTAAGTAATAAAGGAGACCAAAGAATTATGGCTAACAAGAAATCACTCAAACGTTCCATCACGCTCTTCTGCGAAGAACTCTTTGCCGAAAGCGTTGCCGCTTCTCTTTATGGTCACAACCATGACAATGCCGAAGCTCTTATCTTCAGCATCGTCAAGATGCAGGACGACTTTATCCGCCGCATTTCGCACCCCGAGCCCGGAATGCCTGCCAAGACGTACTTCAAAGACCTTAGAGAGAAATTTGCCATCCAAGCCGGCGAGCTCATTGACCAAATCAACAACCTTTAAAAACGCTATGTTAAAAGCTTTTTGTAACTGGTTACTTTACAAACAGATGGGGTGGACAGCCGATGTAACAGAGGCGCACCCCAATAAGTTTATTATCTGTCTGGCGCCTCACACCAGCAACTGGGATTTCCTCATCGGCCAGCTTTACAGCATCTCCCAAGGCATGCCCAGCAACTTCCTGATGAAGAAGGAATGGTTCTTCTGGCCCCTCGGTCCCCTTTTCCGCCGTTTAGGCGGCATCCCTGTCTATCGTAGCAAGCACACCAGCATGACCGACAACCTGGCAGAGGCCGCTCGCCGTGCCGACACCTTCATGCTCTGCATCACCCCCGAAGGCACCCGCAAGCCCACTGCCGAATGGAAAAAAGGCTTCTACTATATTGCGCAGAAAGCCGGAATACCCATTCTGCTCTACGGTGTCGACTACGAGCAGCGCCTCATCCGCTGCACCAAGACCATTATACCCAATGGCGACATCGACGGCCAGATGCGCGAAATAAAACTCTATTTCAAGGACTTCAAGGGAAAGAAGCCCCAAAACTTCACTATAGGCGACGTACAATAACCCCATGCACAAACTATTACTGCTTATACTCTCACTGCTGCTCACGCAGTCACTCAAAGCCAACGACAAGGACACACTCCGCTGGGGCGACATTGACTACCACGGCAAGCCCTGGGTAAAGAACATCTCCGAACCCCTCAAGATTACCCACGGTCTGCAAGGCCGCCACCTCTCCGTGTGGGCCAGCCACGGCCACTTCTACGACCAGAAGCAAGGCACCTGGCGCTGGCAGCGTCCCAAGCTCTTTGCCACCTGCGAGGACCTCTTCACCCAGACTATCGTAGTGCCCTACCTCATTCCCATGCTCGAGAATGCCGGAGCCAACGTCTTCACTCCCCGTGAGCGCGACTGGCAGAAGGAGGAAGTCATCGTCGACAACGACGGTGCCATTCGCAACTACATCGAGGTCACCTCGAAGTCGAAGTGGCAAACGTCCCCCGTTCCCGGTTTTATGCTCCATGGCGGCACCTACTCCGATGGCGAGAACCCCTTCGTTGCCGGCACAGCGCGCATGGTCAAGACCACCAGTTCCAAGTCGCGCTACTCGCTGGCCACCTACCAGCCCGACTTCAAGAAGGCTGGCCGCTACGCCGTCTACGTCAGCTATACCACGCTTCCCAACAGCGTCGACGATGTTCTCTACACCGTCTGGCACCGCGGCGAGCGCACCCAGTTCCATGTCAACCAGCAGATGGGCGGTTCGACGTGGGTCTATCTTGGCACCTTCGACTTCGACGCGGGCTACAGCGAGTTCAACCGCGTCACCGTATCCAACCAGAGCGCCCACGACGGAGTGGTGACCACCGATGCCGTCCGCTTCGGCGGCGGCATGGGCAACATCCAGCGCTTCGGGCTCGTCAGCGAGCTTCCCCGTGCCCTTGAGGGTGCCCGCTACTATGCCCAGTGGGCCGGCATGCCCTACGAGGTGTACAGCACGAAGGAGGGCCAGGACGACTACGGCGACGACATCAACGTACGCTCGCTTATGACCAATCTGCTGGGCGGCGGTTCCTGTTTCATGCCCAACACCGACGGCCGCCGCGTCCCTATCGAACTCTCTCTGGCCGTCCACAGCGACGCAGGTTTCAACCCTGACGGCAGCAGCGTCTACGGTCCGCTGGCCATCTGCACCACCAACTTCAACGACGGCAAGCTCGACGCGGGCAAGTCCCGCATGGCATCCTACAACCTTGCCGAGGCCCTGCTCAACAACGAGATTACCGACCTGAACTACCACTACGGCCACTGGATGCGCCGCGACCTTTACGACCGTAACTACTCCGAGACGCGACTGCCCGCCGTGCCCAGCGCCATCCTCGAAACCATGTCGCACCAGAGTTTCCCCGACATGCGCTATGGCCAGGACCCCACGTTCCGTTTCACCCTCGCGCGTTCCATATATAAAACTATATTGCGCTACGTCAGCGACCAGCACGGCCTCACGTATGCCGTCACTCCGCTGACGCCCGACAACCTGCGCATCGAGTTCCGCGACGACAACAAGGTACGCATCAGCTGGGAGCCCGTCAGCGACCCACAAGAGCCCAGCGCCCGTGCCACTGGCTATCTGCTCTACATGGCCGAGGGCGAGGCCGACTTCGACAACGGCACCTACATCAGCCACAAGACCAGCCACGACCTGGAGCTTACCCCCGGCCAGCTGTACCACTTCCGCGTCGCTGCCGTCAACCAGGGTGGCAAGAGTTTCCCCAGCGAGGTACTCTCGGCGTGCTATACCCCCGGTGCCCGCCACACGGTGCTCATCGTCAACAACTTCCACCGCGTCTCCTCGCCCGCCGTCATCGACGACGGCCAGCGACAGGGCTTCGACCTGGACCAGGACCCCGGCGTCACCCGTGGCCCCACATACGGGTGGGTAGGCCGTCAGCTTAACTTCGACCGCAAGCAGATGGGCAATGAGAACGGCGGTCTGGGCTACAGCGGCGACGAGCTGGCCGGCATGCTCATTGCCGGCAACGACTTCAACTACGTCGTGACGCACGCCGAAGCCATCCGTCAGGGTGGCCGCTACCACATCGTCAGCTGCAGCAACGATGCCGTCGAGACGGGGCGCATCCGCCTTACCGACTACGACGTCGTCGACCTGCTGCTGGGTCTGGAGCGCAACGACGGCCACAGCCTCAAGCCCTTCAAGACCTTCACCCCCACCCTTCAGCAGCTGCTGCGCGGCTACCTGCTGGTGGGCGGTCGGCTGCTGGTGAGCGGAGCCTACGTGGCCAGCGACATGCCTACCGACCAGGAGCAGCAGTTCCTGCGCCAGGTGCTGCACTGCCAGTACGGCGGTCGCAGCCAGGCACCCACCAACCTGGTCAACGGCATGGGTACCACACTTTACTATTACAAGAACCTCAGCGAAGAGCACTATGCCGCCACCGCCACCGACATCCTGCAGCCCATACAGCCCGCCATCACGGCTCTGCAGTATGCCGACGGCTACGGTGCAGCCACTGCCTAC
>Ga0247608_10002856_pt1 | contig 20880 bp, 7 predicted proteins | sample 176DNAGHGlowgp2_FD_193490 | JGI IMG/M metagenome (GOLD analysis project Ga0247608, IMG submission 193490) | Sheep rumen microbial communities from Palmerston North, Manawatu-Wanganui, New Zealand - 1766 DNA GHGlow gp2 | ecosystem: Host-associated > Mammals > Digestive system > Stomach > Rumen ...
GGAGATGCTGGACGAGACAGAGAAGCCACAGAAGATTGCCAAAATGACATCATTCGTGGTGACAGACATCTATGGTCTGGGCGATTCGGAGATGGTGACCATGACACTGCGGGGTAAGAAGGACAATAAGATGTATACCAAGCAGGTGTCGACGACGAATACGAAGGTTACCGGCAAGGAGGAAGTGCTGGGCGAGCTGTTCATGGAGGGCGACCCCGACAACCTGGAGGGTGTGCGCAAGGCTAACCTGCCGTTCATCCAGAAGGGACAGGTGAAGATTGGCTTCACTGAAAATGAGGTGCGCATGGCTCTGGGTGAGCCGAGTGACATCACACGTGTCATGGGTGGCACCTATCAGTGGATTTACCAGTATGTTGACACCAACCGTCCCTTCCGTGCCGTGAAGTTCAGCAACCGCACCAAGAAAGTGACGCAAGTCACAAGATAAAAAAAAGAGTGAAGAGTTTAAACTCTTCACTCTTCACTTTTAATGGCTTCCATGATTTTGGCCTCGAGTTCCTCGCAGAGCTCGGGGTTATCTTTTAGCAGCTGCTTGGTGGCATCGCGACCCTGGGCGAGCTTCGAGTCTTCATAGCTGAACCATGAGCCGCTCTTCTTGATGATGCCGTATTCTACACCGAGGTCGACAATCTCGCCAATCTTTGAGATGCCCTCGCCGAAGTTGATTTCGAACTCAGCCTTGCGGAAGGGTGGGGCCACCTTGTTCTTCACCACTTTGACACGCACCTGGTTGCCGATGGGCTGGTCGCCGTCCTTCAGTGTCGTCACCTTGCGGATGTCCAAGCGCACCGATGCGTAGAACTTCAGGGCGTTGCCGCCTGTGGTGGTCTCTGGGTTGCCGAACATCACGCCAATCTTCTCACGCAGCTGGTTGATGAAGATGCAGGTGGTGTTGGTCTTCGAGATGGTTGCCGTCACCTTGCGCAGTGCCTGGCTCATCAGCCTGGCGTGCAGTCCCACTGCCGAGTCGCCCATGTCGCCCTCGATCTCCTTCTTTGGTGTCAGTGCTGCCACTGAGTCGATGACGATGATGTCGATGGCAGCCGAGCGGATGAGCTGGTCAGCAATCTCGAGTGCCTGCTCGCCGTTGTCGGGCTGCGAGATGAGGAGGTTGTCCACGTCCACGCCCAGCTTCTGTGCGTAGAAGCGGTCGAAAGCATGCTCAGCATCGATGAAGGCAGCTATGCCGCCGGCCTTCTGACACTCAGCCATGGCATGGATGGCCAGTGTGGTCTTGCCGCTGGACTCTGGGCCATAGATCTCGATGATGCGGCCCTTGGGGTATCCGCCCACGCCCAGTGCAGCGTTCAGGCCAATCGACCCTGTGGGGATGACGTCGACCTTCTCTATCTGTTCGTCGCCCATGCGCATGATGCTGCCCTTGCCGAAGTCCTTCTCAATCTTCGACATCGCTGCCTGCAGAGCCTTCAGCTTCTCCTGCTGCGGGTTGAGGGCCTCGCCCTCCATTTCTTTCTTTGCCATAAGTAAAAACTGTTTCTTGTTAAGATTATTGGTGCAAAGTTAAGCAAATAATCCATAACGGCAAAACTTTTCCTACCATTTTGTTGAAAAAAACGGGATGGCGGCTGAGCACCGGCCGCCATCACTGCTCATCTGGCACGGGGACAACGGACATCAGCTGCAGCTCTACGTCGGTGGTTACGTCAGGCCATGAGGTCAGGCGCCGTGAGTAATTACCCTCCTTGTCAAAGGTGCCGTTGTTGAAGGAATAGGTACGGTCGCTTTTCATGCTGAGCGACATCCAGTTGTCATCGTCGATGGTTTGCCCTTTGACCACATAGTACGCCTGCAGGGCGACCAGGATGCCGGCATCGGTAGAGTTGTCGGAGCGGTGCACTGCATGCCAGTTAAGCTGGTAGGTGCCGTCGCGCCGGTCTTTGTCGGTGCGAGGTGAGTACTGATGTGTGGAACCTGACATCTCCTTGACACCGAAGGCATCCATGTTGTCAAACCCCTTGACCTTAACCGTGGTATAGAAGGAGAAGGTCCACTTGTACCTGTAACCCTTGTTCTGGTCGGTGTAAGTAAACGTCTCCCGCTTGCAGTCAACGGGTGTGATGGAAAAGAGCTCAACTGACGGTGTGGTGACGTTGACCTTGAGTTCCTTGTCAATGGCTACGGGCATTTCTTTGCTTTTTTCTAGCTCATAGTAGCAGGGTGCGATGCTGTAGGTAGTCTCTTCGCTGCGAGCTGGTAACTCAAAGTGGTAGACATTTCCCTTTTCCAGCCTTATGGTGCTGCTGTTCTCTTTGGAATAGATGCACCTCACCTGTCCGTTGTCATTGATGCATAGTCCGGGTATGAACCACTTGCCGAAGCGGTCGGCCATGATGCCGGCATCGTCAATCTTGTATTCGGCGACGAAGCGCATGGTATGCGTGCTTTCGTCCCACAACCGATTGACGCGCAGTGAGTTGTCGTCAATGCGTGGGTACCAGGTGTAGCTGTGCTTCCATAACGGCCAGGGGCCAAGCGTGATGTTGACACTGGCCTCGTCGCCCTCTCCGTCCTTGTAGCCATACTGGCCCTTCCGGTTGGGGTCGTAGTTGCTGTAGTCGCCACTTGCGAGTTGTTCGTAGTATTCGCTCGACTTCTTCGCTTCTTCCTCCAAATCCTTCAACATCCGTTTCTGTGCCTCATTGCCGAGGTCCTTATATGCCTGGATGATATTGCGCAGCGATAGGTCGAGGTAGACACCGAGCTTGAGACTAAGCTCCAGTCGCCATTGCGGTCCCGCTCGCGTGGTGAGGTCGAAGGCCTTATGCCCGTTGGGCATGGTGGCGATGCTGGGTATCTGCGCCCCGAAGGAGAGGGTGAGGGCCGGTATGATGCGTACGGAGAGAATCTTTCCGTAGATGCCGAGACCGAGCTGAATCTCAAACCCGAGCGAGACGCTGCCTTCGAGGACGAACTCAGGGAACTGCCAGCCGGTGTCCTTGACGTTCTCAACCGTCTTCGTTACCTTTCCGTCAATGAAGTTGATGTCATAGTGGTTGATGGTCTTCTTGTAGCTGTTGAACGATGCTGAGAGGCTGACATTGGCCGCCACCTGCATGTTGATGTTGACGAAGAGCACGATGACCACGGGACCCACGGTGATGGCTTTTCCCTTGAGCGGGCGCCATGTCTTGGTCTTGGTGATGCTGCCCTTGCCCTCCACCTTGATGGACACCGACTGCTCGACGGTATGGTGCACTTTCGCCGTGAACTGTCCATTAGTGATGCTGAAATTATTAAAGTCGAATGTGATTTCTGACTTGTAGTAATTATCATCGTAAGGGAAGTTGATTCCTACGCTGCCTTCCATGTTGCCGGCATTGCCATCGGCGGAGAGACCGCCGGCAAAGTGAATGTCAAAGCCGAGCTTGTCATCCTCAAGCAAGACGTGCAACTCTTTTTCATCGGCAGACGGGGCATAGCGTGCAAGGGTTCGCCGTGAAGCGGCCTGCGTACTGTCGTCTTCCTCGACGATGGCCTCGACATAGAAGTCCTCGTTATCCTGGGTGGTCATGGTGCCGTCAATGTCGAGCTGCTTGTAGGTCTCATCCAACTGGGCGAAGGTGGCAATGTACTTGATGACACCGTCTTCGTCGACCCTGTACTGCACACGGTGGTTGCAGCCCCAGGGGAAGAGGTCGGTGACGGTGCTGACAAGGATTTCGCCGGGCACGGGCAGGAGTCGGACGGGCGTGTCGGTGCGGTAGTGAATCTCGATGAAGGCGCCTGTGGGGTCTGTCTCTGCGCTGATGATGTATTGCTGATCGGCAAGCGGGAGCAGCCGGACATCGCTGTTGTACTGATAGGTGACGGTGCATCCTCTATCTTCGACGGTGAGGGCTGTGTCGTAGCCTTCGCCCTGATGTACGGGTACTTCCTGCGGGCCGTCCATCTCGTCATCTTCAATGAACAGGTTGCACCCTGTGAGCAGCAGTAGGAGGGGTAGGATGTGTATGAGATGCTTCATAGCCGTGTCGTTTCTGTCTTACAAGGGTTGTCATAGCTCAATCTCGACCGTGTCAGGCACGACAATCACCTCGTCGCCGTTGATGACGGGTTGATAGACCTCGGCGTGCTGGTCGAGGGTGAGCGGATAGAGTGAAGAGAGGGTGCCGCAGGTCTCGCCGGTAAAGACGAGTGTGTCAGGAAAGAGCTCAAAGCGCGCCTCCCCCACGAAATAGCAGCGCAGCGTAATGGCCTCGCCATAGCTGAAGGGACTCTCTATGCGCATCATCATGTAAGGGATGTCGTGGTGTTGCATCATCCGGCCTGTTGCCCGCAGCTCCTCGCCGGCATAGGCTGCGATGAGGAAGGAGTCGCTGTTCTCGACGGTGAGCGGTGTGCCGTGGACATTGACGCTCGCATAGAGCATCATGTCGTAGGGGTAGCGCCCGGGTGTCGCCTGCATGGGTGGCAGCACCTGTACGTAGCAGGTGTCGCTGAACTGGTGGATGGTGGCTTGTGCCACGACTCTTGTGATGCCAGGGCTGATTGCGTGGAGCGTGTCATTGACGAAGGTACAGACGGTGGTGTCGAGCGACTGCCAGAAGACGGCCTGATTGAAGAGTGAGTCGGGCGTAAAGCTGACAGGCAGGCAGTAGCTGTCGCCTTGTACGATGGTAATCACATCGCGCCGGAGGTGCATCTGCTGCGACTTGAGCATCTCCACACTGCCTGACTCCCAGAAGTCGCCACAGGCGGTCAGCAGGAAGAGCGCGATGAGGCAGGCGGTGAGAAGTCCTTTCGTCCGCCAGCGTCTGTTTGCATGTATCCGATTGCTCATACGCATAGTCTAACTATTTGTTTTTCGCCACTACCGTGATGGTGTTTGAAGGCTGGCCGACGCGTCCGTCGGCAAAACGGACGGTGACGTAGTATTCGGCCTTCTGCCCTGGCTTGAGGCTGCGGTCTGTGAAGTCGACGACGTCCGCCGCCACATTGGTTACATAACGGAAGCGCTGCTCGCTGTCCGTCTTGCGGTGGATGCAGATATAGTAGTCGCCAGCCGTTGCCAGCCAGTCGACCTGCGATGACGGCATCTCCCATACCAGTCGCACCAGTCCTTCATGCTGTATCCAGTCACCTACAAGGTTGATGGATATGTTGAGTACTCGCGGCCCGGTGTGGAGCCAGCTGACGGCCATGCTGCGCGAGGTGTAGGGGCTGGAGTTGAAACTCTCAACCATGTAGTAGTAGCGTTCAGTCTGGTGATAGGGTGGGTTGTCGTCCACGACGACGGCAAAGTTGTCGGCCTGACGGAGGCTGTCGGCATCCCATCGGGCAATGGGCTGCCAGTCGCCCTCGGTGCCTAAGCGCCGCCACAGTATGTGGTAGGTCATGTCAGCATCGGTGCCCACCACCCATCGCATGTGCATGCCAAGACGCTCGTTAGGCGAGGCATTAGGCGGCAAGACCGTGCGGTGCCACGACTCGTCGAGGTGGGCGGCGGTGGGGGGCGTGTTGTGCGGACGCAGCACCTGCAAGATGGGGCTCCATTCGCCGAAGTTGCTCTCGTAGTCCACCGCGCGTACCTTATAGTATATATACTTCTGGTTGACATCCAGTGCCAGCGAGTCGATGTACAGGGCATCGGGTATGCCACCCTGGTTGACCTGCAGGAACTCGTGCGTGGAGTCGTTGGCGAAAGCCAAGTCGTAGTAGGCAATGTCTATGTCCTCACGCCGCGGTTGCCATGACAGGATGACATGGCCCGTGGGCAGCACCTCGGCACGCAGGGAGTCGGGAGCTGAGGGGGCCTGATAGTCGGTGATGCGGATGAGCTGCGACAGCGAGCGACCGGTGTTGCCGGCCTCGTCGTATGCCCAGATGCTGAGCATGCCCGTACGCAGTCCCGTGACGTCGATGGTGGCCACCGTGTCAGTCGGCGGAATGAGAGAGCCCGCTGAGGAGGTGGCGATGCTTACTGGGCGCCACTGCCCCTGTGTCAGCCGCTCGTTATAGTAGTGGATGACATATCCTGCCAGGTCGTTCTCTATCGAATCGCTGTTTTGCCATACGACGTGTGCCCTCACGCGCGCTGAGGGGTTGGCGTCATCGGGGCGTTCAATGACAATGCGCCTGAGCTGTGGTGCCTTGGGCGGCTCGATGTCGTAGGCGTAGGCTGTGTGGACGGGCGACGGCTCGGTCATTGAGCCAAAGGCGTCGTGTGCGAGGATGCGATATTGCCAGGTGCCATCGTGCGATACCGAGTCGGCGTACAGGCAGAGGCCCGGCAAGTCCCCGTTATCAACCATCGAGAGGTATGGCTTCTCGTTCAGCCGCTGCCAGGTGCCCGTCTGTCCGCGGCGCTCTATCTCGAAGCTGCTGTGCTCGCTGTCAATCCAGCTGAGGACAAAGCGACGGGGAGCCGTCAGCGAGTCACGCAGGTCAGGATTGTAGGGCTGGGGCTTGTAAGGCTCGTTGAAAACGTGCTCGGCAACGCCCGGCTCGAAGATGATTTTTCCTCCCGTATCCCACACGGTGGGCTGGATGTAGTAGTCGTACTGCTCACCACGGCGGGCCGTGCGGTCGATGCAGCCCACGGCCATGGCCTCAGCCAGGTCGGGGCGCCACTCAGCCACGAGCATGGCATAGCCAAAGGAGAGGTCCTGTTCGTTGTTCAGTTCCATGCCTGACCCTACGCTGCCAGGAATATCCTGGGTCTGGTTGCGGTCGATGCGTCCTTCGCCATAGAGCACGCCCATGGCTATCATAGCTAATGAGTCGCTTGGCTGATATCGCGATTCAAAGGCTTCCTTTGTCAGTGGTTTCATGGCATAGTGCAGGGTGTCGATGTCGAGGGTTCCTGTTTTGACGCGGAGCACGTTGACACCTGTCTGGCAGAGGTAGCGCCACGATACGTAGTCCTCGGGCACCCAGCGCAGGGCCACATGGTCACCGTAGGTACGGGTGAGCAAATGGATGCGCGAGGTGAGCAGCCCCTGCTGCGTAGGACTGACGTTAGCCGTCGAGTCCGCGTCCTGCGCCATGGCTGTCATTGTCCCTGTCAGCAGCATCAGTCCTACTAACAACGGTTTGCAGATATGTCTTACTATATGTTTCATCATCATTGTCTTATAAGGCTGTTATCTTCCACTTCCTGAACGGGCAGCCCTGGTCGATGTACTCTCAGACTTCGGCTTCGTCCACCATGCATCAGGCTGGGCGTTGACTACCACACCGTCGACCTTCACCTCGGGTTCACCGACGAGCTTGATCCAGTCGTTGATGGTCTTGAGGCTGGAGGGATGCGTGCGGTCGGTGAGCGGACTGACGGTGCGCTCCGAGAAGGCGCCGTAGTCGGGGTTGTTGGCATTCTGGCGGGCGGCACCCTGACCGGTGGCCTCGTAGAGACCGGTGTTCAGGTTGTAGGTGTCGACACGGTAGATGAGGGCATCGAGTTTCTTCACATAGCCCAGGGCCTCGGCGGCATCAAAGCTATCTTGGCCTGGGTACAAGTCGTACCAGAAGCAAGTGCCCCGTGGCGTGTAGCTGATGGCCGGGAACCAGGTGTTGCGGCCTGTCAGACGGGAATACAACAGGCTCGATACGTCGCTCTCCCAGCGCACACCCGACAGTTTCTTGTCCATGGAACTGCCGAAGGAGCGGTTGCCGCGCTCGATGGTCTTGGTAGTGTACTTCCTGAAGTCGCTGTCAAAGGCACTCTTGCCGTTTACCTGTCCGAAGCAGTCGCCGAAGATGAGCGGGAACTGATAGTAGGGCACCCTGACCTCGAAGCCACGGCTCTCCACACGCAGGTACTGGCCGCGATGCAGGTTGTTCCACTGCTTGATGTCGAAATCAATCCAGTGGTAGTCGGAGGAGTTCAGCTCGTAGTTGTCTTTCTTCGACTCCATACGCTGGTTATAGTAGCAGTTATAGAGCTCCATAGCCACCTCTTTCATCTTCGCACTCAGCTCCTGGGCCACGTAGTAGGGTGCGGCGAAGTCCTTGACGTAGTCGGCCAGCGAGAGGTGGTAGGGATAGCTCGTGTGGTCCTTGTCGTAGGCAGGCACGTAGCTGGCGGCCTTGCCGTCCTGGTTGGGCATGGCTGCCTCGTAGTCCTCACCGAGCTGGGTGGGCAGTGGATAGCGGGGCTGGTTCTCATCGTTGTAGTACCAGTCGTTCCAGGTGTGATACATATCCGAACGCAGGTCCATGGTGATGCTGGCCATGCCCTCCACCTGGTCGGCACCGGCCACGTCGCTGGTGTTGTAGCTCAGGGTGAGCGTCTCAGTGGCATGCGGTGTCTTCACGTCGTCGAAGGCATAGGCGTTGGTCTTTCGGCCAGCGATGAAGACGAAGTTCGACAGGTAGGCGAAATAAGCGTAGGGATCCTTCGTGCGAATGACATTGTCGTCGTTGGCACCACCCCAGATCAGCGTGTTGTCCTGCCCGGCAATCCAGTGGGAGTAGCTGAAGCGGGAGTTCTCGGGGTAATGCAGTTGATTGTCATAGGTGTAGGTAGGCTCTGAGGCCGGACGGACGCCGACGAAGGGTGCCTCGTAGTCGAGCAGCGGCTGCATCTGCGTGGCGCCGACGTTGTAGCCTATCTCACGCCAACTGCGGCCATTGGCCTGACGGAACCATAGGTCGGCCAGCGTGACGACACTGTCGCGCGTGCAGGCTTCCTGCCGTTTCTGCTTCAGGTTGTTGTAATAGGCGTTCCACTTCGAAAGGAGCGTTCTGTTGTTGGCCATATAGGTCGTGGCAGCGGCGCAGACCACCTGGGCCGACACTTGCTGCGTGCCGATGGTGATGGTCTCCTCCTGCAGTCTGTCGCGTCCTGATATGCCTGTGTTGCTGGTCATTGTAGCGATGACGGTCTGCATCACCTTGCTGTAGTGGCGTGTGCCCTGCTCCTTGAGGAAGTCGAGATAGGCCTGGGCCTTCTGGGCCATGCCCATGGGGGGACAGTCGTCGGCGGGCACCTGGAAGGTGTAGGTCAGCCGCAGGTTGTGCTCGTAGGTCTTGTTGCGGCTGTCCTCCAAGGGTGAGAAGGCTTCGAGCGGACTCATGTTAACGCTGTTGTCATAGACGGTCCAGGTGTTCTGCTTTGTCTCACTCTTCTCAAACTCCTGACTGCCCACGGCACGGCTGCTGAGCGTCCACTCCAGCTTGCCGTTCTTCCACGTGCGGTCGTGGATGTCCTCATTCAGGGCGATGGTGGGACGACGCAGGTCGGCCACATAGGCACGGGCGTTGTCCTCGGGGTCGTTGAACAGTTTGCTGCCCTTAGCCGAGGGATAAGCCAGGGCGACGTAGGGCTGCAGGTCGTCCACCACCTCAGGCACAGCAGGTGCCTCGGTCGTGCAGAAGTAGACGAGCTTACGCTGTATCCATTGATGGTAGTTGTCGATCCACTTGTCGTTGATGGTGTCATGTTCGACGATGAAAGGCCATACGCGCTGTCCGTTCTCCACTTCGAAGGCGGTGCCCGTCAGGGCCATCAGATAGCGGCGGCCTGGCTTCAGCTGCAGGTTGAGGTGATACTTCGTGCCCTGGTTCTCACGCACGCTGACAGGCACCTCGGTGATGCCGTCCATCTGCTTGATGCGACTGATGAAGGTGTTGTAGTTCCTGTTGCGCCTATCGTCTTTCACCTTCGCACTATTCAGGCTGGCACCATTCATCTTGATGCTGGTCTCGAAGGAGGAACCCACCTCGCGAAGCACGGCCATGCCGTAGGTATAGGCCTGCAGGTTGTTGTAGCCCTGTTCCGTGAGTTCGAACAGGCGCACGCCGAGCTTGCCGAGTGAGCCGTTCTGCGTACCATCCATATCAAATATGTACGTGCGCGAGGCCTGCAGCTCCAGCAGCGAGTCGGCGGCGCTGCTCTGCTGGCTCAAGTCATAGAGCGTGTTGGGGTCAACGAGGCGGTACTGGCTGTTGAGCGATGCCGTGGTGGTCACCATGGCGCGCGTTGCCTCACGAGTGCTGATGGCGTTCTTCATGTCCCAGCCGGCCTCAAGGCTATCCTCGCCCAGTGTACAGTTGTCGAAGAGGCTAAAGTTGTCGAGGGCGTTGCCGCGGAATATCTCACAGCGGTCGCCGCAGTCGAAGTCAAAGCGCTTGTTAATCTTGATGAGTCCACCCAGCAGGTTCAACTTCACGCGGGCACGGCCCTCAATCCATGTGGGCGACGGCATGCCACACTCGAAGACGCCTCCGATGCCGGCATCGACGATGTCGATACGTTTGTCGATGAGCTTGCCCAGCTTGATGTGCAGTCCAAACTTAGCGGCGAGGTAGGCATAGAACTGTCCGAGGGCATACCATCCGTCGCGTCCCATCGTCCGCCTCAGGTTGATACAGTAGGCATTGCCCTGATAGTTGACCATCGACAGGTCGAAACCTGCCAGTGCCTTCAACGAGCCGTAGAACAGGCCGAGGTCTACATTGATGTAGCCCCATGCGGAAGCACCCACCATGATGCCGCCATTGACGGAACCTGTCATGGCACGCACGGCCTTGGCCCTGGAGTTCTCGGCCTTCGACAGGTCGGCATTGGTGTTCACCGACGACGAGCCACCGTTGAGGAACTCCGTAATCTCGTTGGGGATAGGTGGCAGCTGACCGTCGTCGGGCAGCTCATTGCCCAGGCAGAGATAGGCGTCGGCACCAATGTTCACGCTGACGATGCTCGACTTGTAGTCGATGAGGATAATCTTGCAACGGTCGTCCTTCGCAGGCTTACCCAGATAGAGATGCCACTTGACGGGTGTCTTCTCCACGCCTTTCTCACGCCATGTAATCTTCATGTTGAGGGCTATCTTCACCTGGCCCATCTCCACCTTGTGGCGCTCGGTCTGGGTCATCTCCTTCTCCTTGATCTGCTGGTTGGCCTGGGCGTCGCCGTGCTTGGTGCCCTCCTCCTCGTTTTCCTTCTTGTCCTTGTCGGAGGTCTTGTTCTCATAGTCGCTGTTCAGCGCGGCCAGCGAACCCATGGGGTCGCTCTGGAACTCCTTCACCTTGGCATCGAGGTTGGCCTGGAACTCGTCGAGTTTCTTCTTCTCTTCCTCCAAGGTGTTGTTCAGTTTACCCATGGCATCGCCAAGACTACTCTCGAAGCCTGCCTCGACGGTGATGTCGAGGGCCAGGAAGCGCTCTTGGTCATCGTTCTGATAGAGCAGTTGCATGTTTGCATCGACGATGCCGCTGACGGCCTGTACGTTACCCTTGAACATGAAGGTGGTCAGTCGGTGCTGGTCCCTGTCGTAGATGACATTGAGGTCCATGTCGCCGCTGAGGGTCTCCTCGCCGGCAGTGGCTGCCAGTCCTAAGCCGAACGAGACACCCACCATGCCATGCTGCGGCTCCGGGTCGCCGAAGGTAGCCGTCTTGGCATCATAGACCGGACGGCAGTTGAAGTAGAAGCCACCTGCGATGCGCGTGATGACCAACGGGTCAAAGCGTAGCGGCGACGTCTTCGCGTCCATATTCAGGTCGGCGGTGAAGAAACCGAGCGAGTAGCCTTCGGCCTCCTCCTTGACCGGCATCTCATAGTAGCCGCCCTTGACGTCGAGCTTGAACAGCTCCTTCACCTCCAAGCCCAGCGTACCCGCATAGCCGTCGCCCCATTTGTCGTCGCTCTTCACCTCTAAGCGTCCGTCGAGCGTGAGCATGCCGAGGTCGGCCTTCAGCTCAACGGCGCGGAAGTCCAGACTGCCGTCGCTGAGGCTGTAGCCTGAAATGTTGGTATAGTCTTTGGGAATGGTCAGTTTGCTGGAGATGTCCAGGCCGACGGCTGCCGACACCTTGTCGTCGCAGAAGCCGATGACACCCTCAATGCCGAGGTTAAGCTTCTGTTCGGAGGCGTTATAGTCGGGTTTGAATTCACGTATCTCCACTGAGAAGGGACCTATCTTCTTCTTAGGCGACGTGAGCGACCACTCGCCCAAGTCGAGGAAGCACTTCTCGGTCAGTTTCAGCTCCTCATGGCTGAAGGCCACCCATCGGTCGCTGTGTCCGCTCTCCCACTGTTGCTCGCTCCCCACACGGGCGGACCCGAGCGTGTCGGCAGCGAAGTACTGACGCTGCTCCTGATAGACAGTAGCCGTGTCAGCATACGAGAAGTTGGCCAGGCGCATCTTGGCGAAGTGGATGCCGCGGAAGTCCATCTTCAGCGGCAGCTTGCGTGCATACTGGCGTATGTAGTTGACCGTCGAGTTAGAGTCGGCAATGTTCACCTGTCCGGCCAGGCATAGCTCCACATAGGTGTCGGTCTTCTCTGCGCTACGGTCGATGGCCGTCACGGTGAGGTAGGTCTGCTCTTTGATGGGTATGACGTCGGCCAGGAAGCTGGTGAAGCTGAGCGAGTCAATCTGCTGTGTCTTGAACAGGTAGGCCATACGGCTTTCTTCGCCGTAGGTCTTCTTCTTGTGTGCTTCAGGCTTGCCCTCCTTGTCGTAGGTATAGTAGGTGGTCTCGCCATCGGTCAGGTGGCGGATGTCACAGGTGAAGCGCACCTTGCCCTTGTTGGCGTCGAGGCTGTCCTTCACGCCGAACAGCGGAATGGCAAAGCGTCCTTCGACATGGCATGAGTCGAAGTTATTCTGTGTAATCATCACCTTCGCCTGGTCGAGGTCGAACTCCCAGCCGCCGGCCTTGCCTGTCTTGGCTTCCATGAGGTTGAGTGCCGCGATGTCGCAGGTGATGCCCGAGTTGTCGAAGAACATCTTCTGTCCGCTAATCTTCAGTCCCTGGTCACCCTTTCCGAAGACGGCCCACTTGGGGAACTGCACGCTGACCTCGTCGACATAGACACCCTGCCAGGCGTTCCAGTCGTTCTTGCAGTAGCTGTTCACCTGCGAGGGGTCGTATGTGGCGGGCATCTGTGCGATGTCGGGGAAGTGGAAGCTGCTGCCCTGGTAGTTCTCCTCATAGCTGTGGTCGAAGATGATGTCCTTGCCGGGCGAGAACACCCATCCGGGCAGGTCCTCCACCTCGAAGGGGTCCATGTGTATGCGTCCCATCCAGTCGCCCCAGCTGTCCTTGATGGTGGCCTGCAGGTCGAGGATGGGCGGCAGGTCCTGCACCTTGCCCTCAACGACGCGCTTGAGGTTGGGAATGGTCATCGCAATCTCCACACCGAGGCCGCTGAACTCGTTGTTCTCCCACTGTATGAAGCAGCCGTCGGCAGGCTGTAGCGGCTCCTTGGGGGCAAGGAACGTCATGCTGTAGTTGCTGTACGGGTCCTTGATCTTGAAGTCGGAGAGGAGTGCCAGCACGCCGTCCTCGGGCAGGATCTGGTCTTGCGAGACGCATATCCTTGGAGCGCCGAAGATGAGTACGTCGTTTTCAAGGACGTTGCTCTCAGGGAGCGTGAACTCGCCAATGAGGTTCATGACGGCACCCTGGGGCGCATAGGTCATGCTGGCTATCTGTATGGACATGTCGTCGGGCAGGAGCGAGACGATGGTGTCGGGCAGCTCGGTGGGCATGTAGAGGTCGAGCCACTCGCCCTGTTGCCACTTGTCCCATTGCTTCTCGGCCGTCTTGAAGTAGGAATAGTACTTGCCGAGGTCGTAGCGCTCCGCCAGGTCAACAATCTCACCATTGGCCACCGACCCAACCTTGTTGGCCACGTCCTTGGGCAGGCCCAGGTCGCCCCAGATGTTGTCCAGTCCCCATGACGAGAAGAGGGAGTCGACGGCCTGCTGTGCGGTGTACTGCTGCATGCCGCTGCCTTCCTTGGGGTAGGTGACGCACTGTCCCGAGTAGACGATGTTGTCGGTGTTGACCAAGAGGTTGTCAAACTTGACGGCGACGCGCACCTTCATGTGGGCTGCCTGCCAGTTGATCCATCCCGTACCCTTCAGCGTATGGTCGTCCTTGTCGATGGTGACATCGTCGTTGAGCGTGAGTGGCCATTCGTTGACGTAGACGGTAGTGCCTGCCTTGGGCTTCTCGGTGATGGGCGTCTTGTTTTCAACGAGCGCGGTGTTGTTGCCACAGCTATAGCTCTCGTTGAAGTGCTCGGCCATGGCGAAGTCACGGTAGTTGAGCGAGTCGCCAAGCATACGTATGGACTTGGCGTTGGTCGACTTGGCGGTGACGCGCAGCATCAGGTAGTCGCCCTGCTGTACCTTCCCCTTCAGCTTGTCCCACTTGATGGTGTCGGTGAGCGTTTTGGTCTTGTTCTTGTAGATGGGGGCAGACTTGAAGATGCCCTCGGGCGTGTCGGCCGAGTTGCCTTTGTAAAGTGCCACATCATATTCAAACTTGACGGTGTCCTGCTTGCCACCGTAGCCTCCCTCGAACCAAGCCTTGCGCCACTCCACGACGATGCTGTCGCCGACGAAGACCTTGCGTGCCGTCTTGTCGCTGAACACGGGCTTGGTGAGGGTGGGCTGCTGGAAGACGTAGGCAGAGTCTTTCGAGTCATACTCAGCCTTGCCATCCTCTGCTGACAGCTCAATGCCGCCCGATGGCTTGGCAGGCTTGAAGGTGGGGTCATAGAATCGGAAGAGAAGGATGTTGGAACGTCCTTCGTTCTCTATGAGCGAGAAGTTGAGGTTGCTGGGTTGGCTGTTGATGAGGCTGTTGGCCGTCACCTGCAGGGCATAGACGGCGGTGGTGTCATTCTTCCATTGGTTGATATAGGCCTGTGGAAGCGTCAGCGTGGTGGAGGTCATCCGTGACAGCTGGTAGGCGGCGGCATTCTTCTCCATCGCCTCATCGGGAGCCAGGCCGTCGAGCCTGACCACCTTTACACTATAGTTGAAGGACACTGCCCCCGACTGGCAGCCCAGCACGGGCGGTGTCCAGGTGACTAACTGTGTGGGCTGGTTGACATTGAGCTTGGCCACGGCGAGCGAGCTTAGCGGGTCGTCTGTCAGGATGCCCTCACCCTGCAGCGATGGCAGCGGCGACAGAATCTGTGGCGGCTGGGCCACGTAGCAGATGGTGAACAGGCAGCGCCCGTCGTCAGGACGGTTCAGTTGCACGGGCTGCGTCAGTTCGGGATCCCATCGGTACACCTGCATGAACATCTGATACTGCCCTTCAGGCAGCAGGCCCGTCACCTCGTTGTTGTTGCTCTGGTACAGACGCTCGCTGATGGCGATGTCATCGATGGTGAGGTGGCTGAACAGGTTCTTCATCTCCACGGGGTTCAGCGTCTTCACCTGATGGGGTGGCAGGACGATGGGCTGGCGGGGGATATGGCCGTTGGCTGCCGTGGCCACCATCACCTGCTGGTCAGGGAACACCATGTCGGCGTGCATGCCCATGTGTACCAGCTGCTGCTCGTCGGTGTTGTTGAACAGCTTGACGGTGAAAAACTTGCCAGGGTTGGCCAGATACTCGCCAGCCTGCGGGGGCAGTATGGTGTTGACGGCAGTGACGCTAACCTCGACTTCCTGGGCATGGAGTACGCCAAAGAATCCTGCTCCCCCCTGCAGGGCGGGGAGTAAGTAGCATAACAGGAAGAGTAGCCACTTCTGCGTATGTTGTCTTTTGCTCTTCATATCTGTGTCATCTCTGTTCCGTCCTCTTTCGCTTGATTTCAAGGAGCGAGAACGTGTAGTTGTAGCCTAATGACAGGGTTACCTCGGTGGTGCCCATGGAGCTGTTGTCCGCCGTGATGTTCGTGTCGCTGTACTTGTTGAAGCCAGCGCCGAGCGAGAATACATGGACCTTGTTCAGCACATAGCCAGCCGAGAGGTCGAAGCCTATCGAGAGATTGCGTTGCTGGTTCTTGATATCGTTGTAACACAGCGACAGGGTGGCCGCAGTGTTGAGGTTTTTCTCCTTCAGGAACGAGCGTCCTGTCGACAGTGACAGCACGTCGCTGGTGTAGCGGGTCTGATAGCCGTCGCTCTGCTGGTGGCTGAGCGAGGTGGTGAACGACATCTCCCAGGGCTTGACGTCGAGCGAGTGGGAGGCGCCTATGGCGAGCGTCGTCACGTCGCTGATGCCGGTGGCGAAGTCGTTGAGGTCTTTGTTCTTGGTGAAATTGCCCGTCAACGACAGCACATGGCTGACATTGTCACGGTCCAGGGTGTACGACGGCGTGACGTAAAGCGAGTGCATGATGCGGTTGATGCGGGTGGTGTCGTTGACATGTGCCTTGCCGTCGCTCTGCACCTGGCGGTAGCCGTTGTAGCCAACGGACAGCTGCAGGTTGCGGCTCAGCGAGGCAGAGGCGGAGGCGTTATAGACAAAGCCGCGGGTGGTGTACAGCTGATTGCGGGTGATGTTGTCCTCCTGCCCTGAGAACGTGGCCATGAGGGCCACCTTCCGGAACAGGTTGGTTGAGAAGTTGATGCCTACTGACTGGTAGTTGTTCGCGGTGTAGTAGAGTCCGAGCGTGGTGTAGTCGGGCTGCACCATGCGGTAGAACAGCGAGGTGTTGAAGTTGGGGAGGCTGATGTTGGCGCTGACATCGGTGGCTATGCGCATCATCGATGTGTAGCGGGCCTCGAACACCTTGTCCCATCGGTCCAGCTGGGTGGTGTGAACCCGTTCAGCCCGCTTGTCGGTTGAGAAGGTGGTGAAGGCCAGGTTGCCGCGCAGCGACAGCCATCGCGTCAGCCCCAGTCCGCCGCGCAGGGCGATGGCCACGTTGTCCTGCGGGCTGACGCGGTTCTGCCATTCGGGGGCCAGGCTGCTTGACTGGTCGTAGGCCCGCAGGAAATAGAGGTCTATGTAGTTCAGCCCCTTCCCGTAGCCAGCCTTGAAGCCCCAGCCCAAGCGGCGATACTGTGGTGAGCGGGCGGCGGGGTTGGAGGGGTCGTCGTTGACGGCATTGCGCAGGTTGCCGTAGAAGGCACCGAAGCGCATGTCGGCAGTGGTGTATTCCAGCCCGATGCCGTTGAACGACATGTTCATGATGTAGGACGACATGGCCATGTTCGAGCGGCCGAAGTGTCCCCGCCAGTTCTTGTACGTGGGGTCGATGTGGAACGAGATATGGGGGTAGTTGAACGACGAGTTGTTGTTAGAATAGTAGAACGCAAAGGGCATGGAGATGCCGTAGAGCGAGACGTTCAGGTTGGCATAGAGCGAGTTGGCCCACGGCGAGCGGTAGCCACTGCAGAAGCTGGAGTGGTAGTAGGTGTTCTGCGTGCCGACGGCACCTGTGATGATGAGCGGGTCGCTCTGGGCGATGGTGCTAATGGAGTTTTGCGACAACGACTGGGCGGCGACCTCGCCTTGCCCCTTCAGGAAGGGGAAAAGGCATCCCCCCACCCCCCTCCATGTGGAGGGGGTGAGGAGTACCATCGTTACCAATAGTATTTTTAGGTACGCGTGCGTATGTGTGTGTCTGCCTTCCAAATCTTTTCTCTCCCAGCGGCAGAACCGCCGGGCACGGGATTAGGTGTTGCTACTTCAGCATCTTCTTGCCATCAACGATGCGCAGCTGGCCCTTGACCATCTGACGGTCAGTCGTGGGACGGCCCAGCAAGTCGTAACTGCGACCCTGCTGACGGAGGCTGGCGGTCGGCAGGTCGTCAATCGATGTGACGACGTCGTTGGCGGTCATGCTATAAGGCTGCTTGACCGTGCCGAGCATCTGCTGCATGGGCAGCTGCTGGTCGATGTCGTACACCTGTCCGGTGGTCTCGTCGTAGAGCTTGAAGCTGACGACCTCGCCGTTATTGGCATGGACGGTGATGAACAGACGGCCATCGACGGCCACGCCCTCACCACGGCACTCGTCGCCCACGAAGGCGCCAATGCTATAGTGACCGGCGGCGGGACGATTGTCGATGCTTGCAATGATGGTCATGTTGTCGCGGAAGCGAGAGGCGTCATACTTCCAGATGCTGGGCGAGGACTCCTGTGTCGCGCGTGCTGATGCCCGGCGTGCGTTGGCAGGGTTGAGCTCGTCAGCATAGATGAAGCTGCGGTTGGCATCGCCGGCATTGAAGAAGAGGTAGCTCTCTCCAGGCTGGAGCGTGGTGAGGTTGCCCGTCCATTGGCCGTTGGCATACTCAGCAAAGCCGCCTGTCTTGGACACGATGCGGTCGCCATCGACTAACACCTTATTGAGACTGAAGGCATCGCCCAGTGTCTGCACCGTCACATATGGGTTGGGCAGATAGTTCCAGCCCTTGCGCAGCGAGACGTTATTGATGCTTAACGAGCCGCCATAGAACACATACGACTTGAGCATGTCCATACCTTCCATCTTCAGTTTGAAGCCAACGTTCTGGTCCAGGAGGTCCGTGTCGCCGAAGTAGCCGTAGACGGGGTCGTTATACAGCTGACCGTTCTGGGTACGGATCTCTATCAGCTCGTTGCCGAAGACCGTCTGCAAACCGTTCAGGGCGTTGAAGTTAGCGTATGGAATGGTACGCCACTCCCAGCCTTGGTTCATAACAAAGGTGTATCCACACTCTATGACCTCGCTGGTCACTGACAAGAAGGTGCCCGCATCGTCATCGTAGTTCACCGTGAGTTCCAGTTCGCCAGGAATGTCGCAAGTTATCGTTCCGATGTACGTATTAGTATCTTCATCATAGGAGATTGACGTATTGTCCACGGATTCATTGTAGTTCAGGTAGCGGCTGGAAATGCCGATGGCGGTAGTGGCGTTGAAATGGGCACCCTGTGGCACGGGCCTCACAATGAGCTGGCTCGTCTGACCGGTAGCCAGGGTGGTAGGCCACTCCACCTGAATGCCTGTGACGCCCTGAACGACGGTGACATGCAGGGTGGCGGTGGCGTAGGTCGTGTGGTTGCCGTTGGGGTCGAAGGTCTTCATCAGACGATTGACGACAGGCAGTTTAACGGTTAGCACGGCCTCGCCGGGCTTTTTGGCGTAGGCACCCTGGTCATTGATCTCCACCACTTCGGGTTCACTCGACTCGAGGGACAACTCGTCACCCATAGTATCTCCTTCACCTAAAACCAACAACGACATTACCTCTTGGCTAATATCGACAGCCTGGTCCTTGTAAGTTACGGTCAGTTCATCCTGTGCCCAGGAAATGGTATTGATATCGTTGTAGGCAGTGACAAAGACCAAGCAGCTGATTTGCGGATTGTCCACCGAAGTTACCTTTATCACACCTGCACCTGTGGTAGTAGCCGTGATGGCGCCCGTCTCGCTGATGGCCAGGCTCTGGTTGCCTTCGTAGAGACTGAAGGTGACCGACTTGTCCGTGGCTTCGGCAGGGAGTACGGTGAAGGCCACTCCGTCAACGAAGTAGGGTGTGAGGTCGTCGCCCACGTTACACTCTATGTACGAGAAGCCTCCCGTGTCGGCATCCCAGCCATAGAACGGCGTCACGATGCTGCTCACGGGCGTCGACTCTAACGGATAGTATATCACGAGGTGCGCGGGCTGGGAGGGAATGCCCGCATCGGTCTCGCCCGTGAACACGGGTTGCTCTGATTCGGGATTCAGGTCGAGCTCCTTTCCGGCTTCTTTGTCGTATGCCTTGAAGGTAATAGACGAACTGTTGATGTCGCTGTCACTGCCTTCAATGCGGAACCGCAGCAGATAGGGCGCAATATCATTATTGGGACACTCAATGATGGTGGCAATGCCGCGCAGCTCGTCTCCAATGAAGGCGGCGTACTCGTAGGCGTTATACTCATCGAGGGTGGAGAGCCGATGCTCTTCATAGCCGTCGGTCGTCTCGATGCCTACTTTCACGTCGGCATAGATAAAGGTCTCGTTCTTAAACTGGCCTTGCTGATAAGACCAGTGCGTCTGCTGGGCGACGGCACTGAAGGCATACGCCAGAAGACAAACTGCAAGGGTCAAACATTTTTTCATATTAAAATAGGTTGTTAAAATTTTTGGTGCAAAGATAGCTAAAACATACGAAAATGACCATGCACAATCGTGCATGGTCATGGCATAATGGCGCAAAAACGCCCACTTCATCGGTAAATGGCACATTTACGCTGTGCAGCGCCGCCTGCTCACTCCATTGTCCTGCACTGTGTTGGCGACAACCCGAATGTGCGTTTGAAGGCGCGGGAGAACGAGGTGGCATCGTCGAAGCCACATTGATAGCCAATCTCCGAGACAGACAGCTGCGTGCCCTGCAGAAGCTGTCGCCCCTTCTCAAGTCGCAGGCGAAGGACATAATGTTGGGTGGTGACACCGGTGATGGCCTTGACGCGGCGGTTCAGCTGGCTTCGTGACATGCACATCTCGCCCGCCAGGGCCTCCACCGTGAGTGTGCTGTCTGACAGTGCTTTTTCGATGGCAGCATCGAGGCGGTTCATCAATTCGGTGTCTGCACCATTAGGACTTGCAGCCGTTGCTGTCAATGGTGCGCTGTCCTCAGCGGTGTCAGTCGCCGATGACTGGTTGTCATGCTGCCGTTGGGCGAAATACTGTCTGAGGGCTCGCTCCTGCTGTTTCATGCGGCGGTGAGCCCACCACAGGGCCAGGACAACCGTGACGGCCAGCAGGACGCACAGCCCTACGACAAGCCGAATGTGCCGCTGCTGCGACTGTTCGGTCTGCTGGTGCATGGCGTTCTCCTCCTGCAGCTGACCCAGCCGGAACTCAGTGTCGTAGCGCGCTATCATCTCGGCCGTGGCGTGGGAGTAGAGCGAGTCCTTCAGCAGGTCGAAGCGTGCCATGTGGATGTTCGCGCTGTCAGGATCCGATTTGTAGAGACACTCATACAGTCCTCGCTCGGCGTGCATCTCGTTGGCCAGGTCGCCCATCTGTGTGAAGATGTGTGCTGCCTGCTTATAGTAGGGTATGGCCTCCTCGTTGCGCCCCTGCTGCAGGATGGCCATGCCCATCTTGTTGTCGGCGATGCCTAACGAGTGGTAGTCACCCACCTCGTGTAGCACGGGGATGGCCGAGCGCAGGAGGTCCTCGGCCTCGGCATAGCTGTGCAGCCCTATGAGCACCGAGGCCTT
>Ga0247608_10002857_pt1 | contig 20873 bp, 18 predicted proteins | sample 176DNAGHGlowgp2_FD_193490 | JGI IMG/M metagenome (GOLD analysis project Ga0247608, IMG submission 193490) | Sheep rumen microbial communities from Palmerston North, Manawatu-Wanganui, New Zealand - 1766 DNA GHGlow gp2 | ecosystem: Host-associated > Mammals > Digestive system > Stomach > Rumen ...
ACTTTTGCGCAAGCTGCTTTATACTGAGCCTCTAAATCTTCCTTTTCTTCTTTTATGACTCTTCTTACTGATTCTTTAATAATCCTATGAAGGTCGCTTTCTGTTAATCTTATAATCTGTCTTCCCATAGTTTAATTAATTTTTACTTCCAGTATCAGTTAATACCTTATCTGACTCCAAGAACACCTTCTTGAAGAACTCATAAAGTTTTGAGGTTGGGTTATCAGCATATTTCTTTAAACCCTCAATAGCAGTCTCTCTAATCTTACCAATAATAGGTTCGTGCTTTATAACCTCTTGTGCGTGCATTGCAACCTCTTCTTGACTATCTCCTTGCTGTGCTGCTTGTGGCTGCTGCATAGTTGGGTCGCCTTCTGGACCTCCATGCATTCCAGGGTTGCCATGCATTCCAGGGTCGCCGTGCATTTCAGGAACTTCTGGACCACCTTCTCCATCAAAAATATATGCTTCTGATAGATATCTAGATGTTTTGTTTAAATCCTTTAATAAACCATTTACAAAATTATTTTTTCTTTTCATATTCGAATATTTTTATATAAATATCTTATAAACACGAAAACTTATGCGAGATATGGGTCTATTTTCTCTCTTATAAAATCACGGAAAATATAATGGCCACTATAATATTCTTTTGCAAACATTCTCTTCTCTTTTAATTTAAGAGTATTATACTTTTTCCATCCGTCACAAGGATTATTACAGTAATCAAACTCTTCCTCATGTCTATACGCTTCCAATTCACAAGGAATAAACTTATAAGGAGCGTGAATGTCAACAAGAATCAAAGGAAAATTCATAATCCATTGCCAAATGTATTTGAAATAGTACACAAACCAAGAGTCTTTTGTGTTTTCTGCTTGTCTAACGTGAATTGTTTCGTGACATTTAAGGTCACTATCAACCTCATCAGTCGCATTAATCAAATCAACATCTTTTTGCTTCTTACAAAATATTGTTCCAAACAAAGTTATTGCTCTTGTGTTTGGCAATAAAAGCCAAGCCTTCTTTGCTTTTACAACTTTAATTTTACTAGGTTTTGCCATATCTTTATTTTTTAAAAAATTATGTATTGTAACAAAAAATGGAGGGTTAAACCCTCCATTTTAATTAGATATTATCGAATGAAAGTCCTTCAGGAGTTAAGATGAAGTCAAGTACAACATACTCAAGAGCGTTGTAAGGCTTGAAGTAAATCTTAGCAGGAAGTTCACGTCTGTCACGTGATTCGATTGTGTCATTAACCTCAATTCTGTAATCAGAAATACCTCTGTTTGCTCTGATGTTATCCATAATTGGAGTAACTGCTGTCAAGAACATATTCTTTGTTACTGGGTCGTTTGGTTCGAAGATTAAGCTTCTGCAAGCAATTGCGATAAGCTTTCTCATTCTAAGAAGAAGTCTACGAACTGCGATTCTGTTAAGCTGTGACTCACGAATCTGTAAGTTCTTCTGACCCCAAACCTTAACACCATCAGTAGCGAAAGTCTTAATTGGGTTAATTCTTCCTTCATAAAGTTCATCCTCATCTGCTAACTTAGTAATGAAGTGCGCTCTTACGCAATTTACATCACCTCTATCAAGACCTGCTGGTGCAAACCAAGGGAATGTCTGATTGTCTGTCTGTGCAAAGTTACGTACAACGTCCTTTGTAGCAGGAAGATAGATGTACTGATTGTTATCCTGGTCGTGATACTTAACCCAAGGATAATATGTACAAGTATAGTTAGAATCTATCTCTGTGCCTTCAAGATTTGCTACTGCCTCGTCAGGAGTATACATTTCTTCAACCAAGTCAGTTGCGCCGTTTGGCTTATCAGGTGTTGTAACAACATAGATTGAGTCAGCACGCTCTTCCTCAAGCATATCAATAACCTCACCTACAAGTGTAGTATTATTTACATAGTCGATACCTGGTGAAGCAAATACGTTGATGTCAACTGCTTCAGGGTTAGCGAACTGTCTGTATGCTGCAAGGTATGCGTACCAGTCTGATGTGATACCACCTTGGTTAAGTCCAATTGCTTCAGGGTCATCGATTCTGTTGAATGAGTAACCTTCACCACTATTGGTATCGTATGTTCCAAGATACTTAGACATCTTGAAGTCATCAGTGTTAGTTCTCTGTGCTCTGTAAACATCCCATCCATCGAAACCGCCATAGAAGTAAACAGTGAACTTACGAAGATTTACATACTCATAGATAGAACCTTGCATTAATGATTCGCTACCAATTGCAGGAATATCAGTCAACGTAGTTGTTCTACTCTGTACTGATACAGCATCGAACTTGTAACCCTCTTCTCCATCAACTGTGATAACAGGAATGTGGTTTCCACTATAGTTATCCTTATCAAGTCTTGAATCAAGGTGGAAACCTTGCGTCAACATTGATGGGTCGTTGATGTAAGCTGCTTTTCCTTTATATATGAATGTGTCAATATCAACACCAACTCTTGTTGAAAGACCGAAGTACTGCTTTCTGTTCTTAACCTCGTTATCGTAATAAAGGTTGTACTTTAAAATTGGGTTAATAACACCAAAGTTCTCAGAAGTTTCAATCTTACCTGTTGCACCAACAACTTGCATACCATCGTATTGTGCCATTGGATAGCCTAAGAAACCAGCTGGAACTGACTGCTCAACTGCTGTACCTTCTGCGATTTCAACAGTGATGTACTTAGACTTGCTTTCATACATTCCATCAAATGTACCAATCTTGTAACCAATGTAGTTTCTGTCACCAGGAATTAATGTACACTTAGAGAACTTTTCAAGTGGCATTATAAATTCGTCAGTGTCGTTGATGTCACGTACAACAACATCAAATGTTCCTTCATCTGGACGAATGTTTTCGATAGAAATCTTTATCTCATAGTTAGATGTAGTACCATCTGAAATTGTGTGGAATCTGAACAACTTATTAAGTTCGATATGGTTGTAGTCACCCTTCAAGTTAGAAACAATCCAAGGTGTTGAAGCATATCTGAATGCAGATGCATAGTTGTTAAGGTCGCAGTCAATGAACATTACTCTGTTGATTGCTGTGTCTGCTGTTGAAATCTTCCAACCATCTTTTTCAGTGAACTCATATTTTTCGCCAGTTAATCTGTAGTACAAACCATCAGAAAGATTTCTTACTGCAATCATTCTTGTACTCTTGATGTGGTCTGTATAAGTTTGGTCTGTGCAATAAGGCTCTTTGAAATCAATTTCGCCCTCTAATGGATTAACAATAAGCTTATCAATCATTGGCACTAAGTCGGTGTACCAAGAATAATATGTAGCCTTTGGATTTCCGTCTGCATCAATAAGATTTACAGTCTTTCCGCTATATCCGCCCCTTGCAGCCCATTCCTTAACGTTCTGCTCTGGGTAGTATGTATAGTAGTAATGACGTTTTCCTTGGTCATCAGTATACTGCTTAACCGTACAAATCTGTCCTAAGAATTTATCATTAAGTTTAACAAGAATCAACTCTGACTTTAACTTGTTTTCAGCACTAGCAATTATTGCATTTTTAACATCTTCGCTTGTAGCAGTTGTTACCTTTTCACTAACTCCAAGTGTAATACCTGTTATTGTAGTGTCACCAGTAAAGAATTGGTTTGAAAGCTGCTTGAATGATGATTCACAGCCGAGTTCTTCTTTATCTACAAAGTTCTTGCTAAATGCAGAATTCTTAGTCAATGTTGCTGTTCCTGTTTCGCCATCACTATTGATAGTAACTTTTACATCATATACGCTGCCAATGCTAAGAGGAATTGTTGTCTCATAGTCATATGGGTGAGCAGTAATGTAAGGGTCATTCTTTGTCTGGCCAGTTGTTACTGTATTCTCGTCAACAACGAATCTCTGACCTAAATTCTTTCTCTGAAGGCCTGTCTCTTGGATAGAAAGCATACCAGTAATTGGCTTAAGACCTGAGTAGTCAGCTGGGTCGTATACATTGTAGAATACCAAATCCTCGTTGATACCGACAGTCTTGTTCTCGTCACCGTCACCAAGTTTGATTGACTGTGCAAGTGCTACGTCATACAATGCTTCGCAATATACAGGAGCATCACCATCTTGAGGGTCTGTACCGATAACCTTTAAGATAAAGTCCTTATCATAAGGGTTAAGTGAAACAGGATATTCGAAATATGCTGTATCTCCAGTTGATATTTCACCTGCATTAGGATATTTAGCCCAATCTGATTTTCTACCGCCTTCTGAAACTGGTCTCAACCACTTTTCCTTATACTTCTGATAGCCTCTCAAACCATAGATTGTAAACTTACCATAGTTTGTAGCACTTACGGTAGAAACAATATAGTTGTCCTCGTCAGCATAAGTTATACCTTTATTAATATCATAGCCGTCACAATCGTTACCGGCTCCATATAGAGTGGTATATGGCTTTAACTTAACGATGTCATTGTAGCCAACAACTTCACAAGTACCATTCTCTCTCTTTATCTCACCTACCTCATATACAAGTCTGTCATAACCTTCAATTGGACATTCACATGAATCGGTAGCCAAATCAAACTTATGGTACTTCTCATAATATCCTCTTGAACGAAGAACAGCAACAACCATTCTGTTGTTTTGCTTTTCATTTTCTGAGGTTGGGTTAGCAATACCATTCAATTTAGCAGTAACAATCCATGCAGGTCCTGCTTTATAGCCGCTAAGACCAAGTACACGAACAACCTCTAATTGCTTAGACTCTGTAAGGTATGACTTTGCGATATAAGGCAACTCGTATTTAGGATATAAGCTTCCTTTAAATTTTTCTGTGTTTGTTCCACCGAACACATCAGTAAATTGACGCCAGTTTTCAATATGCATTGGCTGAAAAGCTGGACCACGCATGGTCTCACCGGCAACACCAAGGGTTGTTATACCAAGGCTTTTCACCGCATAAGTAAGGTCTATCTCTCTACTATATACACCAGGAGAAACATGTACACCTCTTGCATTATCTGCCATAATTTCAATTATATTTTATCTAATTATTATTTTATTTTAATAATAAATATTTGATAATTTTTAATAATATGTTAATAAATCTAAAAAAATAGGCAAAGAGATATTTAATATTTTAATATGTTAACCATTTTTAACATAAAAAACTTCTTTTTAACAAATTTTTTATGTATATTTGCAGTAGTTTAATGTTAATATATATAATAGGTAATGTTAGATGAAAACATAAAGAAACGCATTGTTAAACTCATTGCGGACATGTCTATTGACAGTTATGAGGGAATAACCAAAACAAGGCTATTCTCTTACTTATTTGATGATATAGGCTACATATATCATTTTAATAAGAAGAAAGATGGCTACTCCATCGAAATTATGGGTAATGACGAACCATTACTTGAAGGAAGAAACGACATAGTTGATTTAGTTCCTACCGTAGACAACCTTTTGTCAGCATTTGGGGCAATAAAATTCCAGCTTCACGAACATCAATTATTCATTGTTGGTGAGCGTATTGTATTTAGGGTAGGAATTGACTCGTCAAACAATGGGGCAATTGATGACATTTCAATCGCAACAAACAGAGAGGACTTAGAACTTATTGGCGATTTAATACGTGGCTCTTTGGTTATAAAGAACGTAATCAATGATGAGAACAGTTACAGAATTGCTTATCGTGGTCAGTATTCTATCGATACCAACGTGTATAAGTTCAACGATTGGAAGAGCAACATCAAAACCAATTATAATGATGATGTACCATACGCTGAAATGAACAGCATAATAAGGGCTGACAAGGCAGGACTTATTATGTTGTATGGAAAGCCAGGCACAGGTAAGACATCAATCGTAAAATCTCTTATCAACGATAATAGAGAAACAAACTTTATCTTTGTTGATACATCAGTTTGCGAATCAATAAGTGATGGTTTATTCTTGGAGTTCTTGCAGGAAAACAAAAACGCAGTCATTGTGTTTGAGGATTGTGAGAAACTTCTTAGAAGCAGAGACGATGCAAATAACGAGTCTCTGGGAACCATTCTTAACCTAACAGATGGTATTATCGCTGAGTCAATGAAAATCAAGTTTATCTGCACGTTTAACTGTGACTTGAATAAAGTTGATGATGCATTGCTCAGAAAGGGAAGATTGTCTCTTAAATACGAATTTAAAGAACTTTCCTTAGAAAAGACAAAGGCGATATATCCTGATGCGGATAAACCAATGACTCTTGCTGATGCTCATAATGCATTAAACAAGAATGATTTCTCCGCTAAGAAGGTAAAGAAAATTGGATTTGCGTAACTTCGGTTATGCTTTCCAATTTTTTCTTATACTTTTCGTCAGTCAATCTAGGTAATATTTTTTTAATAAATTCAATATACTTGGTTATATCAACATCCAGTTCATCAGATATTAATTTGTTATGGTAATCTACCAACTTTTGTTTATATTCTTCGTCTTTTGTGTCGTTGACCTTACCATATTCCACCTGAACGGAAAAAAATAAACCAGTGATTAAACCAATTTCTTTTATATAAGTTTCACTCTTAATTAATTCATCGAGCGAATATTTATATCTGAAATCATTATCTGCGTTAAGCAAAATATCTTCAATGTAAATTAATGCTTTAATTGTAGTCATAATATGAATAATTTAATAAGTTTTAATAGTATAATCAAAAGTTCAAGAACTAACGGCTTATGGTATCATATTTTGCAAGCCGAAAAATATAAAGATGATTACATTATAAAATATAAATTATTATTTGGAGAAAAAAAGGCTGATTCTGGATTTATATATAATTCTTCGCTAAAAGAGTTTTCCGGAAAAGAAAGAAATTTCATACAACAAATGATAAATTTGAGAAATATTATAACAGCAAAAAAGCCTTCTGTTGTAAAGGCTGATGTCACTATAATATAAAAGGTACTGTTTACTCAGTACCTTTTTTTGTTACATATATGTCTTCCTCAGTAGGAGGTTCATCAAGTGCGGATTCGTATTCAATTCTTGTATCGATTACGGTGTCAGGGTCAGTTCCTTTTATAACTATCCTAGCATCGCCATAATCGTCTTTCTTTGTTATATCAATTGATACTTCATCGCCAACCTTTAATGTAACCTCATCTTCAAAGGTTTCAACCTTATCATTGATTCTTACAACAAAATCATAAATGTTCCTAGTTTCAATGGTATCAATGTCTATTACTGAATCTACCGTGAACTTGATAGAATATTCTTCACAATAAGGGAAATCTACTATCAACTTCATTATCTTGTGTACATAAGGATTTTCTTCTTTTGGCTTGCAGCAATCCTCTTCCACAACGACTGATGGCCTTGGTGGTGGTAAAACGTCACCATTGTCTTGCCTTGTCTCACAATCAGTAACAGCATCGATAGTTTCAAGTTTTGGCAACTCTGTGTCTGCAATGCTACTTTTCTTGTGGCTGCTTATAAACATTGAAACGTCTAATTTATCAAGCCAACATTCATCATTCTTAGGCTTCTTATATTTTTTTGATTCATCAACTATAATATTTGTTGAATATCTAGAAGGTATTTTTGTAACAGTAAAATCTTCCTTCCTTATTATATATCCCATTAACTTTATTTGATAAGACTGAGCATAATACTTTCTATCGTCAATGCTATACTCTGACTCATCGTTTATACTTTCTATTATCATAGGCATTGGATGACCATTAGGGGATATATAACACTCTAACGAACTAAACTCATAGTGGATTAATTCGTTAAACTTGTTTAAAATCTCATACTTGTTACATATAACAGATACAGCATACATAAAGTTGATTGATAAAGGCTGCTTCATTGAATAAAGGTCGTAAGCCTCATCACCATTCTCTTGCAACACAGGAACAGCAAACATTGGATAATTACGATTAACTGGAACGTTATAATTTCCTCCTTGACTTTCTCCATGTTGAGGGTTATTCTCACGTGTAATTGTCTTAAAGTTCATTATTATATTACCAGTATCATCGAGATTTTTCCAAGTTTGTGAGTATTCACTCAATTTCTGATTGCTGAATAATTTATAAGTTGGTAATTTCTTTCCATTATATACAACTTCTAGTTTTTTATCAACCCATTCATAAAATGCCTTGTCAATATCCTCATATGTTACAGGCTTTGGGAAAGGAGTTCCCTTTTCCAAAATTATTTTAGACAAGTTTCTTCTACGTTCTACACCCTGTGCATGATTTCTCAAACGTAGTCTATCTATATATGGTTTTGGTTGTATAAAATGCATAATTTTATTTTATTTATAAATATTTATAATTAATTAAATATAATATATTATGGCATTACCAAAAAAATTAAATAAATATAACAACAACAATAAAACGCAATCAAAATCATTTATAAGAGTTAGTCACTGTGAGGCTAAAAAAGCAAAAAGCCAAGTAACTGGTCAAGAAAAAGAATATCTTGAGGCTTATATTGATGGCGCAAATCCTACTGATAGGCAACAGTTGATTAATTTATGGTCAGCAAACATACCTAAAAATGTAATGGTTGCTGTTGTTCATCCAAAAGTTGATGATGGCATTATTTTAAAAATTAATATTGAAAAAGTAAACGAATTAGGAACTACATTTATTGATAAATTAACTGATTGTATAAAACAATTAGGCACATATAATGATACATCAATAGATGCGTTTGGTGATTCATTAATGGATAAAATTGCTGAATGTCCAACAGAGGCTGATATTACAAATAGTAATGCTAATATAGCCTCAAACTGGAAAGAAATGCTTAATAAATTGCAAGACCCTAATTTTAGAAAAATACTTCTTAATTTTCAAACTACAGTTGCGTGTGCTAAAAAATATGGCCATATGCTTAGTAAGAAAAATGTTATGAGTATTTTATCACAAAATCCTATGGCAAGTTTTGTAACGACACCTGAAACGTGGAGAGTTAAATTTAATAGGCAAATTAAACCAGGTGCTAAAAAAATAATAGTTACTAAATCATCGCCATATGGAAATGCTTCGTGGGCCGATAGAAATAATTCAGCTAGGGCACACGGATTTCAAGATATGAAAGACGCTAAACAATTTACAAATAATTCAGTTCAAACTCTTGGTAGTATTGAAATGGATGCCAATAGAGGCAATAGCGTGTTTTACAAAGTTATAATGTATGATGTTACTGATACTATACCACCAGCAGACCCAAAAGATGATGTTTGGACAAATGATATGGGATTAATAAACAATTTAACAGGAGCAATTAATTTTGCTGCGCAAAAGAAAGAAGACGAAACAAATGCTCAAATTGGTAATGTTCAAACACAGCAGCAATCAGCACAAGTTTCCGCAAGTTTAAGCACTGCAATGAAAAAAAGAAGGGGCATTATAGCATGGTTATGCAAGAAAAAAAATATACCTACTTTAAACAATAAGTCAGATGAAGAATTCATTGTAGATGGAACATATCAATATTCAAAAGTAATGGCTAAATCACTTGGATATGTAAAGCCGCAAGATATAGAACGCATTGCATTAGTTTCAACATTAATAGTTGCTATAAGTTCAGGTATTAATGAAGGAAATCATAAAATTTTATCAAGTATAGGCGGTAATATGGCATATAATGATAATGATGCAATGTCAATATTTACAATAACAGATTCAATAATACCAACAATGGCAAAGAAAATTTCAGAATCAAAATTAATTGAAGGAATGGAAGGTAAAAAAGAATTTTCAGTTGATGACATTCTTAATATGGCAATTAAACGATATGGTTTACCTGAAGAACAAATAGAAGAGCAAAAGAAAATTAAAAGCAATTTTATTGATTTATTTAATAGAATGATAAAATAAAAAGGAGTAATGGGAATTACTCCTTTTTTTATACTTCTCCTTCTTTTATTGCTTGTACAACGCCAGGTAAATCAGAAAAATCGCAATAAGGTTGTCCTTCATCCATTACACAACCTTTCTCTGTAGAACCTTGTGGCGCTTTTATAGAGCCTATAAAATCATATCCTTGAAATTTGAATCCAAATGTTCCATTATTAGGATTTATTTTACTCAATATTTCATCAAACCAGTAAGGAGATAATTCTTTATCATCACTATTATCAATAAAATTATATTTTCCATCCCTATTCTGCACCATAGTAAAGCCTTTTACACTTTCAAACACTTTAGCGTATTTATTTCCATATCTAAATTGTACATCGATGCTATCGTGCATTCTTTGGAATGTTTCAGGTTTAAACATTTTTTTGAATGTTTTGCCTTGGTCAAATGATACTGAATAAGGTATTACTGCGCTGAAATCATATGGAACTACACAATGTCCGTCTCTATTACCTTTATATATAACTCCCCTTATTCCTTTTTCTTTTATTAAACTTCTGCAATTTGTTACAAAAGAATATGCAGCTGGCGCAGTTCTTCCATGATATAAATCTCCATCGGCCAAAGAACAACGTCTTTCAATTCTTTCTGCCTCAAAACGGTCAACTCCATATCTATGAATTAATTGGTCTTTAATACGCCAGTTATTTCCATACATACGCCTCGCATTATGTTCATCAAATGTGATAAATCCATCAAAACCTCCTATTAAAAACATTTTAACTATGCAGTCTCCATATTCTGGTTTTGTTTTTACATTATGTATGCTATCCTCAAGTTTATATGTGCAATAAACCCCTGCGCCATACATATTTCCCCCTTTTGAACCAGTAAATGCTCTATTATAGCCAAATTCAAAAATACTATCTAGTTGATTTCTAAAAGCAACACGATACATAGTGGTCATTTTTTCGCCTTCAATATCATCCATTGTTGGCATTGGGTATTGACCATAATCTTCATCAACCGCTTCGTTTACTATATCTTTAAAACTGAATTTATTTTCATCAGTTCTATATAGTTCATTCTCGTCTGCTCCAAACGCGCCATCATTTGCAAGTTGCTCTCTTGATGTTACACTCATATCATTTCTGCCATATCCAACATTCCATTCCGGCTCTTCTTGGGGTTGATTTTTATTGGCTAGTTCCTCTGCAATTTCTTTCAATTCAAATATATGACGGTCGATACAAGTGCAGGCATTCTTTCTATTAAAATAAGATTTACCTCCACGTGTTGTTTTAGCCTTTATTCCATACTTTTCCAACAACTTATAAATTGCTTGCTCAGTGTATTCTCCTTGATACCCATGTTGAGCAATCTTATTTACAAGTTGTGACGTTGAAATAAGGTTTCTAAATCGTCTAGATGTATCTGCTTCGTTAATCATTTTTTAATAATATTTTCTATTAATTCCTTTAAACCATTTTTTGAATCCCTAAAAGTATTTTCTTTTTTATAAATTAAGCCAAAATCAGTATTATTTATTCAAGTTTTAGTACCATAAAAAGATACCCTGTAGTTACGCACTGAATTCCGATTGGTCCACTGGATAACAATAAATACTACGAAATAATGGCCTAACGCCGAACAATGTATGCGCATTATCGTAGTTATTTTTACCATCATTTGTAACACTCCAATACTCCATATGCTCAGGGGTAATCTGAATGCCTATATAATCTCCTTTTTTAATATCTATTCCCAACTCCTTTAAAGTTTCTTCATAAACTCCAATTGTGAGTTTTCCTGTTTTCATATAAGTTCCAATATTCTTGGTCTTATCATATGCTCTTAATTCAGGCTGCTCAACTTTATACACACAATGAAACTCTACTGGGGTTTTAAATTGAACATTATCAGATTGAGTTTCGCCATAAGTATCGTTTATGTTTGTTGCTGCGGCATCCACTTGGTACAAAACAGCAGTCTGATTCATATCTTGTTCAATATAGTTCTTTCCAATAGCACCTTCAAAAGCAAATGATTCCTCTGAATAGAAAATGTTATTTCTATTTATAGGAACTCTTTTTATGTTTTTTGTGTTAAATTTTAAATTTGCCATATTTTATATTCTTCTGTAGAATTGTTTAAATATTTCTTCGCTTAATCCTGAATCCAACATAACAAGAAAATCTTGGCCATTTTCTCTAACTAACCCCCAATTGTTAATTCTAGTTAAATCTCCAACAGCTTGTTCATATGATGCTTTTAGTTCACTCATATCGTTAAACAATTCAATAAGTAAATCGTTATTTTCATACTGTAAATATAACTCATGTATTCTTTTGCTTGCTTGATTTGACCAAAAATTTCTTCTAAAACTCATATCCAGTTTTTCTGCAAATTCAGAAACAACATTAAAAGGTACTCCTAATACTTTTTTGAAATCTGACTTTTTGGCCGGCAATACGTATTGTGTTACAACCCACAATCCATTTTCTTCATCACTACCATTATATATTTTAGGCAAATATGATATTATGTTATCAGAACCAATTTTTATTTCTTCTAAATTTTGTGCAATACCTTTTTGGTTTTTGGCTAGTTTTAAGCATGTCTCATCATCAATCTGAAAAACAAGTCTACTTGAGCCATTACCTATAGGAAAACCTAACATTTTCTTGCAGTATTTAACCATTTTGGAAAATGAGCCACAAGATGATAAATAATCAAGCCTAAAACCGGGTAATGCTGCTTCTGTTAGTTTCTTATATTGATTTTCTGTTATATTAATTCTCATAAACGCATTTATTTACAATAAATAGTACAAAACTTTATAAACTTGACTGTTAAAAAAAAAATCTTATATTTTATACGCAGTATAAAATATATTTGAAAAATGGCACTATCATTAGAAAAAATTGAAAAGGCATATGCAATATTAAAAGAGTATAAGGGCGATAATTCATACATTATTGACCTTAAGAACAACGTATATGCTTACAAAATTTCTTCTCTTAATGACATGCAGGCTGAATTTATATTAAACAACTACGATAAAGAACCAATTTATATAAATAAAATAGTAAAAATAGCCGACTGGTGGGGAGAAAAGTTAAAATTAAAGTATGAAATAGACTTTTTGCCAAAAGTATTACAAATTGGGTGGTATATGGGTGATACCAGCACTCATTATGTTTTTTTTTGTAAGTATAGAAAGTCACAAGAAAAGGCTATAATGGTGTTTGCGCCTAAAAATGCAGTATTAACAAACTTTTTAATTGAAGATTACAATAATGTAGAGGTTGATTTCAAAAAATACGAAGAAAAAAGTGGTAGAAACGTATATGAACACCAAAAAGAGGCCGTTAAATTCCTACTTTCAAGAAAAAAGGGAATTCTAGCGTTAGATATGGGTTATGGAAAGACGTTTTCAGCCATTTTAGCGGCTCTTGAGGGCGATTATAAGCACATATTGGTAATCTCTCCATCATCAGTCAAAAAAACGTGGGAGAACGAGTTAAAAACACTTGTAGATGAAGATGACATAACCATTGTACAAGGCTCAAAGTGGAAAGATGCCAAATTTACCATTATCAACTACGATATATTGGATAATTTCTACAAAATTCCTACCCAGATAATTAAAAAGAAGGAATTAAACGTTGATGAGGAAGGAAAAGTTGTGCATGAATATAAGGAAAAGGAAATTGTTTCAAGAAGCAAGAAGATTATTGATGAAGCAATGGCTGAAAGTCAGTTGTTCCAAGCACAATACGACCTAATAATCATTGATGAGGCTCATAGGTTGTCAAATAGTACGTCAGGAAGGTTTAAAATACTATCAGACTTGGTTAAAAGAAGTAATCCAAAGGGCATTTTCGAGTTAACTGGTACAATGATAACAAATTCATCAAAAAATTTGTACAATCTTCTTAAAATTATTGACCTTCCTATTACAAAAGATTGGCAATTCTATATGACAAGGTACTGTGGGACAAAACTTTTCTACAAAAAGAACGAAAGAAACGCATACACAGCCTTATTTTGTAAGGAAGTTAATAAACCTGATTGGTTTCATCTGTCAAATGATGAAAAAAAGAGGTTGGATGAGATTCTTGAGAAGAAATGTAAGAAAATGTGCATCCCTGGTGAGGACACAAATATGGAAGAACTCAAAGAAATCATTAAACCTTTCTATTTAAGAAGGCTGAAAGAGGAATTTGAGAATATTGTTGACAAAAGAATCAAATATTTGCACTATGAAATGACTCCAGAAGAAAAAAATTCATATGAAAGCCTATGGGATGAGTATGTTTCATTGCAAGAAGACAAGGAAAAAGCTGAAAAATACAAGAAATTGGAAGAAACAAGCCTTATGAGGCAATGGTTGGCTGATAAAATGATTCCTAGAACCATTGACCTTGCAAAAAAATGTATTGAATTAAATCATAAAATTGTTATATTTTGTGCGTATGACAATGAAATAGATAAATTCAGAAAAGCATTTGGCGATATGTGTGTATATCACAATGGAAAACTCACTGAAAAAAAGAAAAATGAAGCGGTAGAGAAATTTCAAAATGATGATTCAGTTAAAGTATTTATTGGAAACATAATATCAGCAGGAGTAGGTCTATCTCTTACAAAAGCAACAATTGCAATATTCAACAATTTCTCATTTGTGCCAGCAGATAACCTACAATGTGAGGATAGAATTCACAGATTGAACCAAACAAAGCCTTGTACGGTGTACTACCAATCATTTAATGATACATATTTCGATAAAATGCTTGAAATAGTACATAACAAGGAAGAAGTGATAGATAAGATAATAATAACAGAAAATAAAAAGTAATGTTATGATAGATTTAGGTTTAAACCAATACAAAATTAAAGAAATTAAATATGAAGTAAAAGAAGGAAAAACTGTCATATTTAAATTTAACAATTTTAACTTGGAAGATGTTGAAATTGTAGAAAAAGAAAGAGTGTGCTGTGATAAATCTTGCACTTGTCATACAACAAAAACAGTATATGATGGAAATGTGGCAGATAAAACATACGCAACTGATAGACAAATAATTGACGAGCATATTGAAGCGGAGAAAAAGAAAATAAAGTCTAGATTTGATGCTTTGGCTTTGGATAAGAGTAAGGAACTAATAAATAAAATAAAAGATGTTCCTTATAAGGTAATGGAAAAGGTTGGAACTCTTTATACTTTTGATGATGGGGATGCTCAATATGAAACAGAAGAAGACCCATATGTTACAAATGATGAAAGAGAAACAAAAAAACAGAAAAAAATTTTAGATGCTGAAAAAGGCGAAGAAGAGGAAGTAAATTTTTCGCTAAAAGACCTGGATAAATATGGTCCTAAGAAGCAATTGGATGATTATGAGCCAATTTCTTGCTTGAGAAGCGAAAAGGGTATGCAAGAAGCATTAGAATCTTCAAGGAAAAAAGAATGGAAAGAAGATGTCATAGCAAAACCATCAAAACCTACTCCTACTGGAAACGCATTAGTTCCTATTGATTTTTCTGTAAAGGAAGAACAGTCTAAAAAACCTACATCTTTAAAAGAAAAAGACGAAGTTGGCATAAAATCAATAATTAATACCTTCAAAGAAGGTGATAAAGAAGAAAATAAAGAATAATGGAAGAGGAAACAAAAGACGTATCTCTATTGTTCATTAGATTAATAGGAGAGGAAAATGATGGGTATTACAGATATGAATTCATTTTCACTGATAATCCTGATGAAGCCTGGGGTGATGATTGGGAGTACAAACCGTCAGGTTTGGTTAACAGTCTAATCCCTTCTGATGAATACATTACAGAAATACACATTGTGAAAACAAAGATAAAATTCGACCTTATTCAAAACAATATGTGCTTTGGAATGCAAGACTGTATGGATGGAATTGTAGCACTTGCTTTTGAAAATATTGATGAGTACGAAAACTATCCTGAAGATGGAAGATTATTTTTTATGTTTGGAGAATCTTTTGATGAAGTTGAAAGAAAATTGGCATTAAAAAATATTTTAATGTTAAACTAAAAAATATTTGTTAAAAAAGCAGCCAATTGAGGCTGCTTTTTATTTTATTACAATCAAAAGGTCTTCACGAATAGGCATTCTTAGATTACCTGTTGGGTAATCATATTCATCATTCTTTAACTCGCCAAATTCAATATTAAACTCTCCCAAATAATTTCCCTCTTCTTTTGTATCGTGTTTTCTCCAATCGTAGCAAATAACGTATTGTTCAACGCAACCACCATTTTCTCTTGCTTTAATATACGCAGGCATCTTGGCAACCTTTGTTACTCCCGTCTCACGATTAACCATCGTGAAGGTAATTGTGCTATTCTGTATTAATTCGTGAAATTTGTTGTATGAATGGCGGCCGTCCTCTATCAATTCCATTCTGAGAGTAGGCAATACACTGTCTTTCTTTATATAGAACTCTTGCATGTTACTTAATCATTACTTGTTCTAGGCGTCTTAACTCGCCTATTATTTTAGATAATTGTATCATTGTTATTTCATGCCTCGATGCGCCATTTCCAATTATATTTTCATATAGTTGTTGGAGCGTGTCGGCGCATACCCTAACCGTCTCTGCGTCTTTATGGTTTTTATATTCCTTTAACATACACTTTTCACTTATAAACTTGTTTATTTCTTCACTAACTATCTTAGAAAAAGTCATACTAACAATTATTTATATATAAATATATTTTAAAAATTCTTTTGAATTTATTTTTGTTTTTTAAAAAAATATTGTATATTTGCACATGAATTGATGTTTCCTAAGTGAAACTTTAAATTCCAAGACTAACTGACTTTAAATTTAATTCTTTATGGTAAAAGAAATTACAAGTGAAATGGTGAACACTTTTTTAAGTGGCCACGACCCAATGGAACACATCATAACAATTGAATGTGATTATTTGGATGACAGGGTTAACATTGTGTATGTTAACGAAGATGGGGAAAAACGAGTAAAAAGAGACGATTTCAAGCCCTTCGCTTGGGTTAAAAACAGCGCGTGCATAAGAATGTTCGGTGGTAACAGAGGTACGCTTAGACGAAGAATGAAAGAGGTTGGAATCGGAGTAAAAGAACTTATCACTAAAACAGAAACTAGCCAAGATAGTGATAGGCTTTTGAATGGCTACAAATATCTTTTCTACGCCACAAGGAGAATGCCTTATTCACGCTTCCTAAATTTTTTCACAGAGGCAGGAACTCCCGTTTATGAAAAGAAAAAAGACAATAGAGGTGACGGTTCCAAAGAGTTTATGGTAATATCTCCCGTTGAACAATATATGATTCAAACTGGTAGAAGATTGTTCAAGGGATATGAAAACTACGATGATTTAAAGAGATTGGTATTTGACCTTGAAACACAAGGCCTTAATCCTCGCGTACACGCAATAGACCAAATTGGTATTCGTACTAACAAGGGTTTTGAAAAAATCATAACAATTACAGGCGAAGGTGATGAAAGAAAACAAAATGAACTAAAGGCAATTGATGAGTTTTTAAGAATAATAGCGACAGAAAAGCCTGATGTAATTGCAGGACATAACTCAGAGAACTTCGACTGGGATTTCTTAATTGTTAGATGCGAAATGTTAGGAACAACATTCGCTGATATGTCGCTAAAATATTTCAAACACGCAATATATAAGAAGAAAAAGGAATCAATTCTTAAACTTGGTGGCGAAATGGAATACTACAGACCTACAATCGCTTGGGGCTTCAGTGTTCTTGATTCATTACATGCCGTGAGGCGTGCTCAAGCACTTGACTCAAACATGAAATCAGCAAGTTTGAAATATGCAACTAAATATCTTGACTTGAAGAAGCCAAATCGTGTATATGTTCCAGGAAATATCATCACAAAGACTTGGAACGTATTGGATGATAAATTTGCATTCAGAGATACAGATGGAGATTGGTATGAGTTAAAGGAAGATAGAGGGCTTCTTGAAGGCTATAAGCCTACAAGTGGTAGATATATTGTAGAAAGATACCTTTTGGATGACTTGTGGGAAACTGATAAGGTTGAATTGAAACTTAACGAATCAAACTTCCTTGTTTCAAAGATTTTACCTACAACATTTACACGTGCTTGCACAATGGGTACTGCTGGTATTTGGAAACTTATAATGCTTGCTTGGTGTTATGAGAATAATTTGGCAGTTCCTGCTTCATCAGAGAATAAAAGATTTACTGGTGGACTTTCAAGACTTATTAAAACAGGATATGCGGATAGAGTTGTAAAACTTGACTACAATTCCTTGTACCCATCCATAGAATTGACTTGGTGGATTAAAACACCATTGGATATATGCAGTATTATGTTATATCTTCTTGAATATATTCTTACAAACCGTGAGAAATATAAAGACCTTAAGGGTGTTGCAGGAGATAAGGCAAAAGAACTTGAAAAGTTATTGAAAGATTTTGCTGGTACAGAAGAAGAGAAGCAGAAACTTCTTCAAGAGATTCAAAAGTGGAAGGCTGAGAAGATGGGTAACGATAAAAAGCAGTTGCCGTTGAAGATTCTCGCTAACTCATTCTTTGGTAGTTATGGCTGTCCTATGGTATTCCCATTTGGTGACTTGGATGCGGCAGAAAAGACTACTTGTATTGGTCGTATGTCATTAAGACTTATGATTTCTCACTTCACAAAGTTAGGATATACACCTATTGTGGGTGATACAGATGGTTTCAACTTCCAAATGCCGCCGGAAGATAAGTTCAGATACACAGACGAAAATCCTTATATTGGTAAGGGTCTTGGACGTAATACTGAAAAGGGTAAGGCTTATACAAAGGTTGAGGCTGACGTTGCAGAGTTTGAGGACATTTATCTTAACAGAGCATACAATGGCGGTGTTAACAAGATGGGTCTTGGTATTGACGAGTATTGTGACGCAACAATTAATTTCGCAAGAAAGAACTACGCTGACTTGATGCCAAATGGTAAGACAAAGAAGGTTGGCAACACCATTAAGTCAAGAAAGATGTCTGGCTACTTAGAGAAATTCATTGACGATGGAGTTAATCTATTACTTCACGGTAATGGTTCTAAATTCTTGGAGAACTACTACGAATACATTTCAAGAATTTACAACTATCAGATTCCGATTAAGGATATTGCATCAAAAGGTAAGATTAAAAAGACATTGAAGGAATACAAGGAAGATTGCAATACTCTTACAAAGGCAGGAAACAAGAAATCAAGGCAGGCTTGGTATGAACTTGCTTTATTGAATAATCTTGATGTGAATGTCAGTGATACAATATATTACATTAATACTGGTACAAAGAAAGGACACTCTGACGTTAAAAAGGTAACGCATCAGTTTATCAAGGACGAAAATGGAGAAGAGGTTGAATTGACAAACAAACTCAAGACAACTCTTTATAAGAAAGAACTTGATAGTTATAATGTGGCATCTGTAAAGGAATTGTCAGCGCAAGCCAAGAAGGACATTATAAAGAAATATATTATTCGTGAGGAAGATGAAATTATATTAAATTGTCAACTTGTCCCTAATGATATTATTGAAGATGAGAGAGATATTCTTTGCAGTGATGTTGAAGGATTGGAATATAATTCTGAGAAATATATTGAGCAATTCAATAATAGAATTACCCCATTATTGGTATGCTTCCATCCTGATATAAGAAATAAGATTCTTATCACAAATCCTGAAGATAAGCAGTATTTCACTGAAGAAGAGGCTAAGTTAGTTGCTGGCTATCCAAACAAGGAAGGAGACCAAGATACATATGAGGCTCTTATGACTCCTGAAAAGAAGGAAATTGGATATTGGTTGAGAATTGGCGAGATTCCGCCATTTGTTAAGGAATGCGGCATTGATTGGGATGCTTTGGTAGCAAATTATCTCGAAGAAAAGAAAAAAGAAGATAATGAAATCTTCCAGGAAGAGAATGAGAAATATCTTAAGGCTCTTAATGAGTTGACAAATAAAGATATTGAATTGTTTGAGGAAGAGGGAGAATTACCTCAATCAATATTGGATGTTGTAACACTCGATACTGATATGCATTTCTACTTTAAGAGGATTCCTGCAATGACACCTTCAACAGGAGGATTTGTGTTTGATGACATATCGTCAGATAGATATTCTGTATATATAGATAGAAATCCAGAAGAATAAAAAAAGAGGCTAGATTGTTTCTAGCCTCTTTTTTTAACATATTTATCCTCTCACAATTCCGCAAATCAACAATGCAATCATCATAACCATTTCCCCAAACATCATGTTCCATCTTCCGTCATCCATATACAGTGTATAAACCACATATGGAAGCCATAGGAACATTGTATAAGGGCATAATAGATATGATATTATTTGACTTGAAGAACCCATTAATATTGCACAAGCGTAGTGTAGCGTATTCTTTTCACCGTATATCAATGGACAAGCACCTACTCCTAACATTCCTACAATTGTGAAATATGCTAGTATTTCTATTCCTATTGTACTTGTAATTGTAAACAAATGTGGTGCTATTAGGAATGCAGACAATAATATTATGATGGTATATATCCATTTATTCTTAGTATCTAAACTATATACTGTAGCTGATATGGATACTGGAATCTTCTTATCTTTCCATATAATATATAATATATATGCGAACAATATTATGAAGCCTAATATGTAACCGAATAAAAAATTAACTATCATAAACAATATAATGTTTTTTATAAATATTATATAAAATTATTTTTGATAAATCACCGTTAGTATAACAATATTTCCACATCCTTTTCATAAATTCTGATGACAACATCTTTTTTCTAATACATTACCAAAAGCGAAGACTAAAAGCGCAAGAACGCCCTAACATAGTTGACGTTGTTCTTATAGTAGTAGTTCAAGTTACCATTGCCAATATCCACGTACCAATCGCGGATGACATCGTACTCAGAACTCGACCAATAGCTGCTAGTCGTCTCCAACTGAACCCCAAC
>Ga0247608_10002858_pt1 | contig 20859 bp, 17 predicted proteins | sample 176DNAGHGlowgp2_FD_193490 | JGI IMG/M metagenome (GOLD analysis project Ga0247608, IMG submission 193490) | Sheep rumen microbial communities from Palmerston North, Manawatu-Wanganui, New Zealand - 1766 DNA GHGlow gp2 | ecosystem: Host-associated > Mammals > Digestive system > Stomach > Rumen ...
AGCTCATCACGATATGGGCGCCGCCGTAGCCTTTGCGGAGGGTGACCGTCACCTTGGGAACGGTAGCTTCTCCGTAGGCATACAGGAGCTTGGCGCCGTTTGTGATGATGGCACCGTACTCCTGCTGGGTGCCGGGCAGGAAACCGGGCACGTCAACCAGGGTTACCAGCGGGATGTTGAAAGCGTCGCAGAAGCGCACGAAGCGGGCGGCCTTGCGGCTGGCATTGATGTCCAGCACTCCGGCCAGCACGGCGGGCTGGTTGGCCACTATACCCACGCTGCTGCCTCCCATGCGGGCGAAGCCCACGATGATGTTCTTGGCAAAGTCCTTGTGAATTTCGAGGAATTTGCCTTCATCCACAATGGCACCAATCACGGCGTACATGTCGTAGGCCTTGTTGGGATTGTCCGGGACTATGCTGTTCAGGCTGTCTTCCACGCGGCCCACGGGGTCTGCGCTCTCCTTGAAGGGCGCGTCCTCGCGGTTGTTCTGGGGAAGGTAGCCTAAAAGTTCCTTGACGGTGGCGATGGCTTCCTCTTCCGTATCGGCGGCAAAGTGGGCCACGCCGCTCTTGGAGGCATGGACGGAGGCGCCGCCCAGGTCTTCCTGGCTCACCTCCTCTCCCGTGACGCTCTTTACCACGGCCGGGCCGGTGAGGAACATGTAGGAGCTGTTTTTGACCATCAGGGTGAAGTCCGTGAGGGCGGGGGAATACACCGCACCCCCGGCGCAGGGACCCATGATGCAGCTGATTTGGGGCACCACACCGCTGGAAAGGATGTTGCGCTCGAAGATTTCTCCGTATCCGGCCAGGGCGTCGATTCCTTCCTGGATGCGGGCGCCGCCGGAGTCATTGAGGCCGATACAGGGCGCCCCGTTTCTCAGGGCCATCTCCTGCACCTTGCAAATCTTCTCGCTCATGGTCTTGGAGAGGGACCCGCCGCTCACCGTGAAATCCTGGGCGAAGACATAGACCAATCGGCCGTCGATGGTGCCGCAGCCGGTGACTACGCCGTCTCCGTCGGGGTGGCTCTTTTCCATCCCGAAGTTGGTGCAGCGGTGCTGTACAAACATGTCATACTCCTCGAAACTGCCGGGGTCCAGCAGGAGCTCCAGCCTCTCGCGGGCCGTCTTCTTGCCTTTGGCATGCTGGGCCTCGATGCGCTTTTCTCCTCCGCCCAGGCGGGCCTTGGCGCGTCTCTGAACCAGTTTCTCAACGTTTTCGCTTTGTAAACTCATATTATTTGAACATTTTATCCACTTCCTTCACCGCGTCGGGCAGGGCAAATACCGCCACGCGGTCGTAGGGTTCTATTCTTGTATGACCCACGGCTATGAAACTGTCTCCTCCCCGGATAATCCCGCCGATGATGGCGTTGGCCGGGAAGTCAATCTCCTTGAGGATGCCCTTGGTGATGCGGGAGCCCGGCGCCGCCGTGTATTCCAGCACCTCGGCGTCCGTTCCGCTGATGTAACGCACGGAGCGCACCTTGTCGGACAGGGTGAATTTGAAGATGCGGCTGGCCGATATCAGCTTCTTGTTCACCACGCTGTCCACGCCCATCTCCTCGGCCAGGCGGATGTAGTCCAGGTTCTCCACCTGGGCAATCACGCGCGGCACGCCCATCTTCTTGGCCACCACGCAGGTGAGGATGTTCACCTCGTCGTTGCCGGTCACGGCCAGGACGGCCTGGTAGCCCTTGATTTCCTCTTCCAGGAGGAAGTCCGAGTCGCGGGCGTCTCCGCAGGTGACGTTCACCTCGCTGGGCAGGGCGGCCGACAGGCTGAGGCAGCGCTTGGGGTCTATCTCCACCAGCTTGACCTCGTCCACCTTCTGTGCGGCCAGGCGTCCGGCCACCATCACGCCAATCTCGCTTCCTCCCAGAATCATGACCCGGCGGACGTCCACCTGGTCTTTCCCCAGGAACTTGATGAGGGCGGGCAGGGAATGGCGGCTGCTGATTACATAGAGGTAGTCGTAGTCCTTGAAGCCGGTGTCGAACTTGGGTATCAGGGTGGTTCCCGAGCGGGAGATGGCCACGATGCGGAAATCGGCATCGGCCTGAAGCTGTTTGACGGCGCGGGAGAACTCGGCCACGTTCATGTCCAGAAGGGGAGAGTCCTCCTCCAGCTTGAACACCGCCAGCTGCAGTTTTCCGCGGGCGAAGTCCAGGGAATCGTTGGCGGCCGTGTGGCTCAGGAGCTGCAGGATTTCGTCGCTGGCGCTCTTTTCCGGGTAGAAGACCAGGTCCAGCCCCATGTCCTTGAACAGGAGCTTGTTTTCCGGGGAGAGGTAGTCTTCGTCGTCGATGCGGGCAATCACCCGTTTGGCACCCAGCTTCTTGGCCAGCAGGGCGCTCACAATGTTCACGCTCTGGTCCTTGAAGGGATTTACGGCAATGAAAAGGTCGGTGTGGTCGCAGCCGGCCTCCTTGAGCAGGGAAATGGAGCTGGATGGTCCCTGGAGGGTGGTTACATCGGCCGATGTGGAAAGGATGCGGATACGCTCGGCGTCGTCGTCGATGATGGTGACGTCGCCTCCATCGGCGCTCAGCATCTTTGCCAAGTGCGTCCCGACCTGTCCGGCGCCTTCGATGATAATCTTCATAAGACTTTCCCTTTAATCCTACAAAAATACTATTTTTTTCCGAATAGTCCTACAGGGACAATCCAGCCCGGGTACAAGCCATCTGGCTTTGGGGCGTCGGGAAGCAGGTCGCCGGGGCGGCGCAGTTTGCGGTAATCCCGGTGTGCCCGCACCACAGCCATAAAGAAGGCCCCCTGCCCTTTGCAGAGGTAAACCAGGGCCGACAGGCCGTCCAGGCACATCCGGGCCCCAATCCGGAGGCGGGCTTTCCAGCGGGAGTGAAGGGTGGAGGGCAGGTTGTTTTCCAGCAGGAGGAGGTTGTTGCGGTAGTTCAGGAAGAGCTTGAAGGGAGACTCGTTGCGGAGGGTTCCGCCGCCGATGTGCCAAACGGCCGATGCGGGCACCACCGTCACTTTCCAGCCTCTTAGCTGCATTCTCCAGCAGAGGTCTATCTCTTCCATATGGGCGAAAAAACGCTGGTCCAGGCCGCCCAGGGCTTTCCATACGCTGGAGCGCACCATGAGGCAGGCGCCGCTTACCCAGAGTACGTCCTGCGGGCTGTCGTACTGCCCGTGGTCTTTTTCCACCTTTTGCATAATCCGGCCCCGGCAGAAGGGATAGCCGTAGCGGTCTATCAGCCCCCCGGCAGCCCCGGCATATTCGAAGCTGTCCCGCTGATGCCAGGAAAGGAGCTTGGGCCCGCAGGCCCCGCAGTCCGGGTGGCTGTCCATCCAGTTTGTGAGGGGCTTCAGCCAGCCTTCCGGCACTTCAATATCGCTGTTGATGAGGACATAATAGTCGGCCTCAATCATCTCCAGGGCCCGGTTGTAGCCTCCGGTGAAGCCGTAATTATTCTCTAAGAGGATGAGCGGCACCTGCGGGAAATGAGCCTGGAGGAAGGGCACGGAATCATCGGCCGATGCATTGTCCGCCACAAAAACCTGGGCGTCCTGCCCCTCGCAGGAGGCAAGGAGGCCCGGCAGGAACTGCTCTAAGTAGTTCCGGGTGTTGTAGTTCAATATGACAACGGCCGTTTTCATTTTTTTCAAAAAATAACCACTTTAAGCACTGAAATCCACGTCTTTGAAGGCCAGGGTGGGCACCAGCTTGGACAGGCAGGGACGGGCGTCGGATGCTGCTATGAGCAAATTGTTCCACAGGCCGATGAAATTGCCCGTGATGAGCATTTCCCGGATGGGGTGTACCCGTTTTCCGTCCCGGATGAGGAAACCCTCGATACCATAGGAGAAGTTGCCGGTGGCCGGGTTGGAGTTGCCTCCGTTGAAACCGGTGACCAGGATGCCCTCTCCCACCTTCTGAAGCACTTCTTCCAGGTTTTTGCAGGCTCCGTGGGGAAGTACTTTCACGCGGGTGGCGTCTTCGACGGTGGGTTCCATCTCCATCTTGGCGGCGATGTAGGTATTGAGGAAATAGGTCTTCACCACGCCTTCTTCTATGACGGGCATCTCCCGGGTGGCCACGCCTTCACTGTCAAACAGGCGGCAGCCGGTGTCTCCCGGCGTACGGGGGCAGTCCAGGATGGTGAGCCCTTCCGGGAATACTTTTTTGCCCAGCGTATCCTTCAGGAAGGAATTCTTCTGCTGCAGGCTGTATCCTCCCAAGGCGTTCAGAAGGGGAGTGACCAGTTTGGAGGCACATTCGGTGTCTACGATGAGGGTGTATTTCCCGCTCTTCACTTCCTGCGGTCCTATCTGCTCCATGGCCCTCTCATAAGCTGTCCGGGCGCAGCCTTCCAGGGCCAGGTCCTGCAGGCGGGGCGTGGCGTCCCACCAGTAAGAGGAGAAATGGCGGCCCTCGGCATCTTCTACGGTACTTTCGTAGCCAATCTCGAAGGAGGTTTCCGTATGGCGGGCATACAGACCCTGGGAGTCTATGGTAAGGCTGTCGAAGACGGAATCCGAGTACTCGCCTTCCTCGGAGATGAGGTCTGCTTGCGGCCAGGCCGTGGAGCGAAGAGCCAACTCCCGCCGCCGCTCCGGCGTAAGGGTCTGGTACTGCGTATCATAAAGGTCCAGCTCCAAGCCGCTGACGGCATCTTTGGCCAGCCTCTCGGGGGCCGGAAGGTCTCGGAAGGAATCCGGCTCCAGCATCTTCACCGTCTCGATGGAGGTTCTGACGAAGGCTTCCAGGCCCTCCCGATCCAGGCGGTTGGAAGAAAAGGCGCCGTACTTGCCGTCGACAAAAAGCTGAAGTTGCAGGCTCCGGTCCAGAGCATGGGCCGTCTTGTCCACTTCTCCGTTCAGCAAGCCGATCAGGTTCATCAGGCTCTTGGATAGGGTGATGCGCACTTTCCGGGCTCCGCTGCGCAGGGCGTAATCCAGGCAGTGCTTTGCCAGCGCTATCTCAGCTTCTGTGAGCGTGGAATGTAAAGTGTTGTCTGTCATTATTTTATGTAAATCCTCCTCTCCTGTTTCCATATCACGGGGCTACTCGCCACCAACAGTCAGGCTCCCAATCAGTACGGTGGGAATGCCGCAGCTCACGGGGACGGACTGCTCTTTCCCGCAGGTCCAGGCGCCGGGGTCTACGGCCAGGTCATCGGCCACGCCCCGGATATCGGCCAGGGCAGCGGGTCCGTTGCCGATGATATTGATATCCTTCACGGGACGGGTGAGGCGGCCGTTCTCAATAAGAAAGCCAGCCTTCACATAGAAGGTGAAGTCTCCTTCTCCTATCTGCACCTGCCCGTTGGAAAATTCGTCTACATAAATGCCCTTGGAAACCTCTGCTACAAGGTCTCCCGCCTTGGCCGAGCCGCTCTCCATGTACGTTGCCCGCATGCGGGGGATGGGGGCGTAGCGGAAACTTTCCCGCCGGCCGTTTCCGGTGGGACGTACGCCGTAATGGGCGGCGGAAATGCGGTCGTGGAGGTAGGAGGTGAGCACTCCGTCCTCCACCATATAGGTCTTCTGTCCGGGAACGCCCTCGTCATCATAGTTGAGGGCTCCGCGGTTGCCCGCCAGGGTGCCGTCGTCTATGATTTGGATGCCGCGGGGGCAAATCTGCCGGCCCATTTTGTCGGCGAAGATGGAGGTTCCCTTGCGGTTGAAATCGGCCTCGAAGGCGTGGCCCATGGCTTCGTGCAGGAGGATGCCGGAAGCGCCGGCGCCCATCACCACGGGCATTTGGCCGCCCTTGGGCCTGCCGGCGGCAAAACGGTCATCGATGCCCTTCACCAATTCATCGGCCATTTCCCTGATGAGACTCTCCGAGAGCATCTCCGCCCCGCAGCGGAAGCTCCGGGAGATAGATTTGTTTTCCGTGGCGCCGCCTTGCTCAAAGACGGCAGACATGGATATGCTGCCCATGGGACGGGTGTCCCACTTGAGCTCTCCGTAGGAGTTGTACATGAGGATGTCGCTCATTTGGAAGGCCAGGTTGGCCATCAACTTGACAATGCGGGTGTCGCGCCCCTTCACTTCGGCCTCCAGTTTCTGGAGGAAGGGGAGGAAGCGGCTCATGGGAGTTTCCCGCCACGACTGCTTCACGGGGTAGCGGTCTGCCGCCGGGTTGGGCTCTCCTCGGCTGGGGTTGGGGGTGCCGTAGGGGTTGACATCGGCTATTCCGGAAGCAATCTGGGACGCCGCCTTGGCGCAGGCAAGCATGTCTTCCCAGGCAGTGCTTTCGCAGTAGGCGTAGCCGGTCTTTTCTCCGCTGAGCACGCGGACGCCCAGGCCGAAGTCTACGTGGTTGCCTCCGGAGGTGACGGCTCCGTCCCTCAGCAGGAGGCTGCCGTAGGTGGTGTTTTCGAAGTAGAGGTCTGCATAGCTTCCACCGGAGAGGAGGGCTTCCTCCACCAGTTTCTGTATCACAGATTGGTCTACTGCGAAGGTATGGAAGTAATAATCTTTATTCTGAATCATTCTGATAGGGTACGCCGTCGTGCGCTAAGGGCGCCTTGGCTATTTCTTGGGCTATGTGCTCCGTAACTTCCTGGATGGGCGTGTTGTCTTCCGTCTGATCCGACACCAAAGCCCTGATTTTGTCGTACTTCTCCATATCCCGGATGATGAGGCCCTTGGAGGAGCCTTCGGCCACCACGGAGAAGGGCGGGGTGGAATTGTCGGCCAGAATCCACTTGTCGCAGGTTTGCATGTAGTTGTGAAAGAGGTAGCTGAGCCCCATCATGTACCGGCGCCGGATGGTTTCTTCCGGAATGTTGTGGCCGCCGGCCTTGACGCGGGCCGCCACCCGTTGCACGGCAATGTCCGGACTGCTGAGCCAGAAGTAGAGGACGGTTACATAATAACCCATCTGCTGGGCGCTGCGTGCCATCTTGAGGAGGGCACGCGTGGCCAGGGTGGTCTCGATGCAGAAATCTTCGCGGCGGTTGAACAGGTACTTCACCTTCTTGAGCATCAGGCGGCTGGCTGTTATATAGGCGCTCTCCGGGGAAAAGGGCGAGAGGTGTTTGGCAAATTCGTCCGAATTCACGAACTCGGAGCAGTCCAGCAGCTCCGGGAGGACGTCGTACGAAGCCGTTGTCTTCCCGGAGCCGTTGGGACCCGATATGATGTAAAGTCGGGGCAAGTCCTATTCTGTGGCAGCTTCGAGTTTTTTCATCATGGAGAACATGAAGATGGCGGAGATTACGCACACGGCCAGGAACACGCTCCATACCACCCACAGCGGGAGGGGACCCCAGAGGTGACCGCCCACCTGTACCAGGAAATTACCCAGGGCGGTGGCTACGAACCACATACCCATCATCATACCCTTGTACTTGGGAGGGGCCACCTTGGAGACGAAGGAGATGCCCATGGGGCTCAGCAGCAGTTCTCCAAAGGTGAGGATAAGGTATACCGTAATGAGCCAGTAGGGGGAAACCAAGGTTTCCTGCGCGGTTCCGCGTACCGTTGCCTGCACATCGGGCGTGTTAAGGCCGATGGAGGCGAAGGCCATGAGGGCGAAGGCGATGGCGGCTACCAGCATGCCGTAAGCAATCTTACGGGGAGCGGAAGGCTCCTTCCCCTTCTTGGCCAGGGCCCCGAAGATGGCCATGGAAACCGGCGTAAGGGCTACCACATAGAACGGGTTGAAGTGCTGGAAAATGGGGGCGCTGATCTCGATGGAGCCGCTCAGGCGGGTGTACTGCCAAACGAGATAGGCACAGGCAAGGGCAACGACACCTACGCCAATCCATTTGCCTTTCTGCGAAGTCTCCTTGTCAAAGATGGAGAAGAGGGCGTAGACGATGGCTATCACTGCAACCAGGTTCCATACCACAAACGGCATGGAAGCAATGCCCTGGGTGCTTCTTTCCGTGAATTCATCGGCAAAATAGGTGAGGGTGAGACCGTTCTGGTGGAAGCTCATCCAGAAGAAGATGACCACGGCGAATACCAGGAAGAGGGCGACCATGCGTTTTTTGGTCTGCTCCGGCGTAAGGGTGTCCACCACCTGGGCTTTCGCGTCTTTCTGGTGACCGCCTTCCACGTGCTTGAACCAGCTGCGGCAGGCGTAGTAGATGGCGATGGAGACAATGAGGGAGACGCAGGCCACGGCAAAGGAGAAGTGGTAGGCGGCGTTTCCGTCAAAGCCGATGGAGATGGCCCACTCGCGGATCTTGATGGCGGCGGTGGGGGCGAAGAGGGCGCCGATATTGATGGCCATGTAGAACAGGGAGAAGCCGGAATCCCGCTTGGCGGCAAACTGGGGCTCGTTGTAGAGGTCACCTACCATCACCTGGAGGTTGCCTTTGAACAGGCCGGTTCCGAAGCCTATCAGGACGAGGGCGGCAATCATGGCTACCAGGGCGGTGGTGCCTCCTCCCAGCGGGACGGAAAGCAGCAGGTAGCCCAGGAACATGACGATGATGCCGGTGGTGACCATCTTCCCGAAGCCGAATTTATCGGCCATGATACCTCCGATGAGGGGGAAGAAGTACACCAGCATGAGGAAGGAACTGTAGATGGTTCCCGCCGTTCCTGCAGAAAGGCCGAAGTTGGCCCTGAGGAAGAGGGCGAACACGGCAATCATGGTGTAATAGCCAAACCGTTCACCGGTGTTGGCGAGTGCCAGGGCGAAAAGCCCTTTGGGTTGTCCTTTGAACATATTTCAATTACTTTATTGTTTGACTGGGATGTTGGCGAGCACGGCTTTCAGGTATTTCCAGGTGCGCTCTACGGAGGCAATGTTCACCTTCTCGTCCGGGCTGTGGGGGTACTTGATGGTAGGACCTACGGAAACCATCTCCCAGGCAGGGTATTTGGCACCCATGATGGCGCATTCCAGGCCGCCGTGGGTGGCCATAATCTTCATGGGATGGCCGTAAACTTTCTGGAACTGCTCCATCATCACCTTGTTGATGGGGGTGTCCAATTTGGGCGTCCAGCCGGAATAACCGCCCTTGAATTCTATCTTGTCGGCCCCGGCCAGCTCATAGACGCAACGGATGCGCTCTGCCAGATAGGCCTTGGAGGAATCCACGGCACTTCTCATGAGGCTGTGGATGGTGATGGCGCCTTTCTCCGTACGGACGATGGCCAGGTTCACGGAAGTCTCGGTGAGCCCTTCCATGGTGCGGCTCATGCGCATGACGCCGTGGGGGGAGGCCAGGATGGCCTTGAGGGCACGGAGCATAACGGAACCCTGGATGAATTTGTCCGCTGCCGGGCCTTCCTTCACGTAAAGGGCGGCCGACGGGTCGGATTCCTGGAATTCCTTTTTAATCTCTGCGAAACTGTTGTCGATGAGATTCTTGACGGCTTCCAGATTCTCCTTGGGAACGGCGATTTCTGCATTGGCCTCGAAAGGAATGGCGTTGCGGAGGCTTCCTCCGGTGAAGCTGACCACCTTTACGCCAAGAAGTTCCACCAGCGGAAGGAGGATTCTGGCCATGGCGCGGTTGGCGTTGGCCCTGTACAGGCTGATATCCATGCCGGAATGGCCGCCCTGCAGCCCCTTGATATCCAGCGTAAGCCCTTTGTGGCCCTGGGGAGTGGTATATTTGCGGTATTTGAAGGCGGCCAGTGCATCCAGGCCCCCGGCGCAGCCCACGCAGAGTTCTCCTTCTTCCTCGGAATCCAGGTTGAGGAGGATGTCTCCCTTGAGGACGCCGGGCTCCAACTTGTTGGCTCCCGTCATGCCCGTCTCTTCATCGTAGGTGATGAGCACCTCGATGGGGCCGTGCTTTACGGAAGGGTCTTCCAGGACGGCCAGGCCCATGGCTACGCCGATTCCGTTGTCGGCCCCGAGGGTGGTGCGGTCGGCCGTCACCCATTCTCCGTCCACATAGGCCTTGATGGGGTCTTTGAGGAAGTCATGGTCCGAGTCGGACGTCTTCTGGGGCACCATGTCCATGTGCCCCTGCAGGATGACGCCTTGGCGGTTTTCCATGCCGGGCGTGGCGGGTACGCGGATGATGATGTTGCCGGTCTTGTCCTTGATGGTCTCAAAACCGTGGGACACGCCCCAATTATATAGGTATTCAATCACTTTGCCCTCATGTTTGGAGGGACGCGGAATCTGGGTAAGTGCATGGAAGTTCTTCCAGATTACTTTGGGTTCAAGGTCTTGGATATTCATAACGGTTTATGGTGTTTTTAATATACTTTCCATCTTTTGTGGCTCCAGAGGTAGTTCCAGGGCTGGTTTTCCAGGTCTTCCTCCAGCAGCTCATAGTATTTCTCCATGATTTTGACAGGATCCTGCCCGGCGGCATGGTCCGTGATGGGGACCGCCGTGAGGTCATAGCCCCCTTCTTCCCTTTCCGTGATGCGAAGATAGGCGACGGCCATGTCCAACTTGCAGGCCAGGTGGGCGGCTGCCGTCACGGTTCCGGTCTTCTGGTGCATGAACGTGACCTCCGCGGCCCCGTTTCCGGTGTAGGGGTGCTGATCCGTAATGAAGACATACGTGTACTTGCGGTCTTTGTTTCCCAGGACAAAGCGCAGGACATTATCCGTGGCCAGGTAGCCGTCGAAGCCCTGGTCCCGCACCAGGCCAATCCGGTTGTGGTGCATGATGGTGTCCCACATGCGGCTGGAAAGGGGCCGATAGGTAACGGAAATGGCGGAAGCCTCCATGTGCAGGGGCGGATTGACGCTGGTCTGGATGATGCCTCCGATGAGTTCCCAGTTGCCGGTATGGCACTGAAGGAGCATGGTCTGTTTGGAAGCGTCCAGTTTGCGGTTCATCTCTTCCGGGTTGGTCATCCGGAAGATGCCGCTTTTCACAAAGCGTTTCCTTCCTTTTTCGTCCTTGCAGGCACCGAACCAAATCATCTCCGTGAAGACGGTGGACAGGTGCAGATAGAATCGGCGTGCAATCTCCTGAATCTCCTCGTAGGATTTTTTGGGGAAGGAGCGGGAGAGGTTGGTGATGACGACGTCCCGCCGATAATGGAGCACGCTTCCCAGGAGCCAGGCCACCCGGCGTGCCCACCAGCGGTGATAGGCCAAGGGAAGACATCCGTGCAGTTGCAGGATGCCTTCTACAAGGCGGGTTCCAAGCGAGACTCTCTCTTCTTTTTTCATGATTCTACAAATATAATCATTTCCTCCACCAATTCCAAAAGGCGGAAAAACTTGTTTTTTTGAAATAAAATGCCTACATTTGCAGTCCTTTTTGCGGCCTAAAGGTCCAGAAAGCACATAAAACATTTATTAACAACAAATTAACAAACAATGGTTAACCAGTACGAAACCGTTTTCATTGCAACTCCCGTTTTGTCTGACACCCAGATGAAGGAAGCGGTTGCCAAGTACGTCAAGCTCATCGAAGACAACGGCGGTGAGATTGTGTACCAGGAGGATTGGGGCCTGCGTCAGCTCGCTTATCCCATCCAGCACAAAACCACAGGTTTTTATTACCTGATTCAGTTCAAGGCAGAAAGTTCTTTCGTTGCCACCCTCGAAACCCAGTATCACCGTGACGAGCGCATCATCCGCTTCCTCACTGTCGCTCTTGACAAAGACGCAGTGGCTTATGCAGAGAAGCGCCGCGCCAACAAAGCCGCCAAGGCTGCCGCCCCTCAGGCTCCCGCCGCCGAGGCTGCCGCTGAAGCCCAGGACGATGAATAATTAGAAGGAGGAAAAAATTATGGCAAACGAGAATAAAGAAATCCGCTATCTGAATCCCCCGACCGTGGAGGTTCGCAAGAAGAAATACTGCCGCTTCAAGAAGGCCGGTATCAAGTATGTAGATTACAAAGATCCTGAGTTCCTCAAGAAGTTCCTCAACGAGCAGGGCAAGATTCTTCCCCGCCGCATCACCGGTACTTCCCTGAAGTTCCAGCGTAAGGTTGCCCAGGCCATCAAGCGTGCCCGCTCCCTGGCCCTGCTTCCGTATGTTACTGACCTCCTTAAATAATCTGCCTTATGGAAATTTTGCTCAAGAAAGATGTAACCAATCTGGGTTACGCCGGTGAAATTGTAAAGGTTAAGGCCGGTTATGCTATGAACTACCTGGTGCCCCAGGGCTATGCCACCGTGGCCACCGAGAGTGTGAAGAAGCAGCATGCGGAGACCCTCCGTCAGCGTGCTCACAAAGAGGCCAAGCTGATGGCCGACGCCGAGGCTCTGGCCGCTACCATCAATGCCCAGACCGTGGAGGTGAAGGTGAAAGTTTCTGAGAGCGGCAAGCTCTACGGCAGCGTTACCACCATGGATCTGGCCGAAGCTCTGAACGCCAAGGGTCTGAACATTGACAAGAAGGACATCACCATCCTCGCCGGCGAGGTGAAGGAAGTGGGTGAGTACGAGGCCGCCGTAAAGATTTACAAGGCCATCAAGGGTACCTTCAAGTTCAACGTGGTTGCCGAGTAATCCACTCAAACCGTCTCTTAAAAAAGTCCGACACTTCGGTGCCGGACTTTTTTTGTCCACGGATTATGCTTATATTTGTGCATGAACCCTTTTGAGATTGTTTCCTTCTTTGCCATCCGGGGCCATGTCCTGGTTATTAAGCCGCTGGGCGGCGGCCTTATCAACGACACTTTCCGCGTATATACGGACGGGCCGGAGGATTATGTCCTCCAGCGCATCAACAACGCCATTTTCAAGGATGTGGAGTTGCTGCAGCACAACATAGACTGTGCCACGGCCCATATCCGGAAGAAGGGAGGAATGACGCTCACCTTTCTTCCCTGCAAGGCTACGGGGAAGACGTATTGGACAGACGGGGAAACCTACTGGCGGGTGTCCGTGTTCATCCGGGATTCCTACACTTACGACACGGTCAATCCGGAGTATTCGTACTATGCCGGAAAGGCCTTCGGCCAGTTTGAAACAATGCTCTCGGACATCCCGGACACCCTGGGAGAAACCATCCCGGACTTCCACAACATGGAGCTCAGGGCCCGCCAGCTGCGGGAAGCCGTCCAGGCCGATGCCGCCGGCCGTATGGCCCTTCCCGAGGTGCAGGCCATCCTGAAAGACCTGCAGCAGTATGAGCAGGAAATGTGCAAGGCCGAGCGCCTGTACCGTGAGGGACAACTTCCCAAGCGCATCTGCCACTGTGACACCAAGGTGAACAACATGCTCTTTGACAAGGATGGAAACATCCTCTGCGTCATAGACCTGGACACGCTCATGCCCTCCTTCGTTTTCTCGGACTTCGGAGATTTTCTCAGAACCGCCGCCAATCCCGTGGCAGAGGACGACCCTGCCATCGAAAAGGTGGATTTCCGCATGGATATCTTCGAGGCCTTCGCCAAAGGCTATATTGAGGGCGCCACATTCCTGACCTCCATCGAGAGGGAAAATCTGCCTTTCGCCGCCTGCCTTTTCCCCTACATGCAGGCCGTTCGTTTTTTTGCCGATTATATCAATGGTGATACGTATTACAAGATTCAATACCCGGAGCATAATCTTGTAAGAACCCGCAACCAGGTGGCACTTTTCCATGCGGCCTTGTTACGGGTTCCTCAGATGAAGGCTTATATTGACAGCCTATGATTTGTCTTCGGAGGGTTTCTGCGGCTCGTCACCGTGGGAATCCTTGTACTTGAAGCGGCGGATTTTCTGGGTGGCCGTCTTCTCGAAGGGCTCCTTCATGGCATCCACTTCGCCAATCTTGGAGTTCTTGCCAACGGTCTTGTTCACCCAGTTCAGGACGGCCTTCTTGCGGGCCTCCAGCTCCTCGAACCACTTGTCCTCGGCCGCCAGGTCCCAGTCTATCACGTTGTCCTGGAATTTTACCAGGGCCACCAGTTTGCCGTCCCTTTCCATTACCAGGGATTCCTCCACGCCTTCCATGTTGTTGATAACCTGCTCAATCTCTTCCGGATAGATGTTTTCTCCGGAAGGGCCCAGGATGGTGTTGTTCAGACGGCCCTTGATGTAGTAGATACCATTTTCATCCATGCAGGCGATGTCGTTGGTGTGGAACCAGCCGTCGTCGTCCAGGACCTGGAGAGTTCGTTCGGGGTCTTTGTAGTAGCCCAGCATCACATTGTGACCGCGCACCACTATTTCTCCCTCTCCCGTTTCCGGATTCACATTGTCCAGGCGTACTTCCACCTTGTAGGAAGCCGGGCCGATGGACCCCAGGTGCTTTTTCTTGTTCACCATCACGTTGCACACCAGCGGAGCCGTTTCCGTAAGGCCGTAGCCTACGGCGTAGGGGAAGTGACATTCAATCAGGAATTTCTCTACGGCAGGGTCCAGTTTGGCACCGCCCACGCCCAGAAACTCCAGTTTTCCGCCGAAGGAAGCAACCATCTTCCGGCCGATGAACCAGTGGAGGATACGGGGGAAGTGCTTTTCCATCCAGGAGAGCACCCGGCTTTTGGAGATGGTGGGCCAGACGCTGTTCTTGACCACTTTTTCGATAACCAGCGGCACCGAACACACGATGGTGGGTCTCACCTCCTTCATGGCGGCGATGAGGATGGTCGGGGTCGGGGGTTTCTGGAGAGTATAGCAGGTGGCGCCCACATAGAAGGAATAGAGCGTGGAAACGCTCATCTCATAGGTGTGGGCGGCCGGCAGGATGCTCAGGAAACGGTCGCGCTTGAAGGCCGGTTTGGCCTTGAAGGCCGCGGCCAGGTTACTGGCCAGGTTGCGGTGGCTCAGCATCACGCCCTTGGCCTTGCCGGTGGTTCCGGAGGTATAAATGATGCAGGCCAGGTCGTCGGGCTGGGGGTCTTTCACCCAGCCGTTGCACTTGAAGTCTTCCTTGTTCTTCTTGATGAACTCGAAGGTCTCGATGTCGATAATCAGGGTGAGCTTCTGCTTGCATTCCTCGCTCAGCTTGGGCATCATGCGCTGGGAAATGAACAGCACACGGCTCTCGGAGTGGGTGAGGATGTTGGTGAGCTCGGTTTCGGAGCTGTCCGGCAGCACCGGAACCGCCACGCGGCCGAAAGCCGTGGCGGAGAAGAAGGCCACCACCCAGTTGGGCATGTTCTGCGAGAAGATGGCCACCCGATCTCCGTGCTTGATGCCGAAGCGCGTCATGCGCAGGGAGAGCTGCTCGGTTTTGCGGCGGAATTCCTCGTAGGTATATTTCTGGCCGCCGTCCACAAACTGGTAGGCAACCTTCTTTGCATAAGTGGTGGTGGCGTAGTCAAAGACCTTGTGAAGGGTGGTGCAGGTATTCTCGCGGTTGCGGTACTTGCGCCATGCTTTGTAGGGACTCTTGATTTTCTTGGCCATTATTTTTCGGATTTGGGTTCGGGTACGGCAAACTGGTCTTTGTGGAAGCCTTGCAGCCCTAAGGGCCGATAGTGGTCGTAGATGCGCTCCATGTCGGCCTTGGCGTCGTCTGTGATTTCGAAAGGCTCTCCCACGGAGATTCGCTTGCGGCCCCAGTCATAATATCCCAGGTATACGGTTGCGCCGGTTTCCTTGGCCATCAGGTGGTAGCCGCTCTTCCATCTTTTTACGAGGGAGCGGGAGCCTTCGGGGGCCAGGGCCAGGTGGAACTCGTCCACGTCTTCCATTACCTCGATAAGGCTTTTCACGGTGGTGGCGGGGCTGCTCAGGTCTGTAGGAACGGCGCCGCAGGCTTTCAAGATGGGACCTAAAGGCCAGAAGAAGAAGCTCTTCTTCACCATGATATGGGCCACTTTGCCGAATTGGGAATAGAACAGATAGCATACCAGGAAATCCCACACGGTGGTATGGGGAACACCCAGTACGATTGCCTTGGGCTCTTTCATGGGACCGCCTACGCTTTCCCAGCCCATTTTCTTGAGGAGCCAGCCGCAGAACTTGGCCCAGCGGGGGCTCACGCTTGTTTTCAGTTTCTTAGCCATCAGATGTTTACGTCTTCCAGTTCTTTTTCGCTTCTCAGGTTGTCCATGATGAAGTGCTGCCGTTCATAGGTGTTGATACCCATGTAGAACTCCATAATGGTGGAGATGGACTCCTCATCGGACAGTTTAACGGTATCCAGGCGCATATTCTCCCCGATGAAGTCCACGAATTCGTTGGAGGAAATCTCTCCCAAGCCTTTGAATCGGGTAATCTCCACGCCGGTTTTGAGCTGCTTCACGGCCTTGTCCCGCTCTTCGATGGAATAGCAGTAGCGGCGCTCCTTCTTGTTGTGTACGCGGAACAGGGGAGTCTGCAAAATGAACACATGGCCGCGACGGATGAGCTCCGGATAGTACTTCATGATGAAGGTGAGCACCAGCATACGGATGTGCATGCCGTCGTCATCGGCATCCGTGGCCACGATGATGTTGTTGTAGCGCAGGTTTTCCAGGTCTTCCTCCACGCCCAGGGCCGATATGAGGAGGTTCAGCTCCTCGTTCTCGGCCACCCGCTTGCGGCTTTCCTTGAAGCAGTTGATGGGCTTTCCCCTCAGCGAGAAGACGGCCTGGTTGTTGGCGTCCCTCACCTTGGTGATGGTACCGGAGGCGGAGTCTCCCTCCGTGATGAAGATGGAGGTCTTTTCCTTCTGGTCTTCCATTCCCTTGGGGAATTTGGTGTCGGAGAAGTGGTAGCGGCAGTCCCGGAGCTTGCGGTTGTACACGGCGGTGCGCTTGGCCCTTTCGCGGCTCTTTTTCTGCACGCCGGCAATCTCCTCGCGTTCGGCCTGGGAGGCCTTGATTTTGTCTTCAATGATAGGGACTATCTCCATGTGCATGTGGAGGTAGTCGTTCAGGTATTTGGTGACAAAGTCGTTCACGAAGGTGCGGATGGTGGGTCCGCGGTCTACGGAGGAGGTTCCGTCGGCCCCTTTCACCTGCTTCTCCCACATGTAGGTGCTTCCCAACTTGGTCTTGGTCTGGCCCTCGAAGATGGGCTCCTGAATCTGGATGGAAATGGCGCCCACAATGCCCTGACGGATGTCTTCGGGCTTATAGTCCTTCTTGTAGAAGTCTTTGAAGGTTTTGGCGATGGCCTCCCTGTAGGCGGCCAGGTGCGTTCCGCCGTCGCGGGTGTTCTGGCCGTTCACGAAGGTGGCGATATTCTCTCCGTAGCTGTTGCCGTGGGTGAGCACAATCTCGATGTCTTCCCCTTCCAGGTGGATGAGGGGATAGAGGGGCGTTTCGTTCATGTTCTCGCTCACCAGGTCCAGCAGGCCGTTCTCGCTCTTGTACGACGTTCCGTTCAAGTTGAGCGTGAGGCCTTTTTTGAGGTAGGAATAGTTCTTGACCATGCTTTCCACAAATTCCATGTGGAAGGAGAAGTCATTGAACATTTCCTCGTCGGGGGTGAAGCGGATGAAGGTGCCGTTTTTCTCATTGGACGGGACGATGGCGCTTTCCAGCAGCGTGCCGCGGGAAAAATGGGCATAGGAGCATTGGCCTTCGCGGTACGATGCCACGTAGAAATCCACGGACATGGCGTTCACGGCCTTGGTGCCCACGCCGTTCATGCCCACGGACTTCTTGAAGTTGGTGTCGTCAAACTTGCCGCCGGTATTGAGCTTGGAGGTAGCGTCCACCACCTTGTTCAGGGGAATGCCGCGGCCGAAGTCCCGGACGGTCACCGTCTTGTCTTCGATGGTGATGTCTATGCGCTTGCCGAAGCCCATGGAAAACTCGTCGATGGAGTTGTCCACAATTTCCTTCAGGAGCACATAGATACCATCTCCCTGGCGGTCTCCGTTACCCAGACGGCCGATATACATGCCAGCCCTGCGGCGGATGTGCTCGTTCCATTCCAGGGTCTGGATGGAATCGTCGTTGTAGGTAGTGTTCACAATCTCTGCCATTCGTCTTCTATTTAACCTACAAATTTAGTAAAAATTGACGGAATGGGCAAAGGTGGTAGGCTACCTTTGCCCATCATCAGTTTATCACGATTGCTACGAATAGATTTACAAGCGGGCGGAGGGGAGAATTGGTGGTGAGGCTCACCATGATGACATTCTCTCCTGCGGGGAGGGCGGCGGTGTCCAGGGTGAAACGGAGGTTTTCCTTCTTTCCGGGCGCCACGTCCGGCAGGGCCTCGGCCTTCAGGGCCGGAACTTCGGTATCGGCCTTATAGATATGGAAGGCCTCTTTTCCGCGGTTGGTACATTCGAAGCTGATTTCCTTCTTTTCCCCCTGTTTCACCGTGCCCAGGTTGATGGTGCTGGACTGCATCACCGGAAGGGGTGCCTTATCCCTTTGCTCGCTGCTCCAGGAGGCGAAATTCTCCTGCGTATAGGCCGATACTTCCAGCCCCTCGGCCGCCTTCTTCCCGTTCAAGACGGGCGTGGCGTGGTAGGCTGTTTTCCCGTAGAGGGCCGAATCGGCCTTGATGGTGAAGGTGAGGGTGGCGGTGCTGCCCGCCGGGATGGGATTGGGCACCACGGAAACGCTGAGCTGGGGGGAGACATCGGCCCATTCTACCTTCAGGTTTTTTTTGCCCAGATTGGCTACGGTGGCGGTTTCGCTCACGGAGAGCCCTTGTTTGAGGGTGGCGGTTTTGAATTTGCGGGCCTTGAGACCCAAATCCCCGAGCTTCTGCGCTCCGTAGAGCTGGTTCAGGGATTTCTTTTTCTCATGCACCACGCCCCTCAGACGCAACACCACCGGCCTTTTGACACCGGATATGTAAACGGTCAGCGTTTTGTCAAAGGGCATGGGGCCGTCTTCGTTCTTGTAGGTGGCCGATATGCTTCCGCTCTCTCCGGGGGCGATGGTGCCCTTGGTCCACTTGACGTCCGTGCAGCCGCAGGAGGAAACCACCTCGTAGATGCTGATGACCTCCGTTCCCTTGTTGGTGAGGGTGAAACTGCAGGAGAGGGGGCCGTCCGTTACGCTCACGTCTCCGAAATCGTGTACCGTCTTGTCTAAAACCACCGTCTCGGGAGTCTGGGGATCTTCCAGGGCCAGGAGTTCCACTACTGGCGTGCTATTTGCATTCCGGGTACCGCAGGTGCCCAGTGAGGCGGCAAGAAGAAGGGTCCAAAACATAGCTTTCATGCACACAAAGTTAGTTACTCTTCTTTTTAATTTCAAATTTAATGCCTATCTTCGCACTTTGAGAAAACAATACAACAACAATAAAAAGATTAAAAATTATGCCTAGAATCATCAATCCCGAGCTTTGCGTTTCCTGCGGCTCCTGTGCAGAAGTCTGCCCTGTGGGCGCCATCAGCGCCGGTGAAGCCTCCTACGTCATCAACGCCGACGAGTGCATCGATTGCGGCGCCTGCGAAGGAACCTGCCCCAACGAAGCGATCAGTGAAGCCTAAGGTTACGCTGACTACGTAAAAAAAGAGCCCTGCCAAACGGCAGGGCTCTTTTTGTTATTCGGCCTCGGCGGTGGCGGCGGGCTTCATCACCAGTTCGATGAAGTTGTCCTGCGCCAGGATTTCCTGCAGGGTGGCCTGGATGCTCTCCTTGGTGAGGGCGTTCACGGCAGCCTCGTAGGCGGCGTCGCGGTCCTGGCCGTAGGTGAGGTAGAGTTCGATGTTGTTTCTCCACCAGGAGTTGCGCTGACGGCTTTCCGGAATGTTCTTCTGGAGGTTCAGCTTCACCATGTTCAGCTCCTCGTCGGTGGGACCGTTGGCGGCGAAGTCCTTGATGCCCTTGATGGCCAGCTCACGGAGCTTGTCGCAGAGGGCGGGCTTGCAGTCGAAGTAGATCTGGATGAGGGCCTGCTCCTTGGGACGGCGGGAGAAAGTGGCGGAGGTGCTGGCACCGTAAGTGCCGCCTTCCTCTTCGCGCAGGCTCTCCGTGTAGTGCATGTCCAGGATGTAGGAGATGGCATCCATGGCGGCATCCTTCTCGTAGCTGTAAGGCACATTGGCCGTATAGACCTGAAGGACGGTGCTCTTGGGAGTCTGCATGTCCACTTCAATCACCTTCTCGATGCGGCCTTTCACAATGTCGTCGTTGTTGTCTACCCAATTGAGGGCCTTCTTGCCCTTGGGCAGGGAGCCGATGTATTTCTCCACCACGGGCTTGATGGCCTCGGGGTTCACATCGCCCACAATCACCAGCTTGGCGCCGGCGGCATCGGCAAAGAGTTTCTTCCAGTTCTTCTCTACGGTGGCCAGGTTGGCCTTGGCCAGCACCTCGTCGGAAATCATCTGATGACGGGGATTGCCGCCATAGAGGGTCTTATAGAGCTCTGTCTGGAGCTTGTAGTTGGGCTGGTTCACCAGGTTGGGCAGCACGGCCTTGATTTGGTCAATTCCGTTCTGCCACTCTTCGGGATCGAAGCGGGGCTCCATATAATAGAGGTATACCAGTTGCATGGCCGTCTCGAAGTCCTTGACGGTGCTGTTGCCGTTGATACCGTTCTCGAGGCCGTTAAAATAAGGATTCACGCTCAGGTTCTTGCCGGTGAGCATCTTGGATACGGTGGTGCCGGAGAAGGCCGATACACCGCTGTTGCTCTGGAAGAGGGCCAGCACATTGCTCTCGAAGGAGGCGAGATCCTCGTCGGAGATGAGGCTGGTACCGCCGTCCTTGTAGAGGTTGAACAGAATCTGGTCTTTCTGGAGGTCCGTAGGATAGACAATCACCTGCACACCGTTCTTGAGGGTCCACTGGGTGGCGCCGTAGATGGTGGAAGCGGTCTTGGCAATCTTGGCACCCTTGAGCTTGGTGGGATCCAGGAAGGCCTCGGGGATGTCTTCACCCTCGGGGGCGGCAATCTCGGAAGCGTTCACCTCTTCGATGACCTGGAGGAGCTGTTCGGCCGTAGGCGTGGCAATGCCTTCCTTCTCGGGGCCGTTATAGACGATGACCATGTTCTCTCCGCTCCAGAGCTGGGCGACGGCCTGGCTGATGGCGGCGGCATTGAGCTGGCCGAAGAAAGCCTCGATGAGCTCCTTTTCATCGGCCGGTTCCAGGATGGGCTCCTTGTCAAAGAAGTTGGAGAGGATGGGATAGATGAATTCGGGGGTCTGACGG
>Ga0247608_10002859_pt1 | contig 20856 bp, 17 predicted proteins | sample 176DNAGHGlowgp2_FD_193490 | JGI IMG/M metagenome (GOLD analysis project Ga0247608, IMG submission 193490) | Sheep rumen microbial communities from Palmerston North, Manawatu-Wanganui, New Zealand - 1766 DNA GHGlow gp2 | ecosystem: Host-associated > Mammals > Digestive system > Stomach > Rumen ...
GCGATCCGGCAGAACCTCAGAACGATTATGAGGAAGCTCTTCAGGAGTACAGAGATTGGATCCAGGAGACATACAACTTCACAATCAAGCAGCAGGCTATTTCTGATTGGGGTTCAACACCTACAGATTTCGTAGACTATGCTACAACAGGTGGCGATGAGAACTACCTCTTCACACTTCGTGATGATCCGGCTATCACATCTGCTATGGCTAACGGCCTTATGTATGACCTTTCAACACTTGACTGCCTTGATTTCTCACAGGATAAGTTCCAGAGAAACAAGCTTCATGAGCAGTACTCTGATGGCGACAAGATTTACGCTATGTTCGCTGGCTATTCAGAAGCTCGTACAGGTGTATACTTCAACAAGAGACTTCTTACAGATGCAGGTATCGATCCTGAATCAATCTATGATATGCAGGCAGACGGAACATGGACATGGGATGCTTTCGAAGAGCTCCTTTCCAAGGTTCAGAGAGATACAGATAACGATGGTGTTATCGATGTTTACGGTCTTACACTTAATGAAGGTGTTATGACAACAGAAGCTGTATTTGCTAACAACGGTTCATTCATTGACAAGGATGATAACGGATTTGTATACAACCTTGAGTCTCCTGAGACACTTGAAGCACTTGAGTGGTGCGTAAAGATCTATGACAACTATGATATGCCCGATCCTGAAGGCGCTGAGTGGGATTACTACAAAGAAGCATTCATCAACGGACAGGCTGCATTCCTTGTAGAAGATGAGTATGCAGGATGCCCCGGCAACTTCCTTGAAGATATGCCTGATGAACTCGGCTTCGTAATGTTCCCTAAGGGACCTAAGGCTACTGACTATATCAACGTATGGACAAACAACCCGGTTTCAATCCCTGCTTGCTATGATGCAGATAAGGCTTGGAAGCTTGCATTTGCTTGGAACCTTTACACAAATGCTCCTTCAGCTGAGTATCTTGACTACAACGGATATCTTTCAACAGCAAGAAACGGTATCTTTGATAGCAGAGCTGTAGATGAAACAATCACAATGATGACTGAAAAGGGAACAATCGCATACCATGGTATGGTTCCTAACCTTAACCTTGGTTCTGATTTTGTATGGAATATTGCTCCCGGCGCAGTTGTATCTGAGCAGGTTGAAGCTATCCGTGATACATGGAAGGCTTATGTAGATGACGCTAATAATAAATAATTAGAGTTACTTTTAGCACCTTCTCTTATTAGTAAGGGAAGGTGCTTTTTAGTATCAATAGGAGAAAAAACCTGTTATAGGTGGAGAAACAGCATGAAAACTATGGAGAGAAAGGGGCCGAAAGCTCCAAAGGATCCCGAAAAGAAGCGCCCTTATTTTTTTGTGATGCAGTCAAAGGGCATATATGGATCGCCTCAGCCTGATGGGAGAGGTATCCAGTTTATTTATGCAAATGATGGAAGAGTGATAGATGCCGCAAGACTTGCGGGTAATCTGTCAAATGAGGAAATGCTTGATAATCTTAGATCCACAGAAGGATTTAGGAAAATGGTACACAGTATAGGTGTAAGTGTGTCTTCTAAAAACAGTGAAGATGTACGTTTTGTTATGCAAATGTATCCCGGAAACCCCGGAGAAGAGTCAACGGAAATCTCAGAGACATTTGCAGCTGATGGTATGGAACGGATAATAGTTCTCTCAGAGGTGGACTGGAAAAAAACTGACAAGGAGATAGGTCAGTTCCGCTTTGAATTTGCAAAAAGCGGAGTACAGGGAACTGCCGATGTGAGATTTTATTTAAATGATGGATTCGAAGCACCGGAGCAAGCTGCCGAATTTGCGGTGGATTTTGAATCAGATAAATATAAAAAAATGATAGGAAGAAGCCTTATGCAGGCAGGAAACACCAAAAGGCTTGAGAAACTTCTTGAAAAAGCAGCACTTGGTGAAGATGTAACCCTTGGATTTATAGGAGGCTCAATCACTCAGGGTGCAGGTGCGGTTCCTATTCATGAAAAATGTTATCCGAGAATTTTTGCCGATGCTTTTAAGAAAAAGTTTGCCAAGGATGGAAATGTGGATCTGGTGAAGGCCGGAGTTGGCGGAACACCTTCAGAGCTTGGAATGATCAGATTTGACAGAGATGTCCTTAGAGACGGTCAAAAGAAGCCTGATCTTATAGTCATAGAATTCGCAGTTAATGATGAAGGTGATGAAACTAAAGGAGTTTGCTATGAAAGTCTTGTAAGAAAGGCTTTGGCGCTTCCATGGAAGCCGGCAGTTGTACTTTTGTTTGCGGTATTTTCACATGATTGGAATCTGCAGGATAGATTATCACCGGTGGGAAGGAGATATGATCTTCCTATGGTCAGCATTTTAGATGCGGTTTCACCTCAGTTTTCACTTCTTCCGGAAGATGGAAGGGTTATGTCTAAAAACCAGTTCTTCTATGATCAGTATCACCCAAGTAATCTGGGACATCAGGTTATGTGCGATGGACTGATAAATCTTCTTGATGAAGTAAATGAAGGAAAATACAAGGGGAACGATGAATATGAATTATCATCGATAGAACCGGTAATAGGAGCAGACTTTGAAAACGTTAAGCTCATTGACAGGAAGGAACTTCCCTTGCTGAAAGCAACCTTCGGAATTACGGAAGTAAATCCGGGTTCCTTTGGAGAGGTGGATAAAGATCTTCAGAAGGTTGAAATGGATTCGGAAATAGAGCCTGTTCCGGAGTTTCCTTATAACTGGTGTCATGTAAATGGCGCAGGCAACGAACCCTTCAGGATGCATATAACCTGTAAAAAGCTCCTTGTTGTATTCAAGGATTCAGGTCTTCCGGATCACGGAACAGCAGTTGTTAGTGTTGACGGAATAAAAGTGATGGAGCTGGATCCGCTAAAGGTTGGCTGGACCCATTGTGATCCGATAATCATATTTAATAATGAAGAATCGGCAGGGCATGATATAGAAATAAAAATGATTGAAGGTCACGAAGACAAGAAATTTACTATTCTTGGATTTGGAGTAGTTAAATAAAAACCAAAAGACGGCGCATGGGCAACCTGCGTCGTTTTTTGTAAATATGTACATATACAACTTTGCAAAGTTGTATAAAATGACAAGACAATTTGGATTGACTGAAAAGAACTCCAAGGATATGATAATAAGGCGAGGTCAGAGAATTTAATTAGCATATTCGATATAAATACAACTTCACAAAATAAGTACAAGTTGAGAAAGAGGAGACAACTTTTTGTCAAAATATCAGGAAATCATTGATTGGATTCAGGAGCAGGTTGGAAGCGGTAAGCTTGGACCCGGTGACAAGATTCCTTCAGAGAATGAGTTATGTGAACAATTTAATATGAGCAGACAGACTGTCAGACATGCCATAGGTATTTTGACAACCGAAGGAATCCTTACGGCTGAGCGCGGAAGCGGAACCTATGTCACCGATGAGAGAGCCGGAACCCATGAGAGAAACAGGATTGCTGTTGTGACAACTTATGTGGACAGTTATATTTTTCCCAAGATGATTCAGGGCATAGAGTCAAAACTGCGAGAGCTTGGATATTCCATGCAGATATTTTTTACTAACAACTCTCCTGTAAGGGAGAGGGAAATTTTACAGGATATTATAGATAAGGATGAGGTAGCGGGGATTCTTTTAGAGCCTACAAGAAGTGCGCTTCCGACTCCCAATGCGGATTTGTTTGTGAAAATATCCGAGATGAAAATACCAGTACTTTTCATAAACAGTTATTATCCGGGACTGCCTCAGTATGTGGGAGGGACAGAACCGATTCCCCACGTATCCATGAATGATGAGAAGTGTGCCTACAAAGCAGTTAAGTTTCTTATTCAGAACGGACACACGAATATAGGCTGTATTTTGAAGCTGGATGACAGACAGGGACTTGACAGATTCAGCGGTTTTCAGAAGGCAATGATTAACAGCCGTCTTACAGTCAGGGAAGAAAATACGGTATGGATTGATACAAGAGATCTTACTGATACGGAGCTTATCAGGGAAAAGATTATTAAGAGATTTTCGGAATGTACAGCAGTTTTTTGTTATAACGATCAGGTTGCATCTATGGTCATTAATATGCTTCAGGATGAAAACATAAGTGTTCCGAAAGATGTGTCAATAATTAGTATGGATGATTCAGATCTTGCACAGATGGGTAAGATTCAAATAGATTCTATTCCGCATCCCAAGGAAAGACTTGGAGAGAGGGCAGCAGAGAATTTAATAAGACTTATACACCATCCTAATTTTCATGCAAGTTATGAATTTGAGGAACATATCAATGTAAAGGGATCTGTCAGAAATCTGGCTGAAAAAAAGGAGGAAAAATGAAAGGAACAAGAAATTACAAGTTTTGGTTTGCAACAGGATCACAGGATTTATATGGAGATGACTGCTTAAGGAAAGTTGCCGAGCACTCACAGAAAATAGTTGAAGCTTTGAACGGTACAGGAAAGCTTCCTTTTGAAATCGTGCTTAAGCCGACTCTTATCGACCAGGCTTCTATAAGAAAGACATTTAATGATGCAAATAATGATCCGGAATGTGCCGGTGTAATTACATGGATGCATACTTTTTCACCTGCAAAGATGTGGATAATCGGACTTCAGGAGTACAAAAAGCCGCTTTGCCATCTGCATACACAGTTTAATGAAGAGATTCCCTATGACACAATAGATATGGATTTCATGAATGAAAACCAGTCAGCTCATGGTGACAGAGAGTATGGACATATCGTAAGCCGTATGGGTATTGAGAGAAAAATAATAGTTGGACACTGGTCTGACCCTAAGGTAGTAGATGACATTGCAGGCTGGATGAGAACAGCAATAGGCCTTATGGAGTCATCCCATATAAGGGTGTGCAGAATCGGCGATAATATGAACAATGTAGCCGTTACAGAAGGCGACAAGGTTGAGGCTCAGATTAAATTCGGTTGGGAAATCGATCACTATAATGTAAATGATGTTGTAGAAGTTGTTAATGCTGTATCAGAAGGGGATGTAAATGCTCTTACAGATGAGTATTACAACAAATATGAGATTCTCCTTGAGGGAAGGGACCCTGAAGAATTCAGAAGACATGTCGCTGAGCAGGCAAGAATTGAGATTGGTCTGGAAAAATTCCTTGTAGATGGCGACTATCATGCAATTGTAGATCACTTTGGTATGCTCGGCGGACTTAAGCAGCTACCGGGTCTTGCTATTCAGAGACTTATGGAGAAAGGCTACGGCTTTGGTGCTGAGGGTGACTGGAAGACAGCAGCTCTTGTAAGGCTTATGAAAATTATGACAACCGGAATCAAGGATGCAAAGGGTACATCTTTCCTTGAAGACTACACCTACAATCTTGTTCCCGGGAAGGAAGGAATTCTGGAAGCTCATATGTTAGAGGTCTGCCCTACAATAGCAGAGGGACCTGTCTCAATTAAGGTTCAGCCTCTTTCAATGGGAAACAGGGAAGATCCCGCACGTCTTGTATTTACAAGTAAGACAGGTACAGGTGTTGCCTGCTCACTTGTTGATTTGGGAAATAGATTCAGACTTATTATAAATGTTGTAGACTGCAAGAAGGTGGAAAAACCTATGCCAAAACTTCCTGTTGCGACAGCATTCTGGACACCTCAGCCTGATCTTAAAACCGGGGCAGCGGCATGGATACTTGCAGGTGGCGCACATCATACAGCATTTTCCTATGACCTTACTGCAGAGCAGATGGTTGATTGGGCTGATGCGATGGGAATTGAAAGCATAGTAATCGATAACGATACTACACTTAGAGGACTTAAAAATGAACTTCGCTGGAATAGCGTTGTATACAGATAATACGGAAAGGATTTATTATGGCAGATATTAAACAGGCAATAATTGATGGAAAAACATTACTTGGAATCGAATTTGGTTCAACAAGAATAAAAGCAGTTCTTACAGATTTTGAGCATAATCCGATAGCTCAGGGCGGCCACGGCTGGGAAAACAGACTGGAGAACGGAATCTGGACTTATACACTTGAGGACATCTGGACAGGTCTTCAGGACTGCTATGCAAAGCTTGCAGGAGATGTAGAAAAACAGTACGGCGTGAAGCTTGAGACTGTAGGTGCTATGGGCTTTTCAGCAATGATGCACGGATATATGGCATTTGACAAGGAAGGAAATCTCCTTGTTCCTTTCAGAACATGGAGAAATACAATTACTGAAGAAGCTTCCGATAAGCTGACAGAGCTTTTTGGATATCATATTCCTCAGCGCTGGAGCATTGCGCATCTTTATCAGGCAATCTTAAACGGTGAAGAGCATGTTGGAAAGATTGACTTTTTCACAACACTTGCAGGATATATCCACTGGCAGCTGACAGGTGAGAAGGTACTTGGCGTTGGCGATGCATCAGGTATGTTCCCTATTGACTCTGCAAGCTGTGATTACAATGAGAAGATGGTTGGTCAGTTTGATGAGCTTATTGCTCCTAAGGGATTTTCATGGAAATTAAGAGATATTCTTCCTGTATCTCTTGCTGCAGGTAAGAGCGCAGGATCACTTACAAAGGAAGGCGCTAAAAAGCTTGATCCTACAGGCACTTTAAAGGCAGGTATACCTGTTTGTCCTCCCGAAGGAGATGCAGGAACAGGTATGGCAGCAACTAATTCAGTTGGTGTAAGAACAGGTAATATTTCAGCCGGAACTTCTGTATTCTCAATGGTAGTTCTTGAGCATGACCTTTCAAAAGCTTATCCGGAGCTTGACCTTGTGACAACTCCTTCAGGTGAGCAGGTAGCGATGGTTCATTGCAACAACTGCACTTCCGATCTTAATGCTTATGTTGGACTTTTCAGAGAATTTGCAAAGGCAGCAGGCAACGAGATCGATGATGATACACTTTACGGAACTCTTTACAGAAAGGCTATGGAAGGGGATGCTGATTGCGGCGGACTTCTTGCCTACAACTATTTTTCCGGTGAGAGCATCACAGGCTTCAACGAAGGAAGACCTCTGTTTGTAAGAAGACCCGATGCAAAGATGAATCTTGCAAACTTCATGAGAACACACCTTTATACAGCTCTTGGAGCTCTCAAGGTTGGTAATGATATTCTTATGAAAGAAGAAAATGTAAAGGCTGATTTCTTCTTCGGTCAGGGCGGTTTCTTCAAGATCCGCGGTGTTGGCGACAGAGTAATGGCAGCTGCACTCAATACTCCCATTAAGCTCATGGAGACAGCAGGAGAAGGCGGCCCTTGGGGTGAAGCAATTCTTGCAGGATACATGATCCTTAAGGAAGAAGGCGAAACTCTTGAACAGTACCTTAACAATAAGGTATTTAAGAGCGGCAAGGTTGAGACCTGCGAGCCCGTGGCAGAGGATGTTAAGGGATTCGATGAATTTATGAAAGACTACAACGCAGGGCTTTCTATTGAGAGAGCTGCTGTAGATTCACTTAAATAAGGAGCCAAAAATGTTAGAAGAGTTAAAAAAGAAAGTATATGAAGCAAACATTCTTCTTCCCAAGTATGGCCTTGTTACTTTTACCTGGGGAAATGTAAGTGCAATTGACAGGGAGTCCGGTCTTTTCGTAATAAAGCCAAGCGGCGTGGATTATGAAACCATGACTCCTGATGATATGGTAGTTATGGATCTAAACGGCAAGAAGGTTGAGGGAAAATTAAATCCCTCTTCCGATACACCTACTCATGTAGAGATTTACAAAGCATTCAAGGAAGTAGGCGGCGTTGTGCATACACATTCTTCTTATGCAACAAGCTGGGCGCAGGCAGGAAGATCTATTCCCTGCTACGGAACAACCCATGCTGATTACTTTTATGGCGAGATTCCTTGCGTAAGATGCCTCACAAAAGAGGAAATAGAAGATGCTTACGAGGAAAACACAGGACATCTTATAGTCAATGAATTTGAAAGAATGGGAAAAGATCCTGTGGCAGTTCCGGCAGTTTTATGCAAAAACCACGGTGTATTTTCATGGGGTAAGGATGCCCACGAAGCAGTTCACAACGCAGTTGTTACAGAAGAAGTTGCTAAGATGGCTTACAGATGCGAGGTGATAAATCCCAGAGTAATGCCTGCACCGCAGGAACTTCAGGACAAGCATTATTACAGAAAACATGGCGCCAACGCATATTATGGACAAAAGTGAGTACCTGACGAGGTTTTGTCGAGTCTGGTACGAACTTTGTTCTGGCGAGTGAAGCGAGAGCAGAACTTCATTGTGAAGACAGCAAGGCTTTTCGAGCGAAGCGAGAGCAGAACTATCTTGTTTAAAAATTTTGCTAACAATATTTAAGAAAAACTGCGCAAAAAAAAGATAGTTAAATATAAATATATATGCTAAATTAAAACTGCTAATAATTAGGAATAAGGAAGTGGAGGAATTATGACAAACAAAGAATTGCAGAAAATTGCAAATGAAGTCCGCAAGGGCATAGTCACAGCGGTTCATTCAGCAGGTGCAGGACACCCGGGTGGATCACTGTCAGCAGCAGATATTTTCACATATCTGTACTTTGAGGAGATGAACATCGATCCCAAGGATCCTGTAGCAGCAGATCGCGACCGTTTTGTTCTCTCAAAGGGACACACTGCTCCCGGCTTATATTCAGCAATGGCTCAGCGTGGATATTTCCCTGTAGAGGAGCTTAAGACTCTTCGTAAGCTTGGATCAAGACTTCAGGGACATCCCAGTATGCAGTACCTTCCGGACTTGATATGTCTTCAGGTTCACTTGGACAGGGTATTTCAGTAGCATGCGGTATGGCTCTTTCTGCAAAGCTTGATAATAAAGATTTCAGAACTTATACACTGCTTGGTGATGGTGAGATCGAAGAAGGACAGGTTTGGGAGGCTGCTATGTTCGCAGGTTTCCGCAAGCTCGACAATCTTGTTGTTATAGTTGATAACAACGGTCTTCAGATTGATGGACCTATAGATCAGGTTTGCTCACCTTATCCAATCGATAAGAAGTTTGAAGCTTTTAACTTCCATGTAATCAACATTGATGCACATGACTTTGATGCTATAAGAGCAGCTTTCAAGGAAGCAAGAGAGACTAAGGGTCAGCCTACAGCAATCATTGCTCACTCCATAAAGGGTAAGGGCGTATCCTTCATGGAAAATCAGGTTTCATGGCATGGCGTTGCACCTAACGATGAAGAGTATGCAAAGGCTATGGAAGACCTGAATAAGATTGGTGAAGAATTAGCCTGAAGGCTAGCATTATTAGGAGGTTAAAATGAGCGAAGTTAAGAAGATAGCTACAAGAGACAGCTATGGTAAAGAACTTATAGAGCTTGCAAAGGTTAATGACAAGGTTGTTGTCCTTGATGCTGACCTTGCAGCAGCAACAAGAACAGGTTGGTTTAAGAAAGAATTCCCGGATCGTCATATCGACTGCGGCATTGCAGAGTGCAACATGATGGGTATAGCAGCAGGTCTTGCAACAACAGGAAAGATTCCTTTTGTTAGTACTTTTGCAATGTTTGCTACAGGACGTGCTTTTGAGCAGGTTCGTAACTCTATTGGATACCCTCATCTCAACGTAAAGATAGGCGGAACACATGCAGGAATCACAGTTGGTGAAGATGGTGCCAGCCATCAGTGTAATGAGGATCTTGCACTTATGCGTACTATTCCCGGAATGGTAGTTATGTGCCCCGCTGATGATATTGAAGCAAGAGCATGCGTAAGAGCAGCTGCTGAGCATGAAGGCCCTGTATATATCCGTTTTGGACGTGCAGCATGCCCCGTTGTTAACGACAGACCTGATTACAAGTTTGAGCTTGGCAAGGGTACAGTTCTTCGTGAAGGCACAGATGTTAGTATCATCGCTACAGGTATCGGTGTTGGCTCAGCTCTTGAAGCTGCTGAGAAACTTGCAGCAGACGGAATAAACGCAGAGGTAGTAAACATCTGCACGATCAAGCCTATCGACAGAGAGCTTGTAGTTGCTACAGCCAAGAAAACAGGCAAGGTTGTAACAGTTGAAGAGCATTCAGTAATAGGCGGACTTGGCAGTGCTGTTTGTGATGTACTTGCTGAAGAATGTCCTACAGTAGTTAAGAAGATCGGTATGCAGGATCGCTATGGCGAATCAGGACCTGCAGCTGAGCTTGTTAAGAAATACGGTCTTGATGGTGAGGGCGTATATAATTCTGTAAAAGAATTTCTTAAATGATTTAGATCTGAATCTGTGAATGATTGACTAATGGCCCACATATGTGATATATGTGGGCTGTTATATTTTTAGATTTTATAGGAGTTACTGTTATGAATATTCTTGCACCATCAATACTTTCAGCAGATTTTACAATTCTTGGAGAGCAGATAAAAGAGACTAAGGAGGCAGGCGCGCGCTATTTACATTTTGATGTTATGGACGGCGTTTTTGTTCCATCAATTTCCTTTGGGCTTCCTGTTCTTAAGTCGATAAGAAAAGCATCAGACCAGATATATGATGTTCATCTGATGATAGAGGAACCTATCAGATATGTGGAGCAGTTTGCAGAGAGCGGAGCAGATATTATAACTTTTCATGTTGAAGCAGCATCAGATCCAAGAGAAGTCATTGATAAGATCCACAGTCTTGGCAAAAAGGCCGGAATGGCTATAAAGCCAAAGACAGATGTGAACGCATTTAAGCCCTACATGGAGAGCCTTGATATGCTTCTTGTGATGACTGTAGAACCGGGATTTGGTGGACAGAAATATATCGATTATTGTACGGATAAAATAAAAGAGACCAGAAAAATGCTGGATGTGGCTGGTCTTTCTACAGATATAGAGATTGACGGAGGAGTAAACAAGGACAATATAACGATTCCTCTCGAAGCCGGAGCCAACGTAATAGTTGCAGGCTCTGCTGTATTTAATGGCGACATTTCAGAAAATGTCAAAGAGCTTATGAAAAATATGTAAAGTTATAGACTGCTTAAATATTTATTAAAAAACCCTTAACTTGTGAAACGGAGCTTTTTTTCGCGTATAATTACATATAGAAGTTAGCTGTTTTTCATTTGTTAAGAAGGTGATATCATGGCTCATAACGTAAGAAATATGTGCATTAATTGCGGAAGATTTTTTACTGCAAGGGAAAGCCGCCATGCGTTCTGCTCACTTGAATGTAAGAAGATGTATTCGAATCATTCAGGCTACAGATGCAGGGATTGTAGAAATGCGTCCTGTAAGGTGAGAAATGATTCACTTATGAACTCACCGCCTAATTGTGAGAATCTTGAGAAACATAAATCATATAAGACGAGCACTTAATTTACTTGCCGGAGGCTTTCCTCCGGCAGTTTTCATATACCTGCTTTGTTGACAATGAGGGCACAAAAAGGCATACTAGATATTGGCTCATCAGCTATATACATATTAATATGGAGATTTCTGGTTGGATTTATAGAATTTATAGCTGATAGAAAGGCATGAGATGTATAAGAAAATAGAAAGAAATGCACCATGTTGGTGTGGAAGCGGAAAAAAGTATAAGACTTGTCATGAAGCTTTTGATGACAAGATAATTGCTCTTCAGAGAGAGGGAAAGATCGTTCCCAAAAGATCTCTTATTAAGACAGAGAAAGATATTCAGGGCATAAAGGAAAGTGCCAAGATCAATATGGCTTGCCTTGACGAGGTAGGCGATAAGATAAAGGCCGGAATGTCAACGCAGGATATTGATGACATCGTAGCAGATGTTACAAGAAAAATGGGCGGAATTGCTGCTCCTTTGAACTACGAAGGATTTCCCAAGAGCGTTTGTACTTCTATCAATGATATGGTATGCCACGGAATACCTTCTAAGACAGATATTTTGGAAGACGGCGATATTATAAATGTAGATTGCTCTACTATATTAAATGGATATTATTCAGACTCTTCACGAATGTTTTGCATAGGAAATGTGCATCCGGAATGGAAGAGACTAGTAGATGTGACGAAAGAGGCTGTTGAAATCGGAATAAAGCATGTAATTCCCTGGACTCCTCTTGGAGATATGGGACACGCAGTTCATGACCATGCTCTTATGAATGGCTATAGCGTTGTAAGGGAAATCGGCGGTCACGGCTGCGGCAATGAATTCCATGAAGAGCCTTTTGTAAGCTTTGTATCAAAGCCCGGAACCGAGATGATAATGGTTCCCGGAATGGTATTTACCATAGAACCTATGATCAACATGGGTGAAGATAAGATTTTCATTGATGCTGATAATGACTGGACAGTATATACGGAAGATGGCTCACCTTCTGCACAGTGGGAAGTTGAACTGGTAGTTACAGAAGATGGATGCGAGCTTCTTTGCTGGTAAAATATAAATCATAAGGAGATTTTTTATAGATGCAAAATAAAGGAAAGTATTACATCACAACAGCGATTGCCTATACATCAGGTAAGCCGCACATTGGCAACAGCTATGAGATAGTGCTTGCTGATGCAATTGCAAGATATAAGAGAAAAGACGGATATGATGTCCATTTTCAGACAGGTTCTGATGAACATGGTCAGAAGATCGAGACAAGAGCTATTGAGGCCGGCTGCAGCAGCCCTAAGGAATTTGTTGATGGCGTAGCAGGAACAATAAAAGGTCTTTGGGATATGATGGATACTTCTTATGACAGATTTATCCGTACTACAGATGAGGACCATGTAAAGCAGGTTCAGAAGATTTTCAAGAAATTCTATGATCAGGGCGATATTTATAAGGGCTCTTATAAGGGAATGTACTGCACAGAGTGTGAGGCTTTTTATACAGAGTCACAGCTTAAGGATGGGAAATGTCCTGAGTGCGGATCTGACGTGCATCCCGCTGAAGAAGAGGCATATTTCTTCAAGATGAGTAAGTATGCTCCCAAGCTTATAGATTATATCAATGAGCATCCTGAATTTATCCAGCCTGTATCCAGAAAGAACGAGATGATGAACAATTTCCTTCTTCCCGGACTTCAGGATCTGTGTGTATCAAGAACATCCTTTAAATGGGGTATTCCTGTAAGCTTTGATGAAAAGCACGTAGTTTATGTATGGCTTGATGCGCTTACAAACTATATCACCGGAATCGGATATGATGTAGATAACAGCAGTGATGAGTACAAAAAGTGGTGGCCTGCTGACCTTCATCTTATTGGAAAGGATATCATCAGATTCCATACAATTTATTGGCCGATTTTCCTTCTTGCTCTCGGTGAGCCTCTCCCTAAGCAGGTATTTGGACATCCATGGCTCCTTCAGGGCGGCGAGAAGATGAGTAAGTCCAAGGGAAATGTTATCTATGCTGATGACCTTGTAAGTCTTTTTGGTGTAGACCCTGTTAAATACTTCGTTCTTCATGAGATGCCCTATGATAATGATGGCGTGATCACTTGGGAACTTATGGTTGAGAGATACAACTCTGACCTTGCAAATACACTTGGTAACCTTGTAAACAGAACAATTGCAATGTCAAACAAGTACTTTGGCGGAATTGTTGAAAATAAGGGTGTTGAAGGCGGTGTTGATGCTGACCTTAAGGCAGTATGTACTGGCGCTTATGACAGAGTTGAGAGAAAGATGGATGAGCTTAGAGTTGCTGATGCTCTAACAGAAATCTTTGCGGTATTTAAGCGCTGCAACAAATATATAGATGAGACAGAACCGTGGAATCTTGCCAAGGATGAGGCACAAAAGGACAGACTTGCGACAGTTCTCTACAATCTCGTAGAAGGCATAACAATCGGAACAAGTCTTCTTGAGCCCTTCATGCCAAGAACTGCCAAGCTTATATTTAAGCAGCTTAATACAAAGACCCGTGACTTTGATACTCTTGAGACTTTCGGTTTATATGAGAGCGGTAACAAGGTTACTGATAATCCTGAGCAGTGCTTTGCGAGAAAGGACCTGAATGAGGTTCTTGCAGATGCTGCCAAGATCACAGAAAAGCAGAAGGCAGAGTATGTTGAAGCACAGAAGAGAGCAAAGGAAAACCTTACAAAGGCAGGAATGCTCAAGGAAGCTGCTGCAATTGTTATTGGCGGTGACGGTGATCAGGAAGAGAGTGACAAGGCTGACGATGGAATAGATATTCCTGCAAAGGATGAGATTACTTTTGATGACTTTATGGGAATGCAGTTCCAGGTTGGTGAAATTGTTGCATGTGAAGCAGTTCCCAAGTCCAAAAAGCTTCTTTGCTCACAGGTAAAGATTGGAAGTCAGACAAAGCAGATAGTATCAGGCATCCGCAAATACTATTCTCCTGAGGAGATGGTTGGCAAGAAGGTAATGGTACTTGTTAACTTAAAGCCTGCTATGCTTGCCGGAGTCAAGTCAGAAGGTATGCTTCTTTGCGCAGAGGATGCTGAAGGCAATCTTGCGCTCATGGTACCTGAAAAGGCAATGCCTTCAGGTGCAGAGATTTGCTAAGTTGAAGTTGCAATTTAAAACAGATAATGGCAATTGGATACTAATACTATAAACAAAAAATATTTCAAATATATATCTAAGGCGGTATAATCTCAAGTTCAGAAGCAAAAGAGGCTCAATCCTAGATAATGTCTGGGATTGAGCCTTTTTTCATTGAATAGGAAATTTCTCCGAAATTCCTATTCAATAAAAAACGCTCCGCGAGGATGCGCACTCGCGCGAAAGGAAAATGTTGCATTTTGCAACCGCGCTCGGCGCGAGAATGTCGCGAGCGACATTCTTTTCTTATCTATCGGATTACCTTCATAATCAACTTCATCTACATCAGGGCGACTGATATCAAAGTAATAGTTCGTACAGTCAAAGTAAGACACGGACATATCACGCGGAACTATTTTCTGTGATTTTTCATAAATCCATGCCTGAAGATCGTCTTTGTTTTCTGCAATGATATCAAGGGTATGATATAAGTCTAAAACCCTTATTTACTAAGTGTAATAACAGATTATATAAAAACTTTGATTCAATAAAATTAGTAAAGAGGGTGCTTTGTGGGATCATGACTAAAAAGAAAATAAACGTGGAAATAGGAAAAAGAATACATATTGCCAGAGAACGAAATCATTATACACAGGAAGTGCTTTCGGAGAAATTGGATTTGACTACCCAGTATTTATCTGATGTTGAAAGAGGAGCTTCCGGAATCTCAATAAGTACACTCATAAAGCTCTGCAAAATCCTTAACGTATCAAGCGACTACATCCTGTTTGGAGATAGCAAAAATAAGACTTTGGATGAAAATATAAGGCTTATAAAGAGGATGTCAAAGGCAGAGCAGGAACTAATAAATAAAGCAATCAATACAACCATTGAAGCACTGACAATTCATGAAAAAAATGAGTGATGAACAGACCATAACAATACATAAGATGCAGTCCGAAACAAGGCTTGCCCGTATCAGAAAACTTGCAGGTCTATCCCAGGAGGAACTGGCTAAAAAAGCTGGAATCTCAGTTGAAACAATCTGTGCCTACGAGCAGCGAAAACGTGACATATCCAAGGCGCAATACAGGATTGTCAGTAAAATGGCCAAAGCCCTAGGCTGTATTGCAGATGACATTGTAGAAAATGATTAAGAAGTTATTTGAATATATTGGAAAGTTAGGAACTCTTAAGTAGATATAGCTGAGTGCGTATCTGCCTAAGAGTTTTTTATTAAATATTTATAAATAGAGCTGAATGCCGCATAAAAACTAGGACGGGCGTACCACGTCAAATCTTGACGACAATAGATACAGAATATTACAATAAATAGTATCAGACACAAAGTAAAAGTGTCAGAAAAATACTTAGTAGGTATGATTTACGGGTAAAAGTATGCCTATGAAATAGGACGACAGTACTACTCGTAGATCAAAATACTCATTTTTTTATGAAGGAGGGAAATATTCTTATGAAGGTACTAAAAGATGTTGATAAGAATGTAAAGCAAAAAGCTTTGCCACTTCTTACAAGTGTCACAATGGCTGCGACCATGTTTGCAGGAACAGGGATTACAGCGTTTGCAGGAGGTTTTGCTCCGATAGATGGCGCAACTGTCAACTACGCTACTGGCGGTGGCACAGAAGTTGATAACCCTGAGAAAGTGGTCACAATTGATAGTGGAGCAGAAGGACTTACTATTTATTCAGCGGACGATTATTATTTGAAGGTTGCAACAAAAGAAGGATATAGTTTTTCTAGCTATACAGCTGATAAGGCTGTTTCAAAAAGCGTAGATGGTGGGACAGAAGGAGATGTTATAGATGTCGGAGATGATCTGACTCCTGGAACAAAATATTATTTTGCTGAAGATACAGCTCTTACTCCGGCTTGGGAAGCAGATAAATTTTATGTAACCGTTAATATAAATGAAGATAGCGAAGATATTGCGAAAACGTATGAAAAGGACTGGACAGCTTCAGATATAGTGGTGCCTAAAATAGATGGATATACATTTCTAGGGTGGGATACTAACGGGATTACGACGACAGTAGAGGCAGATGATTTATCTGAGTTAAGCGCAGCTGTCGACGGTATGCATGTACTTAATCCTGATTCAGATATATCAGTGACAGCTGTCTTTGCAGAAAATACTTACACAATTACATACCTGACAAATGATGGAAAAGGAGCATCACAAGAACCGGACGAGGGCCTCGCTTATGATGATTCAATTTCAGCTTTTACTGAAACAGTAAAAGAAGGGTATAGTTTTAAGGGATGGTCTAAAACTTCAGGTGGTTCTATAGTTGATGTTGAAGATGGCGCAGCCATAAAAGATATGAGTGTAGAATGGGTGGATGGAAATCCGGCTAATGAAAAAACTCTCACGCTCTATGAAATAATAGCAGCAGACTCCTATACCATCAAATATGATTCAAATGGTGGTGAGGGAACTATCGAAGATCAGGACTACACTCCTGATGATGCATCAGTTACACTGGATGCTGGAACAGCATTTACAAGAGAGGGTTACACTCTATATGGATGGTCCACATCTAAGAGTCGTACAGTAAAAGGATTTGAGGCAGGAAATGGAACTGATTATGACTTAAATGATAGTACATATTTCAATCCTAAAACAGGAAAGGACGTAACCCTTTATGCTGTATGGGAACCTCATACATCAACAATTACATTTGACAGAAATACAGGTGATGGTCCAGCAGCAACTCTTCCATATACATACGGTAAGTCTCTGACAATACCAGCAGAATTATTTACTGCTTATACAAAAACAGGCTATACCTTTAAGGGATTTGCTGAAACTTCTAGCGCTGATGTGGTTTACACAGCATCTGAAAATGTAATTGCGGCAGATGAATATCCTGCAGTTGGTGGTACAGTTACTCTTTATGCTATATATGAAGCAGGAAGTGTTAAGGTTATATTTGATGCAAATGCAGATGATGCTACAGGCACAATGGCTGATCAGGTATTAGAAGCAGGCACAGCAGGAAAACTTACAAAAAATACATTTGTTCGTACAGGCTATACATTTAGTGGGTGGAACACTTCTGAGGATGGCAAGGGAACATCATATATTGATGGCGACAGCATAACAACAAATGTATCTCTTACACTTTATGCACAGTGGACAGAACATGAATATGAAATAGATTTTGATAGTAATGGTGGCCAAGGGACAATGGCAATTATGCAAAAAATTGGCTATGACAACGAAGTTACTTTAAACGAAAATACATACACCTACAACGGTTATGAATTCGCTGGCTGGTCTACAAAGAACAATGCAAAAACAGCAGAGTTCAAGGATAAGGCAACAGTTTCCAAACTTTCTGCAGCAGATAAAGGTGTTGTTACACTGTATGCAGTATGGAATAAGATTTCAACATACACTATCACATATGATGCAAATGGCGGAACAGGAACTATAGCAACAGCGAGAGATCAAGAGCTGCCATATACAACCGATAGTGGATCGAATTTTAATAGACCTAACTATATATTGATTGGTTGGTCTACAGATGCTAATGCAACCACAATAGAATATGGGCGTCAAGACGACATAACAGAGAGCACAACATCCACAATAGACCTATATGCAGTTTGGCGAGGAGTAATACATACGGTAGACTTCGATCCAAATGGCGGTGAGGGTTCAATGGACACCCAGATATTCGAATATGGAAAAGAAATACCTCTAAATGCAAATGAATTTGATTATGAGGGACATGTATTTAAGGGATGGTCAACTTCTCCTACAGGAGATGTCGAATTTGAAGACAAGGATATCATAGATAAGATAACAAATGACATAGTGCTTTATGCAGTTTGGGAAGATGTAGATACCGATAATACTGAGGCAGCAGAAATAGCTACAGATGAAGCAAATACAGCAGCAGAAAAGGCCATAGAAGCCAAGGGAGCCGCAGAAAAAGCAGCAGCTGCAGCAGAAGCTAATCCTACAGCTGAAACAGTTGCAGCAGCAAAGAGTGCAGCAAGTGCCGCAGAAAAAGCAGCTGCTGCAGCAGAGGCCGCTGCAGCAAAAGCATTCGAAGCAGCAAATGCAAAAAATGTGGATTCCATAGTTAAGGCTTTGGCAGAAGAAGCATCAAAATCTGCACAAACTGCAGCTGATGATGCAAATACAGCAGCCAAGGCAGCATCTGATGCAGCAAATGCAGCACAGGCTATAATAGATAAAAAGGCATCTGACGGTTCATCAGAAAATACTCCTGCACCTGTAGGCAATGAGCTTAAGGATGCAAACGGCAATGCAACAGGATTTGTTGTAACAGATGCAACAGCTTCAGCTCCTACAGTTGAATACAAGGGAACAGATGCTGACAAGAAGGCTACAAAGCTTGTTGTACCTGCAACAGTTAAGGATCACAGTGGAAATACTTACACAGTAACTTCCATAGCCCCCAGTGCTTTTGCAAAGGATACAAGTCTGAAGAACCTTACAATTCCTAACACAGTTGTTAAGATTGGTAAGAACGCATTCAAGAACTGCAAGAACCTTAAGAAGGTAACAATTAAGGCTAATGCAAACCTCAAGGTAGGTAAGAATGCATTCAAGGGAATGAAGAAAGACTCCAAGATTGTTGTAAAGGGCGTTAAAGGCGCAAAGAAGACAAAGCTTGTTAACAAGGTTAAGAAGCAGGTAACTTCTTCCAAGACAACAGTTAAGTAATCTTGAGGTAATCCGGAAGATATCTAAGAATGAGGGTTACAAACATGAAAATAGTAGATTGTGAGTTCATCTACACTTCATCATAAAAACCTTTCAAAGTCAGATCCCCTGCCACTTTTCTGGCAGGGGATTTGTCAAAAAGGAGCATTTATGCTGACCATACGAAATGAATATAATGAATATAACACAAAGACATTTCGTATTCCCGTGGAGATAACGAACACATTAACAAATCTTGCAAAAGCTCATAACACCTCGGTAAACAAAGTGGTCATTCAATGTCTTGAATTTGCGCTATCCAATATGGATGAAGAGGGAACTCTTAGGAATACGGAATATGAAGAAAAAACAGGCTCTGTGGATATCTTTCACAGACAATAACAAAAATCATCGGTTCTAAAATAATCCTCGCCAATGCACGAGTAGTTATTTAGAACCGGTGTTTTTATGCATTTATAGTCTAAAGAGGAAACAGGAATTTTTCTAAAGAAAATGGTGTATAATGAAATGAGACAATGGTGTAGATAATGGTTGTTATACGAGGAGAACTGTTATGTGTAAAGTTGTTAATGTCAAAATTGGCAACAGATGGGTCAAAGCTGCGGACATTAAAAGCAAATATCTGGGTAACATAGCTGATTCTGCAAGAGAGTGTTCTATAATAGATAAGATAGTACTGTTCGGATCAAGTATTGAAGATAGATGTACAGAAGAGTCAGATATAGACATAGCTGTTTTTGGAAATCAGCCAAAAGGAAAAGCATTAACATCAAAGCAGTTTATAAGGTTTGCTGATAAGCTCGCAGAATTTGATGATTTTCTTCAGAATTACGATATCCTATATTTTAAAACAGGGAAAAAAGATAATTCTGCAATACTTGCAGAAATAAATAAAGGAGAAGTTTTGTATGTCAGGGAATAGCTACCCGTTAAATATGGGGCAGATAAAAGCTGATAAAGATACAGATTTATTATGCAGTGCAGCATCCTGATCCCAGAAAGCTGTACAAGCACTCGATAAATGACCTTCTTAATTATGCGAAATCGCTGGGCATTAGTATCATAGTTCCACAATATGTTGAAGCAAAGAAAATGGTGCTTTCTTCATGGGAAGCTGATGGGAGGTATGATGTACATATGACAGTCAAGATAACTCAACTCGAAAAGTCATTTGAGGAAATACAAACCTGGAGTGATAATCTTGTGAAAAAGGGCTTCAAATAAAAAATCACCGGTTCTTAAATAACCCTCGCCAAATAGTTATTTAGAACCGGTGTTTTTTTATGTGGATTTAGAAGTATAATTTTTTACCATGCAGTCTTTTTTGCAAAAGCATATTCCAAAGGAGATAACTCCGGCATACCCATCATCAAGAACTCCTTCTTCATATTTTTTATCTCTTATCTGTTTAAAGGCTTCATGAATGCCGTCTTCCGTTTCATTATATTTTCTTCGCACTTTTACTTCAAAAAGATATACAGGGTTGAGAGAATAAAACTTGACTACGCCGAACGGCTTATTATAGAATGGAATCAGATTAATAAAGCCGAACGGCGCATTTTTATACCTATTGGGATTAATTTGTTAGTACGGCTTATTTTGGAGGCTGAAATGATAATAAACAGTGCGGCGGATTTTGGAAAATCCTTAAAACAGCGCAGAAAAGAACTTGGATATACCCAGCGTTACATCTCCGAATTTACCGGATTCAGTATTAGCTTCATTTCAGACTTGGAAAATG
>Ga0247608_10002861_pt1 | contig 20831 bp, 20 predicted proteins | sample 176DNAGHGlowgp2_FD_193490 | JGI IMG/M metagenome (GOLD analysis project Ga0247608, IMG submission 193490) | Sheep rumen microbial communities from Palmerston North, Manawatu-Wanganui, New Zealand - 1766 DNA GHGlow gp2 | ecosystem: Host-associated > Mammals > Digestive system > Stomach > Rumen ...
CAAGTCACACTCAATGAGCGTTCCACTGATTTTCTTGTCCTCGAAATAGATGTCGTTGGGCCATTTCACCTTCAACTGCTCATCCACCGAGCTCACAGCCAAAGCAATGGCTTGACTGAGAACGAACTGACGGGATGGTGCCACAAAATCGGGATGGCACACAATGGAAAATGTGAGGTTTTTGTTCACTTCCGACTCCCACGAATTGCCTTTCTGCCCTCGCCCCTTGCTTTGGTCGTCCGTCGTGATGAGTGTCATTTCGGGCAAAAACTCACCGGCATCTATCAGTTCACGAGCGTATGTGTTCGTGGAAGAAATGGAGTCTTTATGTATTCTTTTCTGTATCAAATTATCTAAGAACTCAAATTACGCTACAAAGGTACGGCAAAAAAATCTGCAAAGAAAATATCCATTCATTTATTTGGCATATAAGGATTGTTTGGCTAACTTTGCTACATCAAAGCGATAACTCAACAGAAAGAATGGAACAAAAAGAAGATGAGAAATACATGAGGGAAGCCATTGCGGAAGCCCGAAAAGCCTTGGCACGCGACGAGATTCCAATTGGAGCCGTGGTCGTTGCCAATGGACGAGTCATCGGCAGAGGTCATAACCTCACCGAGACACTGCACGACGTGACGGCACATGCCGAAATGCAAGCCATCACAGCTGCTGCCGAAACGCTCAATGGCAAGTACCTTGAAAAATGCACGCTCTACGTCACAGTGGAACCATGCGTGATGTGTGCTGGCGCCATCGGCTGGAGCCAGTTAAGCAAAATCGTGTTTGGTGCTGCCGACGAAAAACGAGGGTATCAGAAATTGGCTCCCCAAGCACTCCATCCCAAGTGTCAAGTTGTTTCGGGCATTCTGGCAGACGAATGTGCCCAAATGATGAAAGTTTTTTTCAAGAAAAAAAGATAGGCTCTTCCGAACCTATCTTTTTCTTTTTTCTTGAGGATTGTCCATTCATTGTGCAGAATGCTTTTAATCTGATAGAGGTGATGTCCTTTGGTCAGTGCGCACGACAATCTTCTTCTCCTACTTCTTCGATACTTCTTCGAAATCCACGTACTCACCTTCATCATCGCCAATAATCTGCCCATGACCAACATTTGAACGACTGCCACGTCTGCTTCTTTCATTTCTGTCATAGCCTCCTGATTCCTGGCGATTGGCTTGTCCGTCAAACGACTGCTGGGAATCCTCCATGTTCTTCTTGAAACGGTTGAGCATCTTGTATCCCACTCCTATACCAAGCATGGCAAGAATCAGCGGAAGGACAATAATGATAAACAAGATAATGAGTATGATTGTTAATAATGCTCCCATAAACGAATGTTTTTTCTATTACCAATGCACTAAAGACATGGAATAGCCGTAAAAACTATCATTCAATAACATCTTTTTCCCTTGAAATGCCTGTCATATACATCACTAAGCAAGTCAGGATATACAGACCGATGCAACCCGCCAATCCCTTACTCATGGATTGGAGCACAAATCCACTATCAGCCGACAAACCACTGATTGCCATGATGCCAGCACAAACAAGCACAAAACCAAACTTCACCATTGTGTGCTTGTCCCTCATGTCGAAATGCTTGAATTTCAACGAGAACATCGGAATTTCACTGATTAGCAGAAAGCAGAACATCAGCATGAATGCAAAAAGGAATGGAGCATTGAAACGAGGCGAAGTCAAATAAGCCTCCGAACTGGAAATAAACGATGCCCAGAAAATGGCACAAGCAGGCGTTGGCAGACCAATGAAATCCAAACGCTGACGCTCGTCCAGATTGAACTTAGCCAAGCGATAAGCAGAAAAGGCTGCCAACAAGAATGCCGTGAACGGCAGGAACTTAAACCAGAACGGACTATAAAGCATTTCTGGATAACGCACCTCCGTAAACAAAGTGAAAATCATGGCAGAAGGGGCAACACCGAAAGTCACATCATCTGCCAAAGAATCTAACTCAATGCCCATCTTGCTCGGTGCTTTCAACAAACGAGCTGCAAAACCATCAAAGAAATCGAACACTGCACCCAAAATGATGAAAATGAAGGCGGTCGTGAAATGATGATGGAAACCAGCTCCCGTAGCTATGCAACCACAAATGAGGTTGCCACAAGTGAGCGCATTTGGTATATAACGTCTGTTCATATTTATCTATATAAAATTGGCTGAAGCACAGGCCAAAGCATCCACTTTGGCCAACAAGTCATTACTTCAACTTAGCAATAATCGTCTCGTCACCCGTTGTCCGTTGCCCCAACTCCACACAGACCTCTGTGCCAAGTGGAAGATAGACATCCACGCGCGAACCAAACTTAATAAAGCCCATGTGGTCGTCGATGAAGCAATCCGTACCTTCCTCAGCGTAGGTGACAATTCTCCGAGCCATCGCACCTGCAATCTGTCGCGCCATAACCTGCTCACCATGAGGAGTTTCTATCACAATCATCGACCGCTCATTCTCCGTACTGGCTTTTGGCAGATAGGCTTTCATGAAATTACCCTTCTGATGTGCAACCTTCACAATCGTACCCTCACAAGGAATCCAATTGGCATGCACATTGACAAGACTCATAAAAATGGAAATCATCAAGCGACGGTCATGGAAATACTCATCCTCATCTACTTCTTCAATCACCACTACACGACCATCAGCAGGAGCAACCACCGTCTTGGTAGTTGGACCTTGAAACATGCGAATTGGGCAGCGGAAGAAATTGAGGAGAATGGCATAAGCAACAACGAAAATGCCAATAATTACGTAAGAAGTCCAGTGATTACCAATCAACCAAAGACAGAGTCCTACTACAATCGCCAACACCCATCCAGCCCCAATCAAGGTCTCCTTGCCTTCACTGTGGATGCGTATTTTATTTCTACGCTTATTATGTATAATCGGTTTTTGTTTTGACATGGTAAATACAAAAGTAGTTGCAAAGGTAGCACAATTTCATCCAAAATGCAAATAAAACAGTAAAATTATTGAAATCTGTCATTTTTCCTTGCATCATTTCTATAGGAAAAACACTTTCTTCCAAGCCATTTTTTCATTTTTCAATAAAAAAAAGACAAAACCGAGGTGGTTATTCAAAAAAAAATCATTACCTTTGCATCCGCATTTTGAGAACGGCATCTAATAGCCTCTCAAAACGCTATTCAGGTCTTGTCCCGTGGTGTAACGGTAACACTACAGTTTTTGGTTCTGTCATTCCCTGTTCGAATCAGGGCGGGACAACCACTAAGGAAGAACGCAAACCAGCTCAATGAGTCTGAAAACACAGCGAGCTCTTCCGAAAGGACTTGTAGCTCAGTTGGTTAGAGCAACAGACTCATAATCTGGAGGTCCCAGGTTCAAGCCCTGGCTGGTCCACGCTGAAAATCAAGGAGTTACATCAAAAAATGTAGCTCCTTTTTCTTTGTTTTGCGAACAATTTGCGAACAAAATTGCATTTCGCGAACACCAATATAATCTTTCTGCAATAATTGATTCACACATTTTGTTCGCAAATCTCATTATTTTTGTTCGCAAACCATTTTTCGGCATATTATTCAGTAATATCAATAATACGAGTAAGACGTTTTTATCTGATGTAAAGATGTCATTTCTGCTTCAATTGCTTTGTTTATTCAATTTCACCCAACGACCTTCTTTACGGCCACTTTCTCGAATTAGGATTTTTTCTTGGAGATACTCTAAGTCTCGCTTGATGGTTCTTGTCGTGACACCCGTTTTTTGTGACATTTCATTTGTTGTTACAAAAGCATCATCTTCTATTAGTTGAAGAATAATTCTTTGTCTCTTAGATAGCTGTTTGGTGACAATCTTTGGTGACATCTTCAGTGACACTTTGAGTAACATCCTTTGTCGGTCTTATATATGTCACCACGACAAACCCGCCATTGATAGAAAACTTCTCTCACATTTCTCTCACACTTCTCTCAATGTTCACTCAATTTTGAGATAACTTCTTCCGCTGCCATCATAGGCTCTTCTTCTGGTATCTCATACTGTTTGACAGTCCTATCTTGCAGAAAAATCTTATTGAGTGTATATGCCAGCGATTCTAATGTATCTTCTCTTTTGACTGGTTTCAACTCGCATTCCCAAATGGTGATAGAATGCCAGCCCATAGCGGCAAGTTCATGTTGAACCTTCAAGTCCCGTTCTCTGTTCCGTCTTACCTTACCGACCCAAAAATCCGTATTGGTTTTCGGGATGGTATAGTAACGACATCCCTCATGCCCATGCCAAAAGCACCCATTCACAAAGATGCATGTTCTGTACTTCCGCATCACAATGTCTGGTTTCCCTGGCAACCTAGGATGATTCAGCCGATAGCGATACCCATGCCCCCATAACCAACGGCGCACCACCATCTCCGGCTTCGTGTCCTTGCCGTGGATGGCCGCCATGTTAGCGTGACGTTGTGGGGATGTTTGGAAGTTGCTCATATCTTGTCGAGAATCACTTGTTCCTTGCAATGCTGGAAAAACTCCTCACGAGTCTTGCAGAATCCTCGATAAGCAGCTCTTGCCATTCCGAACTTAGCAGGTTGTGCAAGTTCTTTCCAATCAGACACATCGAATTTTATGCGTATTGGATATTTCTCATCATCAACATGAGTAAGGTTTGCCTTGACCACTTTATAATAGCCCTCAATGTGTCCACCAGGGATAATGGGCGCAATATAGCGGACTGTTTGAATATCCTTTGTCTCTTCCATTCCCTTACGCCCCATAATAATAGTGCCAGCCTTTCCTTCCAGCACGGCATTCACATCTTCATTCACTTCTGTGTCGAGCGTAAGAATCATATACACGGCATCCTTCGGTTCTTCGGAAGTGTAATACAATCCTTTCTGAGGTATGCTATCATCAAGGATTTCAGTTGAAGCTTTGCCAATCAGCGATTCAATGAACTGGACCAACAAGTCACGATTTTCTTTGTCTTTCGGACGCAGTGGGAATGCACCGATGTTCACTTCATCGATGGTCTTGTAGAACTTCGACACTTCGACTTCCGCTTTCTGACCATCACCGGGGAACAAGATATATCCACCGATTACTTCTTTCTTCAGTGCTGCATCTTTGTTCTCTTTGTAATAGATGGCATCCCTATATCGGTGCATCTGGTTGATGGCATTTTCCGGTGGTGTGTCCACGCCATTAACACGCCCTTCAATCCTGTATTTTGCATCAAACAGGTATGTCATTTTCATGTCCTTTTGAAGGTCGTGCTTAGTCAACTGAAGCACGATGTCAGGTTTCTGCGCTACAGTTGGAACGACAAGCCTATCCATGCTTATAGTGTCGTTCTCTTTGTCGGTATGCTTGGGGTTGTATACCAATTCAGCCAGTTCTACATCATCCTTCTTGAATAGGATGCGAGAATGTTCTCCCTTGCCCAGTTCCCATGTGAAAGTGCCGTTCATTTCCATACGGTTACGATGGTCAACGTCTTCTGGCTTGATTCCAAGCAAGTCTCTGACAATATGGCTCACTTCAATGAAGCACCATATCTCATAGAGGGTGGCTATGTCCTTGGATTGCAGACGGTATATGCCATCGTTAAGAGAGTAGGCACGGCGAAGCAGATTCCAAGTTCTGTAAACCTGGCTGTAACCGCTGGCTTTCTGCAAAATGAGGCTTTCCTGATTTATGCCCTTGAAACGTCCAACGGTACGGAAGAATGGATTTCTCTGTAGGTGCTTCAATGTGTCAAGCATCGCTTTCATTTCTTCTTTGAACGGGTCGGACGCGCCTTTGATGGCTTCGATGCGCCTTTTCAGACTCTCATACTTTGCAGCTATTTGACCCAATGCGTGTTTGAGGAAACGGTTTTCCTGAGTGTCGTTGCTCTGCACTTGTTGCTCCACCCTATATAGGTGTGCAGGCTCCTTTCGGTGCTCAGCCAGCTCATTCTCAATGGCGATGGGTATTCTTGTCAATTTGTCGGCACGGATGTATGTCTCGATGCCGTGAAGTCTGTGGCGTGGACGCTCAATGATGCTTTTCACGGCATTCACAAATTTCTTTTGTTCTCCTGCAAAGATGCTCCACCATACAAGTTCGGGCGTTTCACCTTCTGTGTCAGGTGAAAATCCGTGGAAGGTACGCTTCATGTAGTCGAGTGACAACATGCGGTACTCGCTCTCTATGTCTTCGATTATCTTTCGCCAATGCTCATGATAATTGAGTTTGGTACTCAACACATCGAAGCCAAAGCGAAAGTGGCGTATCTCCGTTCCAACGGTATAGTCAATCAGAATCTCGCTCTTGCCTATGTCGTTGCCGTAGTTGAGGAATCCTGCGAGGATGCCCCTACGAAAACTGAAGTTCTCATTGTCACATTGTAGGATGCTACCGAATCGGGCATTCCTGACATAGCTCTTGAAGTCCACCCATATTGGGTATTCGGCATTGTCGAAGAATACAGCCGCTTGGGTCTCACCGTTTGCTATTTCTTGGCTGGTTCCGTCCTTATCCAGTCTGACTACAGACGCAACACCATCCGACCATGAGTAAGTGGAGGTCAGGTTTTCTGCTCCAACATTCCTCACAGCCTTGTCCCAAATTGCATCGAACTTGCCACATTCGATGCTCATTGTGAAGTCTTGGTGTTCTATCGTCAGAAGTTCCATAAGCAATTAACTCCAAAAACTGGTGTAACCAGATGCCAGACGCTTCTTCATTTCCATTAGCGTTGCCAAAGATACGGAAACGTATGCTTTCTTACCCTCTCCTTCTTCAAACAAATTCGGGCAGACTGTTACAAGACCCGTTTTAATTGTATTCTCCAGTCCATCAAGAAAACTTGCACTGACCTTTGTCTCGTCACCTTCGATACGCGAGAGTATCTTCATGTTCGTTATCTCGTCCAAGGCGCGAGCTATGACATAGTCCTGAGATAGAGCATTCCCTTTTGAATCCTTGTTATATGGTAGATTATTCACCACATAGAGTAGAACTTCATTTCTTGTACGATAAGCAACCTTGAAGGGTGTGCCTTCAAGCTTGTCGTTGATGCCTTGTAGGTAATCAAGAGCAATGTCGCACACATTCTGAAAGTCAGAATATACGTCAATACCTTCAACAGTTTCACCTATGAGCTCTGTCTTGCCAAGTTTGCCAATCATTTCGTGGCGGGTGTCAAGACCACCTTTCAGATTGACTTCATTCATTTCAATGGTCATCGCACGGTCAAGTACCTTTCGGCTGAATGAGAATGTGGTCTCGTCCATATTCACTGTGCCGACCACAATAAGATTTTGTGGTATACAGATACCTTCGGTATTAAATTGTGTTCTTATATCCTCCTTATGCGTCAGTTGGGCCGTCAAATTAAAGTACCATTGCTCATCGCTCTTCAATATAGGGTCTGTCGAAATATTTCCATTTTCATCTGCCTTACGACTTTCTATTACACTCAAATATTCTGCGAAATATTGCTCAACAGGTGCAAGATTCATTTCGTCAAGACAGAGAAAATATGGTATTTCGGGATTTTCCCATGCCTTAGCAACAAATCTAAGGAAATCACCAGCCACAAACACCACGCCATTACCATCCTTGTCTGCACCGATGCGACTGACATAACCGATCAATTCCGAAGAATCGTGCCAGTTGGGCTTTACCTGCACCATCTCAAAGTTCTTGGGTTTCTGTGCCTTAAAGTCTGTGCTGCCTACATCCCAACATGCACGTGCTAACTCTCTTACTATACGGCTCTTGCCCGTACCGCTTATTCCAGCCAAAAGCAAGAAAGGCTTTGACTTGATAGCTGTAATGTAAGAACGGTAGAAATTAGATATTTCATTTGTGTTATGCACAAGTTTACTCATACCAATGCTTGATTTACCCACGAAATCAGCGTTAGCACAAATAAACATGGATTCGCAAATATGTTCAAAATCTTCTCTTTCTATTTCAAAAATGCCACTATAATCGGACTCTATCAGTTCCCTAACCTCTTCTCTAACTTCTGAAATACTGGCTCCGCCATTTACTTCAAGTTCTTTTTCAAATACCAGCCTACCATGGGATTTACTTTTTACCTTGTAAATTGAATAAAATCTATCCTTTGGAGCACTTCTATACCCAATAACCATACTATCGAGCTCAATATCTTGAGGTACTGATAGAGTTTCAGAACTAAGAGTATAATTGATAGTTTCGCCAGCTGGGAACATGTCCCATCCATTTGCATTGCTGGCATTTTTTAAGACATAGTACTTCATAAAGATTATTTTTAGTTATTTAACCCATGAAATTCCCAACGTTTCTCTTCGATTACAATAAACTTGTCACCTGACTTTTTCAATGACATATTAACCTTAGGAGAGTTATTTCCTAATTTTACCTCATATAAGTCAAAAGATAAAGCTTTGGCAGTAGAATCACCAACTATCGTTGTTGCAGCATCACGCAGAGTGTTATTTTCCACGAATTCATATGACAACTCGATTTCCTTGCCGTTATGTGTTACAACAAGACGACCTCTATCTGACTGTGACGACAAAAGTTCCCTATTTAAGATAACATACAGTTTTTTGGGTCTTACATAACAAAATTGTGCAGAATCATTTTTCTTCATTGAAATATAATACTCGTAATGACCCGAATTTTTAGAAATTCGAGTGAAAGTTATTTCATCTCCAGTCTCAATATTCTTATCCCGAAGATAGTCAACAATTGAGTTTATTCTCAATTCCTTTGAATTCTTGGAAAATTTCCTTAAAACCAAAGTGTATTTCTTTGAACTTTGCTGGTCTTTAAAGACAATGGGATAGTTCGTGTCTAGAGAAAGATTAGATATACCCCAAAACTTGACTAACATAGGAATGGCATCCGTGGAAACACGTAAAAACAAGGCTTTTGTCCCAGACAAGCCAGCCTCTGTCATATTGAGCCTATGAATATATTGAACAACTTCCATTATATATATTTTTTTATTATATTAGCAATTTGTTTTGCCATCAAGACCGGTACGGCATTTCCGATTTGCATATAAGTTTTTAAATATGCACCAAGGAAGAGGTAGTCGTCTGGAAATGATTGTACTCTTGCTGCCTCACGTGGAGTTATGCTCCTTATTTGATAAGGATGTATATGAGATAGACAGTCCATTCTTAAGTGGGCTGTTATGGTTCTACAAGGTCTATCAGCATATAACTTAAAGTACTTGTCCTTAAAGATACCATTTCTCCTTGAATAGGGCATTATATCTGCTATTTTGGGATTGGTTGCATCTTCACCTTGACCGAGACGTTTGAAAATCTCATAATTCACGTCGCTACAATAACGAGCCTTATGATTAAAGGTATATGCCAATGAGCGACCTGAATTTATGCTTGTCAGATAAGGATTTCCACAACTGTCATAATTGTTAATACCAATCTTCATGCCGGTTTTTTCATCATCAACCTCTGTCATACCTTTTACACGCGGCGCATCCAAAGGCTGGATATATTCCAATGCGGATTGAAGGTTGTAATGCGGATTCCCTTCACATGCTTTTTCGATTTCATGGAAAAGAACTTCGGGCGTAACATGTTTGGAATAAGCAATATCATTCCGAACGGCAAGATAAATAAGTCGTTCTCTGCTTTGTGCCACCCCGAAGTTCACTGCATTGAGTAAACGGTATGATACGTCGTAAGTATATACCTTTCCGTTCTTCTTAATCCGTATCGACTTATAGTCTTCAACGACTTGGCCTGCAACAGAGAGCATCCCTTTTACATTCTCCATCAAAACGAATTTAGGACAAATTTTTTTGACAGCTTCAATATAAAATTTGTACAGCTCGTTGCGTGGGTCATCAATTATACGACGTTGATTTGCACTACTGAAACTCTGACAAGGAGGTCCACCAACCACGATGTCAATGTCTTCATGTATATAATCGTCTATGTTAGAAACAATCTTTCGTATGTCTTCTTTCAACACACTTGCAGATGGCAGTTCGGGATGGTTGAAACGATATGTTCTAACGCATACGTCTTCAAAATCATTGGCAAAGCAAACCTTGTATCCGGCTTGACTAAATCCACAACTTAACCCACCTGCTCCTGCAAAGAAATCTACCATCTTGGGCTTATTGGTAGCCGCTTCTCTTTTTTGTATTTCTTTTCTTTTTCTGTTGTTGAGTTTGTCCAGTTCAGAGCCGAAAAGATTCTTATGAGAAAGGAAGAATTCGATTGCAAAAACGAATCGAGAGTAATAATTTCCGAGAACTCTGCTTAACAATTCCAAATCTTCATCACTCTCGATAATTCCCATATCCTTCATTTCTGTTATAGAGTCAGATGAAGGGCTGATTATTTTATCTGCAATAAGGTGTTCCCGTTTGGCAATCACTTCCACCAAACGTATATATATCAGGATCTTTTCTAGAAATTCATCCTTGCTCGTTAACTGTGTTACTTTCTCAAATATCATGCTTTTATATCAATCAGATTCTTTTTTATCGACTTTGCCAACGCTTCTGCAAAAAGAGGTGGTACGGCATTGCCTATTTGTTTATACTTTTCTCCCCTTGAACCCTTAAACTCAAAGTCATCAGGAAAAGACTGAATTCTTGCAGCTTCACGCACGGTAAATGTACGTCTTTGCTCTTCATCAGGATGAATAAACTGGAAGCCATCCTTGTGAATATGAGCTAAAATGGTTTTGGAAGGTAAGTCCCACCACTGAACTACATAACTATTATCAAAGACTCTGGCGTGTTCATGCTCATATTGTGGCATTTCCCTACGCAATTGGCCAAATGACCAATGATTATGTATCATCACTTGAAAGCGTTCTCTATCCAAGTCGTTATGATTGCGTGCAATATGATCCATTAAAGGATGTTTGCCTGGCTTACCTATTCTTTTAAGGAACTCATTATCACAAGGATAATTGAAATCTTCTGTTGAAGCATCATGTCCAGGTTCAACGAACGGCAAATCTCCGATAGCTTGCCTTACATCAACAAACCTCTTTTTCCCTTTCTTCTCATTGCTTGGCGTTTCGGGATTCCAATGCGTTTTGATAACACTTTCGTAGAGTTCTTCCGCACTTTTATCAATATCTTTGCGTACACCAATGATGATTACCCTTTTACGAAGTTGGGGTACACCATAATCAGCAGTGTTGTGTACTAAGACTTCCGGGTCTCCAATTACCTTATATTTGTTTCCCAAGGCTTTTAATACTTTTGGAAATATAGGGGCATTCTTGACTTGTGCGGAAAGAAGACCTGTTACATTCTCAAATACAAAGAATTTAGGTGAATAATATTCCAAAATCTTTACGTAACTTTCGAACAGATAATTACGAGGGTCAGAAGCCATTCTTTTTCCATCACGGACTCTTCCAGCTGTTGAATACGCTTGGCAAGGGGGACCGCCAATTATAATGTCAACTGTTCTGCCTTTTACGGCATTATCAATTCTTTCTAATATATCGTCTGACGTTATGTCATGCTCGATGACTTCCTTGTCGTAATCTTTATACCCATAAAACTTCATTCTTGTTCGCAGAGTCTCACATGCCCAGTGGTCTATTTCTACATGGGCAAGAGCCTTAAAGCCTTGACGGTAGAAGCCTTCTGAGAGACCTCCACAACCAGCGAACAAGTCAATGAAAGTATATTTCTTTTTTGCCATATTATCTTTATGCCATATTCAATAAACCAACAATACGAGCTTTTATGTTTTCGTAAGTCGTGTTCAACTTATTTTTAGCAACCCTTGTTAATCTTGAGGTATGAGCAAGAGCGTCTCGAATGGGCTTATATTCGCAAGCATCTTTGAACAATGTGTTATTTTTCCCTTTACCTTCTTTTCCTTCAACTAAGAAAGCCAAATCATCCATAGAGCAATATGACAAATCAGAGTCATCCTCTCTGATATCAATACTTATATTTGCCTTGTTTTTGGCTTCTTCTGCTCTTTTTTTCCAATCTCCCAAGCGTTTCTCCCAATCATCAGGAAAGGGGATTCCTTTTTCTTGGATGTATTTACGCAACAAATTTTCAGAGAGGAAGCATTCTCCATATGACGCAAAATTGAATTCTGCGTCATCCCTTAACTCATTAAGCCAACTGTCAACTTTTTTACGACTATCTTTATTGTCTTTTGAAGGTTTAAAGTCCTCTACAACCACATTGAAAAACTCTTGGGACTTTCGCTGTTTTTTTGTTAATCGGGGATTTTCAGAATCTCCATCTTGATTGATCTCAGAACGCCAGATGTCCCAGTCGTTAATAACTATTTTCAGAAGTCCTTCCAATTCTTTTAGAAAAGAATTAAACTTAGGATCGTCCGGAACGACTCCTTCGCGACTACTTGTGAAACGGTCATTCTCGTCATCTAATTCATCAAAATGAATCTGGCCGTATAGATAGCTCTCAACGATTCGAGCCGTAGGGATGTGTCGCAAAACATCTTTTTCCCTTAATCTTCCATTGACATATAAGTCTATACTTATTTTTTCATCTGTACCCCTAATCTTCAAATCCGAAGGGGTTTCAACAGATGCAATGAAACCCTTTATTTGTTGATTGTCTATGGAGATTTTCTTCTCTTTTTTGAATGCCCCGTCATTTATGTAGGGATCATCAATGCCATTTATTATCCATGCAAACTGCGTCTTCCCCTTTATTTGAGACAATTCGTCTAATGTTATAATTTCATCATTAATGAAGATATTGAAGGATGAATCCTTGAGAGAAAAACGAAAATATAATGCCACGAGTTTGCGTATATAGTCAATCCTATTACGGATTCCATCTTTGATGCCATTAAAAATTATAAGTGTACCTCTACTACCCAGAATAGCAGAGTACTTCCTTATCGTTTGTTCTTCAGGAATGCCAAGTTTGTAATCAGTGGAGTTTTTATCATCTTTTATAGCATCATCTAACCCAGAATTATCAATAACACCTCCAACAATATCTGAATCCTCTTTTTTGGTGAGAACGGTTATTGTTTGAGCACAAGATAATAGAGCGAGCTTCCCGATGCCCTTTCTGCCTATAAAAGGACGACCGCTTTTTGTATGAGACACATTGTCCTTTCGCTTGGAATAGCCAATTTTAAGGAACTTGTTTTGAAAGTCATCTTCATTCATTCCCAATCCATCATCTCGAACAATAAGTTCCTTCTCTTCACGGTCAATAGTAATATATACATTTTGGGCATCCGCATCCCAAGAATTAGATACGGCTTCACCTAATACGGTTATGAAGCTTCTATACAGATTTCTACCTAGATGATTCAGTATGCTTAATGAAATGTTAAAATTATATTCTTTCATAGGGCGTATTTCTTATATGAATTTTGATACTCTCTGCAATCACTTCTCCCAATTTTGGCGGGACTGCATTGCCTATATATCGAGACGCTTTAGCCAGAGAAACCTCTTGTTCATTGGGAAAGAACTTGTAAGTAGCAGGAAACGTTTGAATCAATGCTGCTTCACGAGCAGAAATAGCTCTGTTTTGTACTGGATGACCGAAACGACCATTCCCAATACCAGTACATTCGGTTGTCATTGTAGGCGCAGGTTCGTCCCATACCATGCGACCATAAACGCTACCAAAACTTTTGCCTCCTTCTTTTTTGTGGCATTCCAACATCAAATTCTCTGGCCAGTCCTTCCAACTACCGCCGTAAGGGGTAGCCAACATCCTTCGCATGTTCAACGGTGAAAGAGTTCTTGCTCTATGCAGAGCATCGGTCGGGCAACACTCACCAGCCTTCAAAGGTGGAAGTTGTTCTATCATGTCCCTAACAGTAACGTAATTCTCTTTGTGGTGGGTTGGCGGAATCAAGTCAATCATTCCAAGTCGAGAAGCCAACAATACAAGACGTTTACGAGTTTGTGGTATACCATAGTCTGGGCAATATACAACTTGAAAGAACACATAGTAGCCTTCTTCTTCCAATGTCTGGATAAAATCCCCTAATACCGACTGCAATTTGAAGGATGCAATTGCAGGTACATTCTCCATTGTAACAATATCTGGGTGAACTTCTTTTACCAAACGTCCGAATTCATAAAGTAGGTTGTACTTATTCTCGTCTTTGTACTTGTTCTTGAATGCGTATGATGAAAAAGGCTGACAGGGAGCACAGCCTGCTAAAACCTTAATAGCATTCTTTGAATACAATGGAACTATATCCTTTGCCTGAACTTCCCTTATATCTTTGTAAACAAAGTTGGCTTCGTTATTTGTTTCAAATGCATATTGACAGGTCCAATCTAAATCGAAGCCACTTAGGATCTTGAACCCTTTTGACTTCATGCCATAGCTTAGTCCACCTATTCCGCAGAACAGGTCAACGACTTCTATCTTGGGAAGCCTTCCACGCCGTTTATGTATTTCGCTCTTAGGCATAACTATTCAGTGATTAGTTCTCGTTTCTCACATCCTATTATTTCGGCTATCTTTGCTAATGTCTGCAGGTCGGGCTGGTGCATGTTGGTGCACCATTTGCTGACCGTTACAGCAGATACACCGAGTTGTTCTGCCAACCATTTACTAGTCTTCTGATTCTCCACAAGAACCACTTTAATTCTATTAAGAGGTCTTTCGCTCATCTTTATTTAATTAAAACCGAGTGCAAATATAATAAATTTCAGTGTCTTCGCCAAAGAATAATCAAGAAAAGCGGTTTTGAACGGTTGTAAATTAAGCTTTTTTGCACAAATGCAATAGTTTTGGCGCATTTCACAATCATATTTCTATGTTAACCTCTACCGCAAGGAACTCTGCAATGACAAATTTTACAATATTGCCATTGGGCGATACGCAATATCTATAGCGGCCTTCTTGAATAGTGACCCAGGGGCTTAAATAGGCATACGATCCATCGTCTTCATAACACAACATTACGTGTTCCAAGCCATGACTGCACACTTCTGGCAATAGTTTACCTTTATAAGGGCGGAAAAAATCGTCCCTTTGAGAATCAGACATCTCAGACAATAAATGAATGTCAATACTATAGGGACTATCCCATGCAAGCGTATCATTCTCATAAGCCAAATGTCCGAATGCTAACTTTCGAAAGACCTTTTCAAATCGTTCCTTCTCAATATCATATAAAAGCACTCCTCCAAAATCTCTTATTTGAGAACTAATTCTCTCTTGTAATTTGGGATTATGCAGAAGGGACTTGCGAGTCTTTTCTCTTTCCACAAGGGTTGGAGAGGCTGTGCCAGCCTTCATGCAGTCAATCATACACGATACGTATTCCTCATCTAAAGAGAAATCATGATTACACTTATAGCAACAAGGGATAACGGGCAAATCTTGAGGGTGAGGCTTATCAAGGAAACATCTAGATGGTACATGGTCTTCCGTTTCAGTTGGGCAACCGCAGAACGCACAAAAGTGATTTAGCCTGGTATCTCCATAATATTTCTTGTCTTGTTTCATATTGTCTTTATAACTAGTTAGCACTTAATATTTTACTAACGATTGTCATCGGTAAATGCCGAATACACTTGTCAGATACGACACTATTCTTCTTCCACGTTGCCACTTTGAACTCTTAGAGGTTTCAAATTCCTTCTTCTCATATAAAATAAAAGAATCAACTCTCTGAGCAGGGTCATACTTGCACTCCCTTACTGAGAATATACTTATAGCACGGAGAAATACTGAGAAAGAAAAGTGTGGATCAAGATCCAGAATAGCACCTGCACCTACTATTATCGTTACTGCATTGCCCATTACCTTATCATTACCTACACATGTTGATTCTTTCCTTTGTACAACTCGTAGAACGTCTGCAACTTCTCAAATATTCCCGTCCTTTCAGACTTCATATTATCCACATTATACAACTTCTTGATGAATGAAGTGAAACTTTAGTTTCTCCTCTAGATAATATTAGGATGGAATCCTATGGTTTTCCTCTAGGAGCCCCCATCACCTCCTTATACCCGTAAGCTAACGTTCATTTTGCCTCATAGTTGATATCTTAACACTCATAATATTAACCGCCAAGCACTCTTCTAAAGTTTGCCCAAACATCCACGTCATGCTTATAAGACAGTAAGTCTTCCTTAATACATCTCAGATGTTCATCGTACGAACCTATGTAACGGATAAAAGGACTGTCTGTTTCTATAAGAAGTCGATTAGAAGGTATCATTGGCAACATGTCAAGAAACTTTTTTGATTTCATCATCGCGCCATTAATAGAAAAATAGCAACCATTCTCGATGGCCTTTTCCAATTCCATTCTACTTCCAGAGAACCAATGCAATATTGCCTTGAATTTGTAGTTATCTCCTAATGTATCCAATACTTTATCAACTGAACGGCGAGTATGAATGGAAAATATCTTATTACTATCGTAACGGCATCGTTCAACTAATTCACTGAAGAAGGCCTCTTGTTCTTTCTCATAACTTTTATTAACTAAATCCAATCCTACTTCACCTATGTATCGAACTTCGGGCAACAACTCCCACATCAACGGAATCTGCTTCTGGTATTGATGAATTAATTCTGGATGGAACCCAAGTGCAATGCGTATATATTTACTCTTTATCTCTACCGTCTCTTTTCTGTATAAATCTGGTAGATTAGTTACAGCAATCGCATATATCTGGTTCTCTTTTATCTCACAGATGGCCGCCGTACGGTCTTTCTGTAAATCCAGATGAAAGTGGGTATCATATAAATGCTCCATTAGAGGGATTCTATAAAATTCTTTAACTCTTCCATTCCTCTTTTGTAAAGATCAGCATAGTCTTCGTGGCGTTTAGTGATAGGACCAGACTGCTGAATAGCCATCAGAGGATGCATAGGATGTTCTATATAAGACTTTAGCCCCAAACGATAGGACTTCAAGTTAATTGCATGTTCCGGATCTTTATATACTGAATCCCTATACTTGGATTCATCCTTTATCCCTACAAACTTTATAGCGGCACGACGGATAGTGCAAGGCAGGCAACAACCACAATGGGACGGTTCGGGGTCTCCCGAATATCTTCCCAAGTCGGGATGTGAGCATGACATGGTCCACTTCACATTGTCTTTCAAAAATTGTGGTGCAAAGCAATCGCGTATCATTTCGCCCTTGGTCTTAAATTGATAGGGGTTAATAATACTTATTGGCAGTCCCATATTTGAAAGTAGCAGCCGTAACATTTCCATAAAATGCGGATGGGTGGTACGAGTGCTTAAACTCCCTGACCGATGAACAGTCAGCGGTATGTTTAAAGAGATAACTCCATTCTCTGGAACAAATAAAGAAATAGGGTTACCCATTCCTGATGCCAGCAGAATAGCATGGGCGAAAAACATTAACGAGCGTGAACGTGTTGTATCTTCTTTACCGCTTTTAGGCGCAGCATAAAACTGATAAAACCTGTTCTTATCATAGGCAAAATGTACGCTAAGAAGGTCTATGACTTTCTTCTGATAAACACTCACTCCTTTACCTCCATTATAGTTGCCAACGAAAATAGGACAGTGGCCTGAAGCCAATAAGTCGGTGGCTCCAATGAAAGAGTCAAGACCGCCAGACAACATGCAAAACTCTGTTGCAGAGAGCTTTTTCTTGCTCTTTTGAATTACCTCACGCCTTTGTTTTTCATACTTATTGAGTATTCTTTCACGGAACAAGAAATGCCAATGGTCGCCAGTTAGGAAATCAAGCATAGATTCAAGAAGTTGTTTGTTTGCATTCCACTTGTCAAGGCATAACACAGGCATATATATAGTAATACTCCGTGTCCATGCATCGGGCTGAGTTCTGCGAAGCACCTTTCGGTCTGCATAGAACACCATCAACGAAATATAGAACAAATCTATTGCCTCGGACATGAAGAAATGGGGTATCATGTTCAGATGACTTTTCCTCCGTGTCCAAAGGGTGTAAGCGTACTTTTCCTTGGTATGCAGGGGTACAAGTTCTGATCCTGCAACCTGAAAAGTGTCGCCTTCATTCAAATGACAATTAAAGACCATATTCATTCTGCTATACCCTCCATTACCTTGTAACAATCTTCATAAAGGTTGTCAACAAGACTGTTTACTTCGTTTGCTGTGATTCCTTCATGCAAGTGTTCTGGCACCCTTCCACTAACAAGACCATCAATGAAAGACTTCAAGTCCTCTTCGATCCTTGCTATGTCCTCATTACTCTTGTTGCCTGTCAATTCTCCAAACGACACCTCGTTCAACAGCCTATAATAGACGGTATTGGCAACAAAGTGGGATACCAGAAATTCTAGTAATTCAGGTTTGAAAACATCCAAACCTAGTTCTGTCATCAACTCACTTTCAAACAACTCAGAGAAAGTCTGAGACAGGGCCTTGTCTGCCACAGCATCCTCGCGTGACGAGGCTCCTGTGCTGAGATAAGAATAGATGTCATTAAATATCTCTTGAGTGCTGCGGCCCTCAAAGACAATTCCAATCTGTTCTAAACGCTGACGTATTGCCTCAGGCGTACCTGAAAAGAAGTTGATAATACCTCTGGCAACTCGCTTGGATGAACTAGAAGTCTTGGCGGCATGCTTGTAGCCACCTGATGCTTTGATATAGGTCTTTACAACCCACCGCACATTAGGGCTACGTTTTCCTATCTGGCTGGAAAACGCCCGTTTGGCCTGTGTCCAAGTTACTTTTGGTTTCTCTTCCTGCTGGGGTTCTTCCTGTTCCGGTTTTTCTTCTTCCTGAAAGACTTGGTCTTCATTTTCCGACTGCTCATTTTCCGGGACTTCGCCTTCAGGTGCAGCCATGGGCTGTTCGTTCGGCTCGCCCGAATAGTCAGCAGGTAATAAAGAAGAACCTTTGGGTCCTTTATAGAGATTGGATGTTCCCATGACTTATTATTTAAAGACGGTATTGATTGCCATTGAAAGTTTGCTATTTGTATTCAAGAATACCCTGAGGTTTCCTTTCGTTTCATTGTCTAGTGTCTTGACGAAAGCTGTCATCTGACCGACAATTCCTGCCGTTATTCTAGCTACCGGAAGTGTCTTAATCCTAACCACTGTCTCTTTTTGCTGCTTGAGTCCAACGGATAGTTCCAAATACGTCTTGAACTTTTTATTGTCAATTTTCTCTTCCTTGGCCATTTCATCAAACATAGCGTTTGATAGGAGTACTTGCTCAGCAGGTGCCAACTGTTTGGCTGATTCTACAGCCTTGCTTTTTGCAGAATCGGAAGAATCTAACAGATCCTGTAGCAACCTTTTTGCCTCAGTGCTAAGTATTTCTGAATTCGACGAGTAGAATTTCCTGCTCTCACGGGAGAAATAGAAATAATCTGCGAGATTATCTATTCTGCTGAGCATTGGCTCACCTTGTGCCCATTTCTTCACCCATTCGTCATTGCCCCAGTCTTTCAGAGCCGTGAAAGTAGTTTCGCCACTGCCGCCCTCCAGTTGCTTTAACTCCTCCTTGCTTTCTGGTTTCATCAATGCATCTATGAAGCTAGGTTTATAGTATTCTGCCAGCATCAGTTTGGCTAGAACTTTCTTCTGTAACGTTATACCCCTGCGATCTGCCAAAGCTATACGCATCATAAGGGTGTTAAAAAAACGTTTGCAATGACGGGGATTACCTTTCATCAAAGTGGCAAGAGCAGAGTATATTTGATTGGACAGGTCAAAGGCCTCCTTGACACTTTCGGTAGGTTCCTTCCCTGTGGCAGACTTTACCGTATCTATGGTGAACTCCTCATTGATACTCAGTTTAGGTAAAGCTTCTGCCACATTTTTCATATCCAAATCTTCATTTTGCAGTAATAGGCAGGTAATATACTGCTTAACCTCTGATTCGTTGAGCTGAGGTATCTTTACTGGATACTGAACTAACTTCTCTAAATACTCCTTGCTGATGTCAATATCGTGACCAGGAATATCCTTGTACTTGGTTTTGACAGCGTAACTGACAAGACGCTCATCTGCACCAATAATGAAAGTTGTACCAGGGACATAAAGGAACAAGCGGATTGCTTCGAATATGTCTAGAACTGTATCTGGAGTACAACGGTCAAGTTCATCAATGAACACCACAAGACGCTCGCCCTCGCATTCTTCGAAAACCTCCTTGAAAGTCTTACGAAAGTTCTTTATTTCAGGCCGCTTGGTGTCGTCTGCCTTTAAGGCATCAACGACCTTTTTGATTTCATCTTCTGATACATCGCCCACCTTCTGCTTCACAGCACTGATTAAACCGGTAAGCGTTAGTTCTGTTACCGTTCCAATACCACCTGTCAGCAGAAAATCAAGTCCAGACTTGACTCCTTTGCTTAATAGTTTGCCTCCATCAACCTTATCGAGCAAGGCTTTTATTTTATTCTTGGCTTTAGCAAAACGCTTCTCATGCTTATGCATCTCGTCAAGGATGGTTCCGCAAAGGGCAGTCTTTGCATCCTCGTAGCCCTCAAAGAGCCATCCATTGAATTCAACGGTAAGCGTCTTTTCGTCAGTATCCAAAGACTTCTTTACCATCTTCATCAAGGAAGACTTACCGCTACCCCAGTCCCCATAGATTCCTATGGTAGCCGGGCTTAGATTGTCATCCTTGGAGATTTCAACCACTTGCTCAGCAAGGTAATTGAAATTCAGAAAATCAAGATCCGCTTCGGAATCTTTCCACATTCTATTTTTCATTTTATAAGTTATTGCCATAGTTATAACACCCACTGGTTCACTCTCCAATATTACTCTCCATATTCCAACAACTTCTGGAAAAGCGTTACCCGTTCCTGCTTTAACGACCCCGTGTTTAATTGCTTTTGAGTATGCTGGAACCAGTTCCAAGAGTTACGTTCTTCAGGATTATACTCCGA
>Ga0247608_10002864_pt1 | contig 20809 bp, 17 predicted proteins | sample 176DNAGHGlowgp2_FD_193490 | JGI IMG/M metagenome (GOLD analysis project Ga0247608, IMG submission 193490) | Sheep rumen microbial communities from Palmerston North, Manawatu-Wanganui, New Zealand - 1766 DNA GHGlow gp2 | ecosystem: Host-associated > Mammals > Digestive system > Stomach > Rumen ...
TGCGACTGACAGCGGCAGCCTGGAAGGCGCGCGAGCTGGGCATTCGCTATTTTGCCACTACGCTGGCTTCGAGCCGCTGGAAGAGTCTGGAGCAGATAGAACGGGCAGGACTGCGCGCTGAGCAGACAGTGAATGCGGCCGTGGCCGATGGTGAGAGCCCTGCGTCAGCGGTGCAATTCTCTGACTCAAAGTCAGAGTGTGGGGTTGCATTTTGGGGCCAGAACTGGCGCAAGGGCGGTCTGCAGGAGCGCCGCAATCAGTTGTTGAAGGAATACGTGTTCTACAACCAGCAGTATTGTGGTTGTGAATTCTCAATGCCGCGGGATGCTGAAAAGACGCTGTAATCTGAGCGGGAAGCATAAAAAACGGGACGCAATTATTTGGGGGTCTCGTTTTTTTGTTGTAATTTTGCACCCTAAAATTAATAAGGTATTATGTTTGAGAACTTAAGTGACAGACTTGAACGGTCGTTCAAGATACTGAAGGGTGAGGGAAAAATCACCGAGATAAACGTAGCGGAGACGCTGAAGGATGTTCGCAAGGCCCTGTTGGATGCCGACGTGAACTACAAGGTAGCTAAGCAGTTTACAGACACCGTAAAGCAGAAGGCCCTGGGCATGAACGTGCTGACGGCCATCAAGCCCAGCCAGCTGATGGTGAAGATAGTGCACGACGAACTGGCCGAGTTGATGGGTGGCAAGGCCGTGGAGCTGAAGCTGGAGGGACGTCCGGCCATTGTGCTGATGTCAGGTCTTCAGGGTTCGGGTAAGACCACCTTTTCGGGTAAGCTGGCCAAGATGCTGAAGGAGCGTCAGCACAAGTCGCCGCTATTGGTGGCCTGCGACGTATATCGCCCTGCTGCCATCCAGCAGCTGCATGTGGTTGGCGAGTCGGTTGGCGTGCCCGTATATTCTGAGCCCGACAACAAGAACGTGGTGGAGATAGCCAACCATGCTATCCGTGAGGCCAAGCAGAAGAACTATAATGTGGTCATCATTGATACCGCAGGCCGTCTGGCTATTGACGAGGAGATGATGACGGAGATTGCTACTCTGAAGCAGGCCGTACAGCCCGACGAGACGTTGTTCGTGGTAGACTCGATGACGGGTCAGGACGCCGTGAACACGGCTAAGGAGTTTAACGACCGTCTGGACTTTGACGGCGTGGTGCTGACTAAGCTGGACGGTGATACCCGTGGCGGTGCTGCTTTGTCGATACGCACGGTGGTCACCAAGCCCATCAAGTTTGTAGGTACCGGCGAGAAGATGGAGGCCATCGACGTGTTCCACCCCGACCGTATGGCCGACCGTATACTGGGCATGGGTGACGTGGTCTCGCTCGTGGAGCGCGCACAGATGCAGTTCGACGAAGAGGAGGCCAAGCGCTTAGAGAAGAAAATCAGGAAAAACAAGTTCGACTTTGACGACTTCATGGCTCAGATTCAGCAGATCAAGAAGATGGGTAACATCAAGGACTTGGCATCGATGATTCCCGGTGTGGGCAAGGCCATCAAGGATGTCGACATTGACGACAACGCCTTCAAGGGTATTGAGGCCATCATCAACTCCATGACACCGAAGGAGCGCCAGAATCCCGACATCATCAACCAGAGTCGTCGTCTGCGCATAGCCAAGGGCTCAGGTACGAAGATTGAGGAGGTGAACCGTCTGATGAAGCAGTTTGACCAGACGCGCAAGATGATGCGCATGGTGAGCGGCATGGGGAACTCAAAGATGGCACAGATGGCTGCTGCGATGAAGATGAAGGGCGGTATGCCGAAGTTTTAGTTGAGAGTTGAAAGTTTAGAGCATATGCAACTGATAGACGGAAAAGCAACGGCAACTCAGATTAAGGCTGAGATTGCAGAGGAGGTAAGGCGGATAGTGGCCAACGGTGGCAAACAGCCCCATCTGGCTGCTGTACTGGTGGGTCACGACGGAGGCTCGGAGACCTATGTGAAGAACAAAGTGCTGGCTTGCGAGGCCTGCGGTTTTAAGAGCACCCTGATACGTTATGAGGACGACGTGACGGAGGAGGAACTGCTTCAGTGTGTCGATAAGCTGAATAAGGATGCGGACGTGGATGGCTTCATCGTACAGCTGCCTCTGCCCAAGCACATTGACGAGCAGAAGATTATCGAAGCCATTGACTACCGAAAGGATGTGGACGGTTTCCATCCCATCAACGTGGGACGCATGGCCATCGGACTGCCCTGCTTCATCTCTGCCACTCCGCTGGGAATACTGACTCTGCTGAAGCGCTACGGCATCGAGACATCGGGCAAGAAGTGCGTCATCCTGGGGCGCTCGAACATCGTGGGCAAGCCGATGGCCCAGCTTATGATGCAGAAGCAGTATGGCGACGCTACCGTCACGGTGTGCCACTCGCGCTCGAAGACGCTGAAGGAGGAATGCCGCCAGGCCGACATCATCATTGCCGCCATCGGACAGCCCGACTTCGTAACAGCCGACATGGTGAAGCCCGGAGCAGTCGTTATCGACGTAGGTACCACCCGCGTGCCGGACAGTACCCGCAAGAGCGGCTTCCGGTTGAACGGCGACGTGAAGTTCGATGAGGTGGCCCCCATGTGCTCCTTCATCACGCCGGTTCCTGGTGGGGTAGGGCCGATGACCATCTGCTCGCTGATGAAGAATACGCTGGCTGCCGGCAAACGGGAATACTACAAGTGACTATCGGTGATGACGGCGCAGGAATGGTACGAGCGTGGCAATGAGGCACGTCGGAAGCAGTTGTGGCACGAGGCCATCAACTGCTATATACGTGCCATAGAGCTGGACCACGACAGTCCTGCCGTTGAGGCCAAGCGCATGTTGGACGACATCATGGCCTACTATAATAAAGATATGTATAATCCTTGAACCCGAAAAGGTTCAGGGATTTTTTCTGACCACTTTATCTTTGTCTATAAAAGAAAGGTAAAAAGCGGGAATAAATTTGGCCTTTTGATGATAAATCATTACCTTTGCAGTCACTTTAGGAACAATCAAAACAAGAATATGGCTAAACTAAAAGGTGCTATTGTGGTGAATACCGACCGTTGCAAGGGCTGCGTGCTCTGTGTGAGCGCTTGTCCGCAGGGAGTCATCGCACTGGCTAATCGAGTGAACATGCGAGGCTATCCGTACGTGGAGCCTGCACAGATGGACAAGTGCACTGGTTGTACGTCGTGTGCTGTGGTATGCCCCGACGGGTGCATCACCGTCTATCGTAAAAAAGTGGAGGAGTAGAAAGATGGCAAATCAGGAAGTGACATTGATGAAAGGCAACGAGGCCATAGCCCACGCTGCCATCCGCTGTGGTGCTGACGGATACTTTGGCTATCCCATCACCCCGCAGAGTGAAGTGATTGAGACGCTGGCAGAGCTGAAACCATGGGAAACCACCGGTATGGTGGTGCTGCAGGCTGAGAGCGAGGTGGCCAGTATTAATATGATTTACGGCGGTGCTGCTGCCGGCAAGAAGGTGCTCACCTCGTCGTCAAGCCCCGGTGTGGCACTGATGCAGGAGGGCATCACCTACATGGCTGGTGCCGAGTTGCCCGGTGTGTTTGTCAACGTGCAGCGCGGAGGTCCCGGTCTGGGCACCATCCAGCCCTCGCAGGGTGACTATTTCCAGGCAACGCGTGGTGGTGGCAATGGCGACTACAACGTCATTGTGCTGGCCCCCAACAGTGTGCAGGAGATGGCCGACTTTGTGGACTTGGCTTTCGAGTTGGCCTTCAAGTATCGTAATCCCGCCATGATTCTGTCGGATGGCGTCATCGGACAGATGATGGAGAAGATAGTGCTGCCTCCCTATAAGCCCCGTCGTACGGAGGAGGAAATCAGGGAGCAATGTCCCTGGGCTACCATCGGACGTAGCAAGGACCGCAAGCCGAACATTATTACGTCGTTGGAGTTGAAGCCTGAGGCCATGGAAGCCCGCAACCTGCATCTGCAGGCTAAGTACAAGGAGATATGCGAAAAGGAGGTGCGTTACGAGACCCTGTTAGCTGACGATGCTGACGTGCTTGTGGTTGCCTTTGGCTCGGCAGCCCGTCTGACTCAGAAAGCCATCGAGATGGCTCGTGAGGAGGGCATCAAGGTTGGATTGTTGCGTCCCATTACCCTGTGGCCGTTCCCCACGAAGCAGATTGCTGAGTTGGCGTGTGGCAAGAAAGGCGTGCTGGTGGTGGAAATCAATGCCGGACAGATGGTGCAGGACGTGCGGTTGGCCATCAACGGTGCTGTCCCCGTCAGTCAGTTTGGCCGTCTGGGAGGCATCGTTCCTGAGCCCGAGGAGATAGTTGCAGAAATCAAGAAGCTGTTGTAGACTTACTGGAAATACTGGAGATAATAGAAATATTATAATTATGGAGAATCAGATTATAGCACCAGAGAATCTGGTATATCAGAAGCCCGCGCTGATGAACGACAACCACATGCACTACTGCCCAGGCTGTTCGCATGGCGTGGTGCACAAGCTGGTGGCAGAGGTCATCGCTGAAATGGGTATGGAGGAGAAGACCATTGGCGTCAGTCCCGTGGGCTGTGCCGTCTTCGCCTACAACTATATAGACATCGACTGGCAGGAAGCAGCCCACGGACGAGCACCGGCAGTGGCTACGGCCATCAAGCGCCTGTGGCCCGACCGCATGGTGTTCACCTATCAGGGCGATGGCGACCTGGCCTGCATCGGTACGTGTGAGACCATCCACGCCCTGAACCGTGGCGAGAATATCGTCATCATCTTCATCAACAATGCCATCTACGGCATGACGGGCGGACAGATGGCACCCACCACACTGATGGGGATGAAAACATCCACCTGTCCCTACGGGCGACAGGCCGACCTGCACGGATATCCCCTGCACATCACCGAGATTGCTGCCACACTGGAAGGAACGTGCTACGTCACTCGCCAGTCTGTGGAGTCGGTGGCCTCCATCAATAAAGCCAAGAGGGCACTGCGCAAGGCTTTCGAAGCATCGATGGCCGGCAAGGGCTCCTCATTGGTGGAGTTTGTCTCTACCTGCAACAGCGGATGGAAGATGTCGCCCAAGGCTGCCAATGACTGGATGAAGGAGCACATGTTCGAGTATTATCCTAAAGGAGATTTAAAAGACACAACAGTATGAAGAAAGAAATAATTATCAGTGGATTCGGAGGACAAGGCGTGCTCTCCATGGGTAAGATTCTGGCCTATTCAGGACTGATGGACCAGAAGGAGGTGACATGGATGCCTGCCTATGGTCCTGAGCAGCGTGGTGGTACGGCCAATGTTACTGTCATTGTGAGTGACGACAAGATTTCGTCGCCCATCCTGTCGAAATACGACATTGCCATCGTCCTCAACCAACCCTCGCTTGAAAAGTTTGAACCAAAACTGAAGGCAGGAGGAATCTTGATTTATGACGGATACGGCATACTGAATCCTCCTACGCGTAAGGACATCACCATCTATCGTATAGATGCCATGGACAAGGCTGCTGAGATGAAGAACGGCAAGGTGTTCAACATGATTGTATTGGGCGGACTGCTCAAGGTGGCACCGGTGGTCAGCACCGGTGGCGTGGAGAAAGCACTGCGCAAGACATTGCCCGAACGCCACCACGACATGATACCTCTGAACATGCAGGCCATCGAAGAGGGAGGAAAGATCATCCGACAGGTGTAGGTAGGGGGACAAGGACGTAGAGGGATACTATGTCAACACTCGCGCGTACATTATTTATTATATAAAGGGATGATAAATTTTATAAAGGCACGAAAAAACAGACATTGGAACGGAAAGATTTTAATAATCAATATTTCTTGTTAAAAGTGCATAAAATCGTCTTCAAGAGGCCGAAATCCTTGAAATAGGTCAAAAAATACGCTCTTTTTTGCACTTTTCTTTTGATTTTTTTGGTACTTATTGTTTTTTTTACTTACTTTGCAGAAAATTTTGAAAAGAATAGTATTATTTTATTTTTAAACTAATTATTTAGTAACAATGAAAAAGTTATTTTTAATGCTTGCTGTAGCTGCTATGTCAGCACAGGTGAACGCTCAGACTGTGGTCGAGAGCAAGAACTTTGACAACTGGTACATCGGTATCAACGGTGGTGCCAGTGTTCCCACACCTAAATTCAAGGACATGGCTAACTTCCAGGGCGGTATCCGCATCGGTCGTTGGTTCACTCCTGCTGTTGGTTTGGCTATTGAGGGTCAGGCTATCATGGGTAAGAAGAACTTTGGTGAGTACATCAACACTTTCGTTAAGGCTACCAATGTTACTTTCCTGGGTACTTTGAACTTCAATAACTGGTTTGCTGGTTACGCAGGAACCGCTCGTCCGTTCGAGGTAATTGGTGTTGCTGGTCTCGGTTGGCTGCATCAGTTTGGTGATCCTAAGTACAATGCAATGTCTTCAAAGGTTGGTATCGACTTCGCTCTGAACTTCGGTTCTGACAAGCAGTGGCAGCTTTACTTGGAGCCCGCTCTGCTGTACTGCATCGCCGGCAACTACCAGAAGGTTAAGTATGACCTGAGCAACGCTATGTTCCAGGCTAACCTGGGTCTGGTTTACAAGTTCGGTAACAGCAACGGTACTCACAACTTCAAGATTGCTGAGCTCCGCGACCAGGCTGAGATCGATGGCCTGAACGCTAAGATCAATGAGCTCCGTGCTGACGTGAACGCTAAGGACAGCAAGATTGCTGCTGACGGTCGCACCATCGCTGACCTGCAGGCTAAGCTGGCTGCTTGCGAGGCTCGTCCCGTACAGACTGTTGTTGAGGAGAAGAAGGAGAACATCCTGCAGCCCATGGTTATCTTCCGTCAGGGTAAGAGCACTATCGACGCTGCCCAGTATGCAAGCATCGAGATGGTTGCTAAGTACATGCGCAACCATAAGGACGCAAAGGTTGTTGTTCGTGGCTTCGCTTCACCCGAGGGTAAGGCTGAGCTCAACCAGAAGCTGTCTGAGAAGCGCGCTGAGGCTGTTGCCAACGCTCTGATCAAGCGCTACAAGATTTCTAAGGATCGCATCTCTACTCAGGGTCTCGGTGCTACCGATAAGATTTCTGAGGAGAACGACTTCAACCGCGTTGCTATGTTCATCGACGTTACTGAGAAATAATTCAAGGTAGTAGAATAAATTAATCCCCGCAGATTCAGTTCTGCGGGGATTTTTTTTGTAGCCGCATTTTTGCCTCGATGGCGTTTTTTTTGTAGTTGTATTTCCTTTTTTCTCTTTTTTTTTGTACCTTTGTGCCAACTATTACTACTTATCTCATGAAGCTGAAACTACTAATGGCAGTGTTGCTGATGAGTTCATTGGCGCTCACGGCACAAGTACGACGTGAAATTAATCTGAAGACGTGGGAATTCTCACGCGACAAAAAGCTGTGGAAACAGATACAGATACCCCACGACTGGGCCATTGCCGGACCTTTCGACAAGCAGTGGGACCTGCAACGTGTGGCTATAACACAGAATGGTGAGACTGAAGCCACAGAGAAGAGCGGCCGCTCAGGTGCCTTGCCCTGGATTGGCGAGGGCTGGTATCGCACTACGGTATCAATTCCGGATGGCTATGACGCTGCAGAGCTGGTGTTCGACGGTGCCATGGCTGAGCCACGTGTCAGTATCAACGGCCATGAGGCAGGCTATTGGGCATACGGTTATAATGCATTCCGTGTTGATGTTACTCCATTTCTCAGCAATCCTCCATCCAGCATTACGCGCGAGTTGGACATCAGTGTCCACCTTCAGAATCTCGAGGAGAGTTCGCGCTGGTATCCAGGTGCAGGGCTCTATCGTCCTGTGAAATTGGTGCTGACGCAGAAAAGCCATTTCGACGAGTGGGGCTTCTTCGTTCGTACGTTGACTATCAAGGACGGTACAGCAGTGGTAGAGGCTGAGGCAAAGGTGGAGAATGCTGCCAATGATATGGTGGTCAGACTGTCACTGACGGCACCTGACGGAAATACTGCTGGAGGTCACGATATTCATATAGCGTGTGACGGCACGGTGCATGTACAGTTCACTATCCATGATGCACAGTTGTGGTCGCCAGAGTCGCCAGCTCTCTATCAATTAAAGGCCACCCTTCTAAATCAGTCTCATGGAGCAGTCGTCGACTCGAAAACCATAAAGACGGGTATCCGCACTGTCCGTGTAGATAGGGAACGCGGTTTCCAACTTAATGGACAGACCCGTCAGATAAAAGGTGTCTGCCTGCATCACGACCTTGGCCCCTTAGGTGCAGCCATCAACCAGAGTGCGCTTATCCGTCAGATAAAGATGCTGAAAGAGATGGGCTGTGACGCTATCCGTACCGCCCACAATATGCCCTCCACGTTGCAGATGGAGCTATGCGATTCGTTGGGTATGATGGTGATGGCCGAGTCGTTCGACATGTGGATTTATCCTAAGTGTAAGAATGGCTATGCCCGTTTCTTCAACGAGTGGGCATTGAAGGATATTACAAACCTGGTGTTGAACCATAGGAACCATCCCTCGATAGTGATGTGGTCGATTGGTAATGAAATTCCTGAACAGTGGAGTGAGGAGGGACGTCAGATTAGCATCCAACTACAGGGGCTGTGCCATGCCTTAGACCCCACGCGTCCTGTCACCCAAGGAATGGATCGTGCAGAGGACGCACTGTCGAGTGGCTTTGCCCAAGCCATGGATGTGCCTGGATTCAACTATCGCGTTCATAAGTATGTAAACAATATCAAGCAGTTGCCCCAGGGTTTTCTGTTAGGTTCTGAAACTGCGTCAACGGTGTCGTCGCGTGGCGTCTATAAGTTCCCTGTCAAGGAAGCCGATTACTCAGAATTTGCTTCCTATTCGCCCAACTATAATCCGATAGCCATTCAACGAGCCGACGGACAATGTTCGTCGTATGATGTCGAGTGGTGCCCATGGTCTAACCTTCCCGATGATGACTGGCGTTGTCAGGATGACTATCCGTGGGTCATTGGAGAGTTTGTATGGACGGGCTACGATTACTTGGGTGAACCTACTCCCTACGATGAGTACTGGCCTTCGCGTTCCAGCTATTTCGGCATTATGGATTTGGCCGGCCTGCCCAAGGACCGTTATTGGCTGTATCGCTCGAAGTGGAACACGAAGGAGCATACCGTTCACTTACTTCCCCACTGGACTTGGCCTGGGCGCGAGGGACAGGTCACGCCAGTCTACTGCTATACTGACGGGGTAGAGGGTGAGCTCTTTGTCAATGGCAAAAGTCAAGGGCGTGTTCACAAGAATGCCGCTGAACGTCTTGACCGTTACCGCCTGCGCTGGAACGAAGTGAAGTATGAGCCTGGCGAGATTCGCGTTGTCGTTTATGATGAAAAGGGCAACAAGATAGGCGAGGATATGCGTCAGACAGCAGGAAAGCCAGTGCAGTTGGTAGCCAAGGCTGAAACAAACACTTTCAAGGCAGACGGAGAAGATTTGATTTTCGTTCGTGTCAGCGTGACAGATAAGAATGGCATTCCTGTACCCACTTGTCAGAATAATCTGAAGTTTGAAGTCAGTGGCGAGGCACTGTTCGAGGCAGTCTGCAATGGCGACGCCACCTCTCTGCAGTCGTTCAAACAGCCTGAGATGAATCTCTTCAATGGCGAGCTTGTGGTCATCCTGCGTCCCACGATGGCAGCAGGGAAGGTTATGTTAACAGTCAAAGATAAGCAAGGGAAACTGAAACCGGCAGAATTGTTTCTTACAACCCATGAATGAATGCTGACAGCGTGATTCATGAATGACGACAACAGAACTAATAAACGATGACTAATAAGCGATGAAGAGGTGTGCTTTTTTCATGTTATCAGTGATTTGTGTGTGTCTCACGGTTCGTGCTCAGCATTTCTGGTTAGGTGCAGACATCAGCGGAACTACCGAGCTGGAGGCACGTGGTGTGCAGCTGTATAACCAGAAGGGGGAGCCTCGCGAGTGTACGGCACTGATGCGTGAGTTGGGACTGAATGCCGTGCGCCTGCGCGTATGGGTCAATCCCGTGGAGCATGGCGGCTTCTGCAACAAGGAGGATGTGGTGCGTATGGCACTGCGAGCCAAGCAGAACGGCATGGCGCTGATGATTGACTTCCACTACAGCGACTGGTGGGCTGACCCTGGCCAGCAAAACATTCCTGCAGCATGGAGGGAGATGAACTATGAGGAGATGAAGCAAGCCTTGGCCGATCATACTCGCGATGTGCTTTCGGCAGTGAGAGAGGCTGGGGTAGAGGTGCGCTGGGTGCAGGTGGGCAACGAGACCACCAATGGTTTCCTATGGCCCATGGGACGTGCTCAGGAGCACATGGAGCAATATGCTGGCTTCACCGCAGCAGGCTATCATGCCGTTAAGCAGGTGTATCCTCAGGCGCAGGTTATCATTCACCTTGACGGAGGCTGTGATCCAGCACGCTATGACTTCATCTTCGATGGTCTGGAGCGCTATTATACCCCTTACGACATGATAGGTCTGAGCGTCTACCCCTATTGGGACATCAAGGGTGGACTTACGCTGTCATGGCAGGAGAGTGTGGAGAAAGCCACGCAGAACATCAACCGGCTATGGGCGAAATACCACAAGCCTATGGTGATAGTCGAAACAGGTGCAGAGTCGAAGAAGCCCGATGAGGGCAAGCAGATTATCGCCGCCATCATCGATATGGCCCGTCACAAGACCGGAGGTCACTGTGAAGGAGTCTTTTACTGGGCTCCCGAGGCTGACGGATTCTATCCGCTTGGTGCTTTTCAGGATGGTCGGCCCACGGTTATCATGGATGCTTTTACAGAGTCGTCTGTGGGAATGAAGAATGAAGAATAAAGTGTGAAGTATACTGATAGAGGACGGGAGAATACTTTCAAATATTAAGCCGGAATGAAGAATTTCGGCTTTTTTGTTGGCTGTTAGGCAGAAAAAGTGTAATTTTGCAACCTAAAAGTGTTAAGATACTTATTCTCATTAAGTAAAAGTGTTAAAGGAACTTACTTTTTATTAAATACTAGGAGAAGAAACAGACTAAACAAGAATTATGAAGGAATACAAGCATCCGTTACGCAGTGCGGTTTGCACTGAAGGCCGAAGAATGGCTGGTGCCCGTGCGCTTTGGGTAGCAACGGGCATGAAGCAAGAGCAGTTTGGCAAACCTATCATTGCCATTGTCAACTCGTTCACGCAGTTTGTGCCGGGTCATACCCATCTGCATGAGATTGGGCAGATAGTCCGTGAGGAGATTGAGAAGATGGGCTGCTATGCCGCAGAGTTCAATACCATCGCTATTGACGACGGTATCGCTATGGGTCACGACGGCATGCTCTACTCGTTGCCTTCGCGCGACATCATTGCCGACTCCGTAGAGTATATGGTCAATGCCCATAAGGCCGATGCCATGATCTGCATCTCGAACTGTGACAAGGTGACGCCGGGCATGCTGATGGCTTCGATGCGCCTGAATATTCCCACCGTGTTCTGTTCTGGAGGACCGATGGAGGCCGGTCGCTGGCGTGGCGAGAATGCCGACCTGATTACGGCGATGGTGAAGGGTGCCGACCCCTCGGTGACCGACGACGAGATGAGGGAAATCGAGTCGTGTGCCTGTCCGGGATGTGGCTCGTGCTCGGGTATGTTCACTGCCAACTCCATGAATTCGCTGACCGAGGCCATCGGCCTGTCGCTGCCAGGCAACGGAACCATTCTGGCCACGCATACCAATCGTATTGAACTGTTCCGCCAGGCAGCCCGTCAGGTGGTGAAGAATGCCTTCGCCTACTATGAGGACGGCGACGACAGCGTGCTGCCTCGCTCGATAGCCACCCGCCAGGCATTCCTCAATGCCATGACGCTGGATATCGCCATGGGCGGCTCCACCAATACCGTGCTCCACCTGTTGGCCGTAGCCCAGGAGGCGGGTGCCGACTTTACCATCAAGGACATTGATGCCTTGTCGCGCAAGACCCCGTGTCTTTGTAAGCTGGCCCCCAACACCCAGAAGTACAGCGTTCAGGAGTGTGGCCGTGCCGGCGGCATTCTGGGCATTATGGGCGAATTGTCGAAGGGTGGACTCATTGATGGCTCCTGCCTGCGTGTTGACGGCATGACATTAGGCGAGGCCATGAAGAAATACAGTATCGTAGACGGTGCTGTGGATGCAGAGGCCAATCGTATCTACCAGACAGCCCCAGGCAACCGCTTCTCAACCAAGATGGGCAGCCAGTCAGAGCAGTGGGGAACATTGGATACCGACCGGGCTAACGGCTGTATCCGCGACATCGAGCATGCCTATACCAAGGATGGCGGACTGGCCGTGCTCTTTGGCAATATTGCCCAGGACGGCTGTGTGGTCAAGACGGCTGGTGTCGACGAGTCGCTGTGGCACTTCGAGGGACCTGCCGTGGTGTTCGACTCACAGGAAGATGCCTGCGAGGGAATCCTCGGCGGCCGCGTGAAGAAGGGCGACTGCGTGGTCATCACCCACGAGGGGCCCAAGGGCGGTCCCGGCATGCAGGAGATGCTCTATCCCACCTCCTATATCAAGTCGATGCACATGGGTAAGGAGTGTGCACTGATTACCGACGGCCGATTCTCGGGCGGCACCAGCGGACTCTCTATCGGACACATCTCGCCCGAGGCTGCCTCTGGCGGCAACATCGGAAAAATCAAGGACGGCGACATCATCGTCATCGACATCCCAAACCGTCAGATCAACGTCAAGCTGAACGACACAGAACTGGCTGCCCGCCCGCAGCAACCGCTGAAGCGTAATCGTCAGGTCTCGAAGGCCTTGCGTGCCTATGCACAGAGCGTATCCAGTGCAGACAAGGGCGGCGTTCGCCTTTTAGACCCTCAAAGTTAGGGGATGGGGCTGAGCAAGTCCCCCAAGAGTGATGATAGAGTATTATTAATTTAAACCAATTAGCGGGTGGTCGTTCAGGCCCCCATTCCCCCTAACTTAGGGGGCTACAGTTATGAAGGAAAAGATTACAGGTTCGAAGGCGCTGATGCGGGCACTGCAGGCCGAGGGAGTGAAAACCATCTTCGGCTATCCAGGGGGCTCCATCATGCCTACTTACGATGCGCTGTTTGACTATACGCGAGGCGAGAAGAAGTGTTTCGATCATATTTTGGTGCGCCACGAGCAGGCCGCCGTACATGCTGCCGAGGGTTATGCCCGTGTCAGTGGCGAGGTCGGTGTAGCACTGGTGACCAGTGGACCCGGAGCCACCAACACGCTGACGGGTGTGGCTGATGCCATGCTCGACTCTACACCCGTCGTCGTCATTGCCGGTCAGGTTGCCATCTCGGCCCTGGGCACCGATGCCTTTCAGGAGGTCGACTTGGTGGGTGTAGCCCAGCCTATTTCGAAGTGGTCGTATCAGATTCGCCATGCCGAAGACGTGGCATGGGCCGTGAGCCGTGCCTTCTACATAGCCCGTAGCGGGCGTCCAGGTCCAGTGGTGCTTGACTTTCCCCGTAACGCCCAGGTTGAGGAGGTAGAGTGGGAACCCCAGAAGGTGGACTTTGTGCGCTCTTATGTTGCCCGTCCTACTCTTGATATGGATAAGGTTCGCGAGGCTGCCGAGCTCATCAACAATGCCCATCGTCCCCTGGCGCTGGTGGGTCAGGGTGTCGAGTTAGGCAATGCCCAGGACGAGCTGAAGGCTTTCTTAGAGAAGGCTGATATTCCAGCAGGTCGCACCATGCTGGGCCTGAGTGCACTGCCCTCCGACCATCCGCTGAACGCAGGTATGTTGGGCATGCATGGAAACTATGCCGTCAACCTGAAGGAGCAGGAGTGCGACGTGCTGATAGCCATCGGCATGCGTTTCAGCGACCGCGTGACGGGCAATACGAAGACTTACGCCAAACAGGCCAAGATTATCCATTTGGACATTGACAAGAGCGAGATTGACAAGAACGTGAAAACCGACGTGGCCATCGTGGCCGACTGTAAGGAGTCGCTGCCGGCCCTGACGGCCCTCGTCAACAAGAACAAGCACCACGAGTGGCGCCAGTCGTTCCAGGAACTTGAGAAGAAAGAACGTGAGAAGGTCATTGAACCTGCCATCCATCCCACCCAGGGGCCACTGCTCATGGGCGAGGTGGTCAATGCCGTAGCCGACCAGGCCCCGCGCGGCACCGTGCTGGTCACAGATGTCGGTCAGAACCAGCTCTTTGCCACACGCTACTTCCGTTATCCCAAGAAACGCAGCATCTGCACCAGCGGTGGCCTGGGCACCATGGGTTACGGCATGCCTGCCGCCATAGGTGCCACCTTCGGCACTGAGCGCACCGTGTGCTGTTTCATGGGCGACGGTGGTTTCCAGATGTGTATCGAGGAGCTGGGCACCATCATGGAGCAGCAGGCTCCCGTCAAGATGATACTGCTGAACAACAACTACTTAGGCAACGTACGCCAGTGGCAGGACATGTTCTGGATGCGCCGCAAGTCGTTTACCAAGATGCTGAACCCCTGCTACCAGCTGATAGCTCAGGGCTACGGCATAGCCTATCAGGCCGTCACCGACCGCAACGACCTGACCGCAGCGGTCCAGAAGATGCTCGCCACCAAGGGTCCCTTCATTCTGGAGTGTGCCATCAAGGAAGACGACGACGTGCTGCCCATGACGCCTCCTGGCATGAATGTCAACGACATGATGCTTGAAGTTTAACGTTTTATAGTTTGAAGTTTTGACGTTTTGAAGAGATATGGAAGATAAAAAGAAACTATATACCCTGTTAGTCTATTCCGAGAATGTGGCAGGTATCCTCAACCAGGTCACTGCCGTGTTCACGCGCCGTCAGGTCAACATTGAAAGTCTGAACGTGTCTGCCAGCAGCATTGAGGGAGTCCACAAGTACACCATCACAGCCTGGAGCGATGAAGACCAGATAGAAAAGATTACCAAGCAGATAGAAAAGAAGGTGGACGTCATCAAGGCCAACTATTTTACGGACGACCAGCTGTTCATCCGCGAGACGGGTCTCTACAAACTGTCCACGAAGAAGGTGCTGGAGAATCCCGACATCTCGCGCACCATCCGTCGTCACGAGGGTTCCATCACCGAGGTGAATCCCACCTACGTCATTGTTATGAAGAACGGCAAGACCGAGGACATTCTCTCGCTCTACTACGCTTTGAACGAGTTTGACTGTGTGTTCCAGTACACGCGTTCAGGCCGCATTGCCGTTACCCGTGCCAAGCAGGAACAGGTCAGCGCTTTTTTGGAAGAACGGGAGCAGCAGCATGGATAAGACAGGGCGTTACGATTTTTTGGCCGAGCCGTTCCATTGCGACTTCTCAGGCCGTCTGTTCATGGGGCATCTGGGCAACCATCTGCTCAACGCTGCCGACTTCCATTCCACTGACCGAGGCTTCGGCATGAAGTATCTGCTGAGCATCCGCCGCTCGTGGGTGCTCTCGCGCCTGGCCATCGAGATGGAGGAGATGCCTCCCATGTACACCCACTTTCAGGTAGAAACATGGGTGGAGTCAGCCATGCGCTATTTTACCTCACGCAACTTTGCCATCATTGGCCCATCATGCTCGCAGGAAGACCTTTCAGCTTCCTCGAAAGTCTATGGCTACGGCCGTAGCATCTGGGCCATGATAGACACAGAGACGCGTCAGCCCACCGACATCTACGACATCGACAACGGCGCTATCGACCAGTGGATTGTCCGCGACAAGGCGTGCCCCATTGACAAAGGCGGACGCGTAAAGATGAGCGACGAAGCACAGTTGGTGCGAACCATTGACACTCACTACAGCGATGTCGACATCAACGGCCACATCAACAGCGTCAAGTACATCGAGCACGTGCTCGACCTGTGGGACATGGACTGGTACCGTCGGCATCGCTTGCAGCGCATTGAGATCGCCTATGTGGCTGAGGCCCATGGTGGCGACCGTTTGTCGCTCTATCTTGAAACAGAACCCTCTTCGCCTGGCGAAGGAGGTGCTACTTTCAATGTCCGCATCCAGCGCACTGATGATGTCGAATGCTGTCGTGCCAAGGTTAAATTCGTATAAAACAGAAAGATTATTTGGCTGTTTGCTTATAAATCATTACCTTTGCACCTCGAAAATCAATTATTATTAATAACCCCCATAGCCGTTCCTTCGTGCAAGGAGTGGGTGGACTGACAAGACGACTGTCCTCGGGTAGGGCGGGCATGGTTCAAATGGATAAGTTTAACATTTAAAACAAATTGCAATTATGGCAGAAATGAATTTTGGTGGCGTTATCGAAACAGTAGTCACCAGCAAGGAGTTCTCACTCGAGAAAGCACGTGAAGTATTAAAGGACGAGGTCATCGCCGTCATCGGCTATGGCGTCCAAGGTCCCGGTCAGGCTTGCAACCTTCGCGACAATGGCTTCAACGTCATCGTTGGACAGCGTCAGGGCAAGACCTACGACAAGGCTGTTGCCGACGGCTGGGTGCCCGGCAAGTCCCTGTTCAGCATTGAGGAGGCCGCTGAGCGTGGCACAATCCTGTGCATGCTGCTCTCCGATGCTGGTCAGATGCAGCAGTGGCCCACCATCAAGCAATATTTGAAGCCAGGCAAGACGTTATACTACAGCCATGGTTTCGCCATCAACTGGAGTGACCGCACGGGTGTGGTTCCCCCGAAGGATGTTGACGTCATCATGGTAGCCCCCAAGGGTTCTGGCACTAGCCTGCGCACCATGTTCTGCGAGGGTCGCGGTCTGAACTGCTCGTATGCCGTCTATCAGGATGCTACGGGTCATGCCAAGGAGAAGACACTGGCCTTCGGTATCGGTATTGGTGCCGGCTATCTGTTTGAGACCACCTTCCAGCGCGAGGCTACCAGCGATCTCACCGGCGAGCGCGGAAGTCTGATGGGAGCCATCCAAGGCCTGCTGCTGGCACAGTACGAGGTGCTGCGCGAGAACGGCCACACACCCTCCGAGGCCTTCAATGAGACTGTCGAGGAGCTTACACAGAGCCTTGGCCCGCTCTTCGGTGCCAAGGGTATGGACTGGATGTACGCCAACTGCTCTACCACCGCCCAGCGTGGTGCACTGGACTGGGCACCCCGTTTCCACGATGCCATCAAGCCTGTCATGGAGTGGCTCTACTACTCGGTGAAGACGGGCAACGAAGCCCAGATTACCATTGATGCCAACTCGAAGCCCGACTACCGTCAGGGACTGGAGAAGGAGCTGGAGGCTATGCGCAACCAGGAGATGTGGCGTGCCGGAGAGACCGTGCGTAAACTGCGCCCCGAATATCAGGAAGACTGATATTCAGTTGAGAATTGAGCGTTTAGAATTGACAACTTTTTAATTGAAAATCTTGAAACGTTAACCCGCCTGGTGTGCCAGATAGCTCACGAGGCGGGTTCTTACTGTACCGCTCATTTCAGATTCATCGTGAGCCGTGAACCATTGACTGTGATGACAGCCTTACCCCGTTTTCCATTGCTGCGTATCACAGCCATGGCACGTCCCTGCCATGTGTGGTGCTTGGAATCATAGTACGGATCGTTGTCCCTGACATTCGCATTACCCACAGCCAACAAGGTGGCACCACCTGTCACCTTCACAACCAACGGTTCCTGAGCATCAGGCACTACACGCCCCTGGGCATCCACCACCTCTATGGTAATAAATGCCAACGACTGTCCGTCTATTTATTGGTTGATGCCACAAAGATACGTATTTATTTTGGAAAACACATCAAAATAACGGTGATAAATGGAGAGAATGCCTGAAAACATTTGTGTTCTCGAAATTAATCCTTAACTTTGTAGGCTGTAAATGCATACATTACAATAACTAATAAACAACGAACTATACGATGGCTACCATGCAAGAACGTGCTGAACTGCACAAGACGATATGGAAGATAGCCAACGACCTGCGTGGCAGTGTGGATGGCTGGGAGTTTAAGGCTTATGTGCTGGGCTCCATTTTCTACCGCTTTATTTCTGAGAACATCTGTGACTATATCCATCAGTTGATGGTAGAGGCAAATCAACCGGATTTCGACTATGCCACCATCAGTGATGAGATGGCTGAGCGCATCCGACGGAAGATGGTGGAAGAGAAGGGTTACTTCATCCTGCCCTCGCAGCTGTTTCAGAATGTGGTGAAGACAGCCGATAAGGATGAGAACCTGAACGAGCGACTGAACAGCATCTTCCGCAGCATCGAGGCTTCTGCCGTCGGCACCCCGTCGGAAGATGACTTGCGCGGGCTGTTCTCCGACTTTGCCGTTGACAGCCAGGCATTAGGCTCCACCGTCATCAAGCGCAACCAACTGCTGGCGAAGGTGCTCAAGACCGTAGCCCAGATGGACCTGGGCAGCCGCTACAACGATACCGACAACGACACCTTTGGCGACACCTACGAGTTCCTCATGCAGATGTATGCCTCTGAGGCAGGCAAGAGTGGCGGTGAGTTCTTCACGCCCCAGCAGGTCTCGGAATTGCTGGCCCGCCTGGCATCGTGGCATAACCCGAACATTCAGAAGGTGTATGACCCTGCCTGTGGCTCAGGCTCGCTGCTGCTGAAGTTTGCCAAGACGGTGGGTAAGGAGAATCCCAACCTGAAATACTTCGGACAAGAGGTGAACCCCACCACTTACAACCTCTGTCGCATCAATATGTTCCTGCACAACGTGAACTACGACAACTTCGACATCCGTTTGGAGGACACGCTGCTGAAGCCCCAGCACATGCAGGATGCACCCTTCGATGCCATCGTCTCCAATCCCCCTTATTCGCTGAAGTGGGAGGGAAAGGACAACACCATTCTGATCAACGATGAGCGTTATGCCCCTGCTGGTGTGCTGGCTCCCAAGAGTGCTGCCGACCTCGCTTTTACGATGCACATGCTGTGGCATCTCAGTGAGCGAGGCACGGCTGCCATCGTAGAGTTCCCAGGTGTGTTGTATCGTGGTGGTGACGAAAAGAAGATTCGCCAGTATCTCATCAGCCACAACTTCGTGGATACCGTAATCCAGTTGCCTGCCAACCTCTTCTTCGGTGTAGGCATCGCCACCTGTATCATCGTGTTGAAAAAGAGTGCCAAGCGCGACAGCTCCGTGCTCTTCATCGATGCCAGCAAGCTGTTTGCAAAGAACGGCAACAAGAACATCCTGCTGCCTGAGCATCAGGACAAGATTATGGAGCTCTTTGCAAACCGCAGGGATGAGCAATATCTTGCCAAGTTAGTGAAGAATGACGACATTTTAGAGAACGACTGCAACCTCTCCGTTTCTTCGTATGTAGAGCAGGAAGACACCCGCGAGGTCATCGATATCACGGAGGTCAATGCTAAGCTCAAAGCGTTGGTTGCCGAGGGTAATGCACTGAATCAGAAGATTGAGGCGATTGTAAAAAAGTTAGGAGAGTAGCGTATGGAAGAAAATAAAATCATCATATATCAGACTGAGGATGGACAGACACAGATAGATGTCCGTTTGGAGAATGACACCGTGTGGCTGACGCAAAAGCAAATAGCAGAGTTGTTTGGTACTAAAAGACCCGCTATCACAAAACACTTAAAGAATATCTATGACTCAGAAGAATTAGATGAAAATAGCACATGTTCCATTTTGGAACACATGGGTAACGAAGGCAAGCAGGCATATGCTACTAAGTACTATAATCTTGATGCCATCTTATCCGTTGGCTATCGTGTAAATAGCAAGAACGCCACTCGTTTTCGTCAATGGGCAAACAAAGTGTTAAAGAACTTCCTCGTGAAAGGTTATGCCGTCAATGAACGCATCCGCAAAGAGCAGATAGGCGAGTTGCGGCAACTCGTAGGCATTCTTGGTCGTGCCATTCAAAACAAGGAAATAGAGTCTAACGAAGAAAACCAGGCTCTGTTCGATATTGTGGTTGATTACACCTATGCCCTCGATACTCTCGACAATTACGACTATGAACGACTATCAATCAGCAAGACTACGCAAGAAGATAAATTCCACGCCACCTACGAGAATGCTATGCAGGCTATCAATGCTTTGCGAGAGAAGTTTGGTGGAAGCACACTCTTTGGCAACGAGAAGGATGATTCTTTCAAAAGCAGTATCGGGCAAATCTATCAGACCTTTGGTGGCGAAGAACTATATCCCAGTGTGGAGGAGAAAGCTGCCATGCTGCTCTATTTGGTTACGAAAAACCATTCTTTCAGTGATGGTAATAAACGCATTGCTGCCACCCTGTTCCTTTGGTTCCTAAACAACAATAGAATTCTCTATCGTGCTGACGGCAGCAAGCGTATTGCTGACAACACCCTTGTCGCTCTCACACTGATGATAGCAGAAAGCCGAACGGAGGAAAAGGACGTGATGGTAAAAGTAGTGGTGAACCTGATTAATCAGCAAAATAATTAGGAGGAGAGTAGCGTATGGTGGAGTGGAAGAAGTTAGGAGATATTTGTAATATATTGGACTCTCAGCGTAAACCTGTATCAAAGGGTGATCGTAAAGAAGGAAAATACCCTTATTACGGAGCTAATGGTATACAGGATTATGTAGATAGCTTTATATTCGACGGGACTTACCTCTTAATGGGAGAAGATGGTAGTGTAATAAATACAGATAAATCGCCCGTAATACATTGGGCAACAGGAAAAATATGGGTTAATAATCATGCCCACGTATTAGAAGAAAATGATTCTGCTTATCTACGCTACATATATTATTCTTTGCAATGTACTGATGTTTCGGATTTAGTTCGTGGTGTCCCACCCAAAATAAATCAAGCAAATATGCGAGGTATTCTAATCCCTGTTCCTTCTAAAAATGAGCAAAATCGGATAGTGGG
>Ga0247608_10002868_pt1 | contig 20790 bp, 20 predicted proteins | sample 176DNAGHGlowgp2_FD_193490 | JGI IMG/M metagenome (GOLD analysis project Ga0247608, IMG submission 193490) | Sheep rumen microbial communities from Palmerston North, Manawatu-Wanganui, New Zealand - 1766 DNA GHGlow gp2 | ecosystem: Host-associated > Mammals > Digestive system > Stomach > Rumen ...
TGGAATTAGAGTGAATGGTGTTGCTCCTGGGTTAACTGAAACTAAACTAGGAACAGGAAGGCAAACTGAAGAGGAGACCGATAGGTATGTGAGCTCTAATAATATCAAGCGTCCGGCCAAACCAGAAGAGATTGCAAATACAGTGCTTTATTTGGCTTCAGACATGTCTTCGTATTTATCCGGACAGATTATAAATTGTGATGGTGGGCGATATTAGAAACGAAACAACAAGAGGAAATGAATGATGGTACTTGCTATTTTTGGAGCTAGTGGACAAGGTAAAGAAGTTCGTGAGATTGCAGATTATCAAAATAAAAAAGATAATAGATGGGAAAAAATAATATTCATCGATGATAACAAACCGGAAGGGCAATTTATGGGTTTGGATATGATGAAATTAGACACAGCAATTCAGAAGTTCAAAGAAGTTGAATTTGTAATAGCGGTAGGTGAACCCAAAACAAAGAAAAAAATATTTGAAAGATTAAGTTCTTTAAATTGCAAATTTGGTAGTGTGATATCTCCAGATAGCCAAATTAGTCCTTATTGTAGATTAGGAAGAGGATTGGTAATCAAGCGTGGTGCTATCATAAGTGCAGATGCTGTAGTTGGGGATGATACAACCATTCAGTCTTATGCATGTATTGGTCATGATGCAATAATTGGTAAGCATTGTCAAATTTCCACTCATGTAGATGTGGGTGGTCAATCTGTGTTAGGAGATTGCGTTTTTGTTGGACTTAATTCACCAATAAGAGAATTGATTACAATTGGAGACAATGCAATTATCTCCGCAGGAGCGGTTGTATTAAAGAATGTAGAAGCTAATGTTACTGTTATGGGAAATCCGGCGCGTGTGATTTCTCGTAACACTGAGAACAATAAGGTATTTCATTGATAGGAGACTAACTATGAGTTCTTTATTTTTTAGAGGCGGAAAAGAAATCGGTACGGAAACTGAACCATATATTGTTGCAGAGATGAATTCTAGCCATAATGGCAATATGGATACCGCAAAAGAGATGATTGATGCTGCAAAGGCATGTGGCTGCGACTGTGTTAAATTTCAGTCTTGGTCTGCAGAATCCTTGTATGCGGACGAATACTATAATGCTAATCCTATTTCAAAAAGAATAGTTTCTAAATTTTCTTTAAGCGAAGATGAATTATTAGAATTGTCGTTACACGCTAAGAAAATGGGAATAGATTTTTCATCAACTCCATATTCTCAGGCGGAAGTGGATTTTCTTGTTGAAAAAACAGAAGCACCATTTATAAAAATAGCTTCAATGGAGATTAATAATTTGCCATTCCTTAAGTATATCGGCAGAAAAGGTGTTCCTATTGTTTTGTCAACAGGAATGTCAACCCTGGAAGAAATAAGAGATGCAGTTCATGCCCTTGAATCAGTTGGCAACAGACAGCTTTGCATACTTCATTGTGTTTCAGTATATCCAGCTTCTGCGGAAATTATCAATTTAAATAATGTGATAATGCTAAAAGATGAATTTCCTGATTATGTAATTGGTTATTCTGATCATACCATTGGGTATGAGGTTTCGGCGGCATCTGTGGCATTAGGTGCATCATTAATTGAGAAACATTTTACATTAGATAATAAAAAAATGGGTATGGATAATAACATGGCCATAGAACCGGTTGACATGAAAAATCTTGTAAATGCATGTCGTAATGTTTATAAAGCAATGGGCAAGAGAGAAAGAATATTGCTCGAAGGAGAGGATGAACAGCGTTTAAAGATGCGTAGAAGTATAGTGGCAGCAAGGAATTTACGATGCGGGGAAATGATTTCTGAAGGTGATTTAGAGTTTAAGAGACCAGGGGATGGTATAGCGCCTAATCGATTGGAGGAAATTATAGGCAAAGTTGTTAAAAAGGATATACCGAAAGGTTATCTTATTAAATTAGAGTATTTAAAATAAAGGAGGAAACAACATGACAAATTTGGAGAAATATAACAAGGCATTTATGGAAACCTTTGAGATTAAAGAGGAACAGCTAGCGGGCTTGAAATATCAAGATATTGAAGCCTGGGATTCTGTTGGGCATATGGGACTTATTGCAGCCTTGGAAGAGGCATTTGATATTATGATGGATACAGATGATATCATTGATTTGAGTTCTTACGAAAAGGGAAAAGAAATACTTGCAAAGGAATCATATGGAGTAGAATTCTAATGGGAAGGATTTGGAATTTAGAGTCGTTTGGAAAAAACATTGCGTTTACAGACGAATTTGGAGTAGAGCTGACATACGAATCGTTACGATTAGAGGCATATACCTTAGCAGAATCAATCGGAAGAAGATGTATGGTATTTTGTCTTTGCCGAAATGAAATTGGTTCAGTTCTTGGTTATGTAAGTTTTATAAATAATGCAATTGTTCCTGTTATGTTGAATGCTCATTTGGAAGAAGAATTGCTGAATAACTTAATCGATACCTATAAACCCACGTTTTTATGGGTACCACAGGATCAGTTAAATCAGTTTTCAAATATGGAGATTTATTATCGGGCATATAATTATGTTTTGTTAAAGACTAATTTTGAAGAAGCCTATTTGTTGAATGATGAGCTTGCCTTGCTTCTTACAACTTCCGGGTCAACTGGGTCGCCGAAGTTTGTGCGCCAGTCATATACAAATGTCTTGGAAAATGCAAAATCAATTGTTGAATATTTGAGACTTGATGAAACGGAGCGCCCAATTACCACATTACCTATGAATTATACATACGGTTTGTCTATAATTAACAGTCATTTATTGGTTGGCGCCAATATACTTGTGACTGATAAAGGTCTTATGCAAAAAGAGTTTTGGACATTCTTCAAGGAACAAGGGGCGACTTCTTTTGGGGGAGTACCTTATACTTACGAGATGTTGGATCGCCTAAGATTCTTCCGAATGGATTTGCCATCACTTCGAACTATGACACAAGCAGGTGGTAAAATCTTGCCTGAACTTCATGAGAAATTTGCAAAGTATGCAGAGGAACGGGGCAAGAATTTTATTGTTATGTATGGACAGTGTGAGGCAACAGCAAGAATGGGATATCTTCCCGCGGATAAGGCAGTGGAGAAGAAAGGTTCTATGGGAATTGCAATTCCTGGAGGAAAATTCCATTTGATTGATGCAAGCGGAATGGAAATAACGGAGCCTTTCACAACTGGCGAGTTAGTTTATGAAGGAAAAAATGTAACACTTGGATATGCTGAATGCGGAGATGATTTGTGTAAAGGCGATGAACGACATGGTGTGTTGGAAACAGGCGATATGGCACAGTTTGATGAAGAGGGATATTTCTTTATAGTTGGTCGTAAAAAAAGATTTTTAAAGATATACGGAAATCGCGTTAATCTTGATGAAGTTGATCGTCTTATTAAGGGAGCTTTTGAAATAGAAGCTGCCAGTACCGGAGTGGATGATCATATGTATATTTTTATTACTGATGAAAAGGTCGCAAATCCGGTTCGAGATTTTGTAATAGAAAAGACAAAGTTGAATCCGGCTGCTTTCAAGGTTTTGGTGATTGATGATATTCCCAAAAATGATTCCGGAAAGACACTCTATAAGGAACTGACAAAGTATTATGCAGAATAAACCGCAACTTTTTTGCTTTACATATGCTGGAGGAAATACAACTTTTTTTGATGAAATCGAAAATGATTTGGAAGGATTTGAGGTTGTTAAACTAGAGTATTCTGGACACGGATCAAGACATAAGGAAGCTTTGTATCAGAATTTTTCAGAACTGGCGGATGATATGTATTCCCTGATAAAAAAGAACTATTCGGGTGGAGATTATGCTCTGTTTGGCTACAGCATGGGAACTATCAGTCTCGTGGAGGTTTTGATTCGGATTACAGAGAGGAAAGAGATTTCGTTCCCCAGATATGTTTTTCTAGCAGCGCATGAACCAAAGACAAAAATGGAGCTAGCTGGATTTTCGCAGGGAGAACAGGATGAAAAGGTTAAAGAACGTACCATCCGGTTTGGAGCAGTGCCAGAAAGACTGATAAACAATAAGAGTTTTTGGAGAATGTATTTACCGCTATACCGCGCAGATTATTCACTCATCGGAAAATACAGGTTTGAAGAACTCTCATTTACTTCGGATATCCCGGCTGTCGTTTTTTATTCGGAATCAGATACAAAACGAACAGATATGGAACAGTGGAACAAAATATTTATAGGTAATTGTTATTTAAAGGAATTTACGGGTAATCATTTTTTTATCCACGAGTATCATGGTGAGATGGCAGAGATAATTAGAAAAGCATTGGCAGAGAGAAAAAATTATGACATTTGATGATATCCTAAATATTTCTCCTTATGAACTTGACAAAGAGGAAAAGGAAAAATTATTAACAGAAAGACTAATTGATTTGACTAGACTGCATCAGCAGAAATGCCCAGAATATGCAAATATGCTTACTGGGATTGGATTTGATTGTAATAAGATTAAATCTTATAGGGAATTACCATTTCTTCCAGTTAGACTATTTAAAGAGATGGATCTGAAATCGATTTCTTCGGATGAGGTGGTAAAGACCATGACTTCTTCTGGAACAACTGGACAAGCTGTCTCAAAAATATATCTTGACCGTGCAACATCTTCAAATCAACAAAAAGCAATGGTTAAAATTGTTTCGGAATTCACTGGTTCAAGTCGTATGCCAATGCTTATCATTGACTGTCCTAGCGTGATTAAGAACAGAGCGATGTTCAGTGCCAGAGGGGCAGGTATTCTCGGGTTTTCCATTTTCGGGTCTAAGAAGATATATGCCTTGGATGACGATATGAAGTTAGATGTTGAAGGTGTAAAAGAGTTCTTGGAAATGTATAAGGGACAGAGAATTCTTTTATTTGGATTTACGTTTATGATTTGGCAGCATTTTTATAAAGAGCTAATCCGTTTAAAAGAAGAGGGTATTGTGTTTGACCTTTCTAATGGAGTTTTAATTCATGGTGGTGGATGGAAAAAATTGATTTCTGAAGCAGTAAGTCATGACGAATTTCATAAAAAAATGGAAGACGTTTGCGGATTACATGATATTCACGATTATTATGGAATGGTTGAACAGACCGGTTGTATTTATATGGAGTGTGAATATGGTCATTTGCACGCAAGCAACTATTCGGATGTGATTGTTAGAAGACCGCTTGACTTTTCGGTGGCTGATATAGGAGAAACAGGAATTATACAAGTTGTTTCTACTATTCCAGAGTCCTACCCAGGACATAGTCTTTTGACAGAGGATGAAGGTTCGGTACTTGGAGAAGATGATTGTCCTTGCGGAAGAAAAGGAAAATACTTTAAGATAAATGGTCGTTTAAAAAATGCTGAAATAAGGGGGTGCAGTGATACTTATGCAGCTAAATTTTAATGAACTACAGTATGTTGTTGGCTCTTCTCAAGTGGTTGAGAAGATGATGGATGCTAAGGTATTACGTCCTTTTGATGATGAGGTTATTGCCTTTTTAAATGACTTATCCGGAATACTTCGAAAGAACAGGGAGTACTCGGATGTGGCGACATTTGGTTTTTGGTGCAGAAAAGCAGCATTGCTTCAGGAAAAAGCAAAGTATGATGATATAAATGAGAGATTTGGGAAAGGCATAGTGTTTCATAGCACTCCATCTAATGTTCCGGTAAACTTTGCGTTTAGTTTTGCAGCAGGGTTGCTGGCAGGCAATGCCAATGTTGTCCGTTTGCCGGGAAAACCGTTTGAACAGGTAAATATAATAAGTAATGCCGTAAATGAACTCCTGTCAGATAAATATGCAAATATGAAGCCATATATAGTATTTGTTAAGTTTCCGCCAATAAAGGAGATTACAGATACTTTTTCTTCACTTTGCAATGTCAGAGTAATCTGGGGTGGAGACATGACCGTTGCTGAACTTCGGCAATCCAAAATACCGGCAAGAACCACGGAAATAACCTTTGCTGATCGTCATTCTATAGCGGTTATAGATGCAGATAGTTACCTTGCTGCAAATAACAAGGATGTGATAATTCAGAATTTTTATAATGATACTTATTATTCTGATCAAAATGCTTGTACATCTCCTAGGATAATTTTCTGGAAGGGAAAAAACAAGGATGATGCAAAACTAGATTTTTGGGGTAGAGTTCACGAATTGGTAAAAACAAAATATACACTTGCTCCAGTACAGGTCGTGGGTAAGCTAAATGCATTATATACGGTGGCGGCTAAAAAGAAAATCACCCTTGTTCCGAATGATGATATGTTCATTACTAGAATTGAAATTGATAAAATTGATAAAGATTTAATGAATTATAAGTATAACAGTGGTTTTTATTATGAAAAGGATATCGTTAATTTAAAAGATATTTTGGATGTGTGTGATGTAAGATGTCAAACACTGACTTATTATGGTATTGAAAAGAGGGAATTTGAGTCATTCCTTGAATATGCACGACCGATTGGTATTGACAGAATTGTTCCAATGGGAAAATCTATGGATTTCACACTCGTTTGGGATGGATACGATTTAATTCGCCAGATGTCAAAAAGAGTTAAGATAATTTAGTAAGGAAAAACTGTTTTATTTATTGGAGGAAATAATCGATTTGAAAGTATGGATTATAGGAAGAGGCATACCTAGCTCCAAGAACAAAATGCTTGGAAGTTTCGAACTTGAGCAGGCTCAAGCTTTAGAGAAAAAGGGCGTTGATGTAATCTATATTGCTATGAGTGTTAGATCTGGCAGAAATCTTCAACATATTGGCTATAGATTTACAGTAGAAAAAAAAGTGCCAATTTTCTCGATTAATTTTCCGATTGGAAGGCTTTTTCCTCAAAAAATTACGGATGGGCTGTTTGATATTTTTTTAAAGTATCTATCTAAAATAATAATAAAGAAATATGGAATGCCCAATATTGTTCATGTACATTATCCTGCTCAAAGATCGTACAGGTTTTTAGAAAGAATACAAAAAAAAGGTGTAAAGATTGTCGCGACAGAACATTGGTCAAAGGTTCAAGACAAGACATTAAATATAAAGTCGCTTCAAAATATTAAAGAATTTGCGCACAAGTGTGATTCATTTATTTGCGTTAGCTCGTGTTTAAAACAATCTGTATTGGAGTTGACCGGAGTAAAAAGAAAAGTATTTAATGTTCCTAATCTTGTTAATCCATACTTTACTAATAATAGTATTTCTAATAATTCATGCGAAGATTTTAGATATGTTGTATCTGGAAGGCTAGTTGATTGTAAGCGAGTAGACAAAGTGATTAGAGCCTTTATTAGTGTTTTTTCTAAAGATGAAAAAGTTTCGTTGTTTATAGCTGGTGGAGGAGCTGAATATAGTAAGTTAAAACAAATAATAGATGAAGAAGAACGAGAAAAGCAAATACATTTAATGGGAACAGTTACTAGGGTAAGAATGGCAGAGCTTTTGGCTTCTTCTAATGTGTTAGTTACATATAGCGAGTTAGAAACATTTTGTGTGCCTATTATTGAGGCATGGATGTGTGGAAAGCCGGTAATAGCAACTGACTCAATTCCTGTTATGATTGAAAACAATGATAGTAGATTAGGATTGACGGTTGAACATAACAATGTTGAGTCACTGGAGAAAGCACTTCTTGATATGCGGGATAGTTGGAATGAATATGATTCGAAATGGATTGAAAACTATGCACGAAATCATTTTAGTGAATCAGCAGTTGCTCAAAGATTATTAGATATTTATTATGAATAAAGGATTTAGAAATGGGAAAAATCTATTGTACAAAGCATTTAAAGGAAGGACAAACTGCGGGAAGTAAAGCGCCATCTGATATATCTAACATAGCCGAATCCATGGGGATTGAACCGTTGGTTTTCCTTTCTAGTAAAAAAATATATAATAGCATTACTTTGCAACGTATCAAGGCTATGTTTTTAGGAATCAAAAATTGGCATAGTATTAATAAACTAATAGAAAAAAATAGTTATATAATCATTCAGCATCCCAATGAGGGTATATATGTTTCTAGAAGGTATATTGATATTTGTAAGAAAAATAAAAATGCCCATTTTATTGCTTTTATTCATGATTTAGACTCTATTAGAGGAAATCTGAATCTTAAAAATCAGCAGCAATTGTCAAAAAGAAACAGAGTGGCAGATTATGAAATTCTTAATAAGTGTGAATTGGTTATTTCTCATAACGAATCTATGTCAGATGCTTTAATTGGAATGGGTATTGATAAGACAAAAATTATTAACTTGGGAATCTTTGATTATCTTGTTAGTGGAATTGTTCCTGATAATAGACAATTTGAAAGGTCAGTTACGATTGCAGGTAATTTGATGCCGGGCAAATGCAAATACCTTTATAAACTATTATCTGATGAAAATCGAAAATTTGCTGTTCATTTATATGGTCCTGGTTTTGAGGATAAGGAGTATAAGAATGTTGTTTATCATGGCTCATTTCCACCAGATGTTCTCCCGACTCAATTGGAAGGTGGCTTTGGCTTAATATGGGATGGAGATTCCGATGAATCTTGTGTGGGGAATAGCGGTGAATATTTGCGCTACAATAATCCGCATAAAACATCATTATATCTTGCATCCAATATGCCGGTTATCTTTTGGAATGAAGCCGCAATAAAACCATTTATTGACAATAATAACGCTGGTTTGGGTATTAGTAGTCTTTCTGACTTAAATAATCTATTTGATGATATGTCAGAGGAGTATTATTACAAATTGCGTGAAGGAGCGCAAAAAGCCGGTGAAAGGATTAGGAATGGATATTACTGTAAACAAGTACTTGAAGAAATAAAAAATAAACTGAGGATATAGTATTATGAATAGTTCAACACCTGAAATATCAATTATTATTCCCGTATATAATATTTCTTCTTATTTGGATGAGTGCATTGAAAGCATTAGTAGACAGTCATTTTCAAATTATGAAGTGATTATTATTGATGATGGATCTACTGATGGGAGTGGTGATGTATGTGATCAATATAAAAAGTATCAAAATTACAGAGTTATTCATACAGAGAATATGGGGGCGGCTCATGCTAGAAATATAGGACTAGAATATGCTAAAGGTAAATATATTGCATTTATAGATGGAGATGATGCTATTTCAGAGGATTATCTGGAAATTCTTTATAAAGAAATTGAACAGAATAGAGTAGACATAGTTGCGTGTTGTTGTCGGTCTATAGGTGTTGAAGAGGTAGATCATTTTTTTGAGAAAGATATTTTTTTTTCAAGTGAAAGTAAAATAGAGCTTATTTATCAACTGATAGAAATGAGATATGGTCAGCCTGGACCATATTACTATACGGGAATTGGTGTACCATGGGGGAAATTATATAATAGAGAATTCATAGAAAAATATAACCTGAAGTTTGATAATAATCTAAGGCGATTACAAGATAACATGTTTAATATGTATGCATTTCATTATGCTGATAATATCAAATATATCAATCAGCCACTATATTTGTATAGAAGAGATCATATTATGAGCATGGGAGTTAAATATAATAATAATCTGTCAAATAATAGTATTACTCTAATTAATGCTAGAAAGAAAGCGATTGATGAGTTGGGGTACTCTTCTAATAATTGTATAATTGAGAAATTTAATGGTGAAGTATTTAAATACTATAGAGAAATCTTAAAGAATATTGCTCAATACTATCCAAATAAAGATGATAGATATCGTTTATTTTCAATGGCATTCAATTTTGAAGAAGACTATTCGATTTTTGAAAAATATGTTGAAGTAGTTAAGCCTGCGTCAAACTGGTCCATTTGCGGAAGAAAATTGGAATTATGGCTGATTCGACATAAAAGATGTTTATTATTATATGTTTTTTTAAGGTTAAAAAAGTCAATTAAGCGAATTGATTAGTTTTGAGAAGGGTTTGAGGTTTTTATGAGGTTACGTTTTAATTCTCGATTTCATCTAAAACGTGTACATATAGAAGAAGTAATGCTAATGATTTCCATTTTATTAGGGTGCAGATCTGTCTTTATGCAAGCAAACCCTTATTTTGTATATGCGGTTGTAACTATTTCATCTGTCTTGTCAATTATGTGTGTTGCAATCCGTAAAGGTGCGGTTTTGAGTAAGAAGTTATTATCAACTATGTTTGTATATCTTTTGATTGTAAGTATAGTAACAATCATAGTGAAAAATACATCGAATGGTCCTTTTATTATTTCCTATTGGATTCTTGTTCCGTTGATGTTATTGTATTTTCTTTTGTTATCTTATCAGGAAAAAATGGATTGGCTAAAACTATTTTCTGATGTGATATTTGTTTTTATTGTATTAAGCACCATTTCTTGGCTTATAGGACCAATTTTCCATTGGATTCAACCAACTCATACTCTTGAGATAAATTGGGGAGGGATTAAAACATATAACGGCTATCTTTTATGTTATAAAGTAGTTGGGAAAGGGATAAAGAATTATTTTGGATTTAATTTCCTTACTAACGACTCAATATATGTTGAGGCGCCCATCACCAATGTAATATATTCTTTGGGTTATGCTTTATACTTGTTTGTAAAAAAAGATAGGAACAAGATAAAAGAGATTATTTACATATTTGCTATGATAACAACTATGTCAGCAACATCAGTTTTGCTAGCGGCAATACTTTTTGCTTTAAGACGAATCATAAATAGTATAGAGACTGACAACAAATGCTTCATTGATTTTTTAAAAAAATACATCTTTCCTCTTATTATTGTAATAGTGGCTTGTATTGCAGTAAGTGTAATCCTTAAGATTAAAGCTAATGATGATTATGGGAATTATTATGCACATACTTATGCTCTTAAATCAGGATTCATTTCGTGGCTTAGTAAACCGATAGATGGATATGGATACGAACTTGGACAGGAATTTTATAATACAACCTCGGGCCTTTTTAAAATTCTGGTTCATGGAGGTATTGTATTTGGTTTGTTGTATGTTATTCCTTTTATATCATCAATTGTATTCGCAATAGAAGAAAAAGATTTCGGATTGGCGATTTTTTGTGTTTTATCGTTTGTGCTTTTGATTCTTGTGATTTGGCACTATAGTCCGGCTTATATGTTTGTCTTGGCTTTTGAGTATTCATTTATGATGGATGAAATAAGACAGGGGCATATAGCGAAAAAGAGGGGGTATTTAAGATATGATACAATCAAAACAAGAACTTTTTGAATATATAAAGGCTGATCTTATTGCCTTGAATAAATATCCATTATCTTTTCGGGAAAAATTGGAAGGAGTATTTGTTCCTAAAATATGGAAGTTTCAAATTAAGATGAGAAAATATGAGTATCATCTAAATTGTGATAAAAAAAATATCTTTAATCGTTTATTAAACTATATTAGGAAATTATCGTTTGAACAGTATGGCGTGAAACTTGGATTAACAATACCGCCAAATGTTTTTGGACCTGGCTTATGCATTGGACACTATGGTTTACTTGTGGTTCATGGAAGTGCACAGATAGGAAGCAATTGCCGTATACAGGCAGGTGCTAATATAGGCAATTATTCAAAATCTCCAGAAGAGACCACCGGCAATGCCCCCATTATTGGGGACAATGTTTACATTGGTCCAGGGGCAAAACTATTCGGACGAATAATAATAGGTGATAATGTAAGGATAGGGGCTAATGCAGTTGTTAATAGAGATGTGTCTTCGAATGTAACAGTTGGAGGGATTCCGGCTAAAGTGATAAGTGATACTCCATCAAATCATGGAATGAAAGTGAAGGAGTTTTTGTCAAAAACAAAAGCTGAATAATGGGTTAATAGTAATGGAGGTGGCATAAATGAAATATGACTATCTAATTGTTGGAGCTGGGCTCTATGGTGCAACAATGGCTAGGCAATTAACAGACGCCGGAAATAGAGTTCTTGTTATAGATAGGCGTAATCATATAGCGGGCAATGTATATACGGAAAAAATAGAAGGTATTAATGTGCATAAATATGGTGCTCATATATTTCATACAAATGATAAAGAAGTATGGGATTATTTAAATAAGTTTGCCACATTTAACCGATTTACCAATTCTCCAATAGCAAACTACAAGGGAGAATTATACTCGCTCCCCTTTAATATGTATACGTTTAATAAAATGTGGGGGGTTATTACTCCTGAAGAGGCTTCGGCTATAATAGCAAAGCAGCGAATGGAGATAACTAGGAAACCACAGAACCTTGAAGAACAAGCAATTTCATTAGTTGGTCGAGATATATACGAAAAACTTATAAAAGGTTATACAGAAAAACAATGGGGACGTGAGTGCAAGGATCTTCCAGCATTCATAATCAATCGTCTTCCGGTTAGGTTTACCTTTGATAATAACTACTTCAACGCACTATACCAAGGTATTCCTGTTGGGGGTTACACTAAAATGGTAGAGCGAATGCTGGATGGGATTGAAGTGAGTCTCGGAGTAGATTATTTGGATGACAAGGAATACTGGAACGCAAACGCTGAAAGGATAATTTATACTGGAGCGATAGATGCTTACTTCAACTACAGTATAGGTGCGCTTGAGTATCGCTCAGTGCGTTTTGAGACTGAACTTCTAGATATTCCTAATTTTCAGGGAAATGCGGCTGTCAATTATACAGATAAGGATATTCCATGGACGCGAATCATAGAGCATAAATGGTTTGAGTTCGGCAAAGATGAAAATGGAAATGATTTGTCAAAGACTGTGATTAGTCGAGAATACAGCAGCGAATGGAAGATAGGTGATGAGCCGTATTATCCAGTAAATGACGAGAAGAATAAAAAAATATATGAATTATATAAAAAACTTGCAGATAGTGAAAAAAGAGTGATTTTTGGTGGTAGACTTGGGGAGTATCGTTATTATGATATGGATCAAGTAATAGCATCTGCTTTATTAAAGGCAAAAAATCTATAGAAGAATTGGATTTTTTCTCTAAGAATATTGAATGAAAGCGGAGATTAGGCATGGAACAACGGAAAAAGTCGATAGGACTAAATGCTTTCCTAAATACGCTTAGAACTGCGTTAAATCTATTATTTCCTCTCATAACCGTACCTTACATATCTAGAGTTCTTACTGTTGATGAAATTGGAAAATATAATTTTTCTTTTACTATAATAACATATGTTCTTTTGATATCAGCGCTTGGGATAGATAAGTATGCAATTCGTGAGGGAACAAAGTTTAGAGGTGACAAGAATAAGATTGAGGAATTTGCAAGCAGAGTTTTTTCAATTAATATTGTGTCGACTTTGCTTTCATATATAATACTTTTTCTTTATTTGTTTTTTTCGCAGAAGGCTAAGTCATACATCAGTTGTATTCTTATTCTAAGCATTGAGGTTTTTTTTACGACACTTGGAACTGAATGGCTTTATTCTATATTCGAGGAATACACATATATTACTATTCGAAGTATTGTTTTTAAGATTATTTCCATAATATTACTTTTTCTTTTTGTAAGGAAGCCTGGTGATTATTTGTATTATGCAGCCATTACGGTGATTTCTAGTGTTGGATCTAATGTGCTGAATTTTATACATTTAAGAAAATTCTGTAGAATTCGATTAACATTTCGTTTTAAACTTAGAGAAATGTTAGCACCGATTATGGTTATTTTTGCTACTAATGTAGCTATAAAAATCTACGTGACTTCTGATACCACAATGCTAGGTTACTTAAAAGATGATTATGTCGTAGGAATATATAGTTTTTCTGTAAGGATTTATACCATTGTAAAAACCCTTCTTGCGGCTGCTTTATTTGTAGCCATTCCAAGATTATCAATGTATGTTGGCAAAGGCATGATGAGGGATTTTAAAGACCTGCTCAATAAAATGTTCAATACTTTAATGATGATTGTTCCACCTGCAATAATTGGACTAATAATGCTTAGCAAGAATATTATAATTATTATTGGTGGAGAAAACTATCTTCAATCACAGAGTTCTCTGATAATACTAAGTGTTGCTATTTTCTTCTCGATTTTTAGCACTCTGTTTAGTCAGTGTATATTGTTGCCATTTAAAAGGGAAAAATGTATACTTAGAGCATCAGCCATTAGTGCACTTGAGAATATTTCTTTGAATTTTATTTTGATTCCTTATTTTGCAGAAATTGGAGTGGCGTTTACTACTGTCTTGGCTGAGTTAACTATGACTATATTTAATTATTCTTCTTGTCGAGATATAGCCAAGTTTATTCTTAGTAAAAAGACAGCGAAAAACACCTTATCTGTTGCCGTAGGTTGCTTGGCTATTATTGGAACGTGCTATTTAATATGTAATTTTGTTTCAGATATGATTACTCAAACGGTTCTTTCTGTATTTATCTCCATTTTTGTATATTCTTTAGTACTTTTGGTTTTAAAGAACCCTATTTTTTTAAATCTTTTAGGACGTATCACAGAAAGATTAAAGCGAAAATGAAGGAGATATAATATCTTTAACTACTATTCTAATGGAAGAGTATTTTTGTCTATATTGTCTCTTAATATTATATGTTTTTCTACTTTAAGATTAGCATTTATACATTATTCTATATAATCCGTAATTTGTTTAATGGGAAAAGTGATTTATACTCATTTGTACGACATGAAAGAATACCAAGAAATTCTACAATTGATTAAAGTGTCCCAGTTCTCAGAATATTCTGTAAATTATATGGAAGATTGGGATTGGAATGAGATTTATAGTGAAGCTACTGCGCAGGCAATTGTTGGAATTATTGCAGGCGTGATTCCAAAGAGAATTGTGGATACAGATAAACGATGGCAACAGATTCTTCTAAGACAAAAGGCGAACTACATCCAATATTGTTATGCGGAGAAAGAATTGAATAGGGTTTTGACAGAAGTTGGAATTCCCTTTGTAATACTGAAAGGTAACGCTTCAGCTATTTACTATAAGCATCCAGAACAACGCAAGATGGGTGATATAGATTTTATTGTCTTGCCGTGTGATTATGAGAAAACAAAAGATATACTTGTTCAAAAAGGTTATATAGAAAAACATGAAGAACCGCGACATATAGGATATAAGAAGGACGGATTCTTTTTCGAATTACATAAATGCTTTTCTCATGATATTGATATTGATAGTTATATTATGGATGGGATCAAAAAACGCATATCAGGTAGAGTAGGAGAATATGAATTTCCGATGTTGCCAAGTATTGCAAATGGTTTGGTTCTCTTGGATCATATGAAATATCATTTAAAAACAGGGATGGGATTGCGTCAAATAATAGATTGGATGATGTATGTAAGTAGAGAACTCTCTGATGATGTTTGGTTTAATGGCTTTAATATGATTGTTAAGGAAAAGGGGATGTATAAATTTGCAATAACCATTACTAAAATGTGCCAAATTTATCTTGGTTTACAGAAAACAATTACATGGTGTAATAGTGGAGATAATGAACTTTGTAAGCGACTTATGCAACATGTAATGGTTTCGGGAAATTTTGGGAAAAAACTAGGAGATGGATACATGTTTCAACTTGTCTCCACAAGATTCCAAAGAGAGGGGAAGATTCGCTATTTACAGTCGATCGGAGAAAATACATGGAAAGCCTATAAAAAACATCATTGGCTTAAACCATTTGCTTGGGTATATCAATTATTTCGCTTTATCCAACACGGATTACAGACTAACAGAAGAAGGAAGATAAGTGGAGATATCCAGCATAGTAAAGAACGGGTTAGATTACTTAAGGAGTTAGAAATATAATAAAAAACAAACTTCTTTATTTGTAATTATTGGGTTATATTAGGATTATTATTTATAATATGTTATGTTAAAACGGAGTTTTTGGAGTATGATATAAAATGAATCAGCAGACAGCATTGGTTATCATGGCCGCCGGTATCGGCAGCCGTTTCGGTACGGGAATCAAGCAACTTACCAAAATGAATGAAGCCGGAGAAATCATTATTGATTATTCCATTTACGATGCCAAGGAAGCAGGATTCGACAAAGTGGTTTTTGTCATCCGACATGCCATTGAAGAAGAGTTTAAGGAAGTCATCGGAAATAGAATTTCCAAAGTGATTCCGGTGGAGTATGTATATCAGGGACTCGAAGATCTTCCGGAAGGTTTTACCGTCCCCGAAGGACGTACGAAACCCTGGGGAACCGGACAGGCAATCTTAGCCTGCAAGGGAAAAGTGGATGTGCCTTTCGTGATCATCAATGCGGATGATTACTATGGCAAAAAAGCATTCCGCTTACTTTATGATTTTCTTTGCGAACCTCATAAAAAGAGTGAGAAACTGCGTATGGCCATGGCAGGATTTGTTTTGAAAAACACGGTCAGCGAAAACGGTACCGTAACCAGAGGTGTCTGCGTCGGAAATGAAGAAGGATATTTAAACGGAGTGATTGAATCCAGAGACATTGCAATCAAGGATGGGGTTGCATCGACATCTACATTGGAGTCTGCGGATATAATTTCGCCGGAGAGCATTGTGTCTATGAATATGTGGGCATGCGATACGGATTTCCTTGACTGTCTGGAAGATAGATTTGTTTCATTCCTTTCGGATAAGAGTTTGGATCCGGTAAAGACGGAATTCCTGATTCCTGTGCTGATTGACAAATTGATTAAGGAAAACAAGGCAAGTGTGAAAATCCTTCCTACGGATGAGAAGTGGATTGGCATTACGTATCAGGAGGATACGGAGATGGCGAGAGCGGAGTTTAGAAGGATGAGGGAAGAAGGAGTGTATCCCGAGAGGTTGTGGGGGTAAAGAATCAATTATATGTTTTTACGTGAGAAAGACTGTCATTTAGATTGTCCTGAAGAAATAGAGGCATTTTTGAAAACGGTTTTTTGTTTAAGCGTAGTATCAAAAAAACTATTGGAAAGTGCGGGCAGATTACATTTATAATACATTCTAATGAAGGCAATCATACTGTGCCGCATATTCATGCATCATGTCAGGAACATCAAATTGTTATTGCAATAGGAAATCATGAAGTCTTAGATGGGAATCTTCCTCGAAAACAGACGAAGATAGCTACTAAATGGGTGAAAGATAATAAAGAAAGATTAATGGATGAGTGGAGAAATTATGCTTTTTGCGCTAACTGCGTAAATATATCTAGTGGCTTACATCAATGATTCAATTATTGATATTAATGAAAATGTTCAGGATGAGGAAAAAACATATACTGACGAAAGACAGTCTAGACGTGAATTTCGCAAATGGGAAAATACTAAATTTATTTCAAGCGTGTTAAAACAACGTAATAAACCGTTGATATCATACCCTGACTTGATGTGGGGACTAGCAGTATATTCAAAGGAACGGCTTAAGTCGGAAATGAAGGAGGACCTGAATTTTGGAGTAGTGGTTACATTAAGGGAAATAACGGGTCGAAACAGGACACGGGATTTTATTACTGTATGCTTGCTTCGCGGATGGATTGTAAACGAAATCGACGTTCGGAATAGGATTGAGGTTTATAATTCGAACCAAGAAACGATTGTGTGGGAGTAGGGGGATTTCTGTTGAAAAAATTATATGAGCAAATATTGATAATAAATATGGATTTAAGAATATGAGTTTTGTTTATGCGGAAATAATAAAGAAATCACTGCACATCTATTCTGATACAAAAATGAGTTTTAATAATAATTCCGGAGCTTCTTTTTCAAAAGAGCAGATGGCTTTGTCGGATAAATATGGCATTGTTAAGACTACTATTATATGTCCTGAAATATGCATTTCGTACGCGGGAAACAACCTATTTTTGGCGTCAGAATTATTCATGAAATTATACGAGAAAAGGACAGTTAGTGTACAGGATGCGTTAGATTCTGCCATGGAAATTCATCTGTCCGCAGATAAAGATGATATTGAATTTATCATAGCCAGTTGTGAAAATGATGTCTTATCACTTCATTGTATCAAGGAGAGAGAACTTCAATCAAACTGCAATATTGCATGGATAGGCTCGAATCTGGCACATTGTCAGTTCCAAGAATTACGTCTTAGTGGAAATAATAAGAATGCCAGCGATAGAACATCAGCTGCTTTCGCTGAAGTCGTTCTCTGCTGTAAAGATGAATCGGTTGGTGGAATAATGACAGATGTTATATATAACAAATCGAAAAATAGCTTCCAATATGCGGAACGATGGGGATTTTATTCTTCTAAACCCCAGGCAATTAATGCGGGTAATGACATCAAGTGGCTTTTAGATGCCAAAGATGGAGGCTTTTCATATCACCAAATTCCTATATCTTGCGAGGAGGTAATAATGGCAATCGATCAAATGACTCCGCAGATATTGTACTCAAGAAAACATCGATGTACGCAAAAGGATGCGCAGAACACGCAATTGTTTTCTCTTATGCTTCCAATGCTTATTTGTAAAGATGAATCAGGACAGTATGTTAGGTGGTGATATAAAATAGAATTATGGATGCATTTTAAAAGAATCTTATTAATAACTATGACAAACTATTTAAAATGGGAATATATTTTATTCAGACTGAAAAAGCAAATCAGTATAAAGATGAGAGGCTTACGCTTTGCACTACGGAGTGATTCACTTATTCTATATTATATGCTTTAATCCCTCCTAAACAAATCCCTCGTATACACTTTCTCAGCTACATCATCTAATATGGAATCATAGCGGTTTGCGATTATGCAGCCGCTTCTTTTTTTGAATTCAGCAAGGTCATTAACTACCTCGCTGCCGAAGAAGGTGGAACCATTCTCTAAAGTGGGTTCATATACGATAACGGTAGCACCTTTTGCTTTTACACGTTTCATGACGCCCTGAATCGAAGACTGGCGGAAGTTGTCGGAATTCGACTTCATGGTAAGACGATAGATTCCGATGGTTACATTCTTTTCTTTCCTGGAATCATATTTATTGTTGCTGTAGCTGTATGCGCCGGCAATTTCCAATACTCTGTCTGCAATGAAGTCTTTTCTGGTCCTGTTACTTTCTACGATAGCTGTCATCATATTCTGGGGAATATCATTGTAGTTTGCAAGTAATTGCTTTGTATCTTTGGGCAGGCAGTATCCGCCATAACCGAAGGACGGGTTATTGTAGAAATCACCTACTCGCGGATCCAGACAAACACCTTTGATGATGTCTTTGGTGTTTAGTCCTTTTACCTCGGCATAGGTATCCAATTCGTTAAAATAGGATACTCTGAGGGCAAGATATGTGTTGACGAAAAGTTTTGTAGCTTCTGCTTCGGTGTAGCCGACAAAGAGAGTCTCAATGTTTTCCTTAATGGCACCCTGCTTTAAGAGCTCTGCAAAGATCTTTGCTTTTTTCTCTGTTTTTGCATCACAACCGACAATGATACGGCTGGGATAGAGATTATCATAAAGAGCCTTGGATTCGCGTAAGAACTCGGGACTGAAAATGATATTGTCGGCTTTGTATTTCTTGCGAACCTGTTTCGTGTAACCTACCGGAATTGTTGATTTGATGATGATGGTGGGCTTGGTTTTTCTTGATTTGGTTGCTTTTAATATGGTTTCAATGACGGTTTCCACTGCAGAACAGTCAAAGAAGTTCTTGGTGGAATCGTAGTTGGTAGGTGTTGCGATGATAATGAAGTCAGCATCTTTGTAGGCTTCCTCTGCTTTGGTGGTAGCCTTCAGGTTAAGAACGCGTTCTTTGTTCTTGGCTTCTGCTAAGTATTTTTCGATATATTCATCTTGGATAGGCGAGATGAACTTGTTGAGTTTCTTGACTTTCTCAGGAATGATATCTACAGCGGTTACCCGGTTATGCTGTGCAAGAAGAACAGCAAGGGAGAGGCCGACGTAACCTGTGCCGGCAACGGCTATGGTGTAACCGGATTTGGGGAGCTTAATTGTTTCACTTTTTGGGGTGACCTGATTATTGGTATTATTATCTTTTTCCTTGCGTGGCTTATTTGGACTGTTTGTGGAAATAAGAACATCTGCCGGGTTTAGATTTAATGCATTACAAAGCGTAATAAACTGATCCAAAGAAGGAGTATACTCGTTGGTTTCTATCTTGCTAAGCATGGATCTGTTGATACCGGTTTTCTTGGATAGCTCCAACTGGGTAAGCCCCTGAGCAGTACGAGCAGATTTGATTGCAGTGGAAATGTTGGCTGATTCTGTTTGTTTCATTATCTTTCTCCGGTTATGTATGGTTAATTGTCATGATGTTATTATTGATAACGTGATAATTATAGCATTTAGTTGATGAATGTCAACAAAATGCCTATGATGTTCTGATTGACAACATTTCTCACGCGAAGAATGAAATAATCCTTTAGATGCTTTCCCTTGCTGATTTAGAGGGAAATAAAGTATAATGAAAACGAGCTTTATTAGGTAGGATAATAAATGAATAGTATTAAAAAAGATTTAATAAAGATAATACGTTTAGCTGTTCATGAGAAAAGCGGATTGTCTTCTCTGAAGGATGTGGATTGGGCTGAAATATGGAAAAGAGCGCAACGGAATCACTTGGAGGGCATTGTGTATGACGTAGCCAAAACCTGTTCGTCTTCAGTTCCGAAGGAGTTGCTGGAGGTAATGCAGAGGAAGCATTATGAGATGGTTGCCAGAGATGCCAAGCAAATCCGTTGCCTTGAACAGATTGAAGAGGCGTTGAAGGGGAAGGGGGTTCCTTATGCCCCGCAAAAAGGTAGTATTCTTCGCCATGATTATCCGAGAACGAATCTGCGTTTTATGTCGGATTTGGATATCTGTGTTCGGCCAGAAGATCGTACGCTT
>Ga0247608_10002870_pt1 | contig 20781 bp, 12 predicted proteins | sample 176DNAGHGlowgp2_FD_193490 | JGI IMG/M metagenome (GOLD analysis project Ga0247608, IMG submission 193490) | Sheep rumen microbial communities from Palmerston North, Manawatu-Wanganui, New Zealand - 1766 DNA GHGlow gp2 | ecosystem: Host-associated > Mammals > Digestive system > Stomach > Rumen ...
AACCACGGTGCCTCCACAAAGGACCGAGGTGTTGGTGATGTCGCTGGCGTCTGACGTGGTCACACTCGGGCGTACCGCATCAGGATTATACACGCAACGTACTGACATTCCGGAGGCCTTGTTGCCGTAGCTGTTGCGTTCTATGTGACCATAGTCGTTTCGCAACGCTCTGTAATAAACGAAGTTGTCATTGTATGGGGTTGCTGTCCAGAAAAGGGCGGCAGTGCCCGCGTCCACCGAAATTCCGTATGCGGTACCGGCTGGCAGTGCGGAAAAGTTTGTCAGGTTGTTTTGTGCGGGTTCGGATCCGACGGCACAAGGCGTATCGGAAAAGTTCCACCCTTCCGTGGCCGCTACAGCTTTTGCGACATTAGTGGGGTTGCCGCCACAGACACAGGTGTCGATCCCGCCGAGAAAGTCGGTGAGACGGGACCAGTCCTCATCCGTGGGCAGTCGCCAGCCGGGAGGGCAGACGGCTTTTGCTGCTTTCCAGTTGTAGAGGTAGCCGTAGTTTTCGCCTTCTTCAACATTAGGGAGATAATAGTGCATCTCGTCCGCGTCAATGGTGGTGCTCTGCGCGATGGCGGTGCCGTCGGAAGTGTGGGTGGTGCGCAAGTTCTCCCGCATCCAGCACTGCTCCCCGATGGCCACCGTGGCATACACGTTGCCATCGTGGTCAGTGGCGGAAGCGGCCTGCGGACAGGGAGATGTGGAAATTGCAGGGTCGGCAGGCAATGCAATGCCAGCTCCGTCAAAGGCGAGCTCCCATTCGTCTAACCAGCCGTTGTCAAGTGCCCATCCATCCACAATCATAAGACTCCATGTCCCGTTTAGCGGGCATCCGACGAGACTCGAAAAGGAACCGTCCGGATGGAAAACGTTAGTCATGTCGGCCACGTTGGTGGAGTCCATGACCGTTTGACCATAAACACTGACGATATTGTCGTTGTAATAGACGTAGTTGCTTGGATTGTAAACGTAGCCGTGTCGGGTGTTATAGGACCACACATAGTTCCAAGGGGTACCTATGGGATTGGTGGCGCTGTCGCATTTGTTGCTGGTATTGTCGGAATAACCCTTGATGCCAAAGTCATGACCACTGCTGGAAACCCATCCCGACCAACCCCATTCAGCAACGGGGATGTGAATTGAGCATTCAGAGGATGCACCATTATTGTATTTTCTCAAAATGGAGGCATAACTGCCGTTGGGGCATTGCAGGGCAATCCAAAGGTCGCCCGCCCATGAGTGCTCCAGTTTGATGCGGACATATCGGATGTCCTCCTCGCTCTGAATCACACTTCCGGCCGGTTGATCTGTGATGTTGATATACGAGGCGAGCAGGCAGCCTTCGCCGCAATCCTGCCCATCGGGAATGAACTTCGTCTGTGAATTGGTGTAATTAGAGTAAAGGTTGATCAAGTATTCGGTGCCATAAAAGGTGGCACTGTCAGTAGTGGCGTAGGCCCTTGCGTAATAAGTTTGGGAGAGGTCAAGCCCTGCTATCGTGCTGAAAAAGATGCCAGTTCCTGTGCCGTCGAGGGTGCGGTTGTCGGCAATGGTGGGGTAATGTTCCGTGCCCCAACAGAACCCCCGTGCGGTTACGGGAATGTCGGACTGTACCGTCCCGTAAGCGTAAAAGGCATCGTTACCGTTGAATGTTATGGAGTCGGTGGTTACTACGGTTTCGGCAGATGATGCTGGATTGAACACCAGAATGATCTCTTCGCTGTGGAACTGTTGTTGCGTGACCGTGACGCTCGTCATGGGTGTCCCGAGTATGGAAGTGTGGCCGGTGAATTCCATCAGGTCGCCTGGCTGGAAGGCATGGGCAGAGGTGTTGCGGAGGCGCACCTCGACAGGACGGGGTGACGTCTCTGCGGCCTTGATGCGATTGACGCCCCCGTGGCCAGTGTTCACCATCTTCAGGCTGCGAACCCCGGAGACCGTCCGCACGGTCAGAATGTAGGTTTGCGGCATGGTCAGCGAAATCTCGAAGTAATTGTCGCCGGAAAGCAGTGTCCCGGAGTATTCCGCGTGCTGCCGCCCGTTGATGTCCGTCAAGGTCATCCGGACGTTTTCGGTTTCCGCGGAAGATATGTTCACCCGCGTGTGGCCGTCGAAGGGGTTGGGCATGACCTGCATTTCGCGCTCCTGCGGGTTTTGTGGCACGCCGGTGCCCACCGGGAGCGTATAGACCGTGTCAGGGAAGACGATTGTCTCCGACCAGTTGCGCGACAGGTTTCGAATCTCCACGCTGGAGAGCTGCACGTAATCACCCTGCGAGTTAGCACCGGTGAACGTCAAGGTCACCTGCTCTTGCGCGAACGCCATTCCTCCGAATGCAAGACAGCACACCAAAAAGAAAAATGCACGGGTTTTGCTGTTGAGACGTTGGATAATGCCCTCCTTTGCGCAGAACGGGCTGTTTGTTGGGTTAATCATTGCTTCTGCTTTTGTTGATTTGATTTGGCAAAAGTACATAAATTACGAATATACACAGACAGATAAAATTGATGCTGTAGAGATGTTTCATGAAACGTCTCTACAATTTCAGAGGAAAGATATATAAATTCTGAATACGCTGGCCAATAGGGTTGTACTGTAGAAACGTTTCGCGCAACGTTTCTACTTGTCAGAGCGGGTTTCCCGCGTATCCGTACCGCTTCCGGTATTTGAGGAACATGTAGGTGGTGAGAATCAGGGCGGCGGATTCGGCAAAAATGATGGCGTACCAGATACCGTCCACACCGAACAGCAACGGGATGAGCAGCACGGCGAGGGTCTCGCAGACGAGGGTCCGGTTGACTGAGATGACCGCCGATACCACGCCGTTGTTCAGCGCGGTAAAAAAGGCAGAAGCATAGCCGTTAAACCCCATCAATAGGAAAGAGACGCTGTAGATGCGCAGGGCACGGCAGGTGAGGTCGAGCAACTCTGGATCGTAGCTCACAAAAACACGTGCTAACGGCCGAGCAAGCAGCTCTGCGGTCAAGAACTGCACCAGCCCGATGCCGCCAATCAGAATCATGCTTTTCGTGAAGACATTCTTCAGCTCGGTGCGGTTGCCAGCCCCGAAATGGTAGCTCACAATCGGTGCGGAACCCATACTGTACCCAATCATGATGGCCGCGAAAACAAATGCCAGATACATGATGATGCCGTAGGCCGCCACGCCGTTCTCGCCGATATATTTCATCAGCTGATAGTTATAGAGTATGGAAACCACGGTGGCGGAAATGTTGGTGAAGAATTCGCTCAGCCCGTTGAAGCAGGTCTGCCGTAAAGCTGCAAAGTCGAATGTGGGTCGTACAAGGCGCAGCCGCGAGCTGTTCGGGACGGAAAAATAGACAAACGGGATGAGACTGCCGGCCATCTGTGAGCCAGCCGTGGCCCATGCCGCACCCTTGAGCCCGAGCCCGAGGATGCCGACCAACAGCAAGTCGAGCAGCATGTTCAGGCCGCCGGCGATGAGCGTTACCGCAAGACTGAGTCGCGGCCGCTCTGCCGTGATCATCAGTGCCTGGAACATGATTTGCAAGATGAAGAAAGGCAGGGCGATGAGAAGAATGTGCCCGTACATCACGCAGTCGCCGACCATGGCTTCGTCCGCTCCCAAAAGACGGGAGATGTTGTCTAACAGCGGCCACCCGATGATGGCGAAAAACACGCCGGCGAAGATCCCCGCATAGACCAACATGGAGAAGATGCGGTTGGCTTCTTCGGGCTTTCCTTCGCCTAAGGTTTTGGCTATCAATGCGCTGCCGCCAGATGAGAAGATAAACCCCACCACGCTGAGGAACATCAGGAACGGGAAGATGAGGTTGAGGGCGGCAAAAGGCGTCGTTCCTGCGAAATTCGACACGAAAAGCCCGTCCACCACGCTGTAAATGGAAGTGAACACCATCATCGCCATGGCGGGAAAGGTGAACCGCAGCAGCCTCCCGTATGAGAAATGGTCGGAAAGAAGAATCGGGTCAGACATGAACGACAGTTCCTATTCTAATTACAAATTACTAATTTCTAATTGAACTATCCGTTCCATCGGATCCCCCGCAATTTCCCCGATTTTGCATCCTGTCGTTTCCGCCGCCTCACGTAAAATCTCCTCGAAGTGCGCCGCCACGGAACCTGTGAAGTGCCACGGAAGATTATCGCAGTTGGGATAGTAGCTCTTTTGCTTGGCGAAAAAGGTCTCAAAAGCGTTGATTATCAGCTCTCGGATAGCGGGCTCTTCACGAAATTCATTCAAGAACGGCGCAAACTGTGACAAGAATAGGTTGGGCTTCGGCTCCTGATAGAGCTTGTGAAGGATGAGGTCGCGGTTAAGGTGGTAGCGTTCCTCGAAAGCCGTGCGGATGGAGTGGGGGAGTGTTTCCGAAAGGTAGGCAGTGACAAGGCACTTGCCGAGGTGCGTGCCGCTGCCTTCGTCGCCGAGCAGCCAGCCGAGGGAGGGAGCGCGCCCGATCATCTCGTGACCGTCGTAGTGACAGGAGGCCGCGCCGGTGCCGAGGATGCAGACGATGGCCTCGTGCCCGCCCGCCAAGGCGTGACAAGCGGCCATCAGGTCCGACCAGACTCGTATGTCAGCAGTCGGGAAATACATTTGCAGGTAGCTCTCCATGCGGAAGGCGTTCTGCGGGGTAGCGCAACCGGCTCCGTAATAGTCTATCTCTCTGATGCTTACCTCTTTCGGAAATTGTGGCGCTGCTTCTCCCAATATGCACAGTATGTCCGCTTCAGACGTGTAGTTGGCGTTGATGCCGTCGCACTGGCAACGGAATACACCGCCGTCATACAGCAGCGCGAAGGCCGTCTTGGTGCCGCCCGCATCGATGAGGAGATGGGAATGTGGCAACATGTTAATTTGCAGTTAGTAGTTAGCAGTTAGCGGGAAATCAACTCCTCACGAGATAGACAGGCCGGATTATGCCGTTTGTATTCGGACCCGTAATACCGTTTGATGAGGGTGTGTTCGCGCAGCGACTCGTCGCCTTGGAAGTAGGCGGCGAAGATGCGGTCGGCCTCGAAATAGTTCTCCACGCCGAGCTGCTCGCAGTCGCACGAGCTGATGCCGAGCCCATCCACCGGGGTGGCGTCGATGCATGACTGCATAGCGGCCTGTTGTTCTGGAGTCTCCTCGCCAAGAAGGTAGTTGGAGAGATTGTAAATCTCTGTCTTCCAGAGATGTTGCACGGGAGCGTAGTCGCCCACATCGCCGTGCAAGGTCCAGAAACCGGTGAGGTATTCGGTGTAGTTGTCGGTGGAGATGACCATGCCGCGGTTGAGTTGGGCGAGGTCGAAAAGGACCATCATCCGCATGCGGGCCTTCATGTTGCCTTGACGCAGCTTTGAGAGTTGCGAGTCATCGAAGCGGATGAGCAGTTTCTTGTTGGCGTAAAAGGTTTCAGTGAGGTCGAGGTGCTCAAAATCGTGGCAGAAAGCTTTTCCTGCCGCGATAGAGCGGGCGATCTCGTCGGCCTTGTTGGTCTCGATGGTGATGCTGCGGCCGATGAGCGGGATGTTGAGACGGTCACACACGGGACGCAGCAGCGCGGCGCACAGCGTGCTGTCAATACCGCCGGACATGCCCAGCACCAAAGACTGCAACTTGCTTGTTGATACGTAATTGAACATGCGCTCGCGGATTCCTTCCGCCAAACTGCGCATTGCATCCTCTCCCTCTAAAAACGGGAAATAAGATTTATCAGGAATGGTCATTTTTATATGATTTAAGTTTAATGTTTAATGTTCAAAGTTCAAAGTTTAAAGTTTAAAGTTTAAGTCTAAGTCATAGTTATACAGTCAACAGCCAACAGCTAATCATCCGGATTCTTCAATAAATACAGAATGTTTCCGTCTTTGTAATAGACATCGTCTCGGTACTGCACGGTGCCGTCGTCACCCACGAAGCAGGTGTAGTACTCGATGAAGAGCGGGATGGGTTTCCGCAGGGCGACGCTGGTGGGACGCAACTCCCGGTAGAACTGCTTGTCCCAGTCGCTGAGATTTTCATAGTAGATGGAGTCCTTCTCGTGCAGCTTTTCGACGAATTCCTCACCTTTTTCGGTGGTGGGTTCCGCACCGGAGATGATGTGCAACTGTTCGGTATAGATGGTGTCAAAACCGTTGACGGTGTAAATCCACTCAGCCACGCTGTCGGGATGCTGCACCCGCACGCAGCCGTGACTCAACGCCCGCTTGCGACGCTTGAACGCCCCTTTATTGTTGGTGTCGTGCAAATAGACGGATTCGGAGTTGGCGAACACGAACTTGTAGAGTCCCAGCGCATTGTAGCGACCAGAGGTCTGGTGCAGGCGATAGGGGATGTTTCCTTGACTCACTTTGCTCCAGTTGATAGAGTCGGGCACGACATACTTCCCAGTGCGGCTGTCACGGATGTAGAGATGCTCGCGGTTGACCACCGCCGTGTTGCTGCGCACGAGTTTGTGGTAGTATTCGTTCTTGATGATGTCGTAAGGGATGTTCCATTCGGGATTGAGTACAAGTGTCCGTATCTGGCTGTACATCAGCGGGGTTTCGGCCTTGAAAGGAGTGATGATGCCGTTTTTGTGCCGCGCAGGCACCTTTTCGGGGTTTTGGGTCTTGCCGCAGCAAATCCGGTTCCGCATCACCACCGAGTCCTTCTGCACCACGCAAAGCGTGTAGTCGGGGATGTTGACCGCGATGTGGAGCGTGTCGTCGGATTTCCGATGCTTTTTCTGCCAACGTAGCCGTTCGAGGTTGGCGGCAACCGCGTCTTTGTAGTATTGGAGCGGACGGTTCAGCTTTTCGATGGTCTCGGCATCGAGAGAGTCACATTCCGGGATGCCATTCATGCGACGGAAGGCGTTGAGAGCTTGCAGGACAGTGTCGTTCAAGATGTTGCTGCCATTCACGGAGATGCCGAGTTGGTTCAGCCGTCCGCAAAGTTTCTGCAGATGCGCACTGTGACCGTCTTTGCGCACACGGAAGTCGGGAACCACGGTCTCCACAGAATCGGAGAGTGCATGCAGTCGTTTTAATTCTTTCTGAAGAGATTGGTAATCAGAAGATGCTGGCACTGATTCCGAAATTATCTTGGAAAAACGATACATGTTTTCGAGTGCGTTTTGAATGAAGGCGGAGTCGGGCGAGAGGGTTGCGTAGTACCATTTGTTGCCATGGACAACCTTGGGTGCCACTGCACCATATTGCAACGCACAGGCATAGCGCAAATATTGTTTAGTGAGCTGACGTTCAAGATGATAGAGGTACGGATAAAGTGAATTGTCGTTGGGGACTTGATGTTTTACAAGCTGTGAGATGCTGTGGCGGAGGCTATCCAGCCCGAAGTATTCGGCCGGGATGCCGTGGAGGGGGTAGGCGTTTTCAAGATTAGAGAGCAACGTGTCGGTGAGGGTTTCCTGCAATCCTTTTTGTGTCCAGAACGGGTGGTGGTTTCGCATGCGGTAGAACTCCCGAGTCAACGCATTCGTCAATGACGAGTCATTTTCGTTGTCTATTTGGCTTTCAATATACTCGATGTAATCCTTTTCGTTATAGTGCGTGTAATGCTTGAACCAGTGCGGTTGCGGTTGCACATGCTCCTTCCGCTGGCATCCGCCGAACAAGACAAGAAAGGCGAGCGAAACCGCCAAGGTGCAGCATAAAACGACCATGGCAGCTGGAATCTGATTCCGTAGATGGGATAGTATGTTTTTCAACATATGGGATATACCGCGTATTTTATTTGGAAAAAAACACGTTGCAAAAATAGTAATTTTTTATCTGCATCTGAAAATTATGTATATTTGCACTGTGATAATAAAATCAGGCGCTATTAAACAGACAAAATGAACGGAATAAGGAATATAATGATAGGATCTGCTCTTGTCCTGATGGCGGGAGTGCTGGCGGCTCAGAGTCCGCAGGTGAATGTGCAATATGGTGTTCCATACGCTTATGCGCAGTATCCGGGGCAGGACAAAGCGGTGAACCTCTGTTTTGACTTCTACGAACCCGCCGATTCGTCGGATGCTCTGCGACCGTTGGTGATCACCGCTTTCGGCGGCGGTTTCGTGCTCGGTTCTCGTGATTATGAGGATATGGTCGAATGGTGCAGCCGCTTTGCGGAAATCGGGTGTGCTGCCGCCTCCATCGACTATCGCCTTTTGCCTGCCAAGAAGTTCTCTTCCAAGGAGTTGGTACGCGCAGGCTATATGGCGGCGCAGGATGTGAGCACGGCAGTACGTTTCTTCAAAGCCAATAGTGAGAAATATCGCATCGACACGAACCGCATTTTCCTGCTTGGGCAGTCGGCGGGTGCGGTGGCTATCATCCACGCTCTTTACATGGATGAGGACGAAAGACCATCGGCGACTCGTGAGTATCCTGCGTTGCCGCCACTCCATTCGCTGGGCAACGCTGAAGAAAAAGCACAATCGTTCAGCGTCGCCGGAGCCATTCTCCTTTGGGGATGTGTCTTTGATCCGGAAATGATGGATGCTGATGAAATAACACCGGTGTGCCTCATACATGGCGAGAAGGACAGGATTCTCCCGGTGGATTCAGGTTATGCTTTTTCCATCATGGGAATGCCATACGCGTATGGCTCTCGCGTGATGGCAAACCGGTTGAAGGAGCTTGGCACTGTGCCGTTCGAGGTGCATCTGAAAGAGAAGGAAACTCATGCGTTTTATTTTAAACACCTGAGTATGTTTCAATTAGACGCAATGAAATTCGACGAGTGCTTTCAAATAGCCCGTGATTTTATGCTGAGAAACGAGAATGAATGAATGTTCATCAGATAATATAAACATCAATAAACTTTACATTATGGGAAAATTTGAATTGATAACGTTGCCGTATGCGGCAAATGCCCTGGAACCTGTTATCTCCGCACAGACCATCGGCTTTCATCACGGCAAACATCTGCAAGGATATGTCAACAATCTGAATGCGGCCATCGAAGACACGCCTTTTGCCAATAAGGATTTGGTGGAGATTGTGAAGACGGCTGCCGGCGGGATGCTTAATAATGCCGGCCAGATTCTGAACCATAACCTCTATTTCCAGCAGTTCCGCAGCCCCGTTGCCGACAACAAACCTTCGGGTAAACTTGCGGATGCCATTGACGCGCAATTCAGCTCTTTTGAGGAGTTCCAGAAAGCGTTTGTACAGGCCGGTGCCACGTTGTTCGGCTCGGGTTGGGTATGGCTCTCCGCCGATGCAGACGGTAAACTAGTTGTCACGCAAGAAACCAATGCGGCAAACCCAGTGCAGAAGGATCTACGTCCGCTGCTGACCTTCGATGTGTGGGAGCACGCCTATTATCTGGATTATCAGAATCGTCGTCCTGACCACCTCAATGCGCTGTGGCAGATTGTGGACTGGAACGTGGTGGAAGGAAGGTATATGGGCTATTAGCTGTTGGCTGTTGGCGGCGCCTACATTAGCACAAGTCAGGCGATCTGCCAGTAAAACGAAAAAAGGCGGGCAGGCGCCCACCTTTTTTCAACCATGAAAACAAAATATTACTTTTTAGCCAAAAAGTCTTTTACAGCGGAGGACTCTACAATAGCTTCCTTGAAGGTGTAGGCTCCGGTTTTCGGCGAACGCTCCATTCTTACCACGCGGGTGTAGGTAACGCCACCTTCTCTTTTCAATGATGCAACAACTTTCTTTGCCATCTCTTCTCGTTTTTATTATTTTACTTCTTTATGAATTGTCATTTTCTTCAAGTACGGATTGTACTTCTTGAGTTCAAGTCTGTCGGGAGTGTTTTTTCTGTTTTTTGTCGTAATATATCTTGACATTCCCGGAACTCCGCTTGCCTTTTGCTCTGTGCACTCAAGTATCACTTGTTGACGTGCTTCCTTCGTTTTCTTTGCCATTTCTTTCTCTTAATTAATTCAGCCGCAAAAATACATTTTTTTTTAATTATTTTATTTGTTTTTCCGTTTTTGTAAATTATTTTTATTAACAGTTGTTAATTATTTGATTATCAAAACTATATGATTATTCTTCGGGCTGTAACAAACTCCAAAGTCGGTCTTTTAGTTCTGTTAGGCGCCAATTTGTGACGGCAGAAATGCATAAAACGGGAAAATTTTTCGCCAATTTGACTTCCAAATTCATCGCTTCTTTTTCAGAGACGAGGTCGCACTTGGTGATGGCGATCATCCATTTTTTGTCCAGCAATTCCGGGTTGAAATTCTGCAGTTCGTTTTGGAGGATTTTCAGCTCTTTTTTGATTTGAGTAACGGTTTTCACCTTGCCTTCGTCATCGGCGGCGGGAATCATGAAGAGCAGGGCGGCATTGCGTTCGATGTGCCGTAAAAACCTGAGTCCTATGCCTTTGCCTTCGGAAGCCCCTTCGATGATGCCAGGGATGTCGGCGATGACGAAAGACTGGAAGTCGCGGTATGCAACCATTCCGAGATTGGGCTTCAAGGTGGTGAAGGGATAGTTGGCGATTTTCGGACGAGCGTTGGAAAGCTGTGAAATCAGGGTGGATTTGCCCGCATTGGGGAAGCCCACCAGTCCGATGTCGGCCATCACTTTGAGCTCCAACGAAATCCATCCTTCCGTTCCTTCTTCGCCCGGTTGTGCGAAACGCGGGGTCTGGTGCGTGGCGTTCTTGAAGTGCACGTTGCCTAATCCCCCGCGGCCGCCTTTCATGACGACTACCTCCTGAGCGTCTTCCAACACCTCGCCCACATATTCGTCTGTGTCAACGAGCCGGATGATGGTGCCCAACGGTACCTCAATATATGCGTCTTCCCCGTCTTTCCCGAAACACTGGTTTTTCTGTCCGTTGCCGCCGTGTTCCGCGAAGACATGTTTGGTGTATCGCAAGTGCAAGAGCGTCCATAAGTTACGGTTTCCACGTGCGATGACACTGCCTCCTTTCCCTCCATCGCCACCGTCAGGACCTGCCTTGGGATTGTGCGCTGTCCGAGCCAGATGTGCCGAACCCGCCCCGCCGTTCCCCGAACGACCGAATATCTTTACATAGTCTATGAATTGTTCTTCCATTTTGGTTTGATGTTTAAAGGTTTAAAGGTTAGAGGGATAGAAGGGTTAACTTTCATCGGCTCTTTGTTTCATCTTTTCGTCTTCAAAGATGCTGCAAAAGTACGATTTTTTAGGCTACTACCGTATCAGTGTGACATTTCCTTTCAATTCCAGTTCATCGCCGTCTTTGCATTTACCTTTGAAATAATAATCATAAGTGGCTCGTGGACAAGGTTTTTGCTTGAAATTGCCGTCCCATCCGATGGTTTGGTCATGGGTTTCGAAGAGTTTCTCGCCCCAACGGTCATAAACCACAAAGTAACATTCGTCAAGGATGTCGCTTCGAACGTATAACACGTCATTTGTTCCATCACCATTGGGGGTGAAACTGTTGGGGATGAAGACAAACGGAAGGCCGCAAACCACAGGGGTCACCCGGATAGTGACAGTGTCTGTGCGTGTGCAGCCGAAGGTGTCGGTAACGGTGACCGTGTAGGTTGTGGTGGTGTCTGGCGAGACTGTGGTGGAAGGGCTGTTTGGGGAATCCATATACTTTGTAGGGGTCCATTGGTAGCTGTAGGATTCCCCATAATCGGTTGACATCAAGGTGGTTTCGTGATATGCCACAATTTCGTAGAGGCTGCACCAGGCTTGTAGTGGCTCTGGAAATGTGCCCTCTCTGACCGTGATGTTGCCGCTTGCGATGTCGGTGCAGCCATTGGCATCGGTGACGGTCACCGTGTAGGTGGTGGAATGCTGCGGGCTCACTTGCGGGTGTTCGCCGTCATAGACGGTTCCGTCGCCCAGCTGCCAGTGATACTGGTATGGCGGTGTACCGCCCATGCATGTGGCATTCAACTCAACATAGTCTTCAAAGCACAGTAGTGAGTTTTGGGAGCTGTAAACAGTTGGTCCATTGATGGTTATATTGAATGTGTAAATTTTGGTGCAGAAGTCTGTGGATACACGGGCGTAGTAGGTGGCAGAGGCAGGAGGACTAAGCTGAATGGAGGAGGTGTTTTCCGCTATGATGTTTTGAAAATCAGCATTTTCAGACCAGTCCACATGATAGGGATCTGAGGTGTTGACGTTGACAGAAAGGATAGCCTCACTGTTTGGACAGATGATCGTGTCGCCTGAGGTCTGGGCGTCCAAAGTGTGTACGTTGACATGTTGGGTGATCGTGTCCACACAAGCGGCCGTGGAGGCGATGAGCGTATAGGTGGTGGACTGCTCCGGTGTTGCGATGGGATTTGAGATGGCGGAATTGCTCAGCGAGCTGTCGGGAGTCCAAAGATAGTTCACCCCAATAGAGGGAGGAAGCCCCAGCTCGGCGAAGTCTCCTTCGCAAATATTGACATCGGGGAGTATGGAAGTGGTGCTGGCAAGAGCTAAAATCCGTTTCCTTAACGTGTCGCTGATATTGCAGCTGCCCAGGTCCTGCACAACCAAGGTGACTTCGTAATAGCCCGTTTGCGTGTAGATGTGGTAGGGTTCCCATAGGTTAGAGGTCGTCCCATCCCCGAAATTCCATAAAAAGGAGGTCTGATCGCTGATGAGTTGCGAATAGTTTTCGAGGAAGAGGGTGTCAGGCAGGCAGATGACGTTGGGCATGAGGAAGTCGGCGACGACCACAGGCATGTTGAAGTCGATTTTGACCGCACCGAGATTGCAGTTGCTGCTCCCGTTGGTGGTGGAGAATGCGCCTGCTGTCGTTGGAAAACTGCTTTGTCCGCCGCAGCCGGCGCACACAGCCTGGTATATTTTGCCATGCTTGTCGAAGCGGCTGGTGCCTCCATCCACGTGTTCGCGCGCAGTGTTGGCCGTACCGCCGAAAAAGGTGGCGTAAATCAGGTTGGAGGCATCATCGCTGATGGCCATGAAATAGAAATCGCTGCCGTCAGTGGTGGTTTGGAAGGCGTCGTCGGTAATGGGTAATCCCGCGGTGCCGCCGAAACCATTGAGTTGATGCGATCCCCATCCAGAGAGGTAGATGTTGTTGCAGTAATCGACCATCAAGGCGGTGGGGGAGATGTCAGGGCCGCCGAAGCCGCTGCCGAATGAGGTGGACCAGACCGCTGAATTCAGCGATTTCGACAGCTTGATCAGAAATTGACCGCCGTCAGGCACGAAGTACCCGGCATTATGCACCCATTGGGTGCCGCTGGCCGAGGTTTGGCCCAGCACATGCGGGAAATCGTTATCATCGCCTTTGATCAAATAGGCTTGGTCGTAATCGGATTTGCCAAGATAAGTACTGTGCAACAATAAGTTGCCGTTTGAAGAAAGATGAACCACATATCCGTCCGTCTGTGCAGTGGTGTCTGCATGTGTTGACTGGTAGGCGATGGGCGGAACCGGCAGGTCGGTGGAGGTGGTCCCTCCGCAAAAATAGACGCTCTTGTCGGAGGAGAGATACATGCTGTATCCGGCGTCATTGCCGGAACCACCGAAATAAGAACTCCAAATCAAGGAGGAAAGATCCTGGCTTAACTTGAAAACACATGCCTCTTGGCCTCCGGAATTGCTTGATTGAAAACAGTTTGCGGTGACAGGGAAATCAGTCGAATAGGTGGAGGAGACCACATAGACATTACTGTTTCCATCGATGATGATTTCGCCTCGGTTATCGTCGGCGTAATTTTTGCGCAGTCCCGTGGCCGTGTTTATCCCATCGTTCCCGGTGCCGCCGATAAAAGTGGAGGCGGGCAGCTGTGTGCCGTCCGCACTCAGCTTGGCAACGAAGATGTCCGTGCCGGCAGAGAACGCCATAGAGGTGGAGAGTGTGACATTCAGTCCGCCGTTGAAGGAGGTGTCATAGGCGTCGTCGGTAACGGGAAAGTCTGCAGACCCTGTGGTACCGAAGATGTAGAGCTCATCGTTGTCGTTGACATGGAGGCTGTGCGGGATGTCAGCTGCGGAGCCGCCGAGATAGGTGGAGTAGTGCAGATGACTGCCGGAGGCGTCGAACTTGGAAATCGCGACATCGATCTGACCGGCAAAGTCAGCCTGGTAGGCGCCAAGGGTCACGGGATACCCTACACCAAAGGCGATGCCGCCGCCGTAGAGATTGCCGTGCGAGTCGTAGGTGGCGGTGTAGCCCCAGTTGTCGGCGGTGGAACCTGAGTAGGAGGAGAAGACCACTGTCGGGTCGATCACTAGGGGCAGAGTGGGGTCGTAGTTGCCGAGCACAAAGGTGACGATGTTGTCCTTTAGCTGGTAAATACAAGAGATTTTGATAGTATCTCCTTTGTTGTCAAGCTGATAAGCGAATGGAGCCAATTCCAGCACACGATCCACGGCAGTGTGCAGCAGCAGTTCTTCCCCGGCTTTGGCGATGCTTTTCAACCCGTCGTAATGCAGCCGGATCTGTTGCGGATCGCCACCGGGTGCGATATGGAATTCATATTTCAGGTAGTCGTGATCATTCAGAAACCGGAGGTCGATGTCATTATATATATGTATGTATTCCAGTGAATGAAACACCTTAACCCGTGATACCCATCTGGAAGGGTCGTTGCCGTGGAAATAGTTGTAGTAATGGGAATAGTGGCCAATGCCTTGCACGGATGGATTGGGGTTGGCGTTGAGGAAGGTGACGCGATAGGCAGCGGCGTCGAGGGCGGTGGAGGGGAGGGGCTTGCCGGAGTGCTTGGCCTCATAGAAAGCCTCGAGCTGCTTCGGATTCAATTGCGCGACAGTGAGACTGTTGTTCCCGAAAAATAGGCATCCACCGTTCATTTGAGCAGCATAGCGTACGGAAGGGTCCCATTGTCCGAGGTTCTGCACAAACTCCCACCGTCCTGCCGAAAGGGTGTCGGCAGGTTTGTGCGCCCACAGCGATGCGGCGGACAACAATGCGATCAGTATGGTGATAATTTTCCTCATTGTAAAAAATCCGCTGCAAATGTACAATTTTTTGGAAATATGGAATGGCGATGAACGAATGAGGTGGAGAAAACAAGCGGATCTTTAAAATGAGACATGGAAGGTGAAACGGATTCCGTTCTTTCCCCAGCCTTTGAGATCCTTGGCGTAAGTAAGGCGGCGGACGTAGTCGATGCGGAGGAATTGTAATATGTTTTCAATGCCGGCGGTGATTTCCATGTAGGGCAGTTTCCCCATCGCCCCGCAGCCGTCGGGAAGCAGATAAAGACCCGTGGAGGAGGGACTTGGGATGTTCTTGGATGAGAGGCTGCCGTAAATCCCGCTGAAGGAGAGTACCTCACGGAATTTGAGACGGTTCCAGAGCGGTATTCGGTTGAAAATCCACCCTTTCAGATAGTAAGTGGCGTAAACAGCCACATATCGGTCCATGATGAACTCCATGGGCTTCATGAGATTGAAAGTGTTGGGAGTGAGGAACAATGACTGGTTGGCCGGTGGGACATACAGCTTGGGGAAGGGCACCGCGTCCCAGACGATGCCCGCCTGCACGGTGGCGTCAATGTGCCCGAACGCGGAGAGCCAGAATCTCTTCTCGACGGAAAAATCAGTCTTGTTAAAGACAAAACGTCGGTCCATGCTGCCGAAAGTGTGTGTTAGGCAGAAGATGGGAGCGTTTTTGGAAAGCTTGAAGAGGTCTTTTTCCCCCATCTGCTTGTTGTAGGAGAGCTCACCGGGCGACCAGCGGATCTTTATCGCCCATTCAAAGTTGTTGAAATCGTTCACTTGGGAAAAAGACCCGTCGCGATTGATGCGCCAATAGGCCAGCGTGCCAGTCGCCTCGTTGTTCTCGTACTGAAGCCAGGTGTCCAGACTGAAACGGTTCTGCCATTCTTTTATATAGCGCAATTTGGCTCTGCGGACATATTGCGCAGACAAATCCGGACTGCCGGTGTTGTAAGACATCAGCAGGTTGTCGCGATCCATATAGGAGAAACTCTGTCCGGGCATTTCCATGTCGTAACTATAGGTGCAATAGATGGCGTTTCGCGGGAACTCGTTGATGTGGCGCTCTTTCTTGACAAAACTATGCACGAAGGTGAGATTGTATTTCAGCCGCAAGTCTTTGCATCCGAAAGCGAGGTATCCATTCATGAACCAGCGGTCATGCATCTTGGCGGTGGTCATTCCTCCGAGTCGTAGCCGAACTCCCTCCGTAGGGTTGTAGCTGATGATGTCATATATCGGCCCGATATCGAAACGGCTGAGCTTCCGCTCTTTGGCGGTGGCGATATAGCCTGTGCTGAAAATCTCGGCGGTCTTCTCCAGCCCCTTGATAAAAGGCAAGCGCCGCAACTCCGTCGACAGACTGTCGATGAAGGATTCCTTGGCTGTCAGGGGCATAGGCCGCATCTTTTTCCACCTGCCGCTTTTGTATTTCCAGACATCAGGGGAGAAGAGTGCTTCGCCCGATGCCGCATTGGACAGTGAATCAGGCAGATCGACCCCTATCTCATGATTATACCACAAGGTGGTCTGATGCGCGTAGATTTTCCGCAGTTTCTTGAAAAGAGCAAATTGTGCGTAGGTGTGCGCGATTTTCGGAATCCAAAGCCCGCTGTCGTTTTGAGTGAACTCTTGTTCGACAAACAGCTGCTTCACGAAATTCATGTTTATGTTGTAGGGAGCGCTCATGGCATACTTTTTCAGTGCGAAAGTTCCGTCATTCACGATGTACATGCGTCCGGTGAAACCGAAAAGACGGCTGTTCACGGGTGAAAAAGTGAGTTCGGTGCAGGAAATCCCGTCTATATAGATGGTGTCGGTGATGTAATAATGGTAGTATGTTGTCGCCAATGTGGAAGAAAGCGGGCTCACGAACCTGTTGAGCATCAGTTCAATGTCATTGTCGAAGATGTTGACTTCCGTGAAGATGGCATCCAGGTTGGTGCCGAGCCCTTCCTTGTCGAACACCTCGTCCACTCCTTGCATCCGCTTGGCTGTTATGTAGGTCACATCTTTGCGTGGCGACCGCTGGAAATAACGTTCCATCAAGGTTTCTCGCAATGAGATGGTCAGAACGGGTATCGTGTCCGTCGGCAGTGTGTCGATGTACTTCTCCAAAAAAGAGAATTGTCGGACGAACCTGTTTTTCTGAAAGTTCACGTCAAATCTACCAAAAGAGAGAACCAACTTTTTATAGCTGTTGGATTTATATTTTTCGGTGGATTCGATACGGTCATCGTCTTTGTGAGCGATCACCTGCTTGACCAGTTCGATGGCGGGGTTCCCTTTGCGCACATATTTCTGCCGTTTTTTGGAGACCACCACCTCCTGCAGCGACTGTGCGGTGTTAATGAAAATGTCGCGGTGCCGTTCCCCTTTTGGGATGATGAGAGTGTCCGTGTTGTAAAAGGAGTATTTGACGATGAGGGTGTCTGTGTTCGCAAAGGGGAGCCGGTAGAAACCGTTGGCGTCAGAAAAGGTTCCGACCGAAGTGCCCTTCCATTGTATCCTGGCCATATATACCATAGAGGTGTCACCGGACACATCTATGGTGTAAACCTGGCCTGTGAGGGATTGTGCTGCGATTTTTCCGGAAAATACACATAGCAGGAGCAGGCAGCCCATCCATTTGGATAGAAGAAGCCGTGGTAATCTCCTGAAAATGTTTTTCGTAGAACTCATTTCGGTTACGGGTATTTTCCTGAACTTGCAATATTCATGCCGACATCTACAAGTCTCAATGACATAAAAATAACGGGCACGCAATTGCTGACGTGCCCGTTTTGTTTAGTCAAAAGCCGACGTCGTCTTATTTCGTGGCGTCGATGGCCTGCTTGATCAGCTGGAAGGTGCGCTCCGGATCGTTGTCCAGGCCCATGGAGAAGCGGATGAGGCCTTCGCTCATGCCCATCTCGTGCTGGATTTCCTCGGGAACCTCGGAAGAGGTGGATTTGCCGGAGTTGCTGAACAGGGTCTTGAAATAGCCGAGGCTGACGGCGAGGTAGCCCACGCCCAGCTCCTGCATCTTCTCCATGATGGCGCTGGCTCTCTCGGCCGTGCCCATGTCGATGGAGATCATGCCGCCGAAACCGTAACCATCGTTCATCATCGATTTGAACAGCTCGTGGTCAGGATGCTCGGGAAGACCCGGGTAGTTGTACTTGATGCCGGTTTCTTTGAAGCGTTTGGCCAGGTACATGGCGTTCTCGCTGTGTTTCTTCATGCGGATATGCAGGGTGTGCAGGTTCTTCTGGATGCTTGTGGAGCGGAAGGTGTCGAGCACGGGACCCAGCAACATGGCGGTGCCGGTGTTCACGTCAATCAGGGAGTTGATGTATTCGGCGGAACCGCAGATGGCGCCGGCCACGCAGTCGTTCATGCCGTTCACATATTTGGTCATACTGTAAATCACCACGTCAGCGCCCAAACGGTAGGGTGAGAAAATCATCGGGGTGAAGGTGTTGTCAACCAACAGTTTGGCACCGTTAGCGTGCGCGATTTTCGAAAGCTCAGGAAGATTGGCGATGCGCAACAATGGATTGTTCATCGTTTCGGTGTAGATCACCTTGGTGTTCGGACGGATGGCCTTCTTCACGGCGTCAAGGTCTTGCATGTTCACGAAGGTGACATCGACATTGAACTTTTTGAGGTAGTTGTTCAAGAAAGCGAAGGTGCCGCCGTAGGTGGTCATGCTGGAGACGATATGGTCGCCGCTCTTCACTTCGTGCAACAGAGCGACAGTGATGGCGGCCATGCCGGAACCAGTCGTCCAAGCTAACTCAGTGCCCTCGATGGCAGCCAATGACTGTGCCAAAGAAAGGGTGCTGGGGTTCCAGTGACGGGAATAGAGGAAGTAGCCCTCGGTTTCACCGTGGAAGGTGTCGGTCATGGTTTTGGCATGTTCGAACATGAATGTTGCGCTATCGCAGATAGCCGGGTTGACGCCACGGTAAGCGTCTTTTTTGTCCAATCTTTCAAGGTTGGTTGCGGGATCGAATTTTTCCATTTTTATGTCTTATTTTTGGATGTTAAAATTAATGGGGCAAAAATACATTTTTTATTGGTAATCTGAAAAACTAATTGTATTCCAGCTTCCGAACCACATATCCCACTTTCCTTTGCGACATGATATTGATACGGAAGGCGGTGAGCATGAACTGATTGTCGCCATACCACGGCTCAAAGCGGTCCACAGCAAACCGTTGTTTCTTGAATGTGATTTTGGGAAGAGGGAGATTTATGGTGCGCACGGGGTCTTTGGTCTGGTAAGCGGAGTCGATCAGCATGGTGGTCAATTCCTGTGCGTTCTGATGGTATAATAGAATGTCATTGTTTTGCAACGGGAAGATCTTCAGTTTCTTGATAACGCTTGAATGGAGGGAAGACTCCTCGTCATAAGGAAAAATGACATTGGTCTGAAACACCCCGTTGGTGTCGAAGAAATGAACATCAGCACGTTCGTATCGGTAGCCGTTGAAGCGCGGCTCTAAATACCAACCATTGAAATAGTTGTAGTATTCTGTATAGTAGAGTTCTGTCACACAGGATATTCCGCCTTTTTTAACGCTTGCTTCACCTGAAAGGAAATTGACGTAGGTGTGGGGGGCAATGATGACCGTCTGTTTGTTTTTGACACGGTCGGGAAGGCTCGGGTTGGAAATGTCGGAGCAATAGATGGTTTCCGAAGGTATGACCTTGTGGTTCAAGATGTTGACGGGGTGAAAATAGAAGGTCTCTTCGTCTTGGTAATAGAGCATCAGCACGGAGTGGTTGCGCCCGATGGGGAGCCATTGTGCCTGGGTGGCAGGCTCGTCGAGGATGTTGGCGAAGGAGGATTTCCCGTAAAAATCAGTCTCGAAATACATGGTGCGGTCGCCGGAGCAGAAGCAGATGACGGCCTTCCCCTGATCGGTATCAACGGCGGTGGTCAGCACCTGTCCCGGATTGTCCTGTGTGAAGGTGAAAGGGATAGGTTGCGTGGCTGCTTCCGGCAGGAACCAGACCTCCTTGCCATTACGGGTGTGCACCGTGAAGAAAAAGTTCCCCTTGTAGTGATGCCACCATTCTGCTGAAGCAACTCCGGGTATTCCGGAAATGTCGCGCCTTTCCAGCCGTCGGCTTTCAGGGTGGTAGAGAAATAGGGTGCCTTCCCCGGTCAGACGGGATTTCACGAACTGTTGACAGATAATCGCCAGTGCCCCGTTCTCATAAAAACAGCTGGTCGGCATCAGACCAAATGACAAGGTGAAAGAAGTGTCGAACTGCTTGTGGAACAGCGTGTCGTAATGATAGAGGACCAGTTTCTTGATCTTCTTGTCCTTCTTTTCAAGTACCATACAAAGCCCTTTTTCATCGCAGGGTACACATCGCATCTTGGTGACCTTTTTGTCCAAGGCAATATCAAAACCGTTCGGGTCTTGCGCAAAGCAACCCGAACGGAATAGAGTTGTTAGTACTATTATGGTAAGGAGTACTTTCCTCATATTTTCGATTTTAGACTTAAGTCCCAAGTCCCAAGTCTCAAGTCTTACTTCACGATATAATCAACATAAATTCCCGGGGTGTGGATTTGTTCCATCGGGATGGAGCCGGTGGGAACCAGTTCCTTGGTTTCCAGAATCACCAGGTCGGCGGCGGCGGCCATCATGGGGTTGAAGTTCTGGGTTGTGCCTTTGTAGATGGCGTTGCCCATTTCGTCGCAGATGCTGGCGCCAATGATGGCGACGTCGGCGTGGAGAGGCAGTTCCAGCAGGTATTCCTTGCCGTCGACTTCGATTTTGCGTTTGCCGTTCTCCACCACGGTGCCGAGACCGGTCTGGGTGAGGACACCGCCGAGACCTGCGCCGCCGCAACGGATACGTTCAGCGAGGGTGCCTTGCGGACAAAATTCGA
>Ga0247608_10002872_pt1 | contig 20771 bp, 33 predicted proteins | sample 176DNAGHGlowgp2_FD_193490 | JGI IMG/M metagenome (GOLD analysis project Ga0247608, IMG submission 193490) | Sheep rumen microbial communities from Palmerston North, Manawatu-Wanganui, New Zealand - 1766 DNA GHGlow gp2 | ecosystem: Host-associated > Mammals > Digestive system > Stomach > Rumen ...
TCTTCTCTGCGATTGCAGACCGGATTTCTCCAAGGAAAGTCTGCATCTCATCCCGCTGCACGAATACGGAACGCTCCTCATAGTTCATCTCTTTCCATCTCTTCATGGTTCTAATCTCCTTCTGCGGTGCTACCGCTTCTCTTTTTTCTTCCGCCGGCGCTTCTGTCTCCGGCTGTTTCTCTTCGATCTCGGCAAGCTCTCTCTCAAGCTTGTCAACTTCTGCTTCAAGATCAGTAACAGCCTTTTCAGCCTCAGCTCTTTCTGTCTCAAAAGCATCAATTGCTTCCTGCACGGTAGCACGTTCTTCCTCTGTTTCGGCTTCCTCGATGCTCTGTGCAAGTTCTGCCTCTCGGGTCTTAAGTGCTTCCATCTTCGCTCTTGCCTCTTCCAGAGACTTCTGAGCAGTGCGGAGTTCCTTGCCCTTCATCAGACTTCTCAATGCCATTATTCGGCACCTCCTTCTAATTTTTTGTGCATTTCTGCTTTCCATGACTCCAAACGCCGCTTGTTTATCTCTTCCAGGTCTCGAGCCCTTGCAGAGATTGCGGTTTCTTCATACGCTGGAAACGTACAGGCAGAGCACTCAAAAAGCTCGATATCCTTAATTGTCCAATGGACACTCCCATCCTCTCGGTAATCGGTTTCCTCGCTGATGATATTGAATCCAATGGAACACTGATTAACATCCCCACGCTTCACACGGGCATATAGGTTCATTGCATCCTGATCGTTCGGATTGATCTGGATTTTTCCCCATAAACCGTGCTCATCCTGTCGGATTTCAAAGGTGTGTGCCGATGTCCGACCAAGTACAAGCGTGGTATCATGGTTAATCAGGGCCCGGATATCTCCTGCCAATGAGCTTGTGAAAGCTCCCGGTGCTATGCTTTCAGACATTCCCATGCCTAAGTCATAGTTGCTATTAAAAACGGCGAAGTACCCTTCAATTGTGAGTGCGTCACCGTCTTCTCTCGTTTGGAATTCTGTTGCGGCAGTTCGGAGCTGCCTATTCTCTCGATTCATTACTTATCCTCCTGTTGTATCAGCTTCTTCTGAAGCGCTGACATATCCCATGGTATGTAGTTCTCCAGCACCTTCAGCTCGTCCAGTCCTTCTCTCGGACTTAAACCAAGCTTATCCCGCACCTCATTTCCATCTACATATCCACGATCACCGAGTGCGCAGAACACGCTGGAGATTGTCTGAAGATCCCAATCAAGCAAGGACATGATATTGAATCTCACATACCATTTAGGAGATATAATCAACTTGCGCGTCATTTCCTGCTGGATGCCCATCACGATGGACTTCAGTTGCGTATTGATAAAGTTGTTCCATTCCTTCTGGTTGTAATCTCCAGCACCCAAAAGGAAAGCCGGTACTCCAAGGATGGATGCTACTGTCTGCTTGTCTATCTTCACCGTGTCAGCCATTGCCAGATCATCCAGGGAAAGAGGCTTAATCTGCTCCACCTGGAATTGCTCCGCAGGGATTACCCACGGCTGACCGGGTTCCGCCGGCTTCATGTAACTGTCAATCAGCCTCTGGCGGCCTTCTGCGCTTGCAAACTCCTCCGTAAGTGCGTCAACCTTTACCACAAGGCTCGGCTTGTATTCAGACCGGAAAAAGGCTTTCTCCGTCTTCCGGGCCTGTGCGAGATTTCCGATCAGATCTGAAAGGATCACGCGGAAGCCTCTGCCTTTCCAGAGGTATGTGGGATCTGTGTTGATCCGGAAGTGGAGCACATCATCCTTGTCATATGCCTTACCATTGACATTAACCACATAGTCATTAACTCCCACCGGAGTAAAGCTGACCATGCTCGCCGGAATCGGTTCCAGACTTCCAAGGTATCCGTCATGCGTATTGACCTGCACAATGGAATTGCCGTCACCATAGAGCAACAAGTTCATCACGATTGCTTCGATGAAAGTCTTCCGCGTCATTGACGGATTCGGGTTAATGTCCAGCTTCGCAGAGAGTTCGTTGACAATCCGCTTGTCACCGCTCTCCGTGTTTTCCATGATGTGAATGGTCAGCATACCGACCAGCTCCGCGATTCTCCGGCAAGCCGTTACAACCTCCGGATTATCCGATAGCCTTGTGTATCCAGCCGGACAGCAGTCAGAGCTGCCAAGCCACAAGCCGACACTGCTTCTTTTTTGCTTTCTCTTAAAAATGCTCATAGCTTAGTCCCACCAGCTCCTTTTGCTCTTTCTTCGCTCAAAATCATTTAAATATCGCACACATGCGAATACCGAAGCATCAAACAGGTCTATCCTTTGCTCCGGCATAACCTTTTCATATTGGATCATGTCATCCGTCTTTTCTATGGCCCGGACATTCTGTACGCAATACTCATAAGCGTCTGAGTGCAAGTAAAAAAGCCGGCCATCTTTTGCCGACTTTTCTATGTGCCGGAATCCTTCCGACTTCAGGTAATAATACTGTGGCTGATCTATTATATTGAACTTTGCCTTTTTCATCTCGACAAAGTATTCACGAGCGAACTTCCGGTCATGCCCGACCTGGACAATCTTAAAACCGCGATCTCGCATGAACTGAAACCACTTAACAACGTCAGATACCTCAACTGTTGGAGTATTTGACATTGTAAGCCATCCGTCATCCGCCCATCCAAAAAGCGGAATTCCGTCCTCGTCCGCCTTCTTAGCGGCATTCACCACCGGAAAGAAAGCGTGAGTGATAATGATATCCACATCCTCCTGATCGTAATGCCCGAAGAGTGCAGCGGCGGTCAGATCGTGGAGCTTGGAGAGGTCTGCGCCTCCGTACCAGTCTATCGGTAGTTTTGCCAGTTCCTCGAGCGTCCAACTGTAATTCTTGTCAGACTTACGGAACTCCTCGATATTGAAGTATGCCTTCATTGCTGTCGTGTAGACGTTCAGCGAACGGGAAAGGAAGTCCTTTCTCTGCTGCGGATCATTCTGCGCCTGAAGCGCATCGTTCATCAGATCTTCAGGACGGATCGTCACTCCGTAGCTCGGATTAGCTTTCTCATGCTGGATGGGATTGAGATAATCCACATCACCATTCTCATCTTGATCAGCTCTGGAGATGAATACAAAAAGCGAATCATCCTTCACAGTTCCATTGACAATCTTAATGCCATATTCTTGCCGCCGGTAACAAAAGCTGTTCATGTTATCTCCGGCGGTAGTAATACCAATCATCAGCTTGTTGGTGTAGGCCTTCATGGCCTCCTTAAAACGGTTATACTGTGCCGCCTTCTTGAATGCATGAATCTCGTCAGCAATTGCAATATTGCAGTTAAATGAATCCTGCACATCCGGATTGGCAGCAACGGCCTCGATGTAGACCGAGCCTCCGGAACTCCACTCCCGCTGCATGGAGTGCTCCTGATTATTATTCCGCACCCGGAATTGGTCTATCATCTTCTGACGTTTCAGTGTGTATACAATATTCTCGAATGACTGGCTCGCCTGCTTAAGAGATGCAGCGGTGATGTAGATCTTGGAACCGCTCTGCCTCTCCAGTAATGCAAGCGCAAAGGCAAGTGCTGCAATAAATGCTGTCTTGCCGTTCTTCCGTGGGACTTCAATGAATCCCTCTTTGAATCTTCTCTCATTCGTTCCCTTGAAATAAAAACCAACAAGGTTATACACGATAAATACTTGCCACGGCTGAAGAACCAGCGGCTTTCCAACGAGTGACTTGCCATTGATGTCCTCGCCCTGTTTATGGACAATCACTCCCTCAATAATGCCGATCACGAAATCCGGATCTATCGGTCTTAGTTCCAGATCGTCACGCTTTAGATCATCCAGAAATCGCTGGCAGGCAAGCACAACCTCTTTCCCGGCAAGCTTCTTTCCGGACACAACCTCATTGGCATAATTGACAGCTATTGACTTGTAGGATTTGGCCATTTAATCACCGCCCAAGCTTAGCAAGCACCTTGTTCAATGGATCCTCCTTATCCTCTTTCACTACGGAGTCCGTGATGGCTTTTAATCCGCGAGCCGTAAGCCCCATCTCTTTCCAGTAAGACAGAGCCTGGTTGTTCAGGTCGCACCAAGTTACAAAAAGCGGATTCTTAGCACTGTTGACCGCGCCTCGATCACTTATCCTCTCGACAATATAATGCTTGCCTTCTTCTTCAAACTGCCCCCAAACCAAATCGCGCTGCTCCAAAATCACAGCAAGCGATTCGATTACCGGCTTGAAAGCCTTATTCATCGTGCCGGCTTCCTTGCAGCATTTCTCAATCTGTTTTTTCCATACTGCCGCACTGCTCATTGGGGATACCACCTCCGTCAACCCCGCGCTATTGGAAAAAGCCCCTCGCCCCGTTGTTCCATTTTGCAAAAATCACGCATTGCGTGGCGGCGGGGTACCCTCCGCGCAAATTTTTACGGCCTCAGGTCCCAGCTTCCCGGCATCCAAAGAACCTCACCCTCCGCTCGAATACCATTGATGTCCTCCCACACCATGAGCCCGCACGTCCGGCAGAACCGGCAGACCATCCGGTCTTCCCGTCCATCAACAAGTACGTCATACCATCCCGGTGTTGTCGGGAATCCTTTGATGTATGCTGGTCTGCTGTTGTCGAGTAATCCGCTCACGTAGCTTCTCCCCTGTTACTGATAACTCATGCGTGTCCCTGTCATGCATAGCATTGTGACATTGCTGGCAGAGGCTGATGCAGTTCCATGGCGTGTATGCCATCTCCGGGTAATGTTCAACAGGATTGATGTGGTGAACATGCTGAGCTTCCCGGAGCCGCCCATACCGTCTGCACTCCTGACACTGGTACTTATCCCTGCGGAGTATAGACTTTCTAAAAGTTTCCCATCGTTTAGTATCGTATATCATATGGCATTACAAAAGGGAGACGGCACAGTGTCCGCCTCCCATTACGAGAAAGGTAGTTCAATTGGATGTTTCCACTCCATCATAATAACACATTTTTTGTGTCGGTTATATGTCGGTAAATTATTTCTTCCAGCCATGAATCGTGGCTTCGTGATCAAAGTACTGCAGCGCCTCATCCTTAAGATGGTATATCCGTGACGGTTCGCTATGTCCGAGCCGGAGAGATATTTCCACAAGGTTAAGTCCTTCGATATAGTGGAGCATCAGAAATGTTTTCCGGTTTCCATCCTTGAGCGACATGATCCGATTGATAGCTATATCCTGCTTACGCCACAACTCATCACGCTTATCAAATAACGCTTCCTGGATCTCGCCATATCTTTCCAGCGCGCGTATCACCCTCTTTTCCAGCGCATCGCCGCGAGGAGATGTCTGCACTCTTTCGCCGATCCCGCCTCCGCCATATGAGATCATCTCATCCTGTATCTCTGCAAGCCGCACATTGTAGACGCTGATCCACTGCTTAAGGCTTAGTATCCCGTTAAGGTACGCCTCAGCCCAGGATATCTTTTTGCTTTTTCTTTGCTCCAATCCTACCACCTCCCATAATCGAACTGCTGCCCCGCTGCACGCATTGGATCCTCACGCTTAGGATCACCCGGCTCAAACAGCTTGCATCCCGGTCCCGGTCCGCGTGTATCGACTATCTCCCCATTGATGCGCTTGAGACATGACTCCTTGCGTATAAGCGCATATTCACAACACCACCGGTGTTCTCTTGGCTTACGCTTGACAACTTTATCGTAAGCTGTTTCGGCATGCAGATTATCAGCGACTGTCCGATACTTGCACTTAGAACAGTACTTGTTAATATCATGCTCCGGCACAAACGCCTGCATGCGCTTCTTTCGAGCCTTTTCAATCTTAGCTTTGTTAATCTCGCTCTTATCCTTATACCGCATGTTCACTGTTATCCACCTCCATGATCACGCGGATCGCATCTGATACGCCGCGCTTGTATGCCGGATCAAACTGATACTTGTGATTGGTCTGCTCCCGGATCTGCGTAATGAGGTGGTCATAATCCGGCTGCCTTACCTCATCCTCATCAGTACCAAGGATATACTTGAGATCTATGATCTCGCGCTTGATCATCTCGAGCTTATGCTTGTAATATGGGCCTGAGCCCCACCGGTCATATATGTCCATCTGATCTACAATCTTCTGCTCCTGAAGTATCAGTTGATGGAGTGTCCGCTCCACTCGGTCTTTCATAGTGTTCATTGTTATCCCTCCCATTGGCAGCCATAAGCGCCATAAGCGTGATGCCTGTTAAGCATCCAAGAAAAAATGTTATAAGGTACATCCACCACATGTCCACCTCCTATCCCTGATAGGCGTCAAGGTCGCACCATGCATGTACTGTCAGCTCCTGGAAGTCATACTCATATGACAGCCATCCGCACTCATCATCCGCATACTCCAACGGAATGACAGCACGCTCAAAGATACAACCATTTGCCTTTCCGCTTACTGTGCATATGACTGACGTCCCGCTTTCCGGAAGCTTCTCCTTTGGCGTGTACCATGTTACAATTACTTGTCTTTCAATCATCATCTACCCTTATCCTCCTGTATGGGGTTTTAGCGATACGCCCGTGCTCATAGTGACTAAGGCTTGAGTATATCGTCATCGCCTTAACTCCGCACATCTTAGCGAGCTTGTCGGCGCTATCAGCCACGGCCTCAGGCAACTCATACTCATCAGTTGTCACCCTCATCCACAGATACATCTTCTACATCATCCTCCTCAGGGCTATCTAAAATTTCGATTACTTCCCGGATCTGCTCCATTCTCTTTCGCTCTGCCCATATCTCAGCCTCGCACTGTGCCATCATTCATCCTCCCCGTCATACTTAAACCATCCCATAGGGACAAGCTTGTCGACCTGTATTCCACATGCGTTAAGATTCTGCTTTGTAATCTCCACCGCTGACTCGATGATCTTGGGTGTGATCTTGTCTGTGCCGTGTACGGTCATTTCCATGGAGCCCTCGCCATTCTCCGGCTTGCCTTGGTTCTTGCCTTTGTAAGCATATGTAAATAGGTATTTCATTCATCATCCTCCCATCTATCCAACTCTGCCTTGCTCCACGGCTTGCCCTTCAGCCACAGTTCCACATTTCTCGCCACATTCGGGAATCTCATACTCTCCACACAGTTATTCCCTGTGCCTTTCCCTGCTCCGTTCTCCCGGAAGTAATATATCGAACATTCCTTGTGGCAGATCGTGTTAGTGCATTTATTCCCTAACTTTTCAAGCTTAGTCATCCGTCCACCTCCCTTTGCATCAGTTCCCGCCAACTTTCCTTCGGATCAAACAGATCAAAGTCTGTTTCTTTCGCATATTGACCATGCCCAAATCGCCATTTGCACCCATAACACAGATTGCCTTGTATCGCATAAGACCGGCAGAACGGACATTTGTTGTATTTCCGAAGAAACTGGTCAAGTGTCATCTGTTGGAACCTCCCGTTCTACATAAAACAAATTATTCGATTCAAAGACCGGAAGTTCATCAAATCTGCCTTCCGCTTCTCCTGGCGAATGAATCGCCCCGTTCTTTGCGTGTTCCGGATCTGTAGTATGATTGCAAAACTTCCCGCATGAACGGCTGTTCCTGCACTCTTTCTGTTTGTCGCACAAATACACCATAATGCTATGTACAATCATTCTTCTTCAGCTCCCTTCCGTCAGCACCCGCAATCTCTGCACCCTGTATCCTGGACAGATCCGATTTCCACGTGCCTGTCCGCATAGTCCTTGCCTTTCTCAATCAGGTACATAGTCCACAGAAGGCCTTTTATAACTCCATCGGTATCCGGGCCTTCATAGCTGTTTATCTTCTCTTTAATCTGCAGGATCAATTCCCGCTGCTCTGCTTTATCAATCATTTTTATTCATATCCTCCTTGATGTGGTCAATCACGGTATCCAGATCCTCAAGGAATAGCAGGATTGCCCTTGCTGCATGAGCCACCTGGGCAGGTCGCTTGTTTCTGACCTCATCCTGCAATGTATTAGCTTTGTGTGCAATCTTTTCCCAGATCACTTCCGCGTCACGGATAGTTGCCCCTTCATTCAGGCTTTTCTCCACAATATCGCTATTACTGATGCTTTCGGTTGTATCCCGCTGCCCTGTCAGATCTTCCTCTGCAGCTTCCGGCTCCTTTGCCGCCGCTGCCGGGGTCTCTTTCTCCTGCTCTTCCGCTGCCGGGGTCTCTTTTTCCTGTTCTTCCGCTGCCAGCGCCTCTTTCCGGATCTCCTGTTCTTCTGCTGCCGGTTCTTCCTGTCGAGCCTCCACTGTGAGTTGCGCCGGCGCAACTTCCGGTTCCGGCATGAAGGTTTCTTTCTCTTCCGGCTTCTCATTCTGGGATTCCGGTGCGGGTTCCTTCTTCGGTGATGCTTTCGGTGCGGCGGCCGCCCGCTTCGCAACCGTGGATACTTTCGGTTGCGCCGGCGCAACTTTTTCTTTTTCTTCTTTCTGCGGAAGATCCTCCCCATATAGCCGCTGCCATGCCGCCTCTGCGCTTTCAGAGCCGTTGATCATCCACTTGAACAGGATTTCCAGAAGCTGCTCATATGGGAATTCTGTTTTTTTGTCGGTCCGGATCTCCGTTAATGTCAGTGATGCCTCGTTGCCGCTGATCCATATGCCGCCTACTCCCTTCACCCGTGTTTCAAAGAGTCCGTAGCCTGCAGGAAAGAGCAATTCCTTCAAGCGCTTGATCTTGTCATCCTGGATATCTTCCTGTGTCTTACAAATATCGTACAGAGCACGGAAGGTGTCCGGAAGGGTCTTAAAAAGGGATTCCAATGCCTTTTCAAAAATACCGGTCGGAGAGTCCGGGACAGGATTCTCTACCCTCTCCATGTAAAGTTCAATTTCCGATGTCTTTTCTTCTTCTTTGACGGCCTCCTTAATCTCCCGGATCTCTTCCCTTGTCATTTCAAGAGATACTTCTTCGATCAGACTGTCCGGGAGAGTCAGCATCTCGGCCAGCTTGGTATATCCGAAGCCCTGATACTCCTTTTTAAGGAATTCGCTGTTTCCCTCTTCGCTGTACTTATCATTGATCGCTATATATCTCGATACCACATCCTTGGACAGGCCGTATTCAGCCCTTGCAAAATCCGCAAGGCTACGGTACCCGCTCTCTTTCAAGATATCCGTATCCCGTGCTTTTTTCAGGAGATAGCCGATTCTTACAAAGCTTTCAGCCGATGCGGTCAGTTCCTTACCCAGTGTATCCCGGAATGCGTTATAGTCCGTGATCTCTGCAAGCTGTACTTTTACGATGTCAAACATGATATATCCTCCTTCTTATGAACCTACTGCGAGGAAATCCGCTTCCAGCACATCCGCAAGAAGCTTCCCTGCCAGTGGCCCATGCCATATCTTTTTCTGTTCTTTCCTGATCTGCCGATAGCCTTCCTTGCGCTTTCGGTCACTGGCGGCTGCAAGCTTCTTTTCTTCGGCCGTCATCATCTTCCGAACCCTCTTTTGCCACTTCTGCAGAAATGGGATCGCATCCTCCAGGTCTTTCTTCTGCCGGTCTCCTGTTGTTCTTTTCTGCCGAATATTTCCGCCCGGCTCGATCTCCAGTGTGTACCACGGCTGATCAGGAGCTGTTTTACGCCTGAGAAACATGAGGAATGTCTCCTTCTGGCTGATCCTGTCAAAGTATATGTCCGAGCGATGCACGCAGTGGTTGAGGGAGATTCCTTCGGCCACTATATCATCTATCTTTTTCGGTGCCACGATGCAGTATGCTCCCGCTGCATATTCATACTTCTGTATGGATTCCATACTCTTCTCCGCCTTTGGGAATTTCTTTCGGATCTTCACAGCCTCTTCCCGGATCTCCTCATTCTTCAGAAGTGAGATGCAGCGGTTGTGAGCCGCTTCCACATCCTTCGGCTTCCATATCTGCTCCGAGCTCAGGTTCATCTTCAGGTTTTTGGCCATCGAAATATAGTCTATCCATTGCTGTATGATCGTATGATATCCGTTGCTCGATATATCATGCTGCTTCTTCAGATACACCCATACTCTTACCGGCGTTTGAAAGTATTCCATCAGCCTCTGCATCTCCCACCCGGACAGCTGGATCGTTGTGTTCTCATAGAACTCAAACATTTCATCCGGCCAGACAGTGTTCTGACGCTTCTCCTCCTGTAGATATCGTAATGTGATCCCTTTTCCTTTCATTTCTCTAAGTCTGGCCATCCGGGCCTTGTCGATCTTTAAGGCCTTATGCAGCTCTCGTTCCTTCACGTCTATATCAAAGAACTCCGTGGAGAGTCCGATCACATCCCGGGCGAGCTCTATCAATCCTGCCTTGCAGAGCTTTTCTAGAAAAGGTGTCCCCTTTATGACACAGCTCCTGAATGAGACCTTCCGGTAGAGATATGGTGTACAGTGACGGGACATCTTCTGATTGATCTCCATCTCTACCTCTTTCAGGTTTTTGGGATAAAGCATCCCACGCTCTTCGTAAATATATGGTGCGCGTATTTTAACCCACCGCATCACTCTCTGCTTGTAATTATCCCAGACATACTCGCCATAGTTTTTTTCATCTCTCCACAGGACACGACGTGTCTCAGCAATGCACTCATCTCTGCATGCCGGATCTATCCTGCCGGTCAAGGCGGACCTGCGAAAGGATCTTTTTAAGAAAAATTGCCTCTCAACAACTCCTCCGCCGTTCAGTATCTGCATCAGCCTGACGGTATGTCCTTCCTCGTAGACCACATGCATCCTTCCGTCGGAGATTTGTGTGCACATTTTTCCGCACTTTGGGCATGTGCCGTTTTCGCCGTGCCTTAATGGCTTTTCCATCAAAACCTCATCCTCACAGATCGTGCAGTATCCCGCTTTCTGCTTTCCTTTGTTCGGATGGAAAATGATAAATCCATATGGATTTCCGTCATGATGTGCCCAATATAGAAAATCTTTGGGAGTTTCCGGTACATATGACATCTCCCGATCCCACGGTTCACACTCCGACTTCTCTTTCCTTTCTCTCCGCTCGTCAAGGATCTTCTGCTGCCACCTCTGGATATCCCGAAATGCATTCTCGCGCAAATCGATCCCTTTTTCCTTTAGTTTTTTTTGATCTTTGGGCGAAATAAAACATGAACGCTCGCTATAGGCCGTCATGGAATAATACTCGTCGGTGTATACCTGTCTACGTGTGTACGGGATCGCATTCATAATTGTGGCGTCACTCCATCTGTATCGCCTGCCGGCCTTTTTCGATTTCGAGTCAACCGTGGCCTCATATACCTTTGTTGTGTATTCCAGGGCTTCTGTGTCCAGATACACCTCCAGCAGCGGCATCTCCTCACCGTTCCGAATATCCAGCGGATGGTATACGGATACAGCAAGGCATCCGTCCACCTCTGACACCTGCAGGATATACTGATACCTTCGACATGTCAGGATCTTCCCGGTTTTTACGTAGCGGCCGTTTCTCCATACCAACTCGTTTTTGCTCATATCCTGCGCCGCCGCTCTTTTTGTCAGGCCCGTCGGGGATGCTTGCGGCAGACTGTCGAATACCTTATGTCTCATCCCTTCACCTTCCTTCCGGAAATGTTGTACCAGCTCCCGGGATAAAATGTCTCATCATCCGCTTCGAGGATCCTGACATCCCGGATCATACAGCTGTCCTTCATTTCTCTCACGAGCAGCATTACACCGCCCTTTGAGCTCACCTTTGCGCGTGGCTGCTTTCCACGAACGATCACACATAGGTCCCCTTCCCCCTTTTCCCGGGAAACCATACTGCTGGAAGTGCGATCCGGGTGCCGCTGCATAAAAGCCGCAGCATGAAGAAGGAACCGCCTCAGGTCAAGCTCTTTAGTCAACCGTATCCGTGTACAGCTGACCTTGTCATCTTTCTCGTTGATATCTCCATCTGCCTCGACAAGGAAGTACCTGCTTCGAGGTGGCCTGTAAAAATGCAGTACGTCCAGAGGGTTCTCGCAGAAATGAAAGCCGTTTTTCTGACAGTTGGCTTCCTCTTCCTCGTACCATACGCCGGGCTTGTACTGGAACCGGCCATTCCCAAGGTCACAGGAAAGATCCTGCCGGAAACCCTTGTACCCGATCATTTCCTGCCTCCGTAGTAATCCCTGATCAATTCCTTTGCCTTGGCCATTGATGGGATTCCAAGTTTAACCTTGTCCTGAATGGCGGCCGGTACTCCCGCTGCCTTGCAGATCTCTTTTCTGACAGGCTTGGCATTTTCCAGACTCCACTTGACCAGAGCTGCCATACATCCTTCCATGGTCTTATCCACAGCCAGGACATTTTCGGCCATCTCCGGATCCTCCGAAATGCAGACTTTGATATAGCTTACCCAGTCCTCGAATATCCCCTGCAGCTTCATAGCCTCTGACTCACGTCTGATCTTACCCATGGCAAGGATCTTGTCCGTGGTCAGCTCCTGCTCATATCCCTCGATATAATCCTCAACATCACCCTGCGGAATACCGTTTTCCTCGGCCAGTTTCCGCAGATCATCCAGCTTTTTCTCGCTCAGCAGCTCCGCCGCTTTTGTGTTCAACTCCTTTGCTCTCATATATTCTCCTTTCCACGCAAGGCACCAGCCAGCCATCCGGATTCGTCAGCGGGTCATATGTGTACCCGCAGACAGCACATACCGGACACCCGTCCTTATTGTGCACTATCCTACCGTCTTTTCTCATCCAGCTGTGAATGATATCCACCTCCCTCCAACGGAACCCATTCTCCCGGAGTCTCCCCGGGCTGATATCCATTCGCGGCCATATACTTGACACGTACATCCGGATCCTGAATATCCGAAATCTGAGCCAATAGCTCTAACAGGTCGAGATCTGCAGACGGAGCCCTTTCCATGAAGGCTGTCTTTTTGGGATGATCCCGACTTCTTCCTCCCAGATCATCGTAGTTGCCATCCAGGGTCTTGGCCATATTCCCGTCTGAGATCAGCCAGTCGAAATTAGCAGACCAGTTCCGGTTATTCGATCCCTTCAGAAATGCCGAAGACTCGGCTTTTTTGAACAGTCTCATAAAGGCATCCAGGCACTTATACGTCTTCCACCTCGCACGGATCGCCTTCTTCCTCTTCTCGGATAACACTGTGATCCTCGGAAAAGATGGGCAACAGCTGTGATACAGGTCTACGATCTTCTGGTAAGGTACCTGCATCGCCTTCGGAGCATCTGCAGGATCCTCCTCCGTTTCGTCAGCTGACAGTTCATCGACATCTGCAGCGGGAGGGTCTGCCGGCATTTTTTTCGCCGGCAGGCAAGTCCCTTTCTCGTTAGAGAAAGGATATATACTAACCTTACCTAACCTAACCTCGGTATCCAAACTGCCATCCAACTGACTGACATTTGACTGACATATGTCAGCCGCCACCGTATAAGCCCCGTTTTCCTTGACAGTAAGCAGATTTTTCTCGTCTTCATATTTCGTCGGGTGAAGACGGTCACCCCTGATGTAATTGTGGATCTTCCAGTGCTTGATCACCACGATTCCGGACTCAAACGGGATGATAAAGCTCTTGGCCACCAAAAGCTTCAGATCATCATCCGACGCCCCGACTATCCTTTTTATCTTCTGAGGGTTGTTGATAAATCCCTCATCATCCGCGCGCATACTCAGATGGAAATACAGCGCCTGAGTTGACAGCGGCATCTCCAGGAAGGCGTCGCTGTCGATGATCGTTTTTGCAAACATACGCCGTTCTGCCATGCTCACACCTCCTGTATGCGGATCCCAAACACATACAGCATAAGTTTCCGCTTAATAATATATTCCTTGGTGCGGACACCCTTGGTATCCTCAACCACAAATTTTCCGGTTTTTGCGTCTTTGTATACAAAATCGGCGAAATACGCCACTTCTTTTTCCAAAAGCTTTCCCGGATGCTTCCCGCCACGCGGGCCGATCCGGTCTGGTTCCCGCTGCACCGGTATAAGAACGTATTTAACCTGCCTCTTCAGATCACAGATCTCTCCCGCTGCCAGCTTCCGCATCAGCTGAGTGTAGCGTATCGCCTCCCTGCGGGAATCAAATGTAATGCCATTGATAGTAACCTTTGTGTTGTTATATTTAGGCGGCCGAAATCGATAGGACACCTTCTCACCTCCTTACCCGGTCAGACCATCAGACCGGGCGTCATATTTGTGATGTAGTAATTTATCAAGAGTTGCGCCGGCGCAACTCTCCATTACACAGATCCTCATAGAGCAGATCGCTATAGGCATCTATCACCGATGCCACGATCCGTCTGAAATCCGGATCATGTGTTTTTTCGAGCATTCCCATCCGGACATGCTTAACCGACAGCTCCCACTCCTCACGAGATATCGGTGCAGTCTTCCGCCGCTGTATTATCTTCCTTAGCTCCCCGTATGTCATCGATGGCCCCTTCTTTCTGATCACTCCAATCAACCGCCTTAACCTCTATCCGGTTGAGTATCTTTAGCAGGTCCAACCCCGTAATCTGTTGATATTTCTGCACTTCTTCATAAGTGTTATAAGTATCAAGCATAGCAATTATCCCTTTGCCATACTCTTCCAGGGTAACAGTATCCCCTGCATTGATGTATGTACCATTGGGACAGTACCCAACTGCAGTCGCAGTTGGCGTAAGCACGATTGCAACCGTAAATCTCATATCTTTGTTCACGATGCCTCACCTCATTCTCCCTCTTTTAGCTGCTCTTGTTTCTTCCAGGCGGATCAGCAGGAAAGCACCGAGGCCGAGGATCCAGCTACACGTAAGCTGCCAGCAGGCCTCTCCAAAGGTAATTGCTCCAATCGTTCCTGCTCCTGCGGTTCCGAGGATCATCACGATTGCTAAAATCTCACTGAGCACATACCAGCTGACTTTTCTTTCCATTCCTTTTCTTTCCATTCCTTTTCCTCCTGCACAAATACCGCTCAAAATCATCATCATTGACCTGCACCCCGCAGATCCTCCGGATTGCCATTGGATACATATCCGTGGCTTCCATCTCTGCGATCACTCTGGAGATGGTGCGCTCACTGCATCCATACTTGGCTGCGAGCATTGTCTTGGTGACATACACTACTCATCACCTCCGTTCTTGCGTTTTCGCAAGTCCCTGGGCAAAAAAAACAGCCATTGGATCAGGGAATTTGAGTATATCAATGAGCTTGTTCATCTCATCACGGGTGAACGCTCCATCCGCCTTTATCTTACGGTAAAAGGTAGACTCTTCCATATCCATCTCATCACATAATCCTTTGGCTGTATAGCCCATCAAAACCATCTGAGCCTTGAATAACCTTTCGTTAAACATTTCGCTCCTCCTTTCTTCGTTCTTGCGTTTCCGCAAGTTTAATGTAGCACACGGAAACACTCATGTCAACGATAAAATTGCATTTTTGCAAGTTTTTTGTGTTTTGTCGTTCGCCGTTCTTGCATTTTTGCACGTTTTGTGCTATTTTCTTACTTAAAGAAGGAGGTGCAAAAATGGAGCTGAAAACCCTTATTAAACAAAAAAGAGAAGAAAAACGTCTGACAATGAAAGAGCTTTCTGACAAGATTGGAGTAAGTGAGGGAACAATCTCCCGCTGGGAGTCCGGAAACATTTCCAACATGAGAAGAGACAAGATACAGGCCTTATCCAATGTTCTTGGAATCCCTCCGCAGGTCATTATGGGATGGGAAGAGCCAAAGACAAACCGCATCCCCGTCTTAGGCCGAGTAGCAGCGGGAATCCCAATCGATGCCATTGAGGAAATCATTGACTATGAGGAGGTGGATGACAGGCTCGCATCCCTGGGAGACCTCTTCGGCCTCCGGATTAAGGGCAACAGTATGGAGCCAAGGATCTGCAATGGGGATGTTGTGATTGTCCATCAGCAGACCAATGTGGAGTCCGGAGATACCGTTATCGCAACCATCAATGGAGATGATGCGGTATGCAAAAGGCTTTACCGATACGGAGATACCATCCTGCTCCGCTCCAACAACCCTGTCTATGCTGACATAGACGTATCTGGCAGAACAGATTTTCATGTCATTGGAAAAGTGATTGAATTAAGAGGGAAAATGTAAAGCAAAAGAGCCCCGGATGATCAGTCCGAGGCTCCTCTGTGGATCTGCGGGGGTGTAAGTAGTAGAAGGGTCTACAAGCTTATTGTATCGCTTCCCTGCAGCTGCGTCAAGAAGGGAGTACAGTATGTGGATAGAGGAGACTAAGACCGGCCTAAGAGCCGTAGAACGATATATCGTAGATGGCAAATATAAGCGCCTTTCTGTTTCCATTGATCGGGATACACCACAGGCCCGGAGAAAGGCCCGCGAAGAGCTTGATCAGAAGATCAGGGAAGCTTCCCATCCGGTGACAGAAATGACACTGGAACAGGCAGTCGATGAATACTTCAAGATTAAACAATGCCGGGAATCTACTAAGATGGCACAGAAGACCATCCTGAACCGGGCTGTGAAAATTCTGGGATCGGAAACACGGCTGTCAGCTCTGTCCCACGGAATGATCATGCGGGCATTTTCCCTGGCAGATGTAAAACCGCACACCATGAATCAGACCATCGGGATGTTCAAAACTTTCACAAAATGGCTTTACTTTATGGAATACACCGAAACCGATGTCGGTGACCGGCTTCAGAAGCTGAAGGATGACCGCAAGGAAAAGGATCCAGAAGAGCTATATCTGGAACCGGATAGGCTGCGTGAGTTGCTGGATCAGCTGAACGGGATGGATCAGATGGCCTACTATATGACGCGGTTCCTGGCTCTGACCGGGCTCCGGATCGGAGAAGCAACCGCCCTGCTTCCGGAAGACATCGGTGACAAGTACATCACCATCAACAAAGCCTATGATGGAATGAATTGTGAAGTCTCCGTTCCCAAAACAAAGACCTCCATCCGGCAGATCTTCATCCAGCCGGAGCTTAGGGAACTGATAAATGAATACATGAAGTGGAGAAATCTCAATATGATGGCCTATGGCCTACGCCCCGCAACATTGTTCTATTCTCAACGCGGAGGATATTATTCGCGCCGTCTCTACAGTTACGCGCTGCCATCACACATCCACCCGCATATGCTCCGGCACACCCATGTGGCACTGCTGGCAGAACAGGGGATGTCCCTGGAAGCCATCGCACGAAGACTGGGCCATGATGGAACACAGACCACAAAGAAGGTTTATTACCATGTGACGAAAAAACAGAAGCAAAAAGATGAAGAAAAAATGACCAGTATCAGAATTCTGTAATTAAAAGACCGGGGATCTCTCCCCGGTTTTCTTATTTGGCCATATCGGCCCTGATCAGGCTCTTGATATATCCTTGGATATTATCCACACTCTCTAACTTGGACAGGATGTCAGCATCCGTCCCCTTGTTAAGCTTCATTGTTATAACCTTTGTCATCTTTCGATCATAACGTGCCTGTGGGGTTTCCTTCTTTTCAATCTCATCCAGATATCCGCCGGGAATGGCCACATATTCCTGGAACTCATCTCCGTCCATTTCTACCGTAACCCGGTAGAAATTAAATCGCGCTTTCGGATCTCCGCTGGTAGTCTCCGCAACCTCATCATTGATTTCATCGATTGCCATCACCCGTGCATCCTCATATCCTGATCCTGTCCATTCTGATCCAATCTCAGGAAGCTTATCCATCTCTTCAAAATCTCTCGTCTTTCCGTATGTTCCGCTGATGATAGTCTTCATATTCTTCTCCTCCTTTTCTATTATGCTACGATGCAGCTCTTCGGAATCCATGTTCTGAAGCTTCTTGCATTCTCGCCGTAGGTTTCTGCGTCAAGGCTTACATATACAGCCTTCTCTGTTTCCTTCAGCATCGGCTGATCAAGCTTTAATGTATAGGTCCCGTCCTCGTTATCATGTCTGCATATTGTCAGGTGATACTTGTGGGCTTCTTCGTTGATCTGGTTTACTTTCCATTCCTTAACCTTGATTGTCATATCTTTGTCCTCCCTTTGTTTTATAGGTATTACTTATCTTGATATAATAATAACATAAGTAATACCTATTGTCAACACCTTTTTGTAAAGAAAGCAAAAAAAATTTCATAAAGATAGACGATTAAGCACTGTACATGTTATACTATTCCTGAGGTTCGGATTTGATTACCCTTCGGTCCTTGCCTCACTCCATAATTTAATAGGGACCGGTCAGTTGAATCGCTCTGGCCGGTCTTTTAATTTTGCCCCAAATTTGCCCCACGAAGTCCCACTTCGCCTTTGTTTTGTGGAAATGTTTTTATCTTAGTACAATCCGATTAACTTTTGGACACTTTTGGTCAAGGTTGGACAGACCTGCATAAAATATGGCAATTTGGGACTTTTTCAGACATCAAAAAAGAGGGACGAATATCTCATTTTTAGAGATTTTTGCCCTTTTTTTGCCCCTCCAGAGAGAATTTTCTGCACAAAAAAAGGGACCACCTGCAGGGGTATAAACAGATGGTCCCAGGAGGGGTATACAAATGGCGATTAACCATTTATATCATATTTTATTGTTTAATCCACTAAGTAACCCTTTTTGTTGAAGTAATAATCTGCCATATCAATTCTTACCTCTCTATCCCTCGGATAGTAGCCGGACGCATCCTCAAACCATGATCCCTTGCTGTTGCTGTGCCACTCTCCTCGATTTCCGTACCTCTGTACGCCGTCCATGTCAAGGTACAGGCCGTCTATCCACTCGCCCCTTGCCATATGACCATCAGGATAGAAATAATACTGATCCGGGCCTATCTGCGTCCACTCTGTACACATCACACCATCCGGGCCCATGTAGTAATAGTCCCCTTTATACATCTCCCAATGGTTGGTGGTCATCTTTCCGCTGTCATCGTAGAAGTACCACTTGCCGTCCTTCTTTATCCATCCGAAATACTTAGGCTCGTCAATGTATCGCTCACCCTTGTAATCGCCACAGCTCCATCCTCGATCATGCTGCACCCATGTGTTGCCCTCGGAATCCGCATGTAACCCGATGCAGACAATCTTCTCGCCCTTTGTCAATTCGGCGATCTTAGCAAAGGACGATCCTGCGCCACTGCGGATGTTTAGCAGGTCTGTACATACAACCTCATAGGTGTTGTTGACTTTGTATCCGTCAAGCTCTGTCGGATCGGGCTCAACCTCGTCATATACAGGATAGCCATAGTCTAAGATGTCGCTGTTACTCCGGGAATACTGTCCTGCCTTAACGCCTGTAAGCCCCTTGCCAACAGTGCAGTTTCCCTCATAAGTATAGATCATCTTCTCCGTAACCTTATACACAAAGCCGATATGCCGGGGCAAAGGAAGTTGACCAAAGTATACTGCACATCCTACTTTTGGAATACTGCCTACTCTGCCGATGCTCTTAAGGTAGTTCCGGGAATAGCTTACTCCGGCCCCACAGGAGTGTTTTGGACGGTTCAGCATCTTCCGGGCCTTCTCAACGCCAAATGTCTTAATGAAACACCAATCAAAGTAGATGGTACACCAATCGCCGCCGTTCTTACGGGTGTTGTACCACTCCCAGTCATCCATGTGGGCATCTATCTCCTCAGCGTACTTGTTCCGCTTGTTCTCACAGGAGTAGCCCACCTGACCCTTGTGGGTTTCAATTAGCCTTTCTATCTGTCCCATCACCGTCCTCCTTTCCCTTGTTCTTAGCGTCCACAAGCCCCTCGCCGACAATGTAAGCCACTACCGTACCACCTGCCATAATCAGAGCCACCACCTGAGCGGCTTCTGACTCTGACTTTCCAAAGTAGATCAGGAGCATTGATACGAAAGTCGCAATTGCCATCCAAAACTTGCGAGACGTAAGCTTTCTCTTCCAATCCATTGTGTAAACCTCCTTAATTTGAATATGATTTTAATAGACTTTATGGTACAATTAAAAAAAACAGAAAGGATATATTAACCATGACAGATAAACATGCGCATCAAGTTCTTGAATACATTCAAAAGGCAATCCCAAGTGCTAAGATAGTTCCACGTACCAAGCGTCAGCGTGGATTTAACGAGGGACTTGACCACGCACTTGAAATTGTCCAAAGATATATAAAGGATTTTGAATCATTAGAGAAGGACGGATATCCGTTTTAGAGTGTGTAACTATCCAACCTTGCTCTCAAGATCATCTATCCTGTGGTTGGCAACCTTGATCTGCTCTTCCAACACCGGGATTCTCTCTGCGAAAGAGTTATGCTTATCAACTTTCCGCTCAAGCTGTTCAATTCTGTAGCTCATGAGCTTCATACCGGAGTATGATCCAATTACCGTACCTATAAGAGACAGCACTCCTACGATTACTGTGCCCCAATCCATATAGTTATCCTCCTAACTCTTGTAGTTGTACGATGGTAAGGAGTTTGGAGCATATGCTCCTATACGTGTAAACCGTACAACTCCAGTTACTGTGTTAAAACTTACTATTGTTACCGCCTGCTCTGATGCCGTGCCCGGTGTCCTTGTCGGGTAGTCATAGATAGACGGGTAATACTCCCGGTCATCTATGCAATCACATAAGAGAGTTATCTGCCGGAAAGCACTGTCTATTGAGGTTATGCGGTCAATGTGCTGATGGCCGCAGAAATATCCTACTACATGCCCGTTACACAGTTCTATGGCGTTGCATATATCCTGCGCATTGGCAGAGCCGCCTGTGACTACGCTTGTATCTGGATCAATGTCACAGTGGCCGATAACCACAAGGCTCCATGTGGAGTCCGGGAGTGTTACGTGTTGTCTTATCCATGCAATCTGAGTAGCTGACATCGTAACATGGTTAGTCTCAGACTCTGAGGTATTGATGACCATGTAGCGTA
>Ga0247608_10002873_pt1 | contig 20770 bp, 14 predicted proteins | sample 176DNAGHGlowgp2_FD_193490 | JGI IMG/M metagenome (GOLD analysis project Ga0247608, IMG submission 193490) | Sheep rumen microbial communities from Palmerston North, Manawatu-Wanganui, New Zealand - 1766 DNA GHGlow gp2 | ecosystem: Host-associated > Mammals > Digestive system > Stomach > Rumen ...
CAAAAGAGGCTGCTGCTGGAGCTAAAACGGGAGTTGTTGTACCACCAGTTGTAATCGCAACGGCCGTACCAGCCACAACGACAATTCCTGCAGCTACATAGCATCCGTATCCTAAAACTTTTCCTAAAAAACTATACCCATCCGGGTCTATATAGCGTACCGGGTTGTTGGCGGCGTATGCATACAAACCGCCATATGTGGGAATTATGATATTGCCCCGCCAGGGAAAGACACTCCAGCGATTCTTGGAATATCTTTCCTCCGCGGCTCAAAGTTCCATGAAGCACGTTTGAGGCGCAATTCCTTGTAATGTCAAAAAACGCCCTTGCCGTCCCTGCATTCATGGGTGCGGGAGGCAAGTCTTTTTAATTACCGGGCTGCTGCCCTGTAAAAAAAGTATAGCACACCGCCGGAAAAACGGCAACCATAACTATACAAGGCTTGAGCAAAAATATAAAAAAAAATGAAAAAAATTTGCAAAATTCTTTAAAAAGTACTTGACAAATTTTTTTTTTTTTTTTCTATATTTTATAGATATAATGGAGCATAGTACAAAAATGTTTTTGCCTTGCCTTTTATATCTGGCCACAGCATCGCTTTCCGACATCCGCACCGGGCGCATCCCGAATTCCATTACGCTGGGGTTCGCCGCGGCAGCCATGTCCCTTGACGCCTTAAAAGCCCCGTCAAAAATTCCCCTGAAACTCTCATGCGCCGCTTTCTTCCTCGCGGTGTTCCTTGCAGTTGCGCTGGCCTCAAAAGGACTGGGCTGTGGAGACGTCAAGCTTGCGGCTGCGGTCGGCTATTGCTCCGGTTTCCTCAGGGCGTCAGTGTCCTTTATCATTGCCTGCATGATTGGAATAGTATTTTTTATGGTGTGCCGGGCATACGGCAAAAAAATAGAGAGAGTTCCGTTTGCCCCCCTCGTTGCAACGGGGTATACAGTGTCAGTTCTTATTTACAGGAGAATTCTTTGAGCGATGAATAGCCGTGCAGCAAAACAATTTCTAAAAGTCCTTTTTTGTATTCTGGCAATCCCCCTGTTTGGGCAGGCCGACGGTTCGCCCATATACATGGATTTCCGCAACCAAAAAATTTCTGACATAATTTACGCGGTCGCAGAAGTTTGCGGGGAGTCCGTAATCATAGACGAGACCGTAACGGGGACCGCCACATTCCGCTTTGAGGACAAGAATTTTGAGAGTGCCCTGGGGCGCTTTGCGGAACACTGCCAGCTTTACGTGGACAAAAACGACGGGGTCTACAACGTGACCAAAGTCCGCATGGAGACAAAGGAAAACGGCAACCTTGCCGTCAACACTGAGAACGTGCTGATTGAACCTTTAATCAACATGCTGTCCCGCCGCACCAACAGGACGATACTCTTTGACACCCTGCCCCCCGCAACCGTGACGATACGCGTGTCCGACGCAAGCCTTGAGGACGTTCTGAACCTTACGGTCGTAAAGCTCCCCGGCTTCGGGCTTGAGCGCATAGCCGACGGCTTCTACGTTACAAAAAGCGGGGGAAACCTTGGCAAGAGGAACCTTGACATATTCACCCTGTCGGAAGTTGAAGGGAAGTATTCATGCAACATACAGAAAGCTTCCTTTGTGAATGTCATTGACACCTTGTTCAAGAAGGCCGGAAAGGAATACGCGCTGCTGTCAAGGCCGGGTGCAAGCCTCGAGAACATGGTGTATTCGGACAAGGACTTCGGGGAGCTGCTGTCACTAATCCTTTACCAGTGCAACTGCGACTACACGGAGTCTGGCGGCATCTATTACGTATACGAAATCCAGAAGCGGGACGTAATAAAAAAATTCAAGGAGACGCGCATAATACAGCTTGGCAACATCAGCACGGAGACACTCTCCTCCCTCCTTCCCAACGAGCTGAACGCATCCGGCTTCATAAGGCAGGACAAGAACACAAATTCCGTCATCCTTACCGGAAGCCCCTCTGAAATCAATCCCATAGAGGATTTTATAAAGAGGGTGGACGTTCCTGTCAAGGGCAGGCAGTACAAGAGCTTTTACCTTGACAACATAAGCGCAAAGGATGCGGTACAGTCAATTCCAAAGAACCTTGTGCTGTCAGACATAATCATGCTCCCCGCAGCCAACGGGTTCGTGACGCAGGTCACCAGTGAGAGCGGGGAAAGGCTCTCTGCATTCATGCAAATCCTGGACAGCAGGAGGCAGACGAAGAGCGTAAGGCTCAAGTACATAAAGAGCGAGGAGCTCTTAAAGTCACTTCCGCCCTCCGCCAGCAGGGACAGCATAACGGAGACAAGGGAGCCGACTCTGGTATTCTTCTCCGGCACGGAAAAGCAGTATGCGGATTTCATGAGGGACCTTAAGGAGATTGACTGCCCAAGGCAGCAGATAAAATACCAGCTACTCGTAATCCAGAGGCAAAAGACCCGGGGGCTCAACACGGGTTCAACCCTGAGCGCCCAAAAGAACAAGGGGGAGTCAGGGTACACATGGAGCGGGATGCTGTCCAACATCTTCAACATAAACTTTGACATAATAGCAAAGTTCGGAGTCCAGTTTGCCGGAAGCCTGAATGCGGAGCTGTCCGAGGGGAAGTCCAGGGTGCTTGCGGACACAACGCTCAACGGAATAAGCGGCGAGTCCCTCAGCTTCTCGAACACGAACACCTACCGCTGCCGGGACATAATCGTGGACACGAAGGGCGACCTGTACACCAGCACGACAAGGGAAATTGCGAGCGGGCTGACGCTCTCCATAAACGGATGGGTCAGCGGCGACGGAATGGTCACGGTCAAGGTGGACGCGCAGGTTTCCAAGCAGGGCTCAACGAATTCCCCATCCTCCGGCGCTGCGGACACGACGACGCCACCCTCCACGTCCGAGAAGAAAGTGAGCACCAACGTCCGCACCAAAAGCGGGGAACCCGTGGTAATCGGTGGGCTCTTCCAGCAGGAGGAGGACACCTCGGAAAAGAGGCTTCCTTTTCTCGGAAAGATTCCCCTTGTCGGAAATTTCTTCAAGAACAGGCAGGATACGGCCGCGGAGAGCGAATTCATAATCTACCTTGTCCCGTTCGTTGAGAAAAGCGGGGGAAGCGTGCCTGACGAGAAGGAGAACCTGGAAAGGCTCATGAAGAAGTATCAGGGGGCTATGCAATGACGGTATTCAGCACCCCCGGATTCAACATAACGGAATTCTCACGCTACCGGAGCGTGGAAGGCCAGTACACTGACCAGTTCATAAAAAGCTCGCGGTGCGTAAAGCTTGGCGAGACGGAAAAAGATGTCTCCGTGGCAGTCTCCGAAAGCTTCAGGGACAGGATGGAAGTTCTCAAAGAGGCACATGCACCCAAGGAAATAAGGGGCGTGGTCGTCAGTGACCCGGAATTTGCCGAGTTCATAGGCATATTTGTGGACAGCTTGGCAAAGAAAGACTCCGGCGGCAAAAGCACGGATGACGGCAATTTCCGCCTGGAGAACATAAACAGCGATGCCCCCGTGGTGAACATAATAAACGCCATCTGCCTTGAGGCCATAAGGAGAAAGGCGAGCGACATACACATACAGGGGACTAAGAAAGGCGTGAGCGTAAGGCTCAGGATGGACGGCGTGCTCCAGACCGTGCGGAACCTTGACCGCAGCATATTCGAGAACCTCGTGAGCCGCGTGAAGGTCATGGCCGGACTGAACGTAATGGAAAGCAGGCTTTGCCAGGACGGAAGGATGGCGGTTCAGGCGGGGGACAAAAAGCTGGACTTCCGGGTTTCAATAGTTCCCTCTGTTACAGGGCAGGACATAGTGCTCAGGCTCTTCAACTCGGAGAGCGAGGCCCTTGCGCTCGGGCAGCTCGGGTTTTCGGATGAAAATTTCAGGAAAATAAATGAGGCGCTCAAGTTCCCCTACGGAATGATTCTGGCCACGGGCCCCACGGGAAGCGGGAAAACCACCACGCTCCATGCGATGCTCAGGGAGATGGACCTTGAGCACCTTAAGGTTGTGACCATAGAGGATCCGGTGGAGAAGGTGATTGACGGGATAGAGCAGATACAGGTGAACGACGAGATAGGCCTTACGTTCGAGGGCATCCTGCGCCGCATCCTAAGGCATGACCCGGACGTGATAATGGTCGGGGAAATACGCGACGGTGAGACGGCAGGCCTTGCCGTACGCTCCGCACTGACCGGGCACCTCATACTTTCAACCATACACACCAATGACAGCATTTCCGCAGTCGCAAGGCTGCGCAACCTTGGAATTGAGCCTTACCTTATAGCAGGAACCCTAAGGGCAAGCATAGCCCAGCGGCTCGTCAGGAAGCTGTGCCCTGAATGCGGTGGGAAAGGGTGCGCCTCATGCAGCTCCACCGGATTTGCTGGAAGGACTGCGGTAAGCGAGGTGCTCATGGTTGATGACGCGGTAAGGGGCATGATAGAGCGCGGTGACAGCGACTCTGAGATACGGAGGCATCTTGCGGGAAACGGATTCCAGACGCTCAGGGATGATGCAGCCCGCAAGATAAGCGCCGGCATCTCCAGCAGGGAAGAAATGATGAGGGAGGGGCTTGCATGAAGACTAACATCCTTCTTTTCACGCAGACAATGCATTCACTCCTCCGCTCATCCCTTCCCCTTCAAAGCGCCCTTTCAGTATGCAGTGAAATACTTTCCGAAAATAGCGGGCGGACGTTCACCGGGGGAATACTAAAGGCGGTGAACGAGGGCAAGAAGCTGGCTGACGTGCTTGCAGGACAGAAGAGCACGTTCCCCCCGCTCTACGTGCCGCTGGTCTCCGTCGGTGAGGAAAGCGGAACCCTTGCCGACGTGTTCGGGCATCTTGCATCCTACATAAGGGGCAAGAAGAATTTGCGCCAAAAGATCATACAGGCAATGGCATATCCTGCACTTGTCCTTGCCACGGCGGTCGCCGTCATATTCGTCCTTATGCTGCTGGTCATGCCGCGCCTTGAGGAAATATTCATGGCGTTCACGGAATCCTCAAAAGACATAGGGAACCAGATGGCCAGGATGGAAAGCCACTTCCGCACCGGGGCATTCCTGCTCCTTGCACTTATTCTGGCCATGCTCCTGCTCCTTGTCCTCCACAGGTCAAACGGCAAGGCGGCTTTTTTTATTGACAGTGCCGTGCTCAGAATCCCGCTTCTGGGAAAGGCATGCATGGCAATGCAGATGTATGACTTCTCATTTGCAATGAAGCTCCTTGCGTCCACGCATTTCCCCATAGTGCCAAGCCTTATGCAGGCCAAGGAAGTCCTGTCCAACAGGCGGCTAAGGAAGGCCGTGGAGTCTGCCTGCGTGTCCGTTACGGACGGGGCTGGCGTCGGCGAGTCCTTCGAGGCGGAGGGCGTGTTTCCAAAGTACCTCACGGTATGGATAAAGATAGCCGAGCAGAACGGAAATTCCGCTGAGGCATTCAGCCAGATATGTGACTACTATTCGGCTGAGAACGAGAACATTCTTGCGGGCATAACGGCGTTTGCCGAGCCCGTATTCATACTGGTTACCGGGGCAATAATAATTGCGGTCATATCGCAGTTCGTCATACCGGTATTCAACCTTCTGGGGGCATTATGAAAGAGATTAGGAAAAGACTGGCAGCATTTGCCAAAAACGAGGAAGGATGGACTTTCATGGAGACGCTGATCGTCATCTCGATAATCCTCATCCTTACGACCACCGTAGGCTTCTTTGCGGTCAACAGCCTGGAGAAATCCCGGACGGCGGCTGCAAGAACCCAGATAGAAAGCCTGGCCACGGCCATTGAGGCGTACTATATTGACTGCGGGAACTACCCCACTGCCGAGCAGGGGCTTGCCGCACTCAGGAAGAAACCGGAGACCGCCCCAAGCTCGGACAACTGGGGAGGCCCGTACCTTTACAAGGACACGCCGAAGGATCCATGGGGCTTTGACTATGAGTACATGACCCCTGCCCCGGACGGTTCCCCCTACGGAATAAGGAGCTTCGGTGCCGACGGAGCTGAGGGCGGTGAAGGAAAAGACGCAGACATAAAGAGCTGGGAGTAGGGCACGGCCTATGCTAAGGGAGATCGTTGCAGCGGCCGCATTCATCCTTGCCCTTGCCGGACTCGTGGGGAGTGCCGTCCTTGTCCAGAGGATGTCCGCAAGGCAGGAGGGCGAGGCCATGAAGCTTATTGAGGGTGCGAATGAAATTGACTGAGGTTCTGGCCTGCATGGCAATCTTCCTTGTTGCGTCTGCGGCATTCATGGGGGCTTTCACAAACGTGAGGCGGTGCGTCCAAAAGTCGCAGGATTCCGCAGGGAAAGTCTCCAGCCTTTTGCGGACGGACTTTCTCCTGAGGAAGCAGATAAGGATGCTGGACATTCCCTACTGGAAGTGTTTTTCCAGGGAATATGAGGCGGAAAAGGAAAAGCTGCTGCTTTTTGCGGCTGAAAACGGTATTTGCGTCCGTTCCGTCGCCTCCGTATATGATGCGGAGCACGGTGCGGAAGGAATAGAGGTGGAATGGACTTTTGACGGCAAGAGCATTGCCACAAGGGAATACATAAGCCAGAGGATATTGGATGAAAACTAATGAATGCGGTTTCTCAACGCCGCTTGCAATGTCAGTAATACTTTCTCTCTCCGTCATTACCCTGTCATTCTCCATGCTCGTAGCCGCAGGCGGCAAGAAAATAGACTCATTCAGGAAAACCGTAAGGGCACGCAAGGAAGCGGATTCCATAATCAAAGACATTGGAAGAGAGATGCAGCTTCTGAGGGAATATCCCTGTGACACTGATGACAATAATATTGTCCGTTCCCTGGTTGGCTCCGCCTGCAAATACAGCTTCTCCGTCAGGGATGCCTCAACCGGAATAAACAAAAGAATCATGGGAAGAAAATTCCGTGACAGTGCGGCCATGGAAGAATACATGTCCTCATGCGGGGAAGATGCCTTTACGGAGTACGGCTGGATAAACCCGGCGTATGCGGACGAAGAAATGCTTGAAAGCACCGCGGCGGATTTCGGAAGGGAGGATTTGTTCCCCCTTGTGAACGGGCTTCCCCTTTTCAACGCGTTCAACATGGAGGAGGAATTTGCAAGGGCTGTACTTGAGGCATGCGGAATTGAAAAGGCAGGGGAGAAAAGCGGGCGCATGAAGGAGATGCTCTCTCCCGGGACAAGCATCAAGGAACTTTCGGAACTGTTCGGGGTTGAGGAGACCCATCCCGTGTTCAGCCTTGTCGGCCTTAAGACTGCCTTTTGGGAAGTCAGGTTTGAGACGGACAAATGCAGGGCTTCCGCCGTGTTTGCGGCCGTCCCCTACGAGGATGACCAGCGGAGCGTGGAAAAATATGTGCTCGTCAGGAAAAGCATCAGGCACAAGGGGGGCGGTGGCTATGAATAAGACGGTTCAGTTCTATACCGGGCAAAGGTTCTCCCTCCCCCTGAAAAGCCGGTCGGAAAAAAAGAGGGTTCTGGAGGCAAAGGAGTCCCTTTCCGGAATCTACCCCTTTTCCGTGGAGGCTGACAATATCCTTGTCTCAAAAACCGGAAGGAAAGGGGTGTATGATGTCTATGTCTCAAAAGAAAAGGTCAGAAGGACGGGAAGGCCTGCAAAATTTGCCCTGGCGCTTGCCGTCCTTTTTGCCATGTCCCTGGTGGCCGGATTTTACGTGCGCCTTAAAATGCAGAAAAAGGAGATGGACTCAATGGCGCAGAAGGAAATGGAGAGGCAGAAAGCGGAGGGCATGAGGATCCTGAAGGAAAAGGAAGACACCCTGGAATCCCTGGAAAATGAATATGACAAAAAGGTTTCTGAAAGCTACGGGAAGATTTATCCATACATGGAGCGGATATATATTGCAATAGGCGAGGATTCAACGGTTGAGAACATATCAATATCAAGGGACTCCTTCTCCATAGAAGTCACCACCAGGGACGCTGTGGGGATACTGAGGAACTTTGAGGGCAGCGCAGTATTCCGCTCGGTCAAGATGAACCGGTCAACCGTAAGGGGAAGGACGGAAACAGTAACATACAGCGGTGAATTTTCCAGAACCAGAAAAAAGGCTGATGAAAGGCTTGGCATAGATGACAAGATCAGTTTCTATGCAGGCGGGATTGACGCAATGAATGCCAGAAGGGAAAGGCTCCGGGCCCTCAGGCTCTCTGAATATATCAAGGGTATAAGGGACTTGCTGCGCAGGAACGGATGTTCGGAACAGTACATACAGCTGAGGGGCGGTGAAAAAACAACAGAGGTTGAGTTCTTCGTCCTGTCATCCAGCAGAAGCATACTGAACTTCATAAAGGCCGTGCAGGACGGAGAGGACAACCTTGTGGACATAAGGCAAATAAGAATCCGTAACAGCGAGGTGAGGAACAGGGTTCAGACCTCAATATGCTTTGATTCGGGAATAGAGCCCAAGGACAACGACAGCCTTTTTCCAGAGTATTCCGGGAAAAAAATCGGAGTTTCCGACATAGACAAAATTTTTTACAAGGCTCCTGCAAGAAAGGCTGTGGCGGCAGGAACACAGGCCGGACGGTCAAAGCCTTCCGCCGTAAAACCGGCGGCTGCAAAAGCTTCCGGGCAGACCGCCCGGACAAGCACAAGCGCACGGCTTAAAAAGCTTTCGTATGTCGGGCTTACAAAGACGGGAGGAAAGGCTTTTGTAATCGCGAAGGATGATGAGATGGGGAGCATTTACAAGATACCCCTCTGCGGGCAGGAAGCGGAGGGGGACTTCTGCACGGAGGCCGGCAGCGGCTATACGGCGAGAATCCGCGGAACGTATTACGAGGTGAAGAGATGAGAAAGCTAAGAAAGTTTTTTACGCTGATGCTTCCTGCATGTGCCATGCTTCTTTTCTCGTGCGCAACGACAACGGAAAAGAAAATAGACTCGGCGTACGTGATGGTCTATGACTGGGACAACAGCGGGGTGATGGATGTAGAAGTCTTCATTGACGGCAGGAAAGTCGGCAAGACGGACATATACGGCAGGCTGTCATTTCCTTCCGGCAAGGAAAGGGAGTGTGCCCTTAGGGCGGAAAAAGACGGCTATGAGACGGTGGAAACGAGGATGCCAGTCCGAGCAGGGCAGCTCCTGTACTTCAAGATGGGGACGGGAGCCTACTATGCCGAAAAGGCGGAAACCCTTCTGGACGGCAACGAGCCGGAGAAAGCCCTGAAAATGATAGACAAGGCGCTGGAGACCGGGGACAGGCAGGACTGGCGCTTCCTGAAAAAAGTCATCGAGTCGAGGATAAAAAATGAGGAATAAGAAATTTGCCGCAACGGTTTCCGCAATGGCACTTATGCTGGCATCCAACATATTTTTGGCCGCACGGATTGCTTCCCTTGGAAAAGCCGTGTCCGCACTGGAAGCAAAAGCAGACGGGTTCGGGATAAGCCTTGCCGAATTCCAGGCCCATGCAGACGTTCAGGCCGGGATGATTCAGGAAGGCCTTGGGAAGATGGCCGAAAAGGCGGACATGCAGTTCTCAAGGACGGTGGGAATGAGCAGGACGTACGACGCGCTTCTTTCGGAGCAGAAGAAAAAGACCGTGGACACGACCTCCCGGGACAATGCGGTTGAAAGCATGAGGGGCGATGCAAAGAAGCATTTCGCAGAAAGGAAGTATTCCCTTGCCTATAGCGAATTCCAGAAGGTTCTTTCCTATCAGAATGATGACATGGAAAGCCGCCTCAACAAAATGAAAAGCCTCTACTACAAAAACCGGGCGGACAGCTCAAGCTATTCTGAAATTCTGGAGGACATCCGCATACTAAGGGAAAACGGGCATCTTGACGAGGAAGCCGCACAGATAGAAAAGCTTGTGACGGCGGAGCGGGAGGGGCTTAATGATTAGGAAGCTCCTTCTCGCAGCCATGCTGGCATTCTTCACCGCGCTTGCACTGTCCGCCGAGACGGTCGTCATGGTGCCTGTAGTTGTCTATGACAAGGACAGTAACGCCGTGGAGCTGGGCAGGAACCCGTCCGACGAGATTTTTACAAAGGTTTCCGGCCACTGGTTCCAAGGGCTGCTCTCATTCAAGAACCTTCCCGCAAAAAAATACGGTTGGGTATACACCACTTTTGAGGCAAACCGCGTCTGCGAGGCGGAGGGGGCCAGGTTCATCCTTTTCGGCTACATGCAGAAGAACGAGGCCAGCTGGTTCGCCGGCATAAAGCTCTATGACCGCAACGAAAAGAAGACAATCCGGGAATTCTATTCGGGCGATGACATTTCCCATTACGGAAGGCTGATTGACAGCATAAGCGGCAACATCCTTGAGGGGCTGGAGGACGTGACCGGGCTTAACCGTGATGAAATCAGGAAGGAGGAGACAAGGCCGTTCGAGATAAGGGTTCCCGCATCGCTTTTCTACTGGAGCCCCATAGACGGGGACTGGGGCTCAAGGCTCCTTGGCATTGCGGGACTGGACGTAGGCATGGACATCTACCCTCCGCAGCCCAGGTTCCTGGCGGGGCAGATGCCAATTGACTGGTCAATCCGGCCATCCCTCTCCTATTCCTATGCCATGGGGAAGACGGACGGCTATCCGCTGAACTACCACGGAATTTCCCTTGCGGTGCCCGGATGCCTCCATTTCCACATAAACCGTAAGAACACCTTCTATCTCGGGCTTGGCGGGTATTACGAGATGGAGCTGCTCAAGATGAAGCCAAAGTACGAGGGCAGCAAGTCCGAGTACCAGAACGTATTCGGTATTGAGTCCCTGATGGGGTATGAATTCACCGCCACCGAATCGCTGAACCTTTTTGCGGAAGTCCGCTTCGACTTCCACGTGAACAATGACACCTTCATAGCCGCAAAGCCAGCCTGCGGCATTTCATTCAACTGCTACAGGGGGGAGCAATGAAAAAACATCTGATTCTTGCGGCTGCCGCAATCCTGCTCTGCTCCTGCTCCCGCAATGCCTTTGAGGACGACCTGTTCAGAACCACGGACGACCCCTTCCAGGACGTTCCGTCCGCCGACTCCCTCAGCCTTGAGCACACGGTGTACCTTAGCTGGAAGAGCGACGATGCCTGCGACACGTTCCGGCTCATGCGCTCTTATGACAGTGAGACGCTCAGCTTTTCGTGCGTGTACGAGGGAAGGGGGACGGGCTACACCGACACGGATTTGACCGACAACTACAGGTATATATACAGGCTGGACAAGACAAGGGGCGGAAGGTGCTTCGAGGGGAAGTCCTATGCCTACGGCTACTCCTCCGAATGCAGGAAGGACGCGTGCGAGCCGAACGACACGGAGGCGCATGCGACATGGCTTGAGTACGACCGCATCTGCAACATTCCCTGCGTCCGGTACGTCACGGGCAACAGGGAGGTTATGGACTGCGACTGGTTCTACGTTGACATACCGCCCCGGCGGGAAGCCCACATAGTCGTCAGCCAGGACAACCTTGAGGGCAACAAAACGGAAGGAGCCAGGACACAGCTCAAATTCCAGCAGCCGGGGCTTGATGGCCAGACCATAAACCAAAAGACGGCCAACAAGATAAGGAACACCTCCTTCAGGACGGAGAGGTTCTATTTCAAGATTTACCCTGAAACCACGGGGCTTTTTACGGATTCAAACACGACGGTCATTGAGTATACGGTCTCATTGAACCAGATAATAAACTACACACTTTGAGAGGACAATGGCTTTATGAAATGCGGAATACTTTTGCTGGGCTTCATTCTGGCAGCAGCATTAACCTCGTGCGGGCTAAAGGCTTTCGATGAGGATGGCGATGCGGCCGCACCCGAGGACACGACGGTGAGCGAGGCAAGCTCCCTGTTTGCAGGAAACGGGGAAGGCAACGTTTTTGTCTTTGAGACTAATGACACGAGATACCTGGGCACGAGGGGCTATACCCTTTGGACCACACCGGAAACCAACGCCTCCCAAAACTTCGAGCCCATATCGGTAAGAATCAGCAAGGAAAGCGGCAGGACGGAGGCCGGGTTCGGAATAGTGATGTGCTCCCAGGAAATCGGTGGAAAGCCGTTCATGCTTACGGTGCTCATAAACGCAAAGGGCCTCTATACGGTCGGAAAGGTTGTTGACGGGGTTTTCAGCCACATAAACGGGGGCTGGAAAGACTCATCCTATATAAACAAGGGGCATGGAACGTACAACAATGTTTCCGTATCTTATGACGGTGAATCCAGGAACTTCCTGCTGGGGATAAACGGCTATGACATCACGGACTTTACGGTGCCGGAAGAAATATCGTTCAGGGGCAGCAGGTCAGGGTATGCCGTGGTGATAGCCCACAACGAGGACTTTCCCAGAACGTCAGTGAAAGTAATATTCGAGAAATAAAAATCGGGAGAAAGAAATATGGAAAGGAATTCAGTCAGGACACAGGAAGCCGGTTTCGGAAAAAGGGTTGCGGCGGCAGTCATGCTGGCGGCATACGTCAGCGTGCTTACCCCGTTCCAGTTGGTTGCGGAGGCGGTGCCTGCGGAAGCTAAGCCCGGTACGGCAGTTCCCGCAAGGGAAGAGAAGTCGGAGGTGCTCATATCCGCAAGGGACGGCGGAAAGGTTGTGCTGGGGGAAGCGTCAATAGAAATCCCGGAGGGCGCGCTAAAGGAAGACACAAAGATAAGCATAACGAGGCTTCATGCAGTCGAGGACACAGGCGAGAGCCTTTACAACGCAATCCCGATGGCCGGCGGGTACCGGTTCCTCCCGGCCGGAACCAAGTTCGAAAAGGACGTTACCATAACGCTCCCCTACAGTGCGGAGCTTAATTCCAAGCCCCAGAGCCTGGACGAGCTTTATACATATTTCTATGACACCGAAGCAAAAAGCTGGGTGAAGCTTGAGAGGCTTGAGGTTGACAGGGAAGGATGCAAGGTGCGCTCCCTGTCCTCCCACTTCACGGACATGATAAACGCAACCCTTACCCTGCCGGAAGCCGCAAGCCCGGTGGACGTGAACCTGAATTCCATAAAGAACCTTGAGGCGGCAAAGCCTGACTCCCACCTCATAAAATTCAATCCGCCCAAGGCGGGCAACACCGGGGACGCATCGTTCAGCCTTGAGCTTTCAGTCCCGGCAGGACGGCGCGGAATGCAGCCCCATGTTTCCATAGGATATTCATCCGGTGCCGGAAACGGAATAATGGGAAGGGGCTTTGACGTTAGCTACGGAAGCTGCATAACCACCGACACGAGGCTCGGGCTGCCGGAATATGACACCCGCGACGCATACATGCTTGACGGGGTTCTTCTTGATGAAAAAATGAGGAGTGGGGACACTGTAACATACGTACCCCAGAGGGAAGCCCAGTTCAGCAGGATAGTCCGCCACGGGGCAGGAACAGAAAGTGACTGGTGGGAGGTCACCGACAAGGGCGGCACAAAGAGAACCTATGCCCAAAGCACGGAATCCTGCGTTGGGGGCGGGAAAAGGACCTTCACATGGAACCTGACGGAGATGGCGGACACCCGCGGGAACACGGTGAAATACAAGTATGCAAAGGACGACGGCTACGTATACCCGGACAAAATCCTCTACACCGGAAGCGATGGAAAGGACGGGAACTACAGCGTTGAATTCCACTATGACGGCAACGGGGTCAAAAGGCAGGACGTAAGGATAGACGCACGGTCAAGGGAAATAATATCATGCAAAAAACTCCTTACCGGCATTACTACCCATTACAAGAACGGCGGGGCCATACGCACCTATGGGTTTGAATACAAGGAAGGGCTGGCAAAGGAAAGCATGCTTGAGCTGCTGTCCGTAAAAAACAATGCGGGCGAGAGCTATGCGTATACGTTCGGATATGAGGAGCCGGAAAAGGACGGGAAAGGTAACCCGGTATTCTTCCATGATGCCGAGCCGTGGATAAACGGAAGGACAATGAACGAGTCCAGCGGAAAGAGCAGCGGAGGAAACGTCCATGCAAGTGCCGGTACCGGAATTGGAACTAAATCCATGGACGCTCGCGTAACGGCTGGCATTACCGGGGGCACTTCAAATTCCTCCGGTTATACAAGGGAAACACTCATAGACATAGATGGTGACGGGAAAAATGAAAGTGTGGCGCAAAGGGGAAACATCCTTTACGTATACAGGCAAAATTCCGCTGGCAACGGTTTTGAGACTGAGCCGGAGCAAATAAACCTTTCCGCAATCATTAAGGGAGGAAAAAGCTTCCTGATGAACGAGGAATCATCTTCTGTCTCTTCCTCTGGCTGGAATGTCTACGGGGGTCTTGGATCCAAAAATGGTATTTACAGTCAAGGTGTCGTCATGTCCAAAGTTTATCAGGACGGAAGTACCAGACTGCACTCCGGTTTTTATGACATGGACGGCGACGGGCTTGTTGACATAGTTACCGGAACAGGCGGATACCTGCACAATGACTCTGAGGGAGGGGAAATAAAATTTTCCCAAAAAATGATAGCCAACTATCCCGGCACAGAACCGGTAGACCTTGGAAAAAAACTGTCGGAATACAAAAAGGCATACTGCATCCAGAGGCCTTTCATGAGCTGGAAATCCATTTATGACGGTACTGTCAGGGTAAGAATGAATTACGAAGCCGGAAGCTCATTCAAGGTTCTTGGAATTCATGGCGACCAAGAGATAGACCCCGCGGGAGAAATAGAAGTTAAACAGGGGGAAAGCCTGTACTTTATTCCCGACGTAGGGGATGACCCGAAACTTTCTGACTTGAAGAAGGAAAGGAGCTGGGAGAATACTATTGAATACTCAAATGTAAAAGCATTCGGCCGCGACCTTGGAGAGATTGTGCTGTTCCCGGAGGAAACACTTGTAACATGCCCCGATTCCCTGAGAAACTTATATGACCATATCTATGATGAAAAATCAGGGAGCTATTATTACAGGCTAAAGCAAGGTTCAAAAGGAATCTTTGAAGGGAAGAACAGGATGGCTCTCATAGAAGAGGGGTGTTTTATTCCAGGAATCCTGACAGAGGAAGTCTTCGGGGAACTAAAGAAACATGCAATAGAACAGAGCCTTAAAATTGAAGTTCAGCCACAGCAGAATGAAAGCAATGACGCAAAAAACATGGAGCAGAGAAAACTTGTTGCGCAAAAGAATTTTCTGGCGCATCTTGCCGGCGCATACGAATATTCCGTTGCGGACAGGCTCTTCCATATAAAGAAGACGGCAAGCGTAAACCGGGCTTTCTACGACAACTATTTTAAGGATTTTATAAAGGGAGAAATTCTGAACAAGATACTTGCATCGTACAGGCTGAACGGGGTTGCCGCAGATTTTTCAGGAGGAGAGCCAGAGTACAAAAAGTCACTTTCCGCAAGCTATCCTGCCGGGGAAAGGTTCAGGGACGGTATCCATGCACCCGGGACGTCATTTGTACGGGACGGAAGAAGATTGTTCTGCCTTGGGAAGCTGCAGGGCAAATACCTTGTGGTTGATGCGGAAAGCGGAATTATTGCCTCTGCGGAAGAATTTGAGGAAAAACTGACCGCAAAGAAAAATGACGGCAAATATGTCCTGACTGTTGGCGGCGGCAACAGTACCGTGACCTACATGCCGGACGGAAAGATTCCCTATGCGGACAGCCTTTCGGAAGAAGAATTCCTTCTGATTGCGTCCGAATACAAGTCAAAATATCCAAACAACACCCTCGAAAGCAGTGTCTGGAATTCTCCAACCCCTGTTCCGAGAGAGAAAATAGTGGGGTTGCTTAAAGATGCCAATGTAACCAATGAGGATGAGCAGGGGGAATTCATCAGCCTTGTCTATGGCGAGAAAACAGACGGGGGAGCCGTTCTGCTTGAGCGCAAAAACCATGATTCCTACGCAGGGCTTTCAGAGGAACTTCCAAGGGCAGAAAAAATACTTAAGGATGCCTTGTGCCGGAAAGTCCGCCGCGTTGACTTTACATATTATGATGATGACAACCGCCTGAAAGAAGAATACCGTTCAATGGAACCTGATGATCCAAGGCTTGCTGATTTGAAAAGGTTGTGCGGGAAATATGGCCTGTACAGCTATGCAAAATGCGGCGTTGAGGTTGTTTATTCAAGGGAAGCGTATTTCCCTGTGCAAGACGGAAATATAAAGCTGCTTACCCCGAGGCCTGATTCAGAACTGGAATATGAGACCATAAAGCTTGAATTTCCGGACAAAAACTCCGTGTTCAATTCTGCCAGGGACTTCTCGCTGGAAAACATTCTGGCATCAAAGGAAGATCTCCTTCACATAAAGACCTATAACCTGCCCGGTAACCTGGATTACTGCGTTTCGGTCTGTGCTGAGGAATTCCTTTACGGAGGGAAGAACGGTTGGCTTTACGGAATATGGTCAGGAAGCGAGAAGGAGAACAAGTTTACGGAGTCATCCCTGAACAGCCTGTTCAGGGATGCGGACACAAGGGAACTGGACGAATACAAAAATGCAGAATCAGAAGATGACATAAAATCGTCCGGGAAAAAAATTGGTAAAAAAATAGATAAGGACTCATCCAAAAAGAATGTTGCTTTCATCTGCATGCTGCCGGAAAAAGAGGGGAATATACTCAAGGGCATAACTTCGCAATACATAGATGAAACCGTCTATGACGACGGGGGCGTTCCCAACGTAAGGAGCAAGACAATAGACTCCAAGCCCTATGTTGGCGCGGGGACTGTAGCCTGCAACAGGCTGGGTGGCAACGCATACTTCTCCATAGAGGGAGTCCCCGGATGTACGTCAACGGCAGCTGCTCCGCTGCAGAAGACAAATACAAGCGGGACTGACACCACTATTGGCCCTCAGGTTTGTTTCATTGGTGCAAGTAACAATACGGAGACGGAAAACAAGGGGGCTTCCAATATGGTGCAAACGCTGCAGGACGTGAACGGAGACCGCATCCCCGATGTAGTGAAAAACGTCGGAAACGAATGGCACGTTTATTTTGGAAAAGTGGACTCCATGAAGAACATAGAATATCCTTCAGCACCGTCTGCAACCACAAAGTCTAACGGATTCCTCTCGGAGAACGACAACGAAACGTATTCCATCGGATTCTCATTCAGTCCGCTGGGGGCAATTCTCTCCCTTTATTCTTTAAGCGGAAAACAAAAGGCGGTGAGCCTTACCAACGGATTCGGTGAGTCAAAATTTAATGGCACAAACAGCACTGCTGCAGCCATCCTTGACATCAATGCGGACGGTATTGCCGACTATGTGAAAAAAAATACAGTCTATCTTGGAACCGGCGGGGATTATAGGAAAGAAAACAAAACAGGTACAAAGTTTGTCTACAGCTGGAGCAAGACGAACATGGGCAGAGTCTCGGGAGAATCCTCAAACGCAGGTATCGTATACCCGCCGCTTGCCAAAGTGGTTGACGAGGGTGAAGCCGGTCAGGACATAAGCACTGGAGCCTCTGCCGACATTGGCGGATGCAGCAGCATTAGTACAAGCACGCAGAGCCAGCTGATTCTGGACATGAACGGAGACGGACTGCCGGATGTAGTCCGCAAGGCGGAAGTTCAGGATGATGACGAGAACTGCATCTATGAAGTCTATTTCAACACGGGAGCCTTAATTTCCAGCGAGTCACCAGTAACCGTAAGAATTCCAAAGTGGAAGGATATAAGGCTCACCAGCCTTACGGTAAGCAACCGTGCCATAAATTCAAATGGCATGTCAGGCGGAGAAAGAAGCGTTGCCCTCAAGGATGAGCAGGTTTTTAGCATAGACTCCGAGGGCGAAGGGATAGAGAACCTTGACTGCTCGATAACAGCCTCCACCAACATAACGGGGAACGCCTCGATGAACATAAATGTTTCGATTCCGATTCCAAATCCAATAACGCACCTTGTATGCAACATAACCGCAAATGAAGGGGGCGGCATGAATTCCGGCTCGACAAGCACTAGCGCGACCGTAAGAATGCTGGACCTTGACGGGGACGGGCTTGCTGACCAAGTTCTGAAAATTTCCGGCGGCGGGATTTACTGGAAGAGGAACCTTTCCGGAAAAATAGGCCTTTTAAAACAGGTGAACCTTCCCCAGGGCGGCAGCGTGGAAATTGGCTACGCGGAAAAGTACGGCACGGTGTACAACCCCAACTTCAAGTACGTCATGGAAAGTGTTACAATGAATGACGGTACGGACGGCGGGGGACTCCTGCCCCGGCTGGAGCACGGCGGGCACTCCGTGACCACGCTCTACGACTATGACGGAGGATATTACGACAGGCAGAAGAAGGAATTCTACGGGTTCAAGACCGTAAGGACAACCCTTGCAGACGGAAGCAGCCAGACGGACGAATACTACAACCTTGACTATTACTCAAAGGGCTGCACCAAAAAAAGCAGCTCCCATTCCAAGGACGGGCAGCTCCTTTCAGAAAGCAGGACGGAGCTTTGCCCTTCACCTGTCGCCCTGCCGCTCAGGGAGGAATCATGGGGCTACGAAAAGTCCAGCGGAAATGCCGGCTGCATCCACACATCGGCGGAGTACGAATATGACGGCTGGGGCAACTGCACAAAGGTCACGCAGGACTTTGGCGGGGGACAAAAGCTGACTGCAGAAATTGCCTACGACAACAGCGACACGGCGGGCTACATCATAGGGCTGCCGGTGGACATCCGGGTCTACGGATCTGACGGCAGCCTGATGCGCAGGCGTGAGGGAAGGTACGACCGCTACGGCCAGCTTGAGGAGCTGCACCAGTATTACGATGCATACAACTACACGGAAAACAAAATTTCCTATGACGATTACGGAAACATTAAGTCCATGTCGGATTCCCGGGGGGCGACGGTCTCCTACTCCTACGACAAGGAAGAGCACATGCTTGCAACAGGAATCACCCAAAAGGGAAAGGACACGGAAGCATACGCCAGCACCGTTGAATACGACATGGACACCCAGACAAAGACCATGGAGACCGACTGCAACGGAAACACGCTGAAATACAAATATGACGGCTGGCAGCGCATTGCCGAAATTTTCACTGCGTATGACGGTTCAATACCTGCCGTGCGATATGAATACAGCAGTCCGTATGAGCTTGTGAAAGACGGGGAAATGACAACCCTCACCCAAAAAAAGCATGGCTTGTGGTATGCCGTAACGGAAAACAAGGTTACTTTTGATGCCAAGGACACGTCCACAATACAAACTGTCATTCAGATTGACGGACTGGGCAGGGCTGTGCGCACCGCCAAGACTGGATGCGTGAACGGCGAGGCCGGATGGAACGCAAGCGGTGCGGTGGAATACGACTGCAAGGGAAGAACCGTGAAAGAGGGAATGACGGAATTCATAGGTGGAAGCATAGCGGACTTTCTCCAATCCTCCCCCAAAATGACGGAGCTGTTCACATCCTACGAGTACGATGAGAAGGACAGGCCCGTCACCTCCATACTTCCCGACAACTCTGTCCAGAAAAATGACTATTACATGGCAGAAGACAGGCTGGTCTCCGAATCCACCGACCCGCTGGGCAACATCTCCGTCCAGGAGGCTGACGGCAGGGGGAACATTGTCCGCGTGGCAAGGAAAGACAATGCCGGAAGGCAGCTTACGGAAGTGACCTATGAATACAATGAAATGGGAGAGATGCTAAAGGCATTTGATGCCAAGGGTAATCCAATTTCCGTTGAGTACGACCTTTTGGGCAGGAGGACTGCACTTGAAAGCCTTGACTCCGGCAGGCAGGAATTCTTCTATGACGAGTGTTCAAACCTCGTGAGGGAGAACAACAGCGTGCTGCGGGAGAACAACAAGCAGATCCTGTACGAGTACGACGGACTCAACCGCCTCGCAAGGATTGACTACCCGGACACGGAGGACACGGTGTACACCTACGGAAAGCCGTCCGACAGGAACGTTGGTGCGGCGGGAAAGATCCTTTCCATAGAAGACGCATCAGGAAAGCTTTCGTACGTATACGGAAGCCTCGGCGAGGTTACAAAGGAAACAAGGACCCTTGCAACCCACCTGAACGGAAGCTGTACGACGGAAACGGCCGTAATGGAATACCGCGCCGACTACCTTGGCAGGATGCAGTGGATTGTATACCCGGATGGCGAGAAGGTGACCTACGGCTATGACTGCGGCGGGCAGGTTGTAACCGTAAAGGGCGAGCATTATGGACGGGATTTTCCGTATGTAAACGACATCCTCTACGACCAGTACGGGCAGCGGACAAAGATTGTGTACGGGAACGGAACCGAAACCGAATACTCCTACGACAGCGCAAGACGCTGGCTTGACACGATAAAAACATGCAACAAGTGGGGGAAGAGCCTGCAGAACATAACCTACAGCTTCGACGCCGTGGGCAACGTCCTTGGCTATGAAAACAACTGCCTTGACATGGTTACCGGAAACTACAGGACAAGCCAGACCTATTCATATGACAGCCTGTACCAGCTGGTAAGGGCAGACGGGGAGACTGTATATGACCCGCACCACTCAGGCGGAGCACCGGAATTCAAGTCCAAGTACAGCCAGATTTTTGAATTTGATGCGGACGGCCTTGGCAACATGACGGGCAAGGCAAGCACGGAAACCGTAACACCCCAGAAGTCCATAGGCGACAACCTCAACTACAGCTTTGGCTATGTCTATGACGAAAAGTATGCACACCGCCTTGTGAGCGCGGGTGAGCGGTACTACAAGTACGACTCAAACGGAAACATCGTAATGGAGCAGGACGGAAGCTTTGAGGCCAACGGCACGGAGGGCGCATACCACAGGATTAACCGGGAGACGGATGACGTCTACTCCACGGACTACGGCTGGGGGCTCTACAAGG